>WNGA01008158.1_pt1 | contig 12415 bp, 14 predicted proteins | sample 5400061 | NCBI WGS metagenome assembly WNGA01 (sample SAMN13153366, study PRJNA577476) | soil metagenome | isolation source: 100 cm soil or saprolite under grassland replicate 2 | place: USA:California | collected 2016-06-15
CGGCAACCCCGGCACCGGCGGTTCCGCCGGCGTCGGCGGCGCAAGCGGTCGCGGCGGAGCCGGCGCTGCGGTCGGCGGTTCAGGAGGAAGCGCGGCCGGCGTGGGCGGCGCGAGCGGTCGCGGCGGAGCCGGCGCCGCGGTCGGCGGTTCGGGAGGAAGCGCGGCCGGCATGGGTGGTGCGAGCGGTCGCGGGGGGGCGGGTGGGTCGGCCGGGACGGGCGGCGCGGCTGGCGGTGGGGGACGCGGCGGCACCGGCCGCGGCGGGGCGGGCGGCGGCACGTCGTGCACGCTCGGCGGCAACGAGTGCGCGGCCGGTTATCGTTGCGGCTGCGGCGGGCCCGGGCCGGTCGGCATGTGTACCTGCCACAAGGAATGCGAGAGCGAGACGGATTGCGACGCTCCGAATCCGATGTGCGGTTGCGCGACCTCGGAGCCGGCGCCGCGGATCTGCGTCAACGCCTGCTTCTGTGTGTGTGGATGAAGCGCTCGTCAACGCCAGAGACGACCAAGGACGACATGACCACACGATCGGCGACGAGGATGTTGTTGGTGACCGCGGTGCTGCTCGGTTGCGGCGGCGGCGGCGGAAATAGCGACGGCGGAGCCGGTGTCGCCGGTCGCGGCGGCTCGAGCAGTTCGGCTGGGACGACCGGTGCCGGTGGGGTAACCGCAGGTCGCGGCGGCGGCACCGGAAGCGCGGGAACGACGGGTGGCGCTGGAACCACCGGGGCCGCGGGAACGACCGGCGTTGCCGGGATCACCGGCGGGGCGGGGAGCAATGGGGGCGCGGGGACGACGGGCGCTGCTGGAACCGCGGGAGGCGCTGGAACCACCGCCGGCGGGGGAACGACCGGTACCGCTGGTCGGGGCGGGACGACAGGCGGGGGCGGCGGCGGGATGGCGGGAAGCGGCGCCGGCGGTGGCGCGGCGGGCCGTGGCGGGACGACTGGCGGCGCGGGCTCGGGCGGGACCGGTGGTGGCGCCGGCACGGGCGCGACCGCGGGCCGCGGCGGGACGGGGGCAACGGCGGGCGCCGCGGGCATAGCCGGGGGCGGCGGGCAAGGTGGGACGGGCGGCGGCGGCAGGAGTTGCGGAAACGCGGGGATGATTTGTACCGGGACGCAGTTCTGCGACTGGCAGGACAACCACTGCGGGCGCAGCATCATCGGACCAGGGCAGTGCGCCACGCCGGCGACCGGGTGTACCGCGCAGTACGAGCCGGTCTGCGGCTGCGACGGTCAGGTCTACAGCAACCCGTGTGTCGCCAGCGCGGCGGGACAGGACGTCTCCGAGACCGGCGGTTGCACGCCGCCGTCGGGAACGTTCGCCTGCGGTTGGCGGTTCTGCGCGCATGGGACGCAGTACTGCCACGCGGCGATTGGTGGCCCGGTGGGCGCGGGGGGGACGTATTCGTGTGTCGCGTACCCGGCGGCCTGCGGCGACACGCCGACGTGCGCATGCCTGGCCACGACGACGTGCGGAGCCGCCTGCGTGATGTCCGCCGGCGGCGATCTCACGACCACTTGCTACCTGCCTTAGCGCCGGCGCGGCGTCACCGGGGGGCGCGGTCGCTCACGGAACGTGGTTCAGCAGGCGGACGATCGCGGTGGCTTGCAGAAAGTCGACCACGCTCACGGCGCCGTGGGATTGGTCGATGCGGAATACGTCCTCGTGGGCGAGGCGCAGCGCGTCCGCGAGCAGCGCGCGGATGACACCGCCGTGCGCGACCACCGCGATCGTCTGTCCCGCGTGTACGCCGCGAATCTCGCCCGCGATCGCCAGCACGCGGCGCTCCAGGTCGGCGAAGCCCTCGCCGCCGGGGAACGTGACCGACGTGGGGCGGGTCATCCACGCCTCGTAAAGGGAAGGATGCCGATCGCGTACCTCGTCGAAGGTCATGCCTTCGATGTTCCCGAAGTCGATCTCACGCAGCTCTTCGCGCGCTCGGAGGACGAGGCCACGGGCGTCGGCGAGTGGGCGCGCGGTCTCCAGGGCGCGTCGGCGCGGGCTGGAAAAGATCGCGGCGATGGGCGCCCCGGCCAGGAACCGTGTCGCGCCCGCGGCCTGGTCGCGGCCGTGATCCGACAGACCGACGTCGAGCCGGCCGTAGCAGCGGCCCTGGCTCTCGACCTCCGGCTCGCCGTGGCGTACCAGCACCAGACGCGTGGTGTCCGGTGCCAGCGTCCAGTTCATCGCGGCAGCGCCAGGACCAGCAGGTAGACCAGCGCCTCGGACAGCTCACAGTTGGCGCCCATCGTGTCGCCGGTGATGCCGCCGATTCGGCGGCGGCAGTGTATGTGGCCGAGCCACGTGAGGGCAGCCACCGCGGCGAGATGCACAACACCTAACCCGCCGGCGAGGAACAAAGCGGCGACGATCGCGAGTGCGGTCGCGCCCAGCCATTCGAGCCGGCCAATCCGCTCGCCGAGCCTCGCGCCGAGGCCGGCCTCCACGTCACGCGCGTAACGCGAAAACCGCGCGAGCGGCACCAGGCTCCATCGCCCGAGACAGGCGCCGAGGACGATCGCGGCGGTGCCACGGCCGTCGCCGATCAGCGCCGACAACGCCGCGAGCTTCACCGCCAACAGCAGGAACAGGGCCACCGCTCCGTAGGCGCCGATGGCGTGGTCGCGCATGATTCGAAGCACGTCGTCTCGAGTCCGGCCGCCGCCGAACCCGTCGGCCGCGTCGGCGAGCCCGTCGAGGTGAAGCGCGCCGGTGAGGACCGCCGCAACCGCCAGCACCAGCACGGCGGTTACCGCCGGCGGCAGCTGGGAGCCGAGCAGCGCGGCAACGGCCGCCTGGACGCCGCCGACGAGCAGGCCGACCACCGGGAACAGCAGCGTCGCCCGGGCGACGTCGTCCGCGCCGAACGGGGGCTCCGCCGGCACCGGCAGCCGGGTCAAGAAGGCGACGCCCGCCAGCAACCGCCGCATCAGCGGCCCGAGTCGCTGACGCCGGCCTCCGAGAACGTGGCCATCTCGGCGAGCACGCGAACCGCGGCGTCGACGAGGTTCATGGCCAGCGCGGCGCAGGTGCCCTCGCCGAGACGCATGTCGAGGTCGTAGAGCGGACGCAACCCGAGCTCGTGCAGGACGATCCGGTGCCCGACCTCGACCGAGCGGTGAGACGGGATGAGGTAGGGCGCCACCCGCGGGCAGAACCGAACCGCGGCGAGCGCCGCCACCGACGCGATGAAGCCGTCGACCACGACCGGCGTTCGCTCCGTCGCCGCGCCCAACACGACGCCCGCGAGACCCGCGATCTCGAACCCGCCCAGCGCGGCCAATGTCGCCAGCGGATCTTCGGGCGCGGGCAGGTGGCGGGCGAGGCCGCGGCGAATCGCGCCCAACTTGCGCTGCCAGCCGGCGTCGTCGATGCCGGTGCCTCGACCGGTGACCTCCTCGACGGGGGCGCCGGTGAACGCAGAGGTCAGCGCGGAAGCGGAGGTGGTGTTGCCGATGCCCATCTCGCCGACGCCTATCAACACGACACCTCCGGCGACCAGCTCGGCGGCGATCCGTGCGCCAATCCCGATCGCTTGCAGCGCTTCGGCTCGGGTCATCGCCGGCTCGCGCGTGAAATTGCGGGTGCCCGGCGCCACCCGACACGAGCGGACCTGGGGCAGGGGAGGGAGCTCGGCCCTCACGCCCACGTCGACCACGACGACCTCGGCGCCGACGTGGCGCGCGAGCACGTTGATGGCCGCCCCACCGCGCGCGAAGTTCAGGACCATCTGCGCGGTGACCTCTTGCGGATATGCCGATACGCCCTCTTCGGCGACACCATGGTCGGCCGCCATCACGACAACCGCCTTCGGGCCGGTCGCCGGCTTGTCGGTGCCGCGTATCGCCGCCAGCTGGCACGCGAGGTCTTCCAGCCGGCCGAGGCTGCGGCGCGGCTTGGTCTTGTCGTCCAAAAGCGCTTGCGTGCGCGCCGCGGCCGCGCGATCGACGGGCGCGATGCGGGCGCACAGGGCGGCGAGCTGCTCGGGGTTCATCGCGGCGCGGCGAGCTTAGCCGATCACGCTAGGGGCGGGAACCGACGCGAGCTCGACCGGCGCGGGACGCAGGCGCAGCACCGTGCCCAGCGCCGCGAAATAGATCTCGTCGGCGGAGGCCGACAGGCGCTGGTGTAGCCGCCCGACCGCGTCGCGAAACGCACGGCCGAGCGGCGTCTCGGGGACCAATCCCATCCCGACTTCGTTGGTCACCAACACGAGGTGGGCGCGGCGGCGCGCGACGGCGGCGTCCAACCGATCGAAGTGTGCCTCGAGATCCCCGGTGACGATCCCGCGCACCAGCAGGTTCGAGACCCACAAGGTCAGGCAGTCGACCAGCACGACGTCGGCTTGGCCGTCCGCCGCGCAGTCGTCCAGCGTTTCGGCCAGCCGCACGGGTTCCTCGACGGTGTCGTACCGCGCGCCACGCTCGCTCCGGTGCTGGGCGATGCGGCGGCTCATCTCGTCGTCGAGGGCTTCGGCGGTCGCGACGAACCGCCGCCGTTTGCCGAGCGTCTCGGCGAGGCCGAGCGCGAATCGACTCTTGCCCGAGCGGGCCCCGCCCCCCACGAGGATCAGCTTGCCGGCGCCACCGCGAGCCTCGGGGTCGTTCATCCGCGCGTGAAGACCTCTGGATGCAGCAGCTCGGCGACGCGAGCCAGGCCACGCGCGGCATGGTGCGAGACGGTGGCGATCCAGGCCCCGGGGATCTCGTGGACACGCCCCGCGCGGACGGCGGGCACTTGCTGCCACAGCGGCGTTGCGCCCAGCGCGGCCAGGGCCGAGAGATTGTCGACATAGCGGGGCATGACGATCGCCTCGGGATCGAGCGCGAGGATGGTCTCGAGACCGATCTCACCCGGACCGACGATGCCGACCTCCTCGACGACGTTGGCGGCGCCCGCGCGGGACAGAATCTCCCCGAGCAGCGTCTCGCGCCCCATCGTGTAAGTGGGCGGATCGTAGTAGAGGACGCGCTTGCGCCGCGCGCCGGCGAGCCGCGCGGACAGCTCGGCGAGCAGCCGCTCGAGCGCATCGGTCAGCGCCGCCGCTCGCTCCTCCCCGCCCACGGCGGCGCCCGCGAGGCGCGTCTCCTCGACGATGTCTCGGAAACTGTCGAACCGGGACCAGCGCACCACGGGCAGCCCGGCCGAGAGCAACTGGCGGAGAGCGTCGGCGTCGGTGAAGCCCGCGACGAAGACCAGATCCGGATCGAGCGCCAGGATCGTCTCCGGATCGGTGCGCAGGCGCGCCGTCCCGGCGGGGAACACACCCAGGCAGTTCGAGGCCGACGCGTCATCGGCGTAGACCGAGACGCCCACCACGCGGCTCGGGTCGACCAGCGACGCGAGCAGCTCGTCCGCCCCGAGATAGGTGGACACGATCCGACGCGGCCGCGCCGGCAGAACGCGGGTCGCGCCGTCGGGTCCCATGAGCGGTTTCGGGAACGGCCCCGCCGCGGCGCGCGTGTCGCCGAAGTCGCGCCCCCCGATCATCGCGGCTCGCACCCCGCGTGCGAGCGCACCACCCGCCAGCGCCGTCCCGGCCAACGCGGGGGCGGCGACGCACGCGCCCAGGGCCCATCGCCGGCTCGTCGACATGGCGCATGTTTCGCCGATCCGGCGTCGGATCTCAACGTCGGCCGCGATCACTCGCCGGCCGCGAGGCCGGCGCCGAACGCGAACGGACCGATCCTCCGCACCGAGTCGTCGAGGTGGCGGCCGAACAGGCTGACATCGCCGTCCTGCGAAATCACGATCGCGAACGCGCGCCCGGGCTGCTGCGCGCAGAACATCGCGGCCGAGCGGTGGCGGGTGCCGGGGATCGCCGACAGCGGCAGCTCGTGCGTGCGGTCGCCGTCCGCGTCCTCGGCGATGAGCGGGAACTGGTCGCCGCTCGAGCGGATCTTGGCGCCGAAGCCCTGGATCTCGAGATCGGAGGTCAGGTGGACGGCGCCGTCGACCTGGCTCAGCTGCGCGAGGAAGTCGAAGGCGTGCCGCTCGCCCGGACGGTCGAGGTTGCTGACCGGCTCACGGATCGCGTCGCGCAGCATCGCGCTCGGCGGGTCGAAACGGTAGGAGACGTCGAGCAGGCCGGCGGGGATCGCGCCCTCGGGCGGGGTGATGAGCATCGTGCCGCCGTGGCCCAAGAGCGAGATCCGGGTCGCGATCTCGCTGAGCGCGTTGGCTTCGAGCGGCTCGAGTCCCGCCCGGTCGCGCAAGATCCCCTGCAGCAACCCCGACGGTGGCCGGAAGTGCGCGGTGCCGCGAACGTACAGGAGTTGCAGCTCGCGCCGGTGGTAAACGTAGAGCACGCCCGGCGCGGGTGCCCGCACGACCAGAAACGGCGCGTGCAAAAAGCTCGGGTGGGTGTGGACCGGTGGGGCGCCCATCGGCGCGCTGCCAGAAATGACGAGTCCCCAAATGCGCGGCGGGCCGTCCGGCAACCGCCACACCGCCAGCGACGTCGTGGTGGCATCGATCGCGGCCGCGAGGTTGACGACTTCCTGCTTCGAGAGCTCGAGGGAATCGCGAAACCGAAACCGCCGAAACGACCTGAGCTCGCTCTCGGGGGGAAGAAACGCGAGACCGAAGGTGGCGAAGCGACCCTCTTCGGGCGCCATCGAGGCCGCGAACGCGACATCGAGCAGCACCCTAAGGCTCCAGGGGCGAAGCGCAAGGGGCAGGCGGGATCACGCGCACCCGCCGTACTGCGCGCGGCGAGGCGTCGAGGATCTCCATCACCGTCCCGCTCTTGCATGCGAGACGGGCCCGGCGCGACTCGGTGAACGTGGTGCGATCCGCGAACGGACGCAGGAGCAGGTTCGAGCTGCGTGTGAGCAGCCAGACCAGCGGCCGCGTGAGCCACGCGAGTGGTGGGCCGACATCACGGACTGCCGATGACATTGTCGCCGGACGCGTTAAGTTTAGGGCATGGGACTCCTCGACGAGCCCGCGCTCGAGAAGATGCTCGCGGTCGGCTGCACGAGCTGTCAGTCGCACAAGCTCGCGTTTCGGACTTACGTGGACGGCGCGCTGCCGCTGGTCGGCGGCGAACCGGTGGGGCGGATGTCCTGGGCTTACGACGGCGAGAAGTTCATCGACGGCGTGTACGCGGTCGCGTGCGCGTCCTGTAAGCAGACGATCTTCTCCGCGGATATGTGCCCGCGCTGCAACGCGCCCGGTGGATTGGAGCGCGCGCTCGCGACCGCCAACCGCTGGCCGGTGCCCGCCGCCTGTCCGACCTGCGGCGAGGAGGAGGTGCGCTACCTGGCATTCGTGCCAGCGACGGTGGCCTACGAGGGCGACCGGGCGGAAAGGGCGCGAACCTCGACCGAGTTGGATGACGCCGGATTCCACGGCTACCGTGTCGACTGCAAGGACGACGGGACGGTCGCCGAGCGGACCGACGTGTGCCCGCTTTGCGAGACGCTCGGCCCGATCCGCGCCCGCCCCGGGTAGTGAAACCCGGCTCCTGAACGATTACGCGCGACGAAGTCCCGAACTTGAAGTAATCCTTTCAGAGTGATGTCGGCGGGCAGCAGGAAGGCGATCGGGCTCGTTCTCGGCGCGGCGGCCGCGGCGGGCGCGATCTACGCCGTCGCGGGGCGGGGGAAGTCGCCGCCGCCGTCGCCGTCGACAGAGGATGAAGTGGTGGCGCAAGCGCCCGGCGACCCGGCGCCGAATCCGCCCCCCCCACCGGTGCCACCGTCGAGCCCGCCGGCGCCCCCGCGGGCAGCAACCGACGCCGGCGGCGCGCCGTCGGTCACGTCGCCCCCGACCGAGCCGTTGAACCCCGCCGGCCGGACGAGGCCGCTGTCAGCCGCCGAATACGCGGCGGAGCAGATGGAGATCCTTCGTCAGCTGGTCGACACCGATCCCGAGCGCGCGGTGGACATGGCGCGACAGGCTAACCGCCGCTTTCCTCGCAGCCCGGACGTGCCCGAGCGTTCGTGGATCGTCGTGAAGGGGCTCGCCAACCTCAAACGCTTTCGAGAGGCGCGCGATGAAGCCCAGGCGCTGGTTGCGAAATACCCCGACAACCACTTTGCCCGAGACGCCGAGCGCCACCTCCTCGGCCAACCTTCCCGCGAACAGGAAGCCCAGCCGCCCCGCTAGACCGCGATCGGCGCGGTCTAGCGCGCTCCGATCACTTTTGCGCTGGGTCGGGCGAGCCGTGTTTACGCCGGTGGCGGGTCTCGGCTTCTTCGATCGAATGCGAGCGCAGCAGATCGACGTCGCGTTTCGCCATCTCGGCCAGTCGACGGTAATACTGGTGCAAGCGCTCGAGCTCGGTCTCGTTGAGCGACTCGACGTCGATGAGACGGTTCGAGGCGCCGGTCATCGCCGCCACCAGCTCGTTCAGCTTGAGCTGGATCGCGAGCGAGTCCTTGTTCTGCGTGCGCTGGATCAGGAACACCATCAGGAACGTGACGACCGTCGTGCCCGTGTTGATGACCAGCTGCCACGTGTCCGAGAACCCGAACAGGGGGCCGGTCGCCAGCCACACGAGCACCACGAGCAAGGCCAGCCCGAACGCCCACGAGCTGCCGGTCCGCGCGGTCACGACGTGCGAGACGCGCTCCAGCCACCGCCCGAGACCAGACTGGGGCCGTCGCCGCATGGTTCGATGAAACCACCATTCCGCAGCTTTCGGAAATTCTCGATCGCCGAATCAGAACCTGTGTTTGCTCTCGAGATCGGTGAGCGCGTCGCGACAGCGGGTGTCGGCGGGCAACTCGGCGGCACATTCCTGCAGGACCCTGCGCGCGCCCTGCCAGTCGCCGGCGTTCTGGTAGTCGATCGCCCAGTTTCCGTAGACGACGCCGACGTTGCCCGCGCATACCTGGTTGGACAGGCACGCCGGCTTGTGGCGGGTGTAAAGCTTGAGGGCCCGGGCGGGGTCCTTCTTGTCGATGGATTCGCAGATCCGGTTGTTGAGCTCGCTCAGGTAGTTGGTCGTCAACTTGTCGGCGTCTGGCCAGGTCGGATCGAGACGGTCGAGCCCCTCGCTCATCAGCGCCGCCGCGTCGTCGCCACGGCCGACGATCAGCAGCGCGTGGCTGTACTGCCAGTTCGCCCACGACACGAGCTCCAACGTCTTCGGGTCCTTGCTGCGGGCGGCGATGTCGCGCACGCCGGTCGCAACCGCGTCGAACAGCTTGACCATCGTGCGCCAGGCCTTGGCCTCGTACAGATCGTGGGCCTCGTTGAGGTAGGCGCCGAGCCGCGCCTGCTGCATCTCGCTGTCGCCGTCGTCGATAATCGCCGCCAGCTCGGCCATCCGTTTGCGATCCTGCTCGCTCTCGCCCGGGTGCGCGTTGCGCATCGCCACCGCCATCAGCCGCGCCGGCTCCACGATCTGGCGGTGCTGATAGTCGTCGAGCGTGACCGGGCGCAGCCCACGCGTCGACGACCAGTTGCGCGCCTCGTCGCGATAGAAGCGCTCGTCGTGGACCCAGTCGAACCCGGTGGCCGAAGTGGTCTCCACCTCGATGATCTTGCCGCCGGGCGGGCCGAGCTCGACGAAGACGTGGGTCGGGACGACGACGGCGCGGACCGGCAGGTCGAGCGCTCGCGCGAGCACCACGAACAGCAGCGACGAGCTCAGGCAGTTGTAGCGGCCGGTCTCGAAGATGCCGGCGACCCGCGACTGGCTGAGCTCGTAACCGTCGAGCTCGCCCCGGCCGCCTCTGAAGAACACGCGGTGCATGGCGCGATGTAGCTCGTAGCCGCGGTGCCAGTCGTCGGCGGCGGCGGTGACGGCGGGGCGGACCTCGGCGACGAACTTGTCCACGCGGTCTTGGAAGGCGGCGTAGCTCGCCGCCTCGCGTGGTCCCGCCGAAGCGACGAGGGCCAACCCAAGCAGCGCACGCGCGTCGCCCTGGCGCGCGTCGGCGAGCTGGCCGAGCGCCGCGACCTCAGGCGCCGTCAGCGGGAACCAAGTGCCGTTGCCGGCGTCGCCATGGCCGGGCCGCACCTCGGCGGGGACGTCACGGCGATCTTGATTCGCGGGCGGCGTCCACGCGGTCGAGGAGCTGGCGCACCCGCCCACGGCGAGCCCGAGCGCTAGCAACCGGGGGAACGCCAACAGCTGGGGAAGCGCCAGCAGCTGAGAAAGAAACGCGCGGCTCCCCAGCGCGGCGGCGGTCACATGCAGCATGAATCGAAGTAGTGACACTCCGGGCACTGGTAGTGGGCCTTGATCGGGAACAGCTTGACGCGGACACCGCGCGCCGCACACACGGGACACTCGGTGTCGGGATCGACCGCGCAGGCGGGCGGAGCGTCACGCCCATCAGGCGCGGGCAGCTGGGTGTCGGCGTCGGCCATCCCCGCAGCATAACCGTGGACGGGTCGCGGACACAGGTTCCGCGCGCGGGGGCCGTTCGTGCAGGCCCGTTTGACCGGCCTACGGCACAATAGTAAAGGGCATAAACAATGTGGCGCGCGGGCAGAGTCGCGTTCGTGGCCGGCGTGCTTGTCGGTTGCTCGACGACACCACCGGGGGCAGCGGGCGCCGGAGGTGCCTCGGCGGGCGGAGGCGCGGGGTTCGCGGGTAGCGGCGCTGGCGCCGCGGGCACCGGACCCGCGGCCGGCGCCGCGGGCACCACCTCCGCCAGCGGCGCGGCGGGGAGCGGCGTCGGGAGCGGCGAGGCCGGCGCTGGCCGCGGCGGTGCCGGTGGACCAGCCACCGGGGGCGGCGCCGCCGCCGGTTCGGGCACCGCCGGGGGCACGCGCGGGGCCGTCGCTGGCGCCGCCGGCCAGGGCGCGCGCGCTGTTCTTCGGCAGCCGCTTGGTCGTCGGAGCGCTATCGTCCGGGTACAGCAACGCCGGGATCCGCGGCAACGTCCGCGCGCTCGTCCATGACCTTTCGACGTCGAAGACCACCATCATCGAGCTTCACCCTCAGCTCGAGCTCGAGGATCACGACTCGCCGGCGTTCCTTATTCGCCCCGACGGCCGCCTGCTCGCGCTTTACGGCAAGCACGACTCCGAGAACCACTTCTATTACCGGGTCTCGCAGGCCGCTGACGGCCTGACCTGGGGCGCCGAGCAGACCTACGTGCCGACATCCGGCACCAGCCTCACCTACAGCAACCTGTTTCTGCTGACCGGGGAGTCGAACCGGGTCTACGACTTCTATCGCGGCCTCGACGGCAGCTTCAAGCCGTCGTACGCCTACTCGGATGACGCGGGTCAGACCTGGAAGAGCGGCAACGTCGTCATCAACGTCCCGTCGACGACTACGTTGCAGCGGCCGTACGTGCGCTACGCGAGCAACGGCACCGACACGATCCACCTCGTTTATACTGAAGCGCACCCGCGCGACTTCGACACCAGCCTCTATCATGTCTACTACCGGGCGGGCGCGCTCTACCGCAGCGACGGCACCCGCATCGCCGCGCTCTCGGAGGGCCTCGACATGCCCGCGCAGGGTACGCGCATCTACCAGGCAGACTCGCAGCACGTTGCGTGGGGCTCGGACGCCGTCCTCGACGCCCAGGCGCGTCTCGTGATCACGTATTCCGTTCAGATGAGCTCCGCCGGGTTGCCGACCGGGCAGGGTGGTGACGACATCCGATATCGCTACGCGCGCTGGGACGGGGCCGCGTGGCGGGACTACTCGCTCGCTTACGCCGGCTCACGACTCTACTCGGGCGAAGACGACTATAGCGGCCTCGCGACGCTCGATCCCAACGATCCCGCGGTCGTCTACATTTCGACCAACGCCAATCCGATCACCGGCACTCCGCTGATGAGCACCGCCGACGCCCGACGCCACTACGAGCTCTATCGCGGCACCACGTCCGACCAGGGCGCGACCTGGACCTGGACTCCCATCACGCAAAACTCCACCCGCGACAATCTCCGCCCCTTGCTTACGTCGGGCGGCGACGGCCACCAGAAGGCTTTGCTGTGGCTCCGCGGCGAATACCGCGCCTACACCGACTACACCCAGCAAGTCGTCGCCATGCTCTGGCGCGAATAGCCCCTGGTTACTACACGACGAGCACGGCGGCGCCGCGCACCTCGCCGCGCTTGAGGCGATCGAGCGCGACGTTCGCCTGTTCGAGCGGGAAGACCTCCGACGCGGTTCGAATCGGAATCTGCCCTGCGAGCCTGAGGAACGCGCGCGCATCGGCCCGGGTGAAGTTCGCCACGCTGGTGATCGCGCGCTCCGACCACAGCTCCTCGTAGGGCAGCTCCGGCACGCGATCCAGGTGGATGGCGTTGATCGCCACCGTGCCGCCCCGGTCGAGCGCCCGCAACGCCGCGCGCACGACGTCACCGGAAGGCGCGAACGTGATCGCCGCGTCGAGCGGCTCGGGCGGCGGCTGGTCGTAGCCTCCCGCCCACTGCGCGCCGAGAGAGCGCGCGCGTTCCTGCTCGCGCTCCGAACGCGTGGCGACGA
>WNGA01011415.1_pt1 | contig 12413 bp, 10 predicted proteins | sample 5400061 | NCBI WGS metagenome assembly WNGA01 (sample SAMN13153366, study PRJNA577476) | soil metagenome | isolation source: 100 cm soil or saprolite under grassland replicate 2 | place: USA:California | collected 2016-06-15
GGCGGCGACTTCAGCGCCGAGCTTCCGCTCAGGGTCGTTCTCCAAGGTGAGAACTCTGGCCCCGTGGACGACATCGACTTCGTGTACGGCGACTGCCACGCGACGTCCGAGCAGGGATGCGCACCGCCGGTCGAGGTCCAGATCTGGCCCGCCTGTGTCCGGAACCTCACCATGTACGCGCCCTCGGGGCCGGCGCCGTTGCCCAGGGCTCTCCTCCCCGTCCAGGCGACCGTGCGCGGTGTCCCGGCAGCGTTCTTCGAGGAGTTCCACCGGCTCGAGCTCCAGACCGGTATCTCGACGATCGTGATCTTCGGGCGGGGGTACGACGATGTCGTGCGGATCGCCCAGGGCCTCCGCGGGCTGAACGTCAACGTCGGCCCGCGCGTTCCGCTCCCGCCGCCGTCTCCAGCCGCGCTTGCAGGAAAGCTGAGCTGCGCCGGGCTGAAGTGAGCGAGAGAAGAGCCCCGCGAGCGCGACGCGTCGCTGTCGGCGTCGCTCTCGCGCTCGGCGTCCTTGGGGCAATCTGGCTGCTAGCGATCCTCGCTTCCTGGATCGAGGCCGGCGCGGCTGCCGGCATCGCGATTCTCGTCGCGCTCGCGGCGGTGCTGTACGCGCGTTGGCGCCGGCTCGTCGGCTGGACCGCCGTCGCCGTGGTCGCTGGGCTCGGAGTGGCCTGGTTGCTGGCCGAAATAACGATCGAAAGAGACTGGAACGACGCCGACGGGTTCACCGATTGCTATCCCACCTGCTCTGCTTTCCAGGAAACCGTCGGTCTCGTCTTCTGGGGCGCGCCGGCGGCAGCCACACTCGTGGTCGTGGGCGTCCTCGCCGTGTTGCTGAAAGGAAAGCGCAATTGACGGTGCGCGCGCCTCCGGGTCGAGTACACTGGGGCCGCGATGGTCTGGGAGTTCATCTTCCTGATGGTCGTTCTGAAGATCCCGATCATCTATCTGTGCCTGGTCGTGTACTGGGCGGTCCGGGGAGAGGGCCGGCCGGCTGAGCCTGCGGCGCTCGTGCCTGCCGCCGATCCCGGTCCTGGGCCGTCGTGGTCTCCAAGGAGGGGCCCCCGGCGTAGGCCCGGGCCGCACGGCTCGCCCTCCCGTTCGTACGCGCGCGGGCGACGCCGCGTTGCGCGGGCGCACAACTAATGAGCTCCCAACCCCAGCCGGTCGAGGGCGGTCGGCCGAGCGAAGCCGTCGCCGGCTTCCTCGCCGCCCTGTCCATCTTCGCCAGCCTGTTCGCCCTCGCGTACCGGCCCGTCAGGATGATCCCGTTCGCGATCATCCTCGCCCTCATTGCGTCCGGGATGGGAGGGCGCCACGCCCGTCTCGCCGCCTTCGCGGTGGCGCTCAGCACCGTCTGCTTCATCGCTGCGATGGTGATCGCGGTCCTGACCAAGCACCCGCTCTACTGAGCCACAGCCCGCACGGCTGGCGATGTGGCCGATCCACGGCGACTTCATCACTTCAGCATCAAGCTGAGGGAGGGGGAGCTCGAGGGGGAACCGGCAAACAGGCGTGTGGAGGCCGAGCCCTCCTCCGCCTGTTTCTCAAAGCTCGAGTGACGCGAGCTGCGGCCGAGTGAACGGTTTGAGTGCCGCGCTCACCGCGTTCACCGGGGGCAGCGGCAGGACTCCCGTTGCTAGAACACAACTAGAACGAACGTGCAGGACGTCGACGGCCTGAATTCCGGCTACGCCAGCCTCCTCCTCGAGGAGTACCTCGAGAACCCCGAGTCAGTGCCGGCGGAGTGGCGGAGCCTCTTCGAGAGCGGGGACAGCGAGCTCGTCGAAGCGCTTCCGGGCCTCGCTCGGCTGCTGGAGGTCCTGGAGAAGGACGGACGGGCCGCTCCTCCGGCCCCTGCGCCGCCTCCACCCGCTCCGGCTCCCGCGCCGCCGGCCGCAGCCCCCGCGGTCGACGGGGAGCTTCTCGGCGCGGTCGCGGCCGGCATGGCGCTCGTCAAGGCGTACCGCACGCACGGGCATCTCGCCGCACGCCTCGATCCGCTCGGCTCCGATCCCGTAGGCGACCCGGCGCTCGACCCCACCCTGCTCGTCCCCAAGCTCACGCCCGAGCTGCAGTCCCGCATCCCCGCGGCGCTCCTGCGCGTCCACGTGGAGGGACAAACACTTGCGGACGCGCTGCAGCGGCTGCAGGAGACCTACTGCGGGACGATGGCCTACGAGATCGAGCACATCTCGAATCACGAAGAGCGCGTGTGGCTGCGCAAGGCGATCGAGTCCGGCCGGTACCGGACGCCGCTCGATCCGGAGCAGAAGCGGCGCCTGCTCGCGCGCCTGACCGAGGTCGAGGGGCTCGAGCGCTACCTGCACCGGACCTTCCTGGGGCAGAAGCAGTTCTCGATCGAAGGGCTCGACGTGCTCGTTCCGATGCTGGACGAGGCGGTCGAGCTCGCCGCCGACTCGGGAGGGCACGACGTCGTGATCGGGATGGCCCACCGCGGACGCCTCAACGTGCTGGCGCACGTGCTCGGCGTTCCCTGCGAGGAGATCCTGCGCGAGTTCGAGGGCGAGCGGACGAGCGAGGCGGTCGCCGCCGACCCGGAGCGGGGGAGCGGCGACGTGAAGTACCACCACGGAGCCGAGGGCATTCGCGCCACCGCTGCGGGCGAGATCACGGTCACGCTCACGGCCAACCCGAGCCATCTCGAGGCGGTCGACCCGGTCGTGGAGGGGTGGACGCGCGCGGAGCAGACCGACCGCCGCACGCGCCACGGCGTCCACGACCCGAGGGTCGCGCTCCCTGTCCTCATCCACGGCGACGCTTCTTTCCCCGGGCAGGGCGTCGTCGCGGAGACGCTGAACCTGCAGGCGCTCGCCGGCTACACGACCGGCGGCACCCTCCACGTCATCGCCAACAACCAGATCGGGTTCACGACCGATCCGGAGGAGGGACGCTCGACCCGGTACTCGAGCGACCTGGCGAAGGGATTCGACATCCCGATCATCCATGTCAACGCCGACGACCCCGAGGCCTCGATCGCCGCCATCCGGCTTGCGCTCGCGTACCGGATGCGCTTCGCCAAGGACGTGCTCGTCGACCTGGTCGGCTACCGCAGGTACGGGCATAACGAACAGGACGAGCCCGCGTACACGCAGCCGCTGATGGCCGAAGTCATCGCGGAGCATCCCTCGGTGCGCGAGCAGCTGGCGGAGGCTCTCGTCGAGGACGGCGTGGTCCCGAAGGAGGATGCAGAGGGGTTGGCCGACGAGGTGCAGACGAGGCTTCGAGAGGCCCACGAGCGCCTGAAGTCGACCTTCGGGAAGAGCGAGATCGAGGCCTCGGACGAGGGGCTGATGCCGGGCGAGGTGCCCGACCTGATCGTCACAGCCGTAGCAGGGGACGTCCTCCGCTCGCTCAACCGGGAGCTGCTCGCCGTGCCGGACGGGTTCACCGTCCATCCCAAGCTCATGCGCCAGCTCGAGCGCCGGATCGAAGCGCTCGAAGGCGACGCCGGGATCGACTGGGGCCAGGCCGAGGAACTTGCCTTCGCGAGGCTCCTGGTCGAGGGGATCCCCATCCGCCTGACCGGCCAGGACACCGAGCGCGGCACGTTCTCGCAGCGCCACATCGTCCTGCACGACGCGACCACCGGTGAGCGCTACGCGCCGATCCAGAATCTGCCCGCCGCCCAGGCCTCGTTCGAAGTGCACAACTCCCCTTTGTCGGAGTTCGCAGCGGTCGGGTTCGAGTACGGCTACTCCGTCTCGGCCCCCGAGACCCTCGTGCTCTGGGAGGCCCAGTTCGGCGACTTCGTGAACGGGGCGCAGATCATCGTCGATCAGTTCCTCGTCTCGGGCCTGTCGAAGTGGGCCCAGACCTCGCGCCTGACCCTCCTGCTTCCGCACGGCTACGAGGGCAACGGACCGGAGCACTCGAGCGCGCGACTCGAGCGCTTCCTCCAGCTCGCCGCCGAAGGAAACATCCGCGTCGCGAACCCGACGAGCGCCGGCCAGTACTTCCATCTCCTGCGGAAGCAGGCCCTGAACCCCAGCGCCCGCCCGCTCGTGGTGATGACGCCCAAGGGCCTGCTGCGGCTCAGGGAGGCCTCGTCCGGCCTGGACGACCTGACCAGGGGAACGTTCATGCTCGTCATCGACGATCCGACGGCCGATCACGACGTCGTGCGGCGCGTCGTCCTTTGCTCGGGCAAGCTCTACTACGACATCCTCGCGGCGGAGGGAGAGTCGGACGATGTCGCCGTCGCGCGGCTCGAGCAGCTCTACCCCTTCCCGCTCGACGAGGTCGAGGCGCTCGTCCGCTCCTATCCCTCGCTGCAGGAGCTCGTGTGGGCCCAGGAGGAGCCGCAGAACATGGGTGCATGGCGCTCGACGCGACACCGCCTGGAGCAGATCCTCCCCGAGGGTGTTCCACTGCGCTACGTCGGAAGACCGTGGCGGGCGAGCACGAGCGAGGGCTATCCCACCGCGCACGCGCGCGAACAGGAACGAATCGTCTCCGAGGCGCTCAGCTAGCGCCGCTTGGCGAAGGCTTCCCGGCGTCGCTTGACCTCAGCCAGGAGGCGTGGGGCGTGATCTCGTGCTGCCCTGAGGATCTGACGGCGATATTCGGGCGGAAGCCTCCGCCACAGCTCCCAGGTCGTGAGAGCGATGCCGATCGCTCCGGGACGGCGAAAGCGGGCCATGGCGCTATCTTCGCATCCACGCGTCGTGTCGCGACTTCGTGTCGTTTGAGACCTGAGGAAGAGGGAAGAAGGCCGAGCCAGCGGCTACAATCGTCGGCCAACTACCTGCCGACACCGACATGGGGAGGATAAATGCCGGTGGAGACACCGTCGTTTTTCGCACAAGTCATCCAAGATCATCTCGAGTTGAAGCGCCAGAACGCCGAGCTCGAGTTCCAGATGCCGATCGACCGCTATCGCACGGACGATCCGTTCCACAACCATCCGCTCTTCAAGACCGAGGAGCAGGCAAGGCTCGAGGAGACCATGGGCGGCGAGGAGCAGGCTCCCGTCGCGACCAAGACCCTCGAGTGGCCGGCGGAGGACGGGGAAGAGCCCGAGGCCTCGCCGGAAATCGAAGATTCTTTGTGGACCAAGTCGAAGGATTTCGACTGGGGCGACTAGCGCCCTAGCCTGTCCTCGCAGCTGAGTCTTCAACGCTGACCGCAGTGTTTGGCCTGCCCGGGTCCGGGTAGGCGTGTCTGCAACCAGACGCGTGAGGGAGGCATGACACGATGAAGAAGTTCCTCGCACTTGCGGGCGCGGTCGCTGGAGCTACCTACTTCTTCGACCCGGACAACGGCAAGAAACGGCGCGCCGCAGCACGCGACCGGACGCTCGCCTTCTTCCGGCGGGGAGGACACCAGGGCGCCCGAATGGCGCGAGGCGCCGCCGCCGGGGCCTACGGCGTCTCCAAGAAGGTCACCCATATGAAGGAAGAGGAAAAGCCGGCGCCCGACGACGCCACGCTCGCCCGCAAGGTCGAGACGGAGATCTTCCGGGACGCGGACGTTCCCAAGGGTCAGATCAACGTCAACGCCGAGAGCGGGGTTGTGGTGCTGCGCGGCGAGGTGGAGCAGCCCGAGATGGTGAACGACCTAGAGAAGAAGACGCGGAAGGTGCAGGGCGTGCGCGACGTCGAGAACCTCCTGCACACTCCGGGTCAGGAGGCTCCGACCCGCTAGGTCGCCCCTGGTCGGCGCCGGCGGCCGGGCGAAGCCCGCCCGCTTCGGCGCTTGACGTCGCTGGACGGCACCGTGCTCCTCGGGCCCGTGTGGGTGAACAGTGTGCCTCGGGCCCCGCACCGCCAGCGGCGCCCCAGGAACGACCTAGGTGAGCAGTTCGGCGACGATGCGCAGGTCGTCGACGAAGGCGCGCATCTCCTTCTCCCGATCGACCTCGTCCGCCCGGAGGATGGCGGAGGGATGGATCGTGGCGATCACCGACTCGGCGAGGTCGGAGTCGACCGGCTTGCCACGGTCCCTGGTGACCCGGAACTGCCGGCCGAGCAGAGCCTGAGCCGCGGTCGCCCCAAGGCAGACGAGGATGCGCGGCTGCACCGCGGCGAGCTCGGCGTCGAGCCACGGGCGGCAAGCGGCGATCTCAGACCAGTTGGGCCTGGCGTGGATCCGGCGCTTGCCCTTGGCCTTCCACTTGAAGTGCTTGACGACGTTGGTGACGTAGGCCCTCGTGCGGTCGATTCCCGCCTCCTCGATCGCCTGGTCGAGGATTCGGCCGGCCGGCCCGACGAAGGGGCGACCTTGACGGTCCTCCTGGTCTCCTGGCTGTTCGCCCACGAACATGACCTCTGCGGTGCGGCTGCCTTCGCCGAAGACCGTCTGGGTCCCGGACTTCCACAGGTCGCATGCTGTGCACCCCGCCGCGGCTTCCCGCAGCTTCGGCAGCCCGCCGCGGGCGGGAATCAACTCCTCCGCCGAGGTCGCCATCGCAACGGGGATACCCCGCGCGGCGCCGGATAACCCCTACGAGCTCGTCTCGATGAGCTCGATCCTGTACCCGTCTAGGAGCAATGACCATCAAGCTAAGACCCACGACCACATAGGGCTGCCAGTGATGGGACTCCTTCTGCATCAACGCGACGCAGCGGGTACCACCAGCGGTGGAGCCGCTTGTTGCGGTCTTCCCACGATCGCCAAGCTTTGACCACTCAGCGGCGCCGGAAGTACGGCGTGCAGGAGGTGCTCCCGCAATGAGCGACCTTGAGGTCGCCTTTCGTCTCGTCGTGATAGCTGATCAGGCCGAGCCCGTCCTGCCCGATCGTGACCGACGTGTACAAGCCGACGATGCCACTGCTGTGGTGTTCCACCGTGAACGTGCTCGCGCTCGAGCAGGCGACGTTCGAGCAGTGGGCGACTTTGAGATTGCCGTTTGTTTGGTCGTAGTAGCTGATCAGGCCGAGACCGCCGGCGCCGATCGTCACGGATGTATCGAATTCGACGTCGCCGCCGCTGTCCAGCGTGTACGCGGTCGCGCTCGAGCAGGTGAAGTTTTCGCAGTGGGCGACCTTGAGGCGGCCTGCTGAGCTCTCGCGGTAGCTGATCAGGCCGAGTCCGTCCACTCCGACCGTGACCGAGGTATCCGAGCCGACGTTGGCATAGAGGTAGCCGCCGTCGTCCACGGTGAACGTGCTCGCAGACGAACAGGCGACGTTGTCGCAATGGGCGACATTCAGCCAGCCATAGACGATGTAAGTAGGAGTGATCCATTCCTCGTGGTAGCTAATGAGCCCCAGCCCGTCCGCGCCGATCGTGATCGAGGTGTCCGGGGACCCGGATCCGAAATGTGGGCTGGCGAGCGTGTGCGTGCTCGCGCTCGAGCAGGCGACGTTCGAGCAGTGGGCGACTTTGAGATTGCCGTTTGTTTGGTCGTAGTAGCTGATCAGGCCGAGCCCGTCCACTCCGATCGTGACCGAGGTGTACGAGCCGACGTCGCCGGTGGCGTCGAGCGTGTACTTGCTCGCGCTCGAGCAGGCGACGTTCGCGCAGTGTGCGACTTTGAGGTTGCGGTTCAACTGGTCGTAGTAGCTGATCAGGCCGAGCCCGTCGGAGCCGATCGCGACCGACGTCGAACCGAGGCGATCGACGAAGAGGCCTTGGTCCAGGGTGAACGTGCTCGCGGACGAGCAGGCGACGTTCGAGCAGTGGGCGACCTTGAGGTCGCCTTGGGGGAAACCGATCAGGCCGAGCGAGTGGTAGCTGATCAGGCCGAGGCCGTCGGATCCGATCGTGGACGAGGTGTTCAGACCGGTGAAGTCGGTGCTGTCCAGCGGCGTCAGCGTGTTCGCGGTCGGGGGGGTCCGCAGGCGGGAGAACGTCGCTGCCTGGAAACCGCCCAGCTTGCTCGAGTCGGCGACGGTGCTGCCGGCGGCGTAGAAGCCGCTCGCGTCGACCCCGTCCAGCTTGTCCGCGTTCAGGTTCGGCACCTTGGCCGAAGAGTTGACCTTGAGCGGAGAGACGGCGTTGCTGGTCACGATCGCCTGCAGGCCGGGGCCGCCGGCCAGGTTCTTGCCCAGGACGCCCGCAGTCGCGGCCGAGGCGCTGTCTCCTTCCACGCCGGGGCCGCTACCCGCTGCGCCGGTGTGCCTGCCGAGGACGCCGATTCCACTCGGGCTCGTTCCATAGACGGCTGAGCCCGTCCCTGCCTGCGAGGCCCACAGGGCGTAGCCTGTCGCGCCCGTCGAGTTGCTCACCGCCCGGATGGCGGCCGAGTTCAGGCCGGGAGCGGTGGAGGAGAGCAGGGCGTACAGGGAGAAGGCGCCCGCGGCGCTCGAGGCCGAGTCGGCCCGAAGCGCCGGGCCCGCCCCGGCCGTGCTCGTGTGCTGACCGTACAGGGCGATTCCGGTTCCGCCTCCTGCCTGGGCGAGGATGCCGTGGTTGGAGGCGTTCGCGTTCAGCACCTTCAGCTGCGGACCCGAAGTCGAGCCGGTCAAGACGCTGCTGCCGTTGACGGTGTTCGTCTCGCCCAGGTTGAAGACCGCGTGGACGCCGGAGCCGGCCAGAGCGGTGGCCGTGGTCAGGAAGAGGGCGGCCGCCACCGCTGCCAGGAGCGGCCGGCGGAGCCTGTGCGTGCGAGGGAGCATTGGCGTCGCTCCTTTCCGGGCGGGGTCCGTGGAGAGTCGAACGAGCCGAGCCGGACGTCGCCCTCGTGGGTCAGCGCCTAGTCTGACGAGAGCGGAGCGCGACTTCAAGGGGGCTCTCTTCGAGCGTGTCGACCTCGCGACCTCGTAGACCGCTGTCCTTCCCAAACGAGGGTCGCGAGCGGCTTTCACAGTGTCCACTCGCGCACCGCGCCGGCACCGAATACAGCTGACCCCTGCGCATTCCGCTATCTCGGGCAGGTTCGGCAGCCCGCCGCGGGCGGAAATCAGCTCCTCCGCCGAGGTCGCCATCGCAACGGGGATACCCCGCTGCGGCGCCGGATAACGCCTACGAGCCGGTTTCTATGAGCTCGATGCGGTACCCGTCTAGTAACTTGACGGCTGCAAACTGACCTGGCCGCGCTCGATGAGCTCAAGCCGGTAGGAATCCGGGTCTCTCAGGAAACAAAGTCGCGACCCGCCTGGGTGCACCCGATAGGGCGGACGCTCGGGTTCGATGCCCTCCTGCTTGAGGCGGGCGAGCGTCGCATCCAGGTCGCCGACGGTGAGGGCGATGTGGCCGTAGCCGGTCCCGGGCTCGTAGCCGCCCGCGGGTGTGTCAAAGTTGTACGTCAGCTCGAGCTCGGGCTGGGGCTTCCCGGGCACGCCGAGGAAGTAGTTGATCGCCTCGTCCCGGATCGGAAGCTCACGCCTCTTCTCGAAGCCGAGCGCCTGGTAGAAGGCGAGGCTGCGCTCGGGATCGGTGATCCGGTAGCAGGTGTGGATCAGCTCCATGCCCGCCATCCTACGCCTGCTGGAGAGCCCAGCTCGCGGAGAAGCGGTCTCGCCCCCAGCCCTGCCGCTGGCGAATCCATCCAGTAACAATCTCTCTTCTGTAGAGCCCAGCGAGATACCGACGGCGATGGCGGACGCTCTTCCTGCTCGCGGCCGAGCGGGTGTGACACAGTCGCGGCGCTCTTTTCGCTGGCAGGGGAGGACACAGAGGGACGGATTGCGCACAAAGAGACGCCTTCTGCCCATCTTCGTTGCTCATTCAGACAACGAGAGGCGGCCAAATGAGTAGCACACCGTGACCTTTGACCGACGCTGCGTAGAGCGGTCGTCACGCTCCGCGATGCACAAGAGAAGGAGCGGCTCTTCCACGAAGCCGAGCAGGAGCTCGAAGCGCTGAAGGTCGTGAGCGACGTGATCATCGGCGCCGCGATCTCGACTTCGTCGCAGGGAGAGGAAGCGCTCGAGCGGCGGCTGCTCTCGGCGGCGGACGACGTCACCGCCGCGCTGGACCCCGAGCGGAAGGAATCTGATCGCAAGGTACGGCTCGAGAGCCTCCACTGGGACGCCGTCGAGTGGCTGAACTCAGGCCGGCCCGCGATGCTCGAGGACCGGCTGACATTCCAGTGGCCGCTCGAATTCCCCGAGGTGTTCCAGCGAGGCGGGTTCGACGCGATCGTGGGCAACCCTCCGTTCCAAGGGGGTAAGAAGATCAGCGGCGCCCTCGGCACCGACTACCGCGAGCACCTCGTGGAGCACATCGCAAGTGGGACCAGAGGCAATGCCGACCTCGTTGCCTACTTTTTCCTTCGTGCTGCGCAGCTGGTACGTCCGGGCGGGACAATCGGGCTCCTGGCAACGAACACGATCTCGCAGGGAGATACGCGCGAAGTCGGTCTCGATCAGCTCGACGCTGACGGCTGGACCATTCCGAGAGCATGGAAGAGCCGGCCCTGGCCCGGCGAAGCCGGTCTCGAGGTAGCCCAAGTCTGGCTCTGTCGCGACGACTGGAAATCGTCAGCGAATCTCGATGGTCTGAACGTCGTGGCGATTTCACCTCTTCTTGATCCGCGCTCCCGCGCGAGCGGGCCCGCATATCAACTCAACGCGAACGCCGAACAAGCGTTCATCGGCTCAATCGTGCTGGGCATGGGATTCGTGCTCACGCCAGAAGAGGCGAGGGCGCTGATTGACAAGAATTCACGCAACGGCGACGTCATCCGTCGCTATCTCAACGGCGAGGACCTGAACTCAAGCCCATCGCAAGCTCCAAGTCGTTGGGTCATCGACTTCGACGAGATGACAGAAGACGAAGCCCGCAAATATCCGGACTGCTGGAACATTGTGGATGAGCGGGTTCGACCGGAGCGAGTGGTGAAAGACGCCGAGAAGTACCCCCGCATGGTGAACGAGTGGTGGAAGTTCTGGAATTCACGACCTGGCTTGTATGGGGCTATTTCAGCCCTGGACCGCGTGCTCGTTATCACGCGGCACACAAAGACTGTGACTCCGCTGTTCGTCCAGACGGGACTCGTATACAGCGACGCAACTGTAGTCCTTTCGTACGATGATGACGCCCACTTCGGATTGCTGTCTAGCACGCTTCATTGGTGGTGGGCGGTCACTCGCGCTTCTACCCTTGAGACGCGAATTCGCTACAACCCCACGGACTGCTTCGAGACCTTCCCGCAGCCTAAGCTCACGGACAGAGTTGCCCGTGTCGCCAAGGCGCTCGACGAACACCGCCGAGCACTAATGCTTGAGCGTAACGAGGGCCTGACGAAGACATATAACCGTGTCCACAACCCCGATGAAGGGGCAGCCGACATCGAGGAGCTGCGCGGGCTGCACGTCGCCCTCGACCACGCCGTCGCGGCGGCCTACGGCTGGGACGACCTCGACCTCGACCACGGCTTCCACGAGACGCCGCCGGGCATCCGCTACACGATCGGCCCGGTCGCTCGCGTCGAGGTACTCGACCGGCAGCTCGAGTTGAACCACGAACGCTACGCAACCGAGGTCGCCGACGGCCTGCACGACACGAAGAAGGGCGGCAAACGGACGCGCAAGGCGGCTGTGGTCGACCAGCAGCCCTTGGAAGGGATCTCATGACCGAGGCGGTGCTCACCGCTCCGAGTGCGACCGCCGTCCGCGACGAGCACGAGCAGCTGATCCTCGCCGAGCTGCTCGGCCCGGCGGGTGGCAACGAAGAGGAGGTCGTCGAGGGATCCCGACCATCTTCCCGTCGGCCTGCGGGCTTACGTTCGCGGCCGAGGGCGACGCGACTGTGATCTTGATCACTCCGCGCTGGGGCAGGTATCTGCGCGAGCGAAGTCAGGTCGAGACGGACGAGGGAGACCCGCCGCTTGTCTGGCGCCGCCACCCGATGGGCGGGAAGCCGATCGTCATCGAGCTGCGTGAGGGCGAGCTCGGTCCGGTCGCGGCTGATCCCGATCAACCGGAAGTGGTGATACGCGGCCGAGCGCGGCACCACGATGGCGACTGGCTTGTGACGCTCTTCCTCGTCAACGGCCAGGAGATCCCGAAGCAGCGCCGCGATGAGGCATGGCTCTTCCAGGTGGAGCTCGCCGTCGAGGATCCCGACGGCCGGCCGATCTTCCGTCGGCGCCCGGAAATCGAGCTTGGGCCTGCATCGGACGAGACGCGCACGCTGGCCATGCTCTACCGGGATCAGGTCGAGTTCGCGGTCGGGCATGGCATCTCCGTTCATGCCGTCCACGATCCCGAGGAGCCGCGGCGCGCCACCCGGCTGGAGATGCATGCCGTGCCGGCACATGAAGTGCCGCTAACTGAGGCGCCAACTGCCGAGGAGGTGCCTGAGCTCGCGGGCGTCGTCCTCGATATGAAGGCGCTCGCAGAGATCGCCGATCCGGAGCTTCCGACGGCTCTAGGTTCACTCGTCGACGCGTACGAGGCGTGGATCGGCCAACAGAAGAATCGGATCGGCGACGCCCATGCGCGACTCGAAGGGTTCGAGGACACGGCGCGCGATGCGCTGCGAAGGTGCGGCCGGGCCGCC
>WNGA01010298.1_pt1 | contig 12412 bp, 14 predicted proteins | sample 5400061 | NCBI WGS metagenome assembly WNGA01 (sample SAMN13153366, study PRJNA577476) | soil metagenome | isolation source: 100 cm soil or saprolite under grassland replicate 2 | place: USA:California | collected 2016-06-15
CCCTTGGCAATATCAATTAAGCATTTCGAGTCGGCTTTAAAGAAAATAAAAAGGAACGTTAAGGTGTCTAACAGTGATCTAGCGATGCTTGCATTTCCTACTTACATCCTTTTCGCATATGATTATTCAATAATAGACTTTAGAGTTAATTAGTATTCTAATAATGCTGTTGGGCGAGTCCATGGTTTTTTTGTTGCACCCTGTTATTAGTATTGCTTTATTCTTGTAACAGCATCCAATTAATTAAAGCTCAAACACTTGGTTGGAAATCGTACCCAGATCCTGGTCACAAATTTGGCTTCTCATATCCCGCTGATTGGCTAGTCAAAAATAAACATGATAATATTACTGGCTCAAGTGAAGTTATTCTTAGTAAGGCAAATTCGACTAGAACTCAAGTTTCTATACTATATAATGCAAATTACATGCTTCTAATGAATCCAAAGACAGGTAAACCAATAGTACCTTCAAGAGCCTTAGCCAATTTGGAGAAACAAATCAGTCTGGATTACGTATCCTTTAATGCTACTGGAAAGTTCCCACATAAATACACAATCCAAAACCATCAGTCTGCAGGTGATATAGCTGATTATGAAAAAAGTGCAGGAAAGTTGGGTAAGATGTTAATTGTGTTTGCAAAAATAAATAATAAAGATTCTTGCTCGTTTATATATTCTGATAGTAAGAGATTATTTTACAAGAATCTACCAAGTATTTCGCAAATTATCAGATCGATTCAAATTTTGAGTTGAACTTGTCTCAAGAATATTTTGAAAAGTTTTGGATGTATAATTAGGTAGTCTTGACTAGTTAATCATAGGCTTCACCTTAAACTGGCTAAGTAGGCGGACTTGCTGTAGCAGCTCGAAATGACAATAAGACCCTCTTCACCTGAATGAAAGCGCAATAAAAAAGGGTTACTAAAATTTTTAATGTTTTGTTTAGTCAATTGAAGGGATACATTCTAGCGTATTATTTCCTACCAGCCTTAGCGACTGGCATGTGTTGGATGCGGAATAAAAATCGGCAACAAATTCAACAAGCGATCCGTTAAAGCACCGAATTCTTAACTGATTGCCTAAATCAAGCGGTTCAAACCACTGGGTTATCCGACTTGACAGGTTTTGGGCAAAAACAGAACTATCCAATGATATGAATCCCATAGATAGCATTAAAATTAAAATGAAGCAGGCTACGCAATAACATCGTGACATTATAGGATCTTTCTCATCAAACGTTATTTACACAGTATCGTTTTTATCCATTTAGGAATTATAATGCTCAAATAATCATAAAGTTGATGAACATGAATAATCTCCAAATAAAAGATACTAATAGATCTCTCCTGCCCGTCAGTGAAAAAACAAAGAGTAATTTTTCCTTAAGTAGTACTACTCCAATATAATACTAACTGGCATGTACTAACCTGTGTAAACAATTGGGGATTGGAAATACATCGCCTATCAATGGTGCAAAATATTGTTCAACTTGTGGATTGTACTTGTTCTGTCTTAGTAGTTCTTGTGCTTGCTGTGGAAGTGCTTTGACGGAACCCAAGAAAACCAAGTTACTGCCTAAGAAGTAGTCATGGAGCTCATAAAACAGAGCATCGTCAAGAATCTAGCCGTCGATGATTATTTTACCAGAATCTACTTTTGCCTCAAACCGATTCGGCTTGGATATTTACTTTCTTGCATTTATCTCAGGTGCTTCTATGAATCCTGCTCGGTCACTAGCTCCTGCAGGAGATTTGTGGTTATACTGATTTGCTACTTTTATTGGAACTTCACTTATTGCATCAGACGTAATACTATGATATTGCCTTAGAAATAAATTCAGAGAACCCTTGAAGATTTAGAAATGTACGAACCTAAGGATTAAAATTTTGAATTAATTGACCGAAGAAATTAGCCGATAGAGATATGAGCCGACTCAAAATGTATGTGGTAATTAACAATTATTTACACTAACCTCGTACATTTCCTGTAAGAAATCCATGGCGATATCCAGTACATTAATGGGTTACTATAATGAGGATATACTATAGATTCAGATAACTTGACAAAATGGTCACCATTTAATATATTACCTCAACCTAAATCTAACAATGGAAAATGAGATGGGAAATCAAATCCAGATCTTTGTCTGGCGAATGCCTAAAAATAATCATGATGCGATGGTGAAGCTCGGGAAGGAAGCCGTCAATCTGTTTAGGAACTTTGGCGTACGCCAGGAGCTTTTTCAGCTCAAGGATATCAAGACATATGAGAATATGGGATTTACGAACATAGCAAAAACAGTCTCTGCCAACGGCATGGTTTCAGATATCTGACAACGACCGCATTATTTATCCTGGTGCCGAACGTAATTTTGCAGGACGAATGAATGCTACTACTGTGTCACTTAACTCTAGCCATGCGTCACTTGTATCACAACCAGATGAGATCGCTGAATTAATCCTAAATGCAACAAAAGGAATGCACCAAATAACTTGACTAGTTAAGATAAATTGCATGCTTACATGCACTCTTGAAAACTGAGTAACGTTAAGAAACATTACAACAATTATACACACTAGAGCAACCAACTTATCAAGTTGTGGCCAAGATTGCATTAATAGTTGCATCTGTTAGACGTGCTCGTCAGGTAACAAAGTTGCACGCTGGATGGAAGAGAAATTGAAGAATCGCAAACACACAGCAAATTATTTATCCTGTATATGAATTCAATTTCATGTTCTGTAGACTCCAATCTACCTTGCTCAAGAAATTCCGAATGGAGAGGTTTTGATCTTCAGATAGATGTTCCAACTATTAGAGATTAGATGGCCAGCCATCAACTACTTGCCAGGTTTCAATCATTTTTCCATTTTGAATTCGGTAAATGCTTATTCCTCTGTAAGTAATCTTCCTGCTTTGTTCCGTATGGGCTAAAGTTGCCTTTAGTGCCAACGTTCCTTTCCAATAGGCGCCCACAAGGTCCGGATAATTTTGTGATGCTATCAATTCTTCAACGACATAATTGAGTTCATCTAGTCTATCCAATGAATATTTGAGGTCATTTTTTGCTCCTTCAACTCCTAATCCTAAAGACCCCATATAGGCAGACTGGCCGTGGTCTATGTATTCGGGAGAAATTATTTCATCGAATATCGCTTCATTCTTGGTATTATATGCTTCAAAATACCGTTGAATAATTCCCTTATTGGTTTCCACTTGTGAGGATAATTTGCCAGTGTCCATATTGTATTTTATTATACTTTGGTACTTATGGGTTCCTTATAGCTGACAAAATAATCAGCGCCATGATGAGTGTGTTCTTACTGTAATCTAAAAGACAGTTATCTGTTTTCAAGAACGCCATAATTTCCGGGATAGTGACGAGTCGAAGTTCAAAATAACGATGACCCATATCCGGACATTTAGAGTTATTGTTCCCCCTCAGAAAAGCTAAGAAAGAGCGGAATGACTAAAGTTTAAGAATACCTTAAATATCTACAATTCATGCCACTCCTGCAAACCAGCTAGATGTAGCTAGCCAGATAATCCTATTTATTTTTGATACTTAACATGGAAAACTAATTGTATCTGATAAATGACAGATTGGCGGTTCAAGCGATCCTCAAACAAAAGAAGATATGCACAAATACAAGGACGAATCAGACAAGCCGAATTTAGTATAAAATTGTAGTGTCGATTTTGTATACCAATTTTATTTTTTCTCTTTCCTAATTATTTTAAAAAGCAAATCGGCTATTACAGGAATTTCTAGATAATCTATTAGAATTGCTATCCAAGCCAATACTGGAGGAATTTCCAAAAATGATGACTTGAAAAAGCTGTTATATACAATGTCATCAGTTATCCAAAAGATATGAAAAACCTGAACAGCAAGCATTCCCAAAAAAAGGTAACTTCTTTTTGCGTCTTCTTTGTCTGAATGAATATTATACCCATAAAAAATTATTCCAGATACAAGGGCGGGAATTTCAATATAATCTATTACAACGAAAAGTGGCAAAAAAGCCCTGGGAACTATAAAGAAACTTTCCCCAAATATTTTTTGAAGGACTACATCTGATGTAAGCCAATATAAGTGAATCAATTGTAGTGATATTAGAATAAATGTTATTTTGAGGCTGAGATTTTCGTAGCGATGATAGAAATTGATGAATTTCTGCACCATGTATTTCGATGGAGAAGATTCAGAGCTCATGTACTATACTATCAATTAAATAGCATATTAGGTCTTGTCTCTGGTTAGAAGGCTATGGATATTTTTCAATGAGCTACATTTGCATAGCATTGTAGAGTTGTATCCAAGTCAGGGCCATCAGTGGCAGCTATAGCAAATCCCCCTGATGATTTGCTGATGATGATTAGTTCTTTTTGGTATATCACGAATCCGAAAAACAGGATCGAAATTGTCTTGATTCAATACTGTTCTCGAAGTCTAAGAGCTATTTCTTGCTCTAGGTGTCTTCTGATTAAATAGTTGCCTGTAAGGGCTACCGTTTCATCTATCTCATGTCCATTAAAATATTAGAGATTCAAAAATATTTCAATACTTAGTTAATCCAAAATAATATCATAACTGAAAATTCCGAGAAAATAGTTATTTTACGCCAGCCTCACATTTCACCTTAATACTTTAGCAAACTATCGTTTTGTTCAACCAAATACATAATCTTAGGGCTATTTCTCTGTGATTCGGTATCTGGTTGTACTTATTTCATGAACAAGTAAAACCGCTATATAGTTTAAATTGCTTTATTCTTAGACCAATGATACATGGAACAAAAAAGGTGTTGAGGATATCAGGAACAAGAAGTAGTCAAATTATAATTTAGACTAAGATAAAAAGAAATTCAGCCGGTAACTATTGCTTCGTTGCCAGTCGCATTACCTGAAGTCGTATTACCACTCAACAGTTGGTCAGCCATATCTAATTGAGTCAATGCTCCAGGATCATCGTTTGCTTCTATCGCGGCACGTGTTTCGTTCAGTATCTCCTTTAGTTTCCCGACATCCATCCCTTGTGCTTGTGCAGATACTTGACCACTTAATCCTAGAAGAGTCACAAGCGTTCCTGAAAGAATTAAAGCTGCACTGAAGGATACCAATTTTGTAATTGTTTCCATTGCAAGTGTTTCAAGATTAATTTATATAAATATTTTCCCACCATAGTTACAACTTTATATATTTCATTTGGCAAGAAAATTTGAAATGTTTACTAATTCAAAAAAGAAAAGTATGTCAATGGCTTTCACCATTAGCCTAGTAGCAGTAGGACTAATGACTGGGTCAAGCCTAATGTACGGTGCAATCGTTGGAGTGTATGCCAGACAGCCATTTGTTGGAGGAGCGATCGTAATAGGTTCAAGTGATAACCAAAAGATATCGTGTTCAACTGGGAGCTCCAAGAATACACACGGACTTCAGTTCTCTGCGCACACTAGGGAGGGTGTCCTACATGGTTACTGGGATATTGCGTCTCCATTCACAGGTGCAGAGAATAAAGGCGGATATATTAATGATGGGAGCAGTACTGGAACAACTTATCAATTGAAAGGAAAAGAAACACAGGACGGTATATGCCACGCCAAAGTACCAAAGGATATAACCATAAGCGGAAAATGTGGGAAAGGTGTAGCGATAAACTACAAGACTGCTGGCGGTCTAAGTCATACCTTCACAGGTAACGTCAAGTGTTTAGGTCATACGACATAAATTAATCATCCAACTCCAATTTTTTATTTTTACTTAACAATCACTTCAATATTTAATCTAAGCAAGTTACTAATCCATCTATCCTAAAAGCCTGGTTAGGATGTCAGTAGGGATCTATCCTGGCAAACATTTTGCATTTCCTTTGAGAGACGTTATCTCTTTACCCCTAGAGGTTTTCATTTCTACTAACTTACCTTCCCCACACTCTCCACTGATAGCGATTCTATCTTAAATTGTAGGACAGATCGCGTTATTGATTTTTTTATTAAAATCAAAAAATGCGTATCTAATATTCAAGTAGAATTTTTCTTAATAATGGTAAATTGATCCCTATTACCTCCATCCCTACTATCGAAAAATGTGGCCACTAATTTTGTTCCATTATCAATAATGTCTATATTAAGAAAACCAAATCTCTGAAATTGAGTCACAATATACGGTGATTTTCTCCGAGGAAAAAATGAATAAGCGAAATATAGTATTCATATCAGTTGGCGTCGCAGCGGCTGTTACTGTAATATTGGCTATTGTAATTCCCATCTACAACGGCTACATTACTGCAAGAGAATTAACGAAATTGGTTAAAGGAGAAATTACCGAATTTCAATATTGCTCCTATCGTGGAAGGGCTGCCATCGACGATCCTTTTTGTAAAAACTTTAACCTTAGATATGGCCCACTTGGTACAGTCCCTACAAAAAAGAGATTTAGGGCCTAATGTTGCACGATTAAATTAAAATAAAAAAGCGTTATATGATTCAAGAATACTCCAAATGTGAAAAGAAAAGAAATTTGGACGAGGAAATAAATGATGAACTTATTAGTGCTTCGGACAGGGCGGCAAGAGGATCATAGAATAATGCATGAACTTGAAGAAGCTCAACAAAAAGATTCCTGGTCAACTTCAATTTCTTGTGACAGCATATCATCGTTAGGAAATAGCGGCAATGGCATTGCATCTTATTAGACCATCATAAACTGTCCAACCATTCTGACTGTAGATCTGATCCATTCCAATATTCTCAGTTCATCGAAGGTTGAGTCAAGCTCATCCCTAGTTTCAGCATTATCAAGTTATCTTTCATCTCCTTCAATTCTGTAGTCGATAAGGTCTGCAAGTTCTTGCACGGTTATGTTTGGGTTGGATTCCATAGTATCCAGCAAACTCCTACTATGTATCAAAGGCGAAGCTTGAATTCTAGGCTGAAATCCAAGAAACGGATGGAGTTGATTAGGGAACGATATTCATCTGCATTAAAAATATGTGTAATAAAAAGAACATGAATTTTCAAATCCGGAGTTATCGTGGTACAACTGAAGAAGATAGTGAAATAACATCATTGTTGAACCGGGTTTTTGTCAAAGAAGGGTACACAGATAAACTACTAGCCAAGAAATTATTTGTACCAGCTGAACTTCGAAAACGAGGTGAAATAATACTGGCTAGATCATCTGCAGGAAAGCTTCTGAGTATGGCTATCGTTGTTCATTCTACGAGTTTGGCTCGTCAAGTGGGTAGAAGAAAGATTGACATGTACTCTATAGAAAATCGTATTGTCGAAAAATGGAGTCAAGGAAGGATTTACTTACATACAAGGCAAATTGAAAAATATGGTATCGAAGGAATACTGGAACTTTCTCAATTCTCCTGTTTGCCAATTCGTATGGTACTTGATTACAGCATAGGTCGATTAATAGCAAATCGTAATACCATTGAGTTAATGTCTAGAGAGCATGTAATTCCTGACAGTAATAATCGCAAATATTATGAACAAATCAGAACTGTAGAAGAAATACTAGATAAAGATAAAGCGGGTATGATTTTTTCACCTCATGTTGGATTGCATGAGAATGTCGCAGTCCTTGATTATAATGATGAATTTGCAAATATTATAGTTAATCAGAACATTAGTTATGAAAGGCAGGAAAAGGTTAATTTGTCATTAGGTATTTTACCACAAATAGTAAGGAGTTTGGTAGAACGGCGCATGTACTTCAGAAAATTGCTAAGGCAATTAGGAGACTCACCTGATGCAACCCTGTATGAAAAGCGTGCTAATAGTATCAAGCAAATACTTGTGTGTTTGTATGGTACGACAGCAAGTTATTGGAACAAATATGGAAATGTGCTTGCATTTGAAGAAATTAATAAAAAGTCGCGTGAGATTTTACTAAAAACAAAGGACATAATTCAAGAACAAGGTTATGAATTAGTATATTCGGATACGGATGCTTGCTTTCTTCACAAGGAAGGCATTACGGGAGTATAACAATAACTCTGATAATCATGATGCGTGAAAGCTATCCTATCAGTGGTTGCAAGGTCGTTATAATACTCTCCGTACTGTCGGCAAAACTGCAGCGAGCCTTTTACAAGAAAAAACACAAAAGATTTGACATATACCAAATTTCATTTTAACATACGTTATTAAATTCGATATTCAAGCCGAGTACAATATAATAAGTTCGCGATTCAACTTTTTATATTGCCATATTAAAGGCTAATCATCTGTATATTTGGGCAAGCATATAGTCATTGGCGCTATAAATTGGGATAAGACACTATTTGTGGAGAGATTTCCAAAGCAAGGGGAGGAAATTAGGGTTGAAAGAATTATTGGGGTTCCAGGAGGCAAGGGAGCAAACATAGCAGTGGCTTCGGCTAGAATACTTGGAAAAGAAATAGTAGTATTGTTTGGAGCTCTAGGTTCTGATTCTGTGGGTAGAGAACAATTAAAATTATTAAGAAAAGCAGGGATTATAACCGATCTTATTCAGTTTGTTAGCGAAGCTTCGGGTCGAGCATTTATCATCGTAGATTCCTCTAATGGAAACAATTGTGTTTTGACATTCAAGAGAGCAAATGACGCATTGAATTATGAGATGATCAATAATAATAAAAATCTCTTAAGGCATGTCCGAAACTCGTCACTAGTAACGGTTGTGGACCCTCCAATTGAGGTTGCCGAAATACTGATATCTTTAGCTGCGGAAGAAGAGAAAATAGTGGTGTGGGCGCCAGGATTGTTATCTTCTATCGGTATAGAAAAACTTATGGCCATAAGTGAGAAAGTCAATTATATAATCTTAAATGAATCGGAATGCTCGATCCTTACAGGTGTAACTAATCCACTATCAGCTTATAGAATCCTTCAGAAAAAGATTGAAGGGAAAGAGACAAAAATAGTAATTACTAGAGGTCATAATGGCTGCGTCCTCATAAGAACTGAAGACATAATATCAATTCCAACTATGAACCCATTGGAGTTTGGCTTAAAAATAGTAAATACGGTAGGCTCGGGCGATGCCTTCATAGGAGTTTTTTCAGCATTCAAAATACTGGGATATGATGATATTGAGTCATTATCAATGGCAAATATAGCAGGCACGATAAAAGCCACAAGAGAAGAAACAAGAGCAAGTCCTACTATAAATGAGGTAAGGGATTATGCAAAGAGTGTGAGGATTGAATATGAGGCGATATTCTAGTGGTATTTTTATGGTGTGGACAAGCGTCGGAGATCCTCGTCCAACACGGACTCTACCGTCGGTCTTGGTTCAAGAGACTATTATTTGGCATTAGCCCCTGCCTAAGTCGATCCTCTAGGAAGTAACTTATTCTCTTAAAACCACTTAAATAGATATGAAGTCAAATCAGCAGAAAACTAAGGAAAAAGAAAGATCCTCTATTTTGAAGGTAATTAAATTCGAATTATGTTATATCAGTAATATAAGTATAAATTACTATTTCCGTCAAGTCTATGTGTTGCTTAATAATTAAGTCTCAAATAAGATATAAGGTAATTGTAACTTCAAGTGAACAAACAGACTTTATGTGTAAGGGCTACATATCCGCAGTTATATTCATTCTTACTTTTTGTTTATTTCAAATCCTTCAATTCCATCCAATACCATAGAATGGTCTTCTCTTCTACAGCACTTGCAACCAAGTTTAAAACAATCTTGCGACATTCTATGACTGCAGTTCTTACATGAGCAAATGGCATCAAAAAATTCATTTTTTTTATCATCGGAGCTCAAGCGGGATCAATAAGTAACTAGAGTACAAACAATTTAAAGAGTTAGCTTTACCCAGAGATGAGTAAACTCAGCATTTAACATATTTAAAATGAAAAATGCAGAAGATAAGAAAATAGAAGAGAAAGAGAAAAAGAATGAATCCTAATCTATTGGGATGAAAACTATATTAGGATGCGGACTATGATTAGATAAACTGATTGTTTGTTCAATCCACTGCAATATTTCCTTCTACAGAATCATCTCAACTGAAGACTGTCATGATATGTGATGACGAACAAGATTTGCTTTTGACTTATACGGCAATATTGAGTGACTATTATTCTATAATAACTACCTCTTCAGGTGAAGAGTGCGTAGAAACATATGTTCAACTTAAGAATAATGGACAAAAAATCCATCTTATTTTGCTTGATTATAAACTTCCAGATATGACGGGTGATCAAGTTGCCAAAACTATAATGACGTTGAATGGTACAAATATTATTCTAATTTCTGCCTACCAGCTAAAAGATCAGATGATTGACGAATTGAAGGAAAATAGAGTGATTGTAGAATTTTTGAGTAAGCCAGTAAGTATAACATCACTTAAAGAAACAGTGAACAGGTTTGTTTCTGGCGTGAGTTGATCAAAGTCTTTTTAAGACTAGATACTTGTTAATCAAATCAAGCCACAAATACAATTCTTGCATTAGATGAGTAGATTGTTCCTCATGAATATATTTTACTGTTTTATTAATCAGATATTTATTATATTTGCTAAAAAAGTTACAGATCCAAGTAAGGATCTAGGTGACGAATAATCAAAAAGAAAAAGGTAACGAACGAGCTAGCGATTACGCACAGACGGATGAATCTGGAGCTAAAGATTCAATGTCACCTGAAAAGATCGCTTCCCATGAACCAGCGGCTGTAAAGCGGGAGATATTATGTGACTTAGACTATACGGCGTTACTTGCATAAGTACAGCAGCTTGCACCAAACTATTAATACGCTCAACCTTAGATTTGTTTTGTTCTATAAAGGGTGTTTGTGACCTAATCTAATGAACTCTAATAGCCACAATAAGAATATACCAATAGCCTAATCGTCAACTATTAGATTTTTTGATTTTTATGAGACAAATTATGTTAAACCTTTTCAGAAAAATTACCAGTTCGTGCCTTAATAACCCAAGATATTGTGATAATTACTCTAGAGGTTTACGAGAATACTTTCTATTGCATCTCATAAGATTGTCCTTATCAATCTTATATGTCCATGTTCAAGATTTGTTTACCCAATAAGAGATTCATTATAACTTAAAATTCTCTCATAAAATCTCCACATTGGCTGCTCCCATATTTCCTTCCATAAATAACCACAATTGCTGCATTCCATTATCTGAATAATAACAGAATCTTGCACAGTGGTAATGGATGTAATAGATTTGTAAGTGAATCCACATCTACTACAGCTATAATCTTCTGCTATTAGATTTTTTGAATCATAGATCTGGGTAGCCATACTGACAACTTTGATTCTACATTTATAATTAGCATTAACAAACAATTGCCAGTTACTATACTGAGTACAAAGGAGATAGGAACAATTGTGAAGTGTTCGTTAGGTTACGAAAATAACAAATGTATCTCATTCTTGTACTGACGATATTAACAAATGTGATTTATGCGATATTGAGCATAATGAGCGATGAGAGAATTGAGCTATATAGATCACAAAGCGATTTTTGGAGTCTTAGTTCTAGTTGTCATTACAGTCAATGGTAGCAATTATATCTATGGATTGCCTGTTCCTACTGCAAATAATACAATAACTACTAAACTAACTAACACCCTCAAGTCTATTACGTCGAATGTTTCTACCAATATAGAGAGCGATTTAGACAAGATAATTTCTGATACAATGGATATTCAGATTAAAAATGCGATGAACCAATTAAACAACGCAACCATAATCGGAAATAACGATACATCAGTTCTTAGATTTGAATCTAAAGTTCCCTCAGGCTTAGATGTGTTTGAGGTTGCTAAACAGGTTTCACGTGTTCATCACCATTAAACCATTTTGATAAATTAACTAAATTTACTTTTCATTTGTTTTTTATTTTTCCCTATATCTTACTTATGGACAGTTTTCATATGATCATCGAATTCTTTTGTGCTTGTCATCGCTTTGCCACATAGGTGACATTTTAAGTGATTGCGTTTAGAGAATAGACTTTTCAGCGACTCAATGAAACTTCCCAATGATAAAGAATAATGCCTTAAATTTAATAAAAGTTATAATGCTACTAACTTCTTTTGCTGGTGATTCCCACTGCTAATAGTGAATATCTAAATGTTTAGTATATCATATTATATGCAACTTTCTGGCACACTCTGTATGATAATAATTTCTATGATACCCAGACGAAACGATACCATCTGAGGCAGCGAGTGTATCGCCACACTTATGACATTTTCCGTTTTGCCTTTTATCAATAATAGACTGGATACGGTTTGACTCTTGTTTCACGTTAATAATTACCCAACCATCGAGGGGTAGGAGAAACTTAGCTACTCACTCATTTACTTCTCCTACCTCTGTTAGTTGTTGACTTATCAAATGCGATGAAATAACAAATCAGATAAAGGATTAGGAAT
>WNGA01024622.1_pt1 | contig 12410 bp, 15 predicted proteins | sample 5400061 | NCBI WGS metagenome assembly WNGA01 (sample SAMN13153366, study PRJNA577476) | soil metagenome | isolation source: 100 cm soil or saprolite under grassland replicate 2 | place: USA:California | collected 2016-06-15
CCTTGAGACCGATGACCTCGGACTCGGCAGACAAGGTGTCGCCGGGATAGACCGGCGCGAGCACGCGGCCCGCGGCATAGCCGAGATTGGCGACCGCATTGAGCGAGATGTCGGGTACGGTCTTGCCGAACACGACGTGGAAAACGAGCAGGTCATCGATCGGCGAGTCCGGATAGCCGATCGCACGCGCGAAGGCATCCGAGGACTGGACCGCAAAACGCGGGCCGAACAGACCATTGTAGAGCGCCACGTCTCCCACGGTGATCGTGCGAGGCGTGGCATGCCTGATGACTTGGCCGATGCGGAAATCTTCGAAGAAATTGCCGGCACCGGTCTTCGACATGAGTCTCACCACCGCTGTTGGTCCGCGCCGGCGCATCCGGCGCCGCTTTGTTCACGTAGTTGAGAGGCGCAGCACAGGAACGTGAACGATCCGCCTCGCGCAATTTGCTATAGATCGCGTAATCGCAAAAGCCATGTCGATCGAAGCTACCCATGATCGGGCGCTGACGCCGGCCGAGCCGGCAGAGCCGGTCATCCATCCGTTGTGGGTGCGGCTCACCCATTGGGTCAACGCCATTGCCATGGTCCTCATGATCGGCTCGGGGTGGCAGATCTACAACGCCTCGCCGCTGTTCCCGTTCGTGTTTCCTCCCGCGATCACGCTCGGTGGATGGCTGGCAGGCGCGCTGCTCTGGCATTTCGCGGCGATGTGGCTCCTTGCGGTGAACGGCCTCGTCTACGTCGTGCTGGGCATTGTCACCGGCAGGTTCCGGCGCAAACTGATTCCGATCCGCGCCGGCGAGGTCTTGGCCGACGCCAAAGCCGCGCTCACCGGAACGCTCGCCCACGACGATCTCGCGCTCTACAACGCCGTGCAGAAGCTACTTTATCTCGGGGTCATTCTCATCGGCGTCGTCATTGTGCTGTCGGGCCTCGCCATCTGGAAGCCGGTGCAGTTGCAGGAACTGACCGCCCTGTTCGGCGGTTACGATGCCGCTCGTTACGTGCACTTCTTCGCCATGGCGGCAATCGTCGGCTTTCTCGTCGTGCACATCGTTATGAGCTTTCTCGTTCCGAACTCGCTGCGGGCCATGATCATCGGCCGATAAATGTCAGGGAAGAGCGAAGTGTCTCGCATTCGAAAAATCCCGCCTGGCGTCGATCCCGAGCTCCTCGCCAAGGATGCTGCCAAGCTCATGCCCGATCCCACGCGCCGCCTCTTCCTGCGTGGCGGCGCCAGTCTCGGGGCGCTCGCTTTTCTCACCGGCTGCGACATCGTCGACGGCGCGTCGGCGGAACAGGCGCTGATGAAGATTTCCTATTTCAACGATGGCGTGCAGGCATGGCTGTTCAATCCGAACAAGCTCGCGCCGACCTATCCCGACAGCGCGGTCCGGCGGCCGTTTCCATTCAATGCGTACTATCCGGAGGATGAAGCGCCGCAGGTCGACAAGGAAGATTACAAGCTCGAAGTCGGCGGCATGGTCGAGAATACGAAATCCTGGACTCTCGACGAGCTCTACGCGCTGCCGCAGGAAACCCAGATCACCCGCCTCGTCTGCGTCGAAGGTTGGAGCGCGATCGGCAAATGGACCGGAACGCCGCTACGCGAGTTTCTCAGGCGCATCGGCGCTGACACGCGCGCGAAATACGTGTGGTTCCGCTGCGCCGAGGGCTATTCCACCTCGATCGACATGCCGACGGCGCTGCATCCGCAGACGCAGATGACCTTCAAATTCGATGGGGAGATCCTGCCGCGCAAGTACGGCTTTCCCATGAAGGTGCGCATGCCGACCAAGCTCGGCTTCAAGAATCCGAAGCACGTGATGGAGATCGCTGTCACCAATAGGTATCTCGGCGGGTATTGGGAGGACCGGGGCTATAACTGGTTCAGCGGTAACTGACCGCAGACACTTTCATCCTCTGCCCTGCGGCGGCACCTCGGTGATGAGCCGCGCGCCGCGCTGAAACGTGATGTAGTCCCACAGCCACGTGAACGCGACAATGAATCGATTCTTGACCCCGATCAGGAAATAGATGTGGGCCAGGCTCCAGAATAGCCATCCGACGAAGCCCTTGAGTTGCAGCCGGCCGAACTTCACGACTGCCGCGCGACGCCCGATGGTGGCGAGCTCGCCCAGGTTTCGATAGCAAAACGCAGGCAAAGATTTGCCTTCAATGCGTGCCGCAATGAGCCGGCCGACATAGCGGCCCATTTGCTTCGCCGCCGGCGCGACACCTGGAACCGGCTGCCCGTTCTCGCCACCGACTGCTGCGGCGTCGCCGATCACAAACACCTCGGGATGGCCCGGGACCGACAGATCCGGCCGCACCAGCACGCGGCCGGCGCGATCGTGCTCGGCGGCGAGCCAGGAGGCGGCAGGCGAGGCCACAACCCCTGCGGCCCAAATGACGGCACCGGCATCGATGCGGCCGTGGTCCAACTCGACACCGCGCCGATCACAACCGGTGACCCGCGTGGAGGTCCTCACATCCACGCCCATGCGGGTGAGCGCGCGCTCTGCATAGCGCGAAAGATCCTCGGGCAAGGTCGGCAGGATGCGCGCACCCGCCTCGAGCAAAATGATGCGCGAACTGCGCGGGTCGATCCTGCGAAAGTCCTTGGCCAGCGTCTGGCGGGCAATCTCGGCAATGGCTCCAGCCATTTCGACGCCGGTCGCTCCCCCGCCGACGATAACGAAGGTGAGGAGACGCTGCCGCTCGGTATCGTCGCCGGCGAGCTCGGCTCGCTCGAATGCCAGCAGAATGCTTCGGCGAATGCGGGTCGCGTCTTCGATACGCTTGAGGCCGGGCGCAAACTCCGCCCATTCATCGTGGCCGAAATAGGAATGCGTCGCTCCGGTCGCCAGAACGAGATAGTCGTAGGAAAACGGACCTGCGCCGGTCTGGACGAACCGCGCGGCTAGGTCGATGGCCTCGACCTCGGCCATGAATACCGTTGCGTTTCGTTGCTGTCGCAGCATGTGCCGGATGGGCCAGGCGATCTCGGCCGGCGACAACGCGGCGGTCGCGACCTGGTAGAGCAGCGGCTGAAAGCAATGATGATTTTGCCGATCGATCACGGTCACATCGACGGTCACGCGGCTGAGCGCCTTGGCGGCTTCGAGGCCGCCGAAGCCTGCACCGACGATGACGACCTTTGGACGCTGTTGCGGCATGCCGTTTTCCCGTGGCGTGCTCAGCTTGGCAAGCGCCCGTCGTCTTGCCAAGCCAGGCGCATGCCTTTAGCACTCCGCGTCGACACGCATTCAAGCGAGGCAATGCGCGATGGCGACTCACAAGCTTCTGCTTCTGCCCGGCGATGGCATCGGCCCCGAAGTCATGGCCGAGGTGAAAAAGCTGATCGCCTTCATGAACGCGCGGGGATTAGGAACTTTCGAGATCGAAGAGGGTCTGGTCGGCGGCTCCTGCTACGACGTCCATAAGGTTGCGATCACCGATGCGACCATGAGCAAGGCGCACGCGTCCGATGCCGTGATCTTCGGCGCCGTCGGCGGGCCGAAATGGGATGCCGTGCCATACGACGTGCGGCCGGAGGCGGGGCTGCTTCGATTGCGCAAGGAGCTCGGCTTGTTCGCCAATATTCGCCCCGCCATCTGCTACCCCGCGCTGGCCGAATCCTCGAGCCTCAAGCGCGAGGTCGTGGATGGTCTCGACATCATCATCCTGCGTGAGCTGACCGGCGGGGTCTGTGCTCTGGCACGAGGTGGTCAGGGAGCTGCACGCGCGCGAGTTCAAAGACGTCACCCTCGAGCACCAGCTGGCCGACGCCGGCGGCATGCAACTCGTGCGCTGGCCCAAGCAGTTCGACGTTATCGTCACCGACAACCTGTTCGGCGACATGCTCTCCGACATTGCCGCCATGCTCACGGGGTCGCTCGGCATGCTGCCGTCGGCCTCGCTCGGCGAGGTCGATACCAAGACGAAAAAACGCAAGGCCATGTACGAACCCGTGCACGGATCCGCGCCCGACATCGCCGGCAAAGGGATCGCCAACCCGATCGCCATGCTCGCCTCTTTCGGCATGGCACTGCGCTACTCGCTCAATATGGCCAAGGAGGCCGACCAGATCGACGCGGCCATCGCCGCCGCGCTCGCGCAAGGGCTGCGCACCGCGGATATCAAGTCGGAGGGCACCAAGGTCTTAACGACGACGGAAATGGGCGACGCAATCGTCGGCGAGATGAAGAAGCTCTGATGCCGGCAGCTGCTGGATGCGCAGGGCGAGGCTCGGCAGCGACGGCGAGGATTCGTCAAATGATTGAGGCCTATCGAACTAGGTCCGTTCTCGCCGTCTTCCTTCTCATGGCGCCCGCTGCACTCGGCGCCGCCGATGCTCGCGCCGAAATCTATCCCAACCGCCCCGTTCGCCTGATCGTCCCCTTCGCGGCGGGCGGTCTCAACGACGTGGTGGCGCGACTGATCGGCCCTTCTCTGGAGCGATCATTCGGTCAGCCCTTCATCGTCGAGAACCGGCCGGCCGCGAGCGGCATCGTCGGCACCGACGCCACCGCAAAGGCCACGCCCGACGGCCATACGCTGCTGATGGTGGCGTCGAGCTTCACCGTCGTGCCCGCCACGCACTCGAAGCTGCCCTATGATCCGGAGCGCGACCTCGCGCCGATCGCCATGGTGGCGAAGAATTCGCTGTTGTTTCTGGTCAATCCAAAGGTGCCGGGCCGCAAGGCGGACATCAAGCTGCAGCACATCCCCTATCGCGGCGGCGCACCGGCCATGACGGCGATGGTCGCCGGCGAAACGCAATTCACCGCGATCTCGACCTTGCTGTCGCTGCCGCAGATTCAGACCGGCGCGCTACGCGCGATCGCGACTGGAAGCCTCAGCCGCGATGCGCAGCTGCCCGATTTGCCCACGGTCGCGGAACAAGGCTTTCCCGGATTCGAGGCGATCCAATGGATCGGATTGCTGACCACAGCGGGCACGCCGAAGGACATCATCGAGCGCATCAATGCGGAACTCAATCGCGCGCTGCGCGATCCCGATCTCATCGCAAAGTTCGCGCAACACGGCCTCTCGCCGGCAGGCGGGACGCCAGCCGACTTTCAGCGCACCATTGCCACCGATCTCAAGAACTGGACGGAGACAGCGCGTGGCGCAAACATCACGGCCGAGTGATGCTCCGCGCGACCAATGCAAACGACAGCGAGGTTACCAGCCGAATGGATTGTACCGGCCGGTAAGATCGAACGGCCCCGGCAGGGGCGACCGATGCCAGCCTACCCGTCCGCCGGTGTTGGTCACCACACTCAAAGGCGTCGAATAGGGGCCCGGAGGAAAGGCGTAATCGGTGAACTTGCGATCGCCCGGCAGAACTTCGGTCCCCGCATCGAGGAACGAACGCGGCGCGACCGTGACCCGGGCCCGCGGACGATTGACCGGGGGATTCGACCGGGTGGTGTAGACTTGCCTTTGGCTGGTTTGGGCCTCGACCGGCGCCACAGCGAGGGCGGTGGCCGCGATCACTGCAAGACACAGTCCGGCCACACAAATCTTGATGTCCATGGCGCTCTCGTCCGATTCCCGCTGAGCCTACACTAGCTTTGTTTCGGCTTTTGTAACAGCGATCGCCAACCTGCCACCCCCACTCCGTTGGCAGGTGTGTCAAATTTCCCTCTATCGGTGATCAAGGAAAATTGTTTAACGGTTTCCGTCGGGGCAGAAAATATTCCGTAAAATACCGCCACCAAGAGAAAAAACCACCAGGAGACGCCAATGCCGGGCACGATAGAGCGCTCAATCGAAGAACTCTACCACGATGATCAGGAGCGAGCCGATGCGGTCGTCTTCGGCCGCCGCACACAGATCGACCGCCGTGGCTTCTTGGGCGCTAGCGGCCTCGCGGCGATGGGCGCCGCGGTCGGCGGTACCATTTCTTTCGCCGATCGGATGCCGGGCGGATTGATCCCGGCCGCGCTCGCGCAATCGCCCGCCGCGCCGCCCAAAGGGCCGCAATATCTCAGTTTTCCCGGCAAGAGCGACAAGCTGGTCGTGCTCGGCGAGCGCCCGCTGGTGGCTGAGACGCCTGAACACCTGCTCGACGACGATACGACTCCGATCGACAAGTTCTTCATCCGCAATAACGGACAGATTCCGGAGGCGGCGAAGGATGCCGACAACTGGAAGATCGTTGTCGACGGCGAGGTCAATCAGAAGCTCGAGCTCACGCTGGCCGAGTTGAAGGCGAAGTTCAGGCCGGTGACGCAGCGCATGGTGCTGGAATGCGGCGGCAATGGCCGCTCGTTCTTTTCGCCCCAGGCGCGCGGTAACCAGTGGACCAACGGCGGCGTCGGCTGCGCCGACTGGACCGGCGTGCGTCTTGCCGACGTGCTTAAGGCAGCGGGCGTCAAATCCTCCGCCGTGTTCACGGGTCATTATGGCGCTGACCGCAATTTAGCCGACGCCAGCAAGGATGCGATCTCGCGTGGCGTGCCGATCAAGAAGGCGCTCGATGCCAACAATCTCATCGTGTTTGCCATGGACGGTCAGCCGCTGCCGAACATTCACGGCGGGCCCGTGCGACTGATCATCCCCGGCTGGCCCGGCTCGGTGTCGTCGAAGTGGCTCACCCGCATCTGGGTGCGCGAGAAGGTGCACGACGGTCCGGGAATGGGCGGAACATCGTATCGGGTCGCCATCAATCCGATGGTGCCTGGCGACCGGCCGGACGAGAAGAACTTCCGGGATCTCGAATCGATGCCGGTGCGCTCGATCATCACCAGTCCGATGAACGGCACCAGCTTCGGCAAGGACGTGCGCGAGGTGAAGCTGTGTGGCGCCGCCTGGGCCGGCGACCTCACTGTAAGGCGCGTCGATATTTCGATCGACTTCGGCGCGTCCTGGAAGCGCGCCCAGCTTACCGCACCAAAAAATCCCTACGACTGGCAGCGGTGGACCGCGACGGTAAAGCTGCCAAGCGAGGGCTATTATGAGATCTGGACACGAGCGACCGATTCCCGCGGCATCATGCAGCCGCATGTCGCGGGCACCTGGAATCCGCAGGGTTACGGCGGAAATCCGATGCACCGCATCGCGATTCGCATTGCATGAACCCACGTCTGGCCGCCTGTCTCGTGTCGCTCGCGACGGCGCTTGCGGCTGGCCCGGCCGCCGCCCAACCGGGCGCGTTCACGCCGCGCGATGAAAGCCCGGAGGATTATCCAGACGCCCCCGGCCGCGAGCAGACGTTTTACGCCTGCACTCCCTGTCATGGATTCAAGATTGTTGCGCAGCAGGGACAGACGCGCCGGCAGTGGGACGACACGCTCGACTGGATGACGCAGCGGCACAACATGCCGCGGCCGAACGACGGCGACCGCAAGATGCTGCTCGACTATCTCGAGGCGGCGTTCCCCGCGCGGGCTCCGCGCGGGTGGCAGAACCCGTTTCAGAAATAGTGCTCTGCCTTTCGAACGCTCCGCCTTCGAATCGGCATTGTCAGGCCCTACATTGTCGCCTAGAAGCCTTCCGCACGCTCGCTGGCGGCGGCGAAAAACTTTGGAGCTGACAATGGGTTACAGGGTCGCGGTGGTCGGAGCTACGGGCAATGTGGGCCGCGAAATGCTCGGCATTCTCGCCGAGCGGTCGTTTCCCGCCGACGAGGTGGTCGCGCTCGCCTCGCGCCGCAGCCAGGGCAGCGAGGTCAGCTTCGGCGACACGACGCTCAAGTCGAAAGCGCTCGAGCATTACGACTTCTCCGACATCGATATCTGCCTGATGTCTGCGGGCGCGGCGGTATCGAAGGAATGGTCGCCGAAGATCGCGGCGGTCGGCGCGGTCGTGATCGATAACTCCTCCTGCTGGCGCTACGACGCCGACGTTCCGCTGGTCGTGCCGGAGGTCAACGCGGAGGCGGTTGCGGGCTTCCGCAAGAAAGGCATCATCGCCAACCCGAATTGCTCGATCGCGCAGCTCGTGGTCGCGCTCAAGCCGTTGCACGACAGGGCGAAGATCACGCGCGTGGTGGTAGCGACCTATCAATCGGTCTCGGGCGCCGGCAAGGAAGCGATGGACGAACTGTTCACGCAGACCAAGGCGGTCTACACGCTCGACGACATCACGCCGAAGAAGTTCACCAAGCGCATGGCCTTCAACGTGATCCCCCACATCGACGTGTTCATGGAGGATGGCTTCACCAAGGAAGAGTGGAAGATGGTGGCCGAGACCAAGAAAATACTCGACCCCAAGATCAAGGTGGTCGCCACCTGCGTGCGGGTGCCGGTCTTTGTTGGCCATTCCGAGGCGGTGAACATCGAGTTCGAGAACCCGATCACGGCGGAGGAAGCGCGCGAGGTTCTGCGCGACGCGCCCGGCGTGATCGTCATCGATAAGCGCGAGGCGGGCGGCTACGTCACGCCCTACGAGGCGGCGGGGGAAGATGCGACCTATGTCAGCCGCATCCGCGAGGACCCGACGGTGGATAACGGGCTCGTGCTCTGGTGTGTGTCCGACAATCTGCGCAAGGGCGCGGCGCTCAACGCCGTGCAGATCGCGGAATGTCTGATCAACCGCAAGCTGATCGAGGCCAAGCGCAAGGCGGCGTGAAGCTCGGCGATAGCGATCCTCACACCCAGATCGACATCGGCAATCCGACCGCATCGTATTCAGGCGGATTCGGGAATCGCCACGCACGGCCGGCATGAATACGGCGCGCGATCTCGACGCAGGCGATCGCGTCGATGACGTCGTCGGGAGCGGCGCCTTTTGGCGCCATGCCGCTCAATCCCGCAGCAGCAAATCCTGCCTCCATCAGTAATTGCCGACGGCGTGCGAGGCCTGTGTCGCTCTTCTTTGAAGCCGGCAGCTCGCACTCACCATTTAGCCTCCAGAACGCCAGTTCGGGATGCGTTTCGAAAACCTTATCGCGCCTGGTGCAATCGGCTTGAAGCAGTGCGTCCACCTCACGAATCTTGGAAAAAAGACCAAAGCTATAAATGCTGATCCCTTTGGGCGGATCTGAGGTGCTGGAAGCGATTACGCTGGCACGCCGGTAGGCGGCACTTCTTGCTTGTTGATCGCCGAACGGGCCAAGCTCTGCGAAAATTGCGCGGCGTGAAGGCACGGGAAACACGGACGACCTGCGTATGCCGACGAGCGATCGTGCTATCCTGTCGGCCTCACGTCCTCCGGATTGCGGTAGTCCGATCGGAATATCAACCGCGATAATCGCTGGCGCTTCGGGCGCAGCGATTACGTCCGAAAATCGCGGCACGACGCGTACGTACACCTCACTGCCCTGCGGACGCGCAAAAGCGACAAGCCAGCCCGCCCGGCAACCGTCGACCCCCGCAAACCATGTATCCTGCGAAACTTGGCTCATCGTTGCAGACGTAGGCATTCCCCCGATAGGCTAGAGGAAGCTAAACCGGGGGCCTTCATATGACCATCCGTCCGCGCCGGAGCGTGCTGTACATGCCGGGTTCCAACGCCCGCGCGATCGAGAAGGCACGTACCTTGCCGGCCGACGCCGTCATCCTCGACCTCGAGGACTCGGTTGCGCCCGAGGCCAAGGCCGCCGCCCGCCAACAAGTCATGGACGCTGTCGCCGCCGGCCCTTTCGGTCGGCGCGAGGTGATCGTGCGCATCAATGGCCTCGATACGCAATGGTGGCTTGACGATCTCAACGCCGTCGCCAAGGCCAAGCCCGACGCGGTGCTGGTGCCGAAGGTGTCGAGCCCCGGCCACCTGGAGGATGTAGCCGAGCGCCTCGTCGACATCAGCGCCGACCAGAAGATCCGAGTGTGGGCGATGATGGAAACTCCGCTCGCCATGCTCAACGCGCGCGATATCGCGGCCGCCGCGAGCGACGTCGAAACCAGGCTCGCGGCTTTCGTCATGGGCACCAACGATCTCGCCAAGGAGACGCGGGCGAAGATCACGCCCGGCCGCGCGGCGATGTTGCCGTGGCTGATGAACTGCGTGGCGGCGGCGCGCGCCTTCGGCCTCGACATCATCGACGGCGTCTACAACGAGCTCGCCGACGCGGACGGCTTCGCGCGCGAGTGCAGCGAAGCGCGGCAGATGGGCTTCGACGGCAAGACCCTCATCCATCCCAACCAGATCGCTCCGTGCAACGCGGCTTTCTCGCCGAGCGCGGAAGAGGTCGCGCAGGCGCAGAAGATCATTGCGGCGTTCGACTTGCCGGAAAACCGAGACAAGGGCGTCGTGCAGCTCGAGGGCCGCATGGTCGAGCGGTTACACGCCGAGATGGCGCGGCGCACCGTCGCCATCGCCCAAGCGATCGAGGTGCGCAGCCGCGAGGCCGAGCGCGTCTAAAAGGCCGAAACTTCACCCTGGCATTGCGCGTTGTCTCGGCGGACAACCGGGAGAACTCTCATGCCCGAAATAAGCGAAAACAACGACATCGTGACCCAGATCACGACCGTCAAGGTGCCGCCAAACCACCAGGCCGAAGTGCTGCGGCTGATGACGGAGCGTGCCCGATTCATGGCGACCCAGCCGGGCTTCGTGTCGGTGAGCCTGCACAAGAGCGAGGACGGCAGCCACGTCGTCAACTATGTCCAATGGACCAACCGCGAGAAGCTCGAGGCCGCTCACCACTCACCCGAATTCCGCAAGAAATGGCCGCGCTTCGGCGAGCTCGTCGAGGAAGCGGAGCCGTGTCTCTATCAAATCGCCCACGTCGAAGCGGCGTGAGGCCCACGGCCTGATGCGACACTGGGTTGATCACCTCAGCCGTCGTCCCCGCGCAAGCGGGGAGCCATAACCACCAACTCTGGAATATGGGTCCCCGCAACGGGGTCCCCGCGACGCTTGCGTCGCGGGGTGCCCCTCGCGGGGACGACCAACACCGAGCAGTCTGCCCGTTGCCGCCTCACAGCCAGGCGCGCGCGGCCTTCGACCTCTGCTCGAAGCGGGCGATCTTGTCCTGCTTGACCATGGTGAGCCCGATATCGTCGAGGCCCTCGAGCAGGCAATGCTTGCGGTGCGCATCGATGTCGAACTTGATCACCCCGCCGTCGGGACCCCTGATCTCCTGCTTCTCGAGGTCGATCGACAGCGTCGCATTGGCGCCGCGCTCGGCGTCGTCGAACAACTTCTCCAATTCCTCCGGTTTGACCCTGATCGGCAGCAGCCCGTTCTTGAAACAGTTGTTGTAGAAGATGTCGCCGAACGAGGTCGAGATCACGCAGCGGATGCCGAAGTCCATCAGCGCCCACGGCGCGTGCTCGCGCGAAGAGCCGCAACCGAAATTGTCGTCGGCAACCAGAATCTTGGCCTTGCGATAGGCGGGCTTGTTGAGGATGAAATCCGGGTTCTCGCTGCCGTCGTCGCGATCGACATTGATCATCCTGAGCGGCGCAGCGACGCCTTCGACCTTGGTGAATTTTTCCATGGGTGCGGCTCGGTTGCCTGTGAGCTGCTTCGTTTCAGGACACCGAGGACGCTTTGTCAAGTGCAGTCGCGCGCCGGTCTCGGCCGGCGCGGCTCGATCACGTCACGCTCGCCTCGATCGCCGCCATGTCATCGTCGGAGAGACCGAAATGGTGGCCGATCTCGTGCACCAGCACATGGGTGATGATCGTGCCCAATGCCTCGTCGTGCTCGGCCCAGTAGTCGAGGATCGGGCGGCGATAGAGCCACACCATGTTCGGCATCTGTCCAGAGACGCTTTCGGATCGAAACGGCAGGCCGACGCCTTGGAACAGGCCGAGCACGTCGAATTCCGATTCCGCGCCCAGCTCGTCCAATACCTCCTCGGTCGGGAAATCCTCGACCCGGATGACGAGACCCTCGCACAGCGCGCGGAATTTCTGCGGCAAGCGGCGAAAAGCTTCCTCCGCGAGCGCTTCAAGCTCCGCGAGCGAAGGAGCCTTCACGGTGCGCCAGGCGAGCGGATCGGCAAATGTCGGATCGGCCATGGCCGCAGTTTTAGGCGAGCGCGCGGAGCCGGCCAAGGCATTGCCGTCTTCGCCGCTCGGACGTTGACGGCCGTGCTGCAATGGGCGAGCGTAGGAGATGCCAACGGGCGAGGGCAAAGATGAGGCGGGCAACAGCGGTCATCATCGTGGCAGGCGCGGCCGCGCTCGGCTCCGCTGACGCGTCTTTCGCGCAGTTCGCACCCGACGCGACGCGCAGCCCCGAGCTCTCCGCGCCGTCTAATCCGCGGACCGGTCGCGCGCGCACGCGCATTCGCGTCACCCCCGCCTATCCTTACCGGACGTTTTCCACGACTTACCCGGTCCCTTACACCTACGAGTATCCGGGCCCGGGTCACGTGCGCGATTGCGCCTCTTGGCTCGCGACGGAAAATCGCCCGAGTGGGACGGTCATCGTTCCCAGGATGCGCTGCTGGTGGCAGCCGGGGCGCGATCTCGGTCCTTGATGCAGGCCTAGCGCCACTCCCG
>WNGA01013440.1_pt1 | contig 12409 bp, 8 predicted proteins | sample 5400061 | NCBI WGS metagenome assembly WNGA01 (sample SAMN13153366, study PRJNA577476) | soil metagenome | isolation source: 100 cm soil or saprolite under grassland replicate 2 | place: USA:California | collected 2016-06-15
CGCCACCGCGGCGTTCGTCACCGTGGCCGCCGCCGTGCCGCTCTGGCCCTCACTGGTCGCCGTGATCGTGGCCGCGCCCGCCGCCATCCCCGTCACCACCCCACTCCCGCTCACCGTCGCCACGGCCGGCGCACTGCTCGCCCACGTCACCACCCGGCCACTCAGCGGCTGGCCGCTCGCATCCTTCGGCGTCGCCGTGAGCAGCACCGTCTGCCCCACGGTGGCCGTCGCCGCCGCCGGACTCACCGTGACCGACGCCACCGCGGCGTTCGTCACCGTGGCCGCCGCCGTGCCGCTCTGGCCCTCACTGGTCGCCGTGATCGTGGCCGCGCCCGCCGCCATCCCCGTCACCACCCCGCCCCCGCTCACCGTCGCCACGGCCGGCGCACTGCTCGCCCACGTCACCACCCGCCCGCTCACCGGATTGCCGTTGGCATCCTTCGGGGTCGCCGCCAACTGCACGGTCGTGCCCACCACGAGGCTGGGCGCCGCGGGCTCAACCGACACCGACACCACCACCCCGGTCAACAGCCCGATGAGCTTCTGAAGGTCGCACGCCGTGGTGGCCACGAGGCCGAGGAGGAACACATTCCTGAGCAGGGCCAAACGCCGCGACAACTTGTGCTTGAACGTCATGGTAGACTCCGTCGAGAGTGCCGCACCGGTCGCTCGCTTGGGGGCGAGCAAACACGGTGACGGGCGTGTGCTGAACGGGAGACAGCGTGATGGGATCGGGTCTGACGACGACCTGCCGGCGGGGAGCGGCCACGGGCACCAGTCGGCACGCAGCGACCACCGCGGCCGAACTGGGGAGGCCGACGGCGCGCATCCGCGCCAGACGCTGCGACAACTTGAACGTGAACGGCATAGCTCCTTCTCCTGTCACCGCTGTGCTGCGGCCGTGGGCTGAGCAGCGACCCGCAGCTGACTACGGCTTGCTGGTCGCGACCGTGAGGTCATCGACCCACATGGATTGATCGACGGGCGAGCCGTCGCCGATGTAGGGCGCGATCAGGAACTGGTGAAAGTTGATGCTCGGCCGCGCGCCCGTGCGAAACAGGATGTCGTGCCGGTCGATCACCAACACCCCGTTGAACCAGTACTGCATCACACCGTCGGCCCGGCCCACGCCGCCGACGATCGAGTTGATCTGGAAATAGACCTCGACGTGGTTCCAATCGCCCTTGTAGCCCGGGCCCGGGGTGGGCTGGAAGGCGGGCTGGGCCGCCTGCAGCTCCTTGTCGTTGTACCAGGGCGGCATGTTGAAACAGGTCGCCACGACGTTGGGCTCGACGACGCCGTTGCAGCCGCCAGTCGAGCGGTTCTCCGTGATCGCGGTCAGATTGATGGGCGGCGTGCCGTAGCTCGTATTGATCGCCTTGTTGTCTTGCAGGGCGAGCCGCGGGATGCCGCCGTTCTGGTAGTTGTGCTCGATGTACATGGTGAGCCAGTTGTTCGACGGGCCGTCCCAGTCGCCGTCCTGATCGCTCAGCACCAGGAATTCATGCGGGTGATAGGGCTGGCCGGAGCCCACCCAGTTGGTGCTGTACTTCACCCAGTAGCTGACGTACAGGGTGGGAGTCGCCGGGAACAGGTGCCGCGCCGATCCGCCCCAGGTAGGGGTCGTCGCGCCGGCGAGGAAGTGCACTTCCAGGGCGCGTGTACTCCCGGCGATGTGCTGGGTGGTCGTCGTGGCCATGGTGGTGTTGTCATACCAGCCCCGCGCCGCGAACGCGTTGTCCTCGAAGGCCTCTTGGAAGAGCACCGTCCCCCCACCCGCGGGCGCGGAGACCGTGATGGCCGCGGTGCCGGATTGGCCTTCGCTCGTCGCCGTGATCGTGGCCGTCCCGGCCACGATGCCGGTCACGAGGCCGGCGCTGCTCACACTCGCCAGCGTGGCGTTGCTGGTCGCCCACGTCACCACCCGGCCGCTCAGCGGCTGGCCGCTCGCATCCTTCGGCGTCGCCGTGAGCGGCAGCGTCTGCCCCACCGGCACGCTGGCGGCGGCCGGACTCACCGTGACCGCGGCCACGGGCGCCGTCGACGCCGCCGTGGTCCCGCTCGCCACGTTCGAGAGCAGCCCGAACACCGCGTTCACGTTGAGCGTGCCGCGGAACGCCACCAGCTGAAACTGGTAGCCCGTGGCGGCCGCGACACGTCGGCGGCCGAGCTCCAAGAGATGGCCCCCACCGCCAGGCGGATGTCATAGCTCGCTGGCTGGCCGGTGCCGTCGGTCACCTCCGTGAAGGACAGCGTCACCGAGTTGTCCGTCACCCCCGCTACCGCGAGATCCGCCACGGTGCCGGGGTTCGTGACCGGCGCCGTCACGCTAATCGCCGCCGTGCCGCTCTGGCCCTCGCTCGTCGCCGTGATCGTCGCGCTGCCCGCCACGACCCCCGTCACCAGCCCGCTCCCGCTCACGCTCGCCACCGCGGGATTGCTGGTCGACCAAGCGGTCGCGCGGCCGGAGAGAACGTTCCCGGCAGAGTCGAGCGTGATCGCGGTGAGCGGCGCCGCCGCGCCCACGAGCATGCTCACCGTCGCCGGAGTCACGGTCACGGAGGCCACTGGGGCAGGCGTGACGGTGACGGTCGCCGTGTCGGAGACTCCACCCGGATTCCCCTTCGCGACGACTTTGACCTTGCCCGTGTCCGAGCCGGGCTTATAGCGCCCATAGTGCTTGCCGTTGTTCGTGCTCGTGTCAGTGATGCTGCCGCTGGTGACGCTCCAGCTCACCGCCACGTTAGCCGTGTCACCGGTGCCGGTGAGGCCGACGGCCGTGAAGGCGACGGTTTGATTCTGCCGAAGCGTGAAGACCTTGGGGGACAAAACGAGTCGCGAGACTGCGCTCGTACCAGGATCGGTGAGGTTGAGAGGTTTCTCGCACGCCAACACCGCGGCGACGCCGAGCACCACCGCAGAGCCGGCGATCCGTCGATCTCTGAGCAACGCGAGGCGGCGCGACAACTTGTGTTTGAACGTCATGAGTCCCTCGCTGAGCCTTCAGTGTCCGCTGCCCTCACGGCGACGGCGACTCGCTCGCCCGCGGCGGTGCGACCGTAGGCGACGACTTGATGGTTCTGGGATGGGGACCACGCGACGGCGTCACAGGCGACCACGACCTTCACGACGTGCGCGCCCGGTTGGGGACGGGCGCCGGGGCCCCCGACCGACCGCTCGCCCGCGGCGAGGGCCAGGATCGAGGGCGGGCCGGCGATTCGCATCCGCGCCAGACGCTGAGACAGCTTGAACGTGAACGGCATCGTGTTGCTCTCCAAAGACCACCGGTTGCACGGCCGCCAAAAAAAAACGGCCGCCAGCTTCGACTCTTTTGGTCGATACGCTGGCGGCCCGGCGGACCTAGCGAGCCCAGCTCGCTTTAGTCCCGTAGCTCTGCGTCACCGCCTTTCGGCGGCTTTGCTCTGAGCAGCGACTGCGCGTTTTAGCGGGGGGCGCTCCGCGACCGGCTCGAGTGATGCGCGGCAGCGACAACTGACGCGTAACCTCGTCGGCTGCGGCACACTAGTAACACCTCGCGGGACGCGCAAGTGGTGCAAGATACGCGAGGGGAAAACACGAAGGTTGCGTCATTCAGCGCTGCGTGCTGGCTGCATTCCAGTGCAGCCCAATCACGTGACCCCGGTGTTGGTGCGGGAAATCACACCATCTCACTCGACCCCGCGCCGCGGCCTCAAGGGGCCGGGCCGCGCCGTCATGACCACGAAGTGATCGTCTCGCCAGCGTTCGCACGGCGGCCGCCGCACGAGCGGGTGGCAAGGCCCCACTGGTCATCGCGGGCTGATACGCGCGTGGTGACAGCCCCACCAGCGCATGGCGGCACAGAAGTTGCCCCTTCGGTCGGTGGCCTAATCGTGGACGCACCTTGAGGTTAGCCTCGCTGTGCTACACAGCACTAAAGCTCTTCGGATTGACGAGGCTCGCCCGTCAGCTCAAGAACAGCGGACTGGTTCTCTGCTACCACAACGTCGTTCCGGACACCGATCCCGGCCCCCAGGCCGCCCTCGGCCTGCACATGCCGCTGCCCACGTTCGAACGCCAGATGCGTTGGCTCGCGGCCAACTACGAGGTCGTACCGCTGGAGGAGTTCGTGCGCCGCCTGTCGCGCGGTGCATCCCTTCACGGCATCGCGGCCGTAACCTTCGACGACGGCTATGGCGGGGTGTTCGACCACGCGTGGCCCTTGCTCCGCGACCTGAGCATTCCGGCAACGGTCTTTGTCATCGCGGAAGTACCCGGACAGGACGAGGGCTTCTGGTGGGACCACGGCGACGTACTCAAGGCCTATTCCCCGGCTCGGCGTGAGCACTGGCTCACCACGCTCCGCGGTGACCGCGCGACCATCGTGGAGTCTCTGTCTCACGCCCGCGGCCCCGACCGGCCCTCGCCGTGCTACGGTCCCGCCGGCTGGCAAACGATCTCGGAGGCGGTCAGCGCCGGGTTGGGGCTCGGGGTGCACTCGGCCACCCATCGCTCGCTTCTTGCGCTAGACGATCTCGACCTCCGATTGGAAGTCGTCGCGAGCCGCGACATGATCACCCGCGCAACGGGCGTGACCCCGGAGTTTTTCGCGTATCCGTACGGCCTCTGGAACGATCGTGTCCGGGGCGCCGTCCGGTCCGCGGGCTATCGCGCCGCATTCACCCTCGACTACGGCCACAACGCCGCCACCGCCGATCCGTGGGCGCTTCGGAGGGTGAACGTGCCGACCGGAATCGAGGATGCCGCCTTCGAAGCGTGGGCCGCGGGCCTGAACCTCCGGTCCGGCCACGACTGATGGCGGCGACGCGACTTCGCGGCATGCGTTTGGCGCACCTCATTGAATCGGACGGTCCGGGAGGCGCCGAGCGCATGCTGGCCAGCCTGGCCGCCGAGCTCCAGGCCGCCGGCGCCGAGAACGTGGTCATCGCTCCGGCTGAAGGAGAGGGATGGCTCGCCCGGGAGCTCAGCGGAACCGGGGTGCAGGTGGAGCTATTTCGCCTGGATCGCCCGATCCCGCTGTTCGCGCGCTGGCTCACCGCGACGCTCCGCCGGCACCGAGTCGTGCTGGCGCACAGTCACGAGTTCACGATGGCAGTCTATGGCGCCTGGGCGGCCTCGCGCGCCGGCGTAGCACACCTCTTCACCATGCACGGCAGTCGCTACTACGCCGGACGGTTACGGCGCCGGCTCGCCATGCGCGCTGCAGCCGAGCTGAGCGGAGCGGTCGTGGCGGTATCTCAGAGCCTGGAGCGACACCTGAGCCGCGACCTCTGGATCCGCCCTTCCCGTATCGTCACCATCCCGAACGGTGCGCGCTTCACGCCGGTCGCGCAATCATCGCTGCGAGACGAGCTGAAGCTAGAAAGCGCCGATCAACTGGCCGTAGCGGTCGGCAATCTGTACGCCGTGAAGGGACACGCCTACCTCGTGGAAGCGCTGGCGTTGCTCGCCGGCCAGTTCCCGCGGCTGCACGTGGCGGTCGCGGGTCGCGGCGAGCTGGAGGGTACACTGCTCGCTCGCGCGCAAGCGCTCCACGTGGGCGACCGCTTCCACCTGCTGGGCTTGCGGTCGGACATCGGCAATCTGCTAGCCGGCGCCGACGCGTTCGTGTTGCCGTCGCTTTCCGAAGGCCTGCCGCTCGCGTTGCTCGAAGCGATGTTGGCCGCGCGGCCGATCGTCGCGACGGCGGTGGGGGAGGTCCCCACGGTACTCGCCGACGGGCGTGCCGGAGTGTTGGTCCCGCCTCGGGATGCGTTCGCTCTGGCGAGCGCCTTGGCCGGCGTGCTCTCCGACCCCGTGCGGGCGCGCCGACTGAGCGCGGCAGCTGCGCTGCGTGCGGCCGAGGAGTACGCCTTCGGCACGATGATGGAGCGCTACGCGGCGCTGTACGCCAAGCTCCTCGCCCCGTCGCTGCCGCTAGCGCCCCCCGACCGCTCGAATCCACTGCTCCAGCCGCGTGAGATCGCGCTCCCCGAGCCGACCGTGGGTAGGGAGCGTACAGAGTCGGGCGGCGAGGAGGCGACTGCCCGGAAAGGCGGCGTCCCGATTCAGACACCGCGGCGCAAATCGCTCGAGGTCGCAGAGGAGCTTCGGGTACCCGGGCATGACGCCTAAGCGCCTCGCCGCGGTTTCGGCCGCCGAGGGACGAACCGCAGGCGATGTGAGCACCGGCAGCCGCAAGTAGCCGGGCCGCGCGTGATGAGGCGTGCGAATGGTCTCGAATCCCGGCTGCCGCCGCAGCTCGACCAGCAGCCGCGCCGCGTTCCGGCGCCGCACCTCCACCTCCCGTTCGGCCAGTGTCCAGGTCGCGGCGACCACAGAGCAGGAGACCGCGGTTGCGGCGCGCAACGGGCGAGGCTCGCGATAGATGGTCTGGCCCAGCCGGAGAAACGGTAGCGCCGCCGGGAGGGCGTACAGGTGGGGACGCACCAGGAGCAGCTGGGCGGTGAGCGCCAGCAGCTCCGACCACCCCCGCCGCGGCTCACCCAGCAACGCCCGCGCGTGCTCGAGAGCCCGGGCTCCCGCATCGTCGTGGGCCAAGAGCGCGCCGCCGCTCCCCCCGGTCAGCCCCTTGCCTCGTCCGAAGCTCAAGACGGCCAAGGAGCCCTGCGCACCGGCCGCGCGGTCGTCCAGCGTCGCACCGGCGGCTTGCGCCGCGTCCTCGATCACGACTGCGCCTGTTTCGGTCGCGAGGCGATTCACCTCGACCAGATCCACGGGACACCCGTACAAGTGCACGACCACGATCGCGGCCACACCCCGCCGCAGCGTGGCCCGCACGCTCGCCAGATCCGGCGCGAGGGAGTGCGGGTCTGTGTCGTAAAGGAAGACCGGCACACCGGCGCCCTCCGCCGCCGTGGCCACGTCGTAGCACGAAAAGGCGGGCATCGCCACCGCGGCACGCGGTCGAATCCTCAGAATTCCCAGCAGCGCCGCGGTCAGCGCGGCGGTGCCGCTGTCGGTCAAGAGCAGGGCCTGCGGGGAGTAGCGCTCTCTTAGGAGCGTGATCAACGGCTCTACGCCGTGGTCCGGCATGGCGCTTCGCGCTCTCGCACGCACGCCGTCAAAGACTGCCGTCGGGGAAAGCGGCGAGTAGACCGGCAGCTGGTGTCGCCACACGTTCATGGCAGGAAGCGGATCAACCGGGGGCCAAGCAGATTCGCAATCGGCAGCGGGAGCCACCGCCACATTCGCGGCCCCCACGCGAACCTCGGGTCGTCCGGCGAGGGCGTGGCCGTGCGCCCACCCGGAGCGTATTGACACCACGGCAGTGGCACGTCCCAGCCGCCCCACTGCCGCTTGAACTCGTGCGGGCCCGATCCGGGAGTCGATCGGCCGAAGTTGAACAGGTGGACGCCGCCCTCGATCAAGTGCTCCATGAAACGGCTGTAGAGGAGCAGGTTCGGCCGCCGGTGACCGTGCTGGCGGAGCCCGGAGGACCACGTCATTTCGAACTCGCCGCGCCACACGAAGCCGCAGCCGGCCGCGACCGGCTGCCGCCCCCAGTACACCGCTCCGAAGAGTACCTGACGCGGGAACGCAGTCGCGACACGCTCGAAGAACGCGCCCGGCAACACCGGCGTCCCGAGGTCCCGCATGTTACGCGCGAACACCTCGTAGAACGCGTCCCGTTGATCCGCGCCGAATCGGGTCTCCATCCGCTCCTTCTGCACCCGGCGGATCTTAGTCCGAAGCTTTGCCGAGAAGGCGTCCTGCCACAGCTGCTCCGAGGATGGCGGCAGCTCGAGTAAGACGGTGATCTTTCTCGCAGAGGGCTGGGGCGCGAGATCCCCGTCGTAGCGGGTACGAAACTCCAGCAGATCCACCTTTGAACGGCGGGCCTCAGCCACGGCCTGCTGCACGAGCCGCTGCTGAGCGGCGCGCGTGCCGAGCGGGCCGCCGTAATTGAGAAACGGCAGCGACACGAGATAGTGGCCGAAGACCCGACTCTTCACGCGAGCGAGCGGCAGAATGCCCTGCCATTGGCCACTGCGACCGGTCGCCACCCAGTACAAGCACTCCGTCCCGAGCACGTCGCTCAGGATGTCGCGCCAGCCGGCGAGATGACAAAAGCTGCTTTCGCCGGCGCGCGCCACGAACTCGTCCCAGGTGGCGGCAGTGCCGTCGAGCGGCCGGACCGTGAGCTCCTGCTCCATCGGTGGATCCGACACGCCAGCCGCGACCGTCACGCTGACGCCCCGGCAGGGGCGCGGTGGCTGAACGTCCCGACCGAACGCGTCGGGCACGTGGCCGGTGCGGCGGAGAGCGCAGCGACCGTGTCCCCAATGGCGGTGAACCGAAACTCAGCTAGCAGCCACTGGAGCCGCTCCGCCGTCCGCCGCAGTCCACCGTAATGGCGCACCCGCGTCGGCCAGGAGACGTCGAGTCGCGGCTGGGCGGGATCGAGCTCCCACGGGTGGATGTAGAACGTGCCGGGCACGCCGCGGCGCTCGCACCGGCGCAGCGCGGCCCGGACAACGCCGTACGGGAGGAGCCGGAAATACGCGCCCCCCGCCGCGGGCAACCGCAGCCCCCACCAGTGCAGGGTGGTGGGGGGGACCTCCGCGAGCCGGCCCGCGGGGCGCCCGAGCCAGTACGGGTCCGGCGACCCGTTGGGATAGCCATAGCCTGGGCGGCGCACCGGAAACAGGCTGGAGTCGTAGCGATAGCCTTCTTCGATCAGGATGTCGAGCGCCCACTCACGGCCCGGAACGATCGAAAAGCTCGGCGCGCGGAAACCGACCACCGGCGTGCCGGTGATGTCCTCGAGCACATCCTTGGTGCGGCGAACCGACTCCCGGAACTGGAGCGGTGTCTGGTGGGTTACGCGCGCGTGGTCCCAGCCGTGCGAGGCGATCTCGTGACCCGCGCGCGCGATGCTGCGGATCAGCTCAGGCTGCCGCTCCGCCACCCAGCCGAGCACAAACGCCGTCGCGCGCGCTTGGTGCCGAGCCAGCAGCTCGAGCAGCCGGGCGACCTCGCCGGCGAGCCGGGACTCGAACCGCTCCCATTCGGACCGCGCGACGCGGGCCTCGAACGCGGAGACTTGGAAGTACTCCTCGACGTCGACGCTGAAGTGATGCGCGATCACGCAATCGGCGTAGTGCAACGGACATGCCCGCGCCTGCCGCTCGGCGTGGAGGCGGGAGCGAGGAACGCCCACTGCTCCTCGCTGCGTGAACGCAACACGGATTCCACGAGTCCACGTTCCCGACTCGCGACGCGTCCCATGAGCGTCGCGCCACAGACGTGGCCTGGTCGCCGCAGTTCTGGCGCCACCGCATGGGGGAGCGGTCCACGCTGTCGAGCCACAACGCTTCAGCCCGAAACTTGCTGGCCATGAAACCGCCTTCCACCTGCCCACGATCCATACGGAGGCGGCGTCACGTACAAGCAGACAACGTTCGCCGGCCTCACGGGGCTTCTGACAGCCGCGGTGCTCGCCGCGGGCTGCCGTGATGCCGCCAGTCCCGAGGGCCGCGGCCCCGTCGCGCCTGAGTTTGCCAGTGCAGGGAGCGGCATTGCCCTGGACCAGAGCAGCGGGTCGCTCGGCAGCGGACCCACGACGCTCCTCGGCAAAGGGTTCAACCCCACGAACCCGCACCTCGGGGACGCGATCGTGGCCACGTTCTTCTGGGTCGGCCCGAGCAACGTCATCACCCGGGTGTACGACCGCCTAGCCAACGGGACGCCGGTCGGTAACAGGTACACGTTCGTCGACTCCGTCAGCGCCGGCGGCATCTCGATGGCCACGTATGTCGCCACCAACGTGCAGAACTTTCCCGACCCCAACTCGACCCAGAGCGATGTTCTTGTGGTGCTGGCGGACCTCTCGGCGCAGGTGCCGGACGGTGGCACCATGATCTCCGCGTACAGTGGCGTGGCGGTGGGCGCGCAGGCGGTGGGCGCGCACGGCTCGGCATCAGGCACCGGCTCGTCCGCCACGGCCGCCAGTCCCGGCTCGTTTGCGGTCGGCGCGGGCGGGCTCGCGTATGGCGTCACGATGGCAAACGGGGTGGTGGGCGTCACGCCCCCCCCGCCGCCCTTCACCACCATCCTCACGATGTCGGCCGCGTCGATGAAAACCGATGGAGAGTACGCCGTGCTGACCAGCGGGGGCGCGGTCAATCCGCAGTGGACCTGGCACTTCACCGCGCCCAGCACGTGGCTCGCCACCGGGCTCGCCCTCAACCCGGCGGCCGCCCCTCCACCGCCGGCGCCGGCGACCCACGTCACGTTCACCGTCCAGCCGAGCACCACCACCGCCGGCAGCACGATCTCGCCCCCGGTGCAGGTGGCCGCGCAGGATGACGCGGGCAACACGGACGCTAGCTTCACGGGCTCGATCACGCTCGCCCTGGGCACGAACCCGGGCGGCGGGACACTCTCCGGGACCAAGAGCGTGACCGCGGTCAACGGCGTCGCGACCTTTTCGAACTTGAGCATCGACAAGGCGGGGAACGGCTACACGCTGCAGGCCACGGCCTCGGGGTTGACGGGCGCCTCCAGCGCGGCGTTCAACATCACCGCACCGGCACCGCCGCCAGCGCCGCCGCCAAGCGGGAGCGGCATTACCCTGGACGTGAAGAACGGCTCGTTCGGTAGCGGACCCACGACGCTCCTCGGCAAAGGGTTCAACCCTACGAACCCCCATCTCGGGGACGCGATCGTGGCCACGTTCTTCTGGGTCGGCCCGAGCAACGTCATCACCCGGGTGTACGACCGCCTGACCAACGGGACGCCGGTCGGTAACACGTACACGTTCGTCGACTCCGTCAGTACCGGCGGCATCTCGATGGCCACGTATGTCGCCACCAACGTGCAGAACTTTCCCGACCCGAACCGGGACCAAGACGACATTCTCGTCGTGCTGGCGGACCTCTCGACGCAGGTGTCGGACGGCGGGTCCATGATCTCCGCGTACAGTGGCGTGGCGGCGGTGCCTGCGGATGCGTTGGGCAACCACCACTCGGCCTTTGGCTCCGGCTCGGCTCAAACGGTCGCCGCTCCCGGCGCGATCGACGTCGGCGCGGGCGCGCTCGCGTATGGCGTCACGATGTCGAACGGGCTGGTGGGTATCGACCCGCGGCCCGCGGGCTTTACCCTCATCTTCCCGCTGTCGGACAACTTCATCGCAGCCGATGGGGAGTACGCCGTGCTGGCCAGCGGGGGCGCGGTCAATCCGCAGTGGACCTGGCACTTCGAAAACTCGCCCCCGGTGCCGAGAACGTGGCTTGCAACCGTGCTCGCGCTCAACGCGGCGGGGGCTCCGCCGGCGAACCAGCCGCCCGTGGCGAGCTTCACGTCGAGCTGCACCGGGCTCGCCTGCACGTTCACCAATACGAGCACCGACCCCGATGGCTCGATTACCTCGTATAGCTGGGACTTCGGCGACGGCGCGACCTCGAACCTCCAGAGCCTGTCGCACACCTATGGGGCGGAGGGCTCCTACACGGTCACGCTGACGGTGACCGACGACCAGGGCGCGACGAGCTCCAGCTCCCAAGACGTGACCGTCACCGCCCCCAACCAGCCGCCCACGGTGAACGCCGGGCCGAACGAGACAGCGTTGCTCGGTCTCTTCTACACGGAAACCGCCACGTTCAGCGATCCAGACAACGACGGGCCGTGGTCGTACACGATCGACTGGGGCGACGGTTCGTCGCCGACCACCGGCAGTACCTCGAGCCAGGGCACGATCAGCGCGACGCACACGTATGTTCTGCCCCTAGGCACCCACACGATCCGCGCGACGGTGACCGACAGCCACGGCGCCTCAGGCTCCGACACGAAGGTGGTCACGGTGATCCTGTAACCGCCCGCCGGGCTCTCCGAGGCAGCAGGCCCGGCGCGACCGGGGGCACTGCGGGGGGATCAGGGCGCGCCGCGCGAGTCGCCTAACGCGCTCTGCAATTCCCGCACGCAACGCTCGATGCGTGCGTAGCTCTCTTCGAAGACGGCTAGCGGCTGATTCACAGGATCCCGGATCGCCCGGGCCTCGATGGACCGCGGGTCAAGGTCACCCAGGACCAAGACGTCGGCAGGGGCGCGGCCGAAGCGGCCACAGATCTCCCGACGCTGCGCGGCGTCCATCACGACGATGAGGTCGGCCGCGCGCGCGCGCTCGGCGGTCAGCAGCTGCGACCGGTGCACCGAGAGGCTGACGCCGTAGCGTGCGGCCGCCGTGACGGCTTCAGGCGGCGGCGGCCGACCCGGGCCCATGAACCCGGCGGATTCCACCCGCACCCCAGGCAACGCCCGCGCGAGCAGTGCGGCCGCGAACGGGCTGCGGCAGATGTTCCCGTGACAAATGACCAGCAGGGCCGCCGGCCGGGGCCGGCGGCGTAACGCCGCCAGCGCCCGCCGCCGCCGCCAGCGGTGCAGGATCCGCTCGGGAGCGCGTTGCAAG
>WNGA01015110.1_pt1 | contig 12409 bp, 9 predicted proteins | sample 5400061 | NCBI WGS metagenome assembly WNGA01 (sample SAMN13153366, study PRJNA577476) | soil metagenome | isolation source: 100 cm soil or saprolite under grassland replicate 2 | place: USA:California | collected 2016-06-15
CCTGATCTGGTTCAGCGTGCTGCGCGTGGCCGGGTCGAGCATCGGCGCGGTCTCACTGTTCGTCCAGCCGCTGGTTGGGTCGCTGCTGGGCCTCCTTCTGCTGGGCGATCCGCTCACGGCGGCGCTGCTGGTCGGCGCTGCGCTGATCTTTATCGCGCTGTACCTGATGACTGTGGCGGAACGTGGGGAGGCACTTGGGGAGCCGCTGCCGGGTTCGGCAGTGGCCGAGGGAGGTAGGTAGTGAAAGGCTGGCAGCTATGCCGAGTGGGCTCTTAGATCGGATTTTGCGCGAAAGCCAGGGCGCGGATGTGTTCGACTTGCTTGCCAGGCAGTTGCCGCTCACCGATCTGCAATCGTTACTTTTAGAAGTGTATCGCCAGCGTGCGGCGCAGCAAACACCTGCGACTCTGCTAGCGAACTATGAGCGCAACCGCTTCGTCCATCCGTCGCCGACCAATCCAATGTTGCTGCTCGAAGTCGATCGTCTGGCCCTGTCGCTAGCGTCACGGCTATTCGAGCCGCTGGAGCTTGCTCCCGTGTGTCCGCTCGGCACCAATTCAGTGGTGGCCTCGGTCGATCAGAATAAAACGATCGCCACAATCCGTAATACCGAGATCGTCTCGGATTCGACCAACGTGCTGGCGCTCGAGTGTGCCGTCAGGCGACGTGCGTACCTCCGCATGCCCGATCAGCGGCATCAGCGGGTGCGCTTGTGTACCAGCCATCGGCTCTTACGGCCTCAGAGCGTGGCCGAACCGGCCTCGTTCACGCATTTTCGCCTGTTCGCAATGTGTACGGCCGGCCGCGACGAGGGCGCCTATCGGTTCGAGCTCGATGCGCTCGCCGACCAGCTTGATGTCTATCTGCACCTCTTTGCAGCGTTATCCGCGCAGGAGTATGAAATCCGCTATCCGCGCGTGGCTCTGACCGATCTGGCCGATGGAGCGCGCCAGGAGGCGGTGCGCGCAGCTGTCGCGCCACTAGCCGTTCGATTTCCGCATGTCCACTGGGAGTTCGATCCGCACCGCAGCGCCGGCCGAAACTACTATAGCGACTTCTGCTTTGCGATCTATGCCCAAGATCACGCAGGCGTCGAGCATTTTCTGGTTGATGGAGGCTTCACTCCATGGACACAGCAACTCCTGAATAATCAGAAGGAACGGTTACTCATTAGTGGAATCGGCACGGAACGCCTCTGCAACGTGTTTCACAAGGAGCAAAACTCATGATTGTTGTGAAGGTCGGCGGTGGCGTCGGGATCGACTACGACGCGCTGTGCGCCGATATCGCTGAGCTGTGGCGGGCCGGCCAGCGCCTGGTGCTGGTTCACGGCGGCTCGCACGAGACCAATCTGCTGGCCGANNNNGATCGCACAACACTAGAGATCTTCATGATGGCCTATGCCGGCAAGGTCAACAAGCTGATCGTCGAGCGCTTTCAACGCCTGGGCATCAACGCTGTCGGCCTATCCGGCATTGATGGGCGTGTGCTGGAGGGCCAGCGTAAAGCTACTATCCGGGTGGTCGAGGATGGCAAACAGAAGGTGCTGCGCGACGACTGGACAGGCACAGTCGAGCGCGTCAACGGCGGCTTGCTCACGACACTATTGGATGCCGGCTACCTGCCGGTGGTCGCGCCGCTGGCCAGCAGCCACGCCGGCGAGGCGCTGAATGTGGATGGCGATCGGGCGGCGGCGGCACTGGCGGTCGGCTTAGGCGCCGATACGTTGCTGCTGCTCTCGAATGTGCCTGGCCTGCTGCGCGCCTTCCCCGACGAATCCAGCCTGATCCCGCGGATCGCGCGCGCATCGGTCGAGGAGTTTTTGCCGGTGGCTCAGGGGCGCATGAAGAAGAAGGTGCTCGGCGCGGCCGAGGCGCTGGGCGGCGGCGTCGGTCGCGTCATCCTGGGCGATGCGCGCAGTAGCCAGCCGGTCAGCCACGCGCTGGCGGGGCAAGGGACGGTGATTGAGTAATTGCGAATTGTAGATTAGGCGTCTAAATCTACAATATACAATGTTCAATAGAAGCTCAATCCAAATTTCGGATCGCCGGGTGCGCCAGGCCCAGCAGCGCCAGCACGACCGAGGCAGCGCCGCCGATCAGGAACACCATTGGTGCGCCGAGCAGATCCGTCGCCCAGCCGGCGAGGCCATAGCCAATCGGCAACAGCACGAACGAGCCGAGCAGATCGATGCTCGACACGCGGCCGAGCAGGTCGCGTGGTACCATCTCTTGAAGCGTATTCGTCCAGATTAAGCCAGATGTAGCGCGCCTCACTGGGCACAAACCGAAACAGCGCGAAGTCGGGGAAATCGAACAGCTAGCTATGACTGAAATCTGGCTCATCCGGCATGGCGAGAGCGAGGCGAATGCTGGGCTGCCGACATCCGACACGGCCAAGATCGTGCTTACGCCGCGCGGTTTCGCCCAGGCCGAATGTGTCGTCGCGGCATTCACGCGCCCGCCGTCATTGATCGTCATATCGCCGTATCTGCGCGCCATTCAGAGCGCGCAGCCGACGATCGAGCGCTTCCCGCAGGCGCGCCTGGAGGAGTGGCCGGTGCATGAGTATACCTACCTGTCGCTCGCCAGCCGCCACAATACCACCCTTCACGGGCGCAGGCCGCAGATCGATGCCTACTGGGAGCGCTGCGATCCACAATATGTTGATGGCGATGGCGCTGAGTCTTTTGCCGCGCTGGTGGTTCGTGCCAAGCAGGTTCTGGAGCGCATCAGGCGTCTGGACGATGACTTCGCGGCGATCTTCAGCCACGGGCTATTCATTCGCACATTGCTCTGGGTGCTGCTCGCCGGCCCGGTCGCGATCGATGCCCATGCGATGCGGCGCTGTCGCAGCTTCATATCCGGCTTCTCGGCGCCGAATGCGTCGATTTTGGAGGATTTGAAATAGTCTTGACCTTATTCTTAAACAGAATGGACTTCTCGTTTTATCTGTTTTTCGTTTTTTCGCTCCGCGAGCGAAAAAACGAAAAACAACAAGAAGAAAAGTATCGCTCTGCCGCCCGCACTGAGCGGGTCGAAGGGAAGGCAAAACACCTACCGCGTAAGCCCTGCCAATGAAAGGATATGTTCATGATATCACATCCATCTACCGAGGCGATCATTGCCGCCGAGTCCGCGCACACCAGCGGTGTCTACCCCAAGCGGCCGATCGCGATCGTGCGCGGCGCGGGCGCGCGGCTATGGGATGCCGAGGGCCGTCAGTACATCGACTGTGTGGGCGGCCAGGGCTCAGCCAACCTGGGCCACGCCAACCCGGCGGTGGTCGCGGCCATTCGTGAGCAGGCCGGCACGCTGATCAGCTGCACCGAGATCTTTCACAACGACCAGCGTGCAGCGTATCTGTCGGAGTTGGTGGCGGCGCTGCCGGCCGGCATGGAGCGAGTGTTTCTATGCAACTCCGGCGCCGAGGCGATCGAGGGCGCGCTCAAGTTCGCGCGGCTGCTTAGTGGCCGCCAGAATATTGTCGCCACCGTGCGCGGCTTTCACGGCCGCACCATGGGCGCGCTCTCGGCCACCTGGGAGCCGAAGTATCGCGAGCCGTTCCTGCCGCTGATCCAGGGCTTTAGCCACATTCCCTACGATAAGCTCGATGCGCTCGAAGCTGCCGTGGACGAGCATACCGCCGCAGTGCTGATTGAGTTGGTGCAGGGCGAGGGCGGCGTGCGCCCCGCCAGCGCCGAGTATGTCGCCGGCGTGGCGCGGATCTGCCAGGAGCGTGGCGCGCTGCTGGTGGTGGACGAGGTGCAGACCGGCTTCGGGCGAACCGGGCGGCTGTGGGCCAGCGATCTCTATGGTGTCACGCCCGATCTGATTGCGCTGGCCAAATCAATCGCCGGCGGTCTGCCGATGGGCGCGATCGCCATCCATGGCCGCTTTGGCGCGCTGCCGCCGGCTAGCCATGGCTCGACCTTTGGCGGCAGCCCGCTGCTATGCGCGGCGGCGCGGGCGGCGCTACGCGAGCTGATCGACCGTGAGCTGCCGCGCCAGGCCGCCGAGAAGGGCGCCTACATCACCGAGCGGCTGCGCGCGCTCAAGCTGCCACGCGTGCGCGAGGTGCGCGGGCTGGGGCTGCTGATCGGCCTGGAGCTGAAGGAGCGCGTACAGCCATTCCTGCTGGCGCTGATGGAGCGTGGTGTCCTGGCGCTGCCGGCCGGCCCGAATGTGCTGCGCCTGCTGCCGCCGCTGGTGATCGAGTACGATCAGCTCGATCGCGTGGTCGAGGCGATTAGCGAGGTGCTTCACTAGAAATGATTGACAAGATAACAAGATGACAAGGTGAAGAGGCAAAGCTGTCACCCTGTCACCCTGTCAGAGGATATCATGACCCAAGCAGATTACAATCCGGTCGCATTCCTGGAGCAGATGTTGCGCATCCCCAGTTTCTCCGGCCAGGAGGGCGAGGTCGCGCGCTTCCTGGTCGAGCAGATGCGGGCGCTGGGATTTCACAGCTATGTCGATGGCGCGGGCAACACCGTGGGCGAGGCCGGCGCAGGGCCGGAGATCGTGCTGCTCGGCCATATCGATACGGTGCCGGGCGTGGTGCCGGTGCGCATCGATGATGGCAAGCTGTATGGCCGTGGCTCGGTCGATGCCAAAGGCCCGTTTGCCACCTTCGTAGCGGCGGCGGCGCGGCTGCTGGCGCGCGGCGAATTGCGCGCCCGGCTGGTGCTGGTCGGCGCGGTCGAAGAGGAGGCCGCGTCGTCGAAGGGCGCGCACTATGTCGTCGATCGCTACGCGCCGATCGCCTGTGTGATCGGCGAGCCGAGCGGCTGGGATCGGCTGACGCTGGGCTACAAGGGCCGGCTGCTGGTCGAGGGCCGCTGGGAGCAGCCGATGGCCCACAGCGCCGGCCGCGATGTCGCTGTCGCCGAGCGCGCGGTCGGCTTCTGGAACGCGGTGGCCGCTCGCTGCGCCGCACATAATGAAGGTAAGGCGCAATTGTTCGAGCAGCTGCTGCCATCGCTGCGCGCGATCGCATCCGGCAGCGACGGGCTGGCCGACTGGGCGGCGCTGACGATCGGCATCCGCCTGCCGCCCGGCGTCGATCCGGATGCGCTGAAGCAGGCGCTGGCGGGCGCTGGCTTCGGCGGGCAGCTGCACTTTCGCGGTGGCTGCCCGGCCTATCGCGGCGACAAGAACAACCCGCTGGTGCGCGCCTTTCTCAAAGGTGTGCGCGCGGCCGGCGGCACGCCCGGATTTCTGCTCAAAACTGGCACTTCGGACATGAATGTGGTCGGCCCGGCCTGGCGCTGTCCGATCCTGGCCTACGGCCCGGGCGACTCAAGCCTTGACCACACGCCCGAGGAGCACGTCGATGTGGCTGAATATCTGCGCGCGATCGAGGTGCTGGAGCGGGCGCTGCGACAGCTGGTAGCAGAGGTCGCCAAATAATAGTTTCCTTTGCTGCGGTGGGCGGATCGAAGGTGCTGGGAGCCATTACAATCCGTTTCATCCACACCGTCATAATGCCTCTTTTGTGCGATTTATCCAAATATGACGATCTCATATTTGTGATGAATAACCATAGCTGAAAACCTGTTTTTAACGTACGTTTTGTAAACGTGAACCCAAACGCCGATTCCACTTGTGAAAAGTTGTGCAATGCTGCGACGCCGCCCTGACTTCAGTTGTCGGCGGCGTTGCGCGTTGTTAGAGGTGGATCGACCACGCTGTCGGTTCTTGTAGCACCGTAGGAGGATTTTTGGCATGGCAACTCTTGATGCAAAAGGTGTGCTTCAGCTGATCAAGGATCAAGGCATCCAGATGGTGGATCTGCGATTCACCGATATGCCCGGTACCTGGCAGCATTTCTCGCTCCCGGCTGTCAAGCTGACTGAAGATGATTTTGACGAGGGGCTCGGCTTCGATGGATCGTCGATCCGCGGGTTCCAGGTGATCAACGAGAGTGATATGCTGGTTTTCCCCGATCCAGCCACCGCTTTTGTCGATCCGGCGCTCAAGATCCCGACCCTCAGCATTATCTGCGACATTCGCGACCCAATCACCGGCCAGCCCTACAGCCGCGACCCGCGCTACATCGCTCGGAAGGCCGAGGCGTATCTCAAACAGACCGGTATCGCCGACATCGCCTACTTCGGCCCCGAGGCCGAGTTCTTCATTTTCAACGATATCCGCTTCGATCAGACGAGCCACAGCGGCTACTACTTCATCGACAGCGACGAGGGCATCTGGAATAGCGGCGCCGCGCTGGAGGGTGGCAACAAGGGTTACCGGCCGCGCTACAAAGAGGGCTATTTCCCGGTTCCACCCATGGACGCGCAGCAGGATGTCCGCTCACAGATGGTACTGAACATGATGGCCGCCGGGATCGATGTCGAGGTGCATCACCATGAGGTTGGCACGGCCGGCCAGGCCGAGATCGACATGCGCTTCCAGCCGTTGGTGAAGATGGCCGACCAGCTCCTGCTCTACAAATACATCGTCAAGACGACAGCGAAGGAGTTGGGCTATACCGCCACCTTCATGCCAAAGCCGCTCTTCGGCGACAATGGCAGCGGCATGCACGTTCACCAGAGCCTGTGGAAGAACGGCGAGCCGCTGTTCTTCGACGAGACCGGCTACGCGCTGCTGTCGGAGATGGCGCGCCACTATATTGGCGGTATCCTGGCACACGCGCCGGCGCTGCTGGCGCTCTGCGCGCCCACTACGAACTCCTATCGCCGACTGGTGCCGGGCTTCGAAGCGCCGATCAACCTGGTCTACTCGCAGCGCAATCGCTCGGCGGCCGTGCGCATCCCCACCTACTCGTCCTCGCCCAAGGCACGGCGGATCGAGTTCCGCGCGCCAGACTCGAGCTGCAACCCGTACCTGGCATTCTCGGCGATGCTCATGGCCGGCCTCGACGGCATCAAGAACAAGATCGAGCCGCCCGCGCCACTGGATGTGGACATCTACGAGCTCACGCCCGAGGAGAAGGTCCATATCAAGGGCACGCCCGGCTCGCTGGCCGAGTCGCTCGACGCGCTGGAGGCCGACAACGCCTTCCTGCTCCAAGGCAGCGTCTTCACCGAGGACTTGATCGCGACCTACCTCGACTACAAGCGCACCCGCGAGCTGATCCAGGTTCAGATTCGACCGCATCCGTACGAGTTCTTTATGTACTATGATGCCTAACCTTCTGAACTAGGAAGCGCGAGCTGAGAACCGCGAACCGGCGTGCTGGCTGGTTCGCGGTTTTCGATCCCGTAAAGCAACGCAGGCATTGCCTTGTCTGAGTTGTGAACTTCCAGCCGTATCCTCGCGATAACATTCTCGATTGTATCAGAAGCGTTTGATATAACATCGCTAATACAAGCCGCCAATCTTCGGACTCCAGAACTAATGCTGTCCTACGCGCGGCATGATATGCTGCTTTCACACGGTGATCGAGAAAGGAATGCGTGTTATGACCCAGACTCTTCGGCAGGCACAACGGCGGTTCATGACCAACCTACGCACCCCAATTATGCGCCACAATGTCGCTGTGTTGATGGCGGGGAAGCTGCTTGGATTAGCGATCGTCCTTGGATTGATGTGGATCGCACTACCTGACTTTGCGCATGCCCAAGGCACGAATCCTGCCACGAGTGGCGTTGGCCGCCGTTGCGCGGCTGCGCGACGCGGGATACGGTAGCGGCTCAGTGCGTCATAAGCCATGCGTGTTGACACATGGTGTAATGCGGCGATCACACAGATCGATCGCTGTTCCTGCAGGTACAATCGCCGCAGGGTTGCTTCGTCGAACAGCGCACTGGCCAGCTGGGGGCGTACGCTGCGGAGCCCGGATGGACGGCGCGGGATGCGGTAGCGGATCAACGCGTCATAGACGGTTCGTGTGGGTACGTGCTCCAGCGCGGCGATGTCGCGAATCGATCGCTGTTGTTCCAGATACAATTGTCGCAGCGTGGATTCGTCAAGCATGCCGCGCTCCTCATTCTCCACTCTTCCAGGTCAGGGCTTCCACTCGCCAAACATTTGCCTCCGTGTGATGTGTCTCCCTGGCAGGTCATAAAACAATACACAAGAAACGGCCAGTATACGTGCGATATCACGAGGGGTATCAGCATCGTACCCTGGCCTGTTTGCGTTGCGGCAACTCTTCACTATAACTTTTATGAAAAAAGATAAAGCAGATGAGCCGGAGCTAAGGGGTAGCTAAAGAAAAACGCGTCGGACGCCCGTATGCAGATGGGCATCGCTGTCGTAAGGTCGTTCGCTTTTTGTATAGATCATACAAAACAAGGTGTTAATGTTTATATGATGTGGCTGTGGCGACTTCTCCTAGCAACTCTTATTATAGCACCATCTAGGTATAGTTTCTGTTAAAGCTGCATGCAACGAAGCGGCGCCGGTATGGATCGTAGATGATCCGGCCGGCGCCGCTGTGTTAGGGTAGAGGATTTCGATGCACGAGACGCTGAACATGCTCTTGCCATTAGCTGGCATCCTACTCGGGGCCAAGGCCGCCGCGCAGCTTAGTCATCGCTTCGGGCTACCAGCGGTTTTTGGCGAGCTGTTGCTTGGTCTTGTGTTAGGCCCCTCGCTGCTAGGCTGGCTTGCCCCAAATGAGACGCTGCAATTACTGGCCGATATTGGCGTCATCCTGCTGATGTTTATGGCTGGCCTTGAGACCGACATGGTGGCGATGAAAGAGGCCGGCAAGGCGTCTACCCTTACCGCAGTTGGCGGCGTTGTTCTGCCACTAGTCAGCGGCCTGCTGATCGGCCAGGCATTTGGGCTGGAATGGCACCACGCGCTGTTTCTCGGCGCGGTGCTCACCGCCACCAGCGTCAGCATCTCGGCGCAAACACTGCGTGAGCTTGGGCGGCTGCGCTCGCGCGAAGGCTCGACCATTTTGGGCGCCGCGATTATCGACGATGTGCTGGGCGTGCTGGTGTTCGCGCTGGTGATGGGCCTCTCCGGCGGCGGAAACATGCTGCTGACGGTTGGGAAAATGATTCTGTTCTTCCCGATCGCCTGGTTCATCGGCGATAAGCTGGTGCCGGTGATGGTCCGTTGGGAGCGCCATATGCATCATCGTGAGGCCAGCCTTGCCATGCTGCTTGGTTTGGTGCTGGTGTATGCCTGGTCAGCTGAGGTGCTCGGCAGCGTGGCCACGATCACCGGCGCCTACCTGCTGGGTGTGGTGGTCTCGCGCCATGCCGACGAGAGCCATATCGTCCACGCCGGCACGTCGTCGCTGGGGTATGCCTTCTTTATTCCAATCTTCTTTATCAATATTGGCTTGCAGGCACGTGCCGATGGCTTGATCGCCGCGCCGCTGCTGACAATTGTGCTGATTGTGGTGGCGATCGCCACCAAGGTCGTCGGTGGCGGCGTGGGCGCGTGGCTGGGTGGGTTCAAGCGCCGATCATCGTTGCAGATCGGTGTCGGTATGATCTCACGCGGCGAGGTGGCGCTGGTGATCGCCGGCGCCGGGCTGGCGAATGGCCTGCTGACCGCCGACCTGTTCTCGGTGCTGGTCGTGGTCACGCTGGCTACCACGCTGGTGACGCCGCCACTGCTGCGGCTGGCCTTCGCGGTGCGTGGCGAGCATCAGCCGGCGATCGAGCCGGGCGTGGCGCTGGCGCCCGAGGTTGCGGATTAAGCACCAGCTATCTGCGAAACACGCGCAGGCGTGTTGGCGAAGGTTGAATCTGATCTGCCGCATTTTTTCTGGCAAGATCGAATTCATTTAATGTTTACGGAAGGAGGTTGTTCATAGCCAACCAGTATAGCAGTGGCCGGGCCGCCGCTGCTCCCATCCACGTTCGATGGGATGGCCATGTATGCCAAAGGGTCGCCGTACACAGGCGCGCCGTTCGACATGATTCGGATAATGACTGGCCAAGCGGGCCAGACCGGGAATTGTTGAGCCGGACGCCGCACCGAACTACGACGAGGTTAAAGAAACAGATAGGGAGGATCTTTCTCGATGAATGAACAGCTTCAACTGCTTACAACTGCGGCAAACATTCTCTGGCTGCTTCTGGCAGGCTTTCTGGTGTTCTTTATGCAGGCCGGCTTCGCGCTGGTCGAGACGGGTTTCACGCGTGCCAAGAACGTCGCCCACACCATGCTGATGAACATGATGGTGTTCTGTATCGGCGCGATCGGCTACTGGATCTGCGGCTTCGCGTTCGAGTTCGGCGCAGTCAACCACGCCTATCCGGAAGTCGCGACGGCGGGCGCAATCGCCGGCCCGTGGGCTTTTTCGCCGCTGACGCTCGGCTCCTGGGGCGATAGCCTGGGCAGCGGTATTCGCTTGGGCGAGCAGTTCGGCGTGCTGGGTACCAGCGGCTTCTTCCTGCAGGGGATTGGCGTGAGTGCCGCCGGTATCTTTGCCTTCTTCCTGTTTCAGATGGTCTTCATGGACACGGCCGCGACGATCCCGACTGGCTCGGGCTCCGAGCGAATCAAGTTCATCGGCTTCGTGATCATGGGCTTCTGGGTCAGCATGATCGTCTACCCAATCGTCGGCAACTGGGTCTGGGGCGGCGGCTGGCTGGCCAACCTCGGTCGCTCGACCGGTCTGGGCAACGGCTCGGTCGATTTCGCTGGCTCCGGTGTTGTCCATATGACCGGCGGCGCGGTTGGTCTGGCGATCGCGATGGTGCTGGGACCACGGATCGGCAAGTTCAACAAGGATGGCAGCGCAAACACGATCCCCGGCCACAACATTCCGATGGGTGTGCTGGGCGCGATCATCCTGTTCTTTGGCTGGTTCGGCTTCAACCCCGGCTCGGCGATCGGTCTGGTGACGCCGGCGGTCTTGGACGCGAACGGCACGGTGACAACGGCGGCCTCGAACTGGCCGATCAACTTGACCGCTATCGCGGCGGTGAATACACTGCTGGCCGGCGCGGCTTCCGGCGTGAGCGCGATGACCTATATGTGGCTGTTTGGCCCGACCAAGAAGCCCGCCCCTGGTATGTCGGTCAACGGCATCCTGGCCGGCCTGGTGGCGATCACCGCCCCGTGTGCCTTCGTCAACAGCTTGGGTGCGGTGATCATCGGCCTGGTGGCCGGCGTGTTGGTTTGCCTGGCCGCTGTCTGGCTGGAGAAGGCCAAGATCGACGACCCGGTCGGCGCGGTGCCGGTGCACTTCGTGTGCGGTATCTGGGGCGTGCTCTCGGTCGGCATCTTCGCGGTCGGCAACCCCGACACAGGCGCCTGGAACGGTGTGACATCGCCGGTCACGGGCATCGTCGGCGGCAGCTTCATCCAGATCGTCCCGCAGCTGATCGAGGTTGTGTCGGTCACCATTGTCGCGTTTGGTCTCTCGTATGTATTCTTCAGCGCCCTCAAGCGCGCCGGCCTGATGCGCACCCGCGCCGAGGACGAGATCGGCGGCCTGGATATGCCGGAGATGGGCGAGCAGGGCTACGTGACCGATGGCGTCGCGGTGCCGGGCGGCATGGCCGAGGAGCCGGCCACGCTTAAGGGTGGTATGACCGCTCCAGCGAGCTAGCATCTGCCAGAGTAACACGAGCGGGGGTGAAGAGGATGGCGCTGCCATCCCCTTCACCCCCGCTTTATTATGTAGCACTTTCGCTCGACGCAATTTTCCCGGCAGCAATGTACTTGTGATTTAATCTGTATTTCGTATTTCGCGCGCAGAGCGAAATATGAAATACAAAATGAAGGAAAAGTACCACGCTGCCGTACATCCTGAGCCTGTCGAAGGGCAGGCTATAACGAGCTGAGCGAAAGTTCTAAGTATTTTGTCATTCTTTTCACAAAAGCTTGACATGGCTTTGTGATCGGTGTATACTCGATCTGCCGGAGATATTCCGGCACGACGTACGCGCTCTCTCGTTAGGTGCGGCGTCTGCACAGACATAGGTCGTTGCCCCGGCCCGTCGAAAGACGCTCAGGGGTAGACCAGGGCGATCCGAGCTAAGGCTCGCTCTAAGGCGACTGCGATTGTACGCTACGCTGTGCAGTGCCAAAGCTCAAGTTGGGGAGAAGCCGTAAGGCGTTCAGGTGAACGCTCTTATTTGGCCGATCAGAACCCTCTTGGGCTTGCCCGAGGGGGCTTTTTGTGGAGTTGTATGGACGCTAGTCATTCTTGCTCGCGGTGCGATGATACTCGCTGCGTGCTGGTGTACTCGCGATGTGAACTGGCTCACGCTTTCAGCCTCCGGCGCTGCTCAGTGATCTGACGGCGTTCTGCTAAGCTGCGTGTGCCCCCACATCGCGAGGTGTGGGGGCTTTTGATTGCCCTCCAGGCGCACCGGCCGCGCGTCCAGCGCGCCGCTTCCTGATGATGGCCCTGCTTGCCATCACAGACAACTGGAGGACGATCATGACTACACTCGCACCGCGCGCTATCTCGGCCAGCCGGCGCGCATCCGCACTGTACTGCAATGTCTATGGCAGCGGCG
>WNGA01010303.1_pt1 | contig 12408 bp, 23 predicted proteins | sample 5400061 | NCBI WGS metagenome assembly WNGA01 (sample SAMN13153366, study PRJNA577476) | soil metagenome | isolation source: 100 cm soil or saprolite under grassland replicate 2 | place: USA:California | collected 2016-06-15
AAAAGGACCCTCACGACGGAAGGAGGACAAGCTCGACAGCTAACCGATCGCCCAGCGTCGCTCCGCTCCGATCATGATGCTCCGATCCGGGCGTTCACGATCAAGCGATCTGGGTGTTCAGCATGACCGAAATGCGCACCCCACCGGAGGCCGGCGAGCGTGCAGCAGCCCATGAAGGGCAGCCACCGGGGCGCGGCGGCCGCGCAAGTCGCGAAGAGCTGCGGTCCTTCCTCCTGGCGGAAATACGTGATCTGGCCCTGCCGCGCGCGCTTCGACGGATAACGGTTCATGTAGTCCTTGAGGTCTGCCGCCGGGTTCGGGCCCGGCAGCCCGTGCTTGCGGATCATAGCCCGGTAGAAGCGCTTGAGCGGGCTCCGGATCTGCTCCTGCACGGCCAGCGAACGGGCCGTGAACGCGCCGTCAGTCGTAGTCGTGCGCAGGTAGTCCAAGACGGCGCCGATCATCTGCTCGGTGACCTGGTCGATTCGCAGGTCGCCGAGGGCGCGACCGTCCGGCAGCGCGAAATCGTAGACGTGGCTCTTGAGCCGGCGGGCATAGGTGCTCGGCGTGGAGCCCGTCCATTCACCCTGCGCGGCCATCTGGTTGATGAACGCCGGAAGCGCATCGCGAAGGCGGGGCCACGTGGGCGTCTGAGCAGGGGACGCCGCGGCCCGGGCCGTTCGGATTGCCTCCACGACGTTGAGGCCGGCGAGCTCCTGCTTGTGGATCTGCCGGACCAGGTCGCGCGCGTCCTGCTCGGAGTAGACGGTCTTGAACTCGCGGGCGTTGTCGAAGTGGACCGTGACCAGCCAAGAATGAGCATGACCGCGGGGAGCGTCCTTGCACCGTTTGCCGTACCGGCAGCGCCGGCGAGCCGTGGCACCCATCAGCGGCCTCCTTTCCGGGAGAGGAACTGCTGGAGCGCCTGCGCGACGACGTCCTGCAGGTCGAGGTCCGCGTCCACCGCATGGTGCTTCGCACGCTTCACGAGGGATGCCGGAAGCCGGAGCGTGACCTTCGCGAGCTCGTCTGCCATCGCCGCCTCCTAGGTGTGGGTGTGAACCTGTTAGGCAGGAGTGTATGGCTATACGGCAAGCCGTGTCAAGAGGAAGCGGTCAGGCCGAGCTCACGCAGCGCGCGGGTCAGGCTCGGGCGGCCGCGCGATCGGTAGTGCTCCATCCAGGCGTCGAACTCGCTGCGGCGGACCAGGATCTTCCCGGGGAGCCGGTAGCAGGGGAGGGCCTGATCGGGCGGGAGGTCCGTGAACTGGCGGAGGCTCCGCACGCTGAGGCCGGCATAACAAGCCAGCGCCTTGAGGCTCAGGAACGGGTCCAGGGGGATGCTGACGGCCACCTGATCGGCCAGGATCCCCCGGATCTGCGCGACGTGATGCCTCACGGGGGCCGGCTTTCTGAGGACGGTGGATCCTCGACCCGCTTGACGTCCAAAATCATCGGGAGCTCAGCGCCGGGCTGGGCCAGCGCGGTACGTGTCGCCGGCGTCGCTTGGTCGAGCATCGCTGAAAGAAGGGCTCGGGCCTCGGCGTCAGTCACGGTGGCGTGAGCGTGCAGATGCAGTTCCTGGCGCCGTTCAACGAAGTCCTCGGGGCGATGCTTCTTGGCTATCACGATGTTCGCGATGACGTTGTGCTTGTCCGTCGCCAGGCGGTGCAGGTTCTCCTCGATCGAGTCGGCGAAGTCCTGCCGGGCGTCCTCGACCTTGGCGGCAAAGGCGGGGTCGGCCGCCTCGAGCCGGAGGACCGTGTCGTGTGAGACTCCCGCCGCGGCGGCGGAGCGCCAGCGGACGCCGGTCTTTCGGTAGGAGGTCAAGAAGCGCTCGGGCCAGTCCGCCGGCACCGGGGGGCCTGGGCGACGCTTCTTTTTGGCTGACGCTGATACGGTTCCTGAATCGGACTGTGCGGGTTCTCCGTGGAGCTGGCGCACGTGTTTCCCGTTCCCCGCTGCCAGGCGTTCCCCGGCCTTGCACCGCCGGGCGCCCCGCTTGTAGGCCGCTCGACAAGAGGCGCACCAGCGCTGACCGGGGTACCGGGGGTTGATTTTGCACTTGCCGCAGACGGATGACCTAGCCATAGGTCTTGAGCAGAGTCGGACGGGCAGTCGTGGGAGGGGGGGCGAACGACCGAACGCCCCCTATAGAGAGAAACTGTTCGTTCGCCCCCTTCCGGGGGTTAAGTAGCCCCCCGGGAGGGAAGGGGGTCGAACAAGATTGTTCGCCCGTTCGCCCGAACAGTGTTCGCCCCCTCATTGCGGCAGCCCCCACCGGCCCCGCCCCTGCTCGTCGTTATCGAGGCGGACAACGGCGCGCTTGACCCTCAGGGCTCGGAGCTTCGCGGCCACGGAGTCCTGGCTGGCGCCGATGTGCTCGGCGACCTCATCCACGGTCAGGGCGCCGCCGGCGAGGGCCGTCAGGATCCGCTTGGGGAGCGAGGCGCGCACGACGAGCTCAGGCTCCTGCGCAATATCCATGGGGGCCAACTGGATCGAGTCTGCATCGAAGCGGAAGCGCAGGCCGGGATGGCTGACCAGGCGGCCGCTATTGACCTTGCGGTGGTAGAGACCCATGCGAAGCTCATCGCTGTCCTCGTCCTGGGCGCCGCGGATCTCCCAGACGTTGCGGCCGAGGTTCTGGATGAACACGGACCCGAACGGGCGGGTGGGGCCGCTGCGCTGCTCGGCGGAGACCTTGGAGACGTGGGCCAGGGCGAAGCGCGTAGTCTGGCTGAAGGAGCGGAGCGCGGTCAGGGTGCGGACGGCTGCATCGGGGCTTTCAGGCTCCGCGCCGCTGGCGGGGGCCAAGCTATCGACGATGACGAGGCCGATCTTATGCTCACTGATGACGGCACGGACGGCGCTCGCCTCCTCGAGCAGGGGGCGCGTCATCTCGCGATACAGGATGGGCGGCGCCTCCCTGACCCCGGCGCCGGCGAGTAGCTTGAAGAGGCGGTCCTCGTGTTCCTCCTTGGTGGATTCCCAGTCCAGGTACAGGACGCGCACGGGCTCGCTCGCCGGCGCGATTCCGGGCAGCGGAATCCCGGTGGCGACGACGCCCACCGCGAGCCCGAGCAGGCTCTTGCCATGGCCGCCGTCGGCAAAGGCCACGTTGCTCTCGCGGCGTACGAGGAGCTTGGGGATCAGGAAGCGTTGCGCCTCCGGGCGGAGCCGGGGCATGAGGCAGATAAAGGGCGAGCTCGCACGGAACGCTTTGGCGCCCTCGTAGCAGAGCGTCTCGAGGATCGGACGCCATGGCAGGCCGCGGTCGATGTCCTTGAGCTTGCGCACGACGTTTTCTCGCCCGCTGGTCGAGGTGAGGTCGAGGCGCGCCCAGTGCACCGGCACTCCACCGAGCGTGATTGCCAGTTCCGCCGTGATCCCCGCGGCATGGTCGCGGCCGTGGGTGAGGAGGGCCTCGACTGTGAGAGCCGGCCAGGTCACCCGCACTGCGTCCCCAACTAGAGCGATCTCGGGTGGGTCCGGCTGTCCCGCGCTCAGTGGCTCGCGCGTGAGCGTCGTAAACTCGGGCGTTGCCATGGCGGAGACCGGCGGCTCGTCGGCTTTGGTGGTCATCGTGTGGACTCCGAGGGCAGCAGCACGACCCGCGGCCGGGCACCGCGCGCAGTGAGGGCCGCGCCAAAGCGCTGGATGGCGCGCGCCACGTTCGGGTTCGTCTTGTAGTCGCCGTCGGGGAGCACTTCCACGATGCGCCCGCGGAGCCGGATCGCGTCGAAGTCTGGGAGCAGCCGCCGCTCGACCTTGGCGTGCCAGCCCTCGACGCCACAGAAGCCGACCGTGGGCAAGCCGCGCTGGGCGACGTGGAGGGCCTTTTTTTCGCCCTCGACCACCCACAATGGCGCCTCGCTCTCGAGCACTTCGGAAAGACACGCGGCGATGAAATACAGGCGCGGCGGGCTCTTCTTCGGCTGGAGGTACTTGATGCTGTGCCCGTCCGCGCTGGTGAGCGTTGGGAAGATCTTGACCCGCACGTGGTCCATGAAGCCGCCAGCCGGCGAGCGGAACGGAAACAACAGCGCCGAACGAACAGCCGGCAAGTCGAAGCCCAGGACGTAAGCGATCATGGAAGGCGGGACGCTACGGATGAATTGCGCCGTGAGTGTCTCGTCGGTGAGCCCGCTCTTGCGGAGATCCTCGAGGTGCTCGGGTGCAAGCGCGCCATCATAGAGGCGGGAGATGAGATGCTCGAGATGAGCATTCACAGGCCACCCCGTCGGCGGCGCGTGTAGAAGGTCGGATTCTCGATCTCGTGGGCGTCCCGGCCCAGCCGCAGGAACCAGGGGCCCACGCACTCGGCATGGACGACGATGATCCCGTCCGGGCCGCTCCACGCGACAGCAGGATCTTGAGTCGGCAGCTCGCAATAGAAGCACGCCCGCCCGATCGCGGTGAGGACGATGCCGCCGTCGCCAGGGATCGGGCCTGTAAGGCTCACCGCCGACGGCTCCGCTGCGAGTCGGGATAGATCAGCCGCCGAAGAGTGTCGAGATCCTTCGAGCCGAGACGGCGGTGGCCATGAAGGTCTCGTGGAATCTGGACGAGCCCCCGACGGTCGAGACGTCGCAACATCGTGGGCGAGATCCCAAGACTTCGGGCGGCCGCAGCGATTCGCATGGGCCGAGTTTGGTCAAGATCGGCGGGGTTATCAATGCCGAGATAGCTACAGAAGGGCTACGAGAGGCGCAGGGCTCGAACCGTGATCGCCCGGGGGCGATTCTTTGCTCCGAGCGCCGTCACCAGGCGGCCTGCCTGCGACACGTCGTCCAGCAGATTCGCTACTACCTTCGCCCACGGAAAGTGGGGCCGCAGTCGGCATCCGAACGGGCTCTCTAGGGAACTCGCTTGCTCGAAGATGTCTCGGCATCGCGCGACAACATGGTCCAACCCTGGCGACGGTGGGCGACCCCCTGGCTTCGGGAGGCGGTCGAACGAGAAAGCGCGCTCGTGCGCCTCTCGCATCGCCGACATGCGAACGGCAACCATAATCTGCACGTTGGCTGCCTCTCCGGTCGGGTTGCTGAATCGCGTTCGCCTGATCGTCGCCTTCGCTTTCCTGGTCAGCGCCTTTGGGGGTGCGTGGGCTTTGGCGCTCTGATCGAGGAGGATCGCGCTGGCGAAGATATTGCTTAGTATGCGCACCAGGGCATCATTCGCGGCCGGAATCCGAGCATCATCGCGAGGGCGCCATTCCGTGGACCACTGAGCCCACTTTTCGCCGATCTTCGGCTGGACCTCTCCGCGAAGAGCGTTCCAGCGCCACTGCCACGCCCTACCGCCGACCGCGTGAGGATCAGACTTCGAACGCTTGCCCACACTCCCCCCGGAGGAGCTCCCCGACAGAACGCGCCGGCCAGGCCGTCGGGTGCGGCTCTTCGGGCTGCAGGCCCTAGGCCGGGGCGTAGAACTTAGTCTACGACAACAGGAGCGCGCGGGACCGTACCGGCCGTGTTCGTCGAGCTAGCGGGGGGAGCGGTGCACGGCTCTGGCCGCTCCGAGAGGGGGTAGCTCGGCGCGATTGGTCGCGCTCTGCTAGACTCCCGCCCAGCCTGTAAGATCGGGCACTACACGCCTGGAAAGGAGCCTGAAATGCGTTCGATCGTGGCCATCATGATGACGGGGGCCGTGTTCGCGACGGGCGGTTGCACGGACGCAGTCCGCGCCAGTAAGGGGCAAAGCTCGCAGTATTACGCCAAGCCCGGAGCGACCTGGGAGAGTCGCGATGCGGATTGGCAGGCCTGTGGGGGCCGCGGCGCGTCGCTGATCCTGTGGAATCCCGTCTGGGAGGACGTGAGCGAAATCCGGGCTTGCATGCTTGGCAAGGGCTACGGTCAGAGCACGACGGCCGGTGAGCCGGACAGCCTTGCGACAAAGTCCGTGCGTTGAAGGCCGGGGACGGATACCCATGACGAGATGTTGGCCGTATATCGCAGTTACCCTGCTCTGCTCCGTGCTCGCTGTCGCCACGCCGACCTCTGCCGAGTGCGCGTGGGTAGTCTGGACGGCCGTCTTTCTGTCTAACCAGCGTGACCTCGTTTCCTACACGCGCGGTCCTGCCTATCTTTCCGCGCGGGAGTGTATAAAGCCACTCGACACGGAGGCGGCGCGTTGGCGGGAACTCGTCTCGCAACCGAAGCCGCTGACGTCTGCTAAAAGGGTAGAGCGAACCGAGTCGACGGAGTTATTCGTGTGGCGAGAGGGCGGAGCCGACGTATATCGGTGTTATCCCGACACCGTGGACCCACGTGGGCCGAAGGTAGGCAAGTGATCGTGTTGACGGCGGAGCTTCCAGCGGCATGAGCGACGAGGCCCGCGAGCTCCACCGGATCGTCAGCGCGAGCGTGCGCGATATGCTCGACGCCTACCGGATCCAGGCGTCGGCGGGGGCTGGTGACCGACAAGGCCCTCGAGGCGATCATCTTCCGTGCGGCGCATTCGGTCGTGCACAGCCTTGCCCCGTATCCTGCCGCGCAGCGGGCCGCGCTTCTGCCGAACGTCGTGCGGCTCCTGCTGGCGGCTTTCCTTGAGGACGTGGCGGGCGCGGCCAGCTCGCCCGAGGCGGCGAAGGAGGACTGATGCTAGAGAGCAGGATTGATTGGACGTGGCAGAGCGGGAGCGGTGATTCCGTGCAGATTGGATACATGAACTGCAACGGCCAGCGATGTTGTGGTCATCGAGCCGTCCCTGGGACCGACTATGAGCAGTACGCCTACAAGCTGGAGTGCACCAAGTGCGGATACGTGTATGGAGCAAATGGCACGGACGTGCACGAGCGCCGATGCCCGGAGTGCCAGCGCGGAGCGCCTGGGATTCGCTACTGGAAGGTCCCCGACACCGTGGACCCACGTGGGCCGAAGGGAAAGTAGTGGAGACGATCGCCTCGATCTTCGGCGCTTTCTACCTCGAGCGGCGCCTCTGTGCCGGGTGTGGCGCGGTGGCATCGTGGAACGCGCAGTGACCGACCGCCTGGTTGCGTACCTCGAGCTGGCAGACCGCGTCTGCTTGGTCTCTGAGGACATCATGGCGAAGACGAGCGAGCATCCCGTCGGTGAACCGGATACTCGAGCTGACGTGCTTGCCGCTCTCGCGCTCAAGATAGATGGCGCCTTTCGGGCTCTCGTCGAAGACTGCCGGGCCGCGCGGGCAGAGGCGATGCATCACCTAAAAACGATTGCTGAGGCCTTCATCTACTTCTTCGTTGTTGCGAAGGACCCGAGCCAGCGCACGGCAGAGAGAATTTTGGCCGATGCCGTGGCGGAGGAGCACCTAAAGCGACTCCGGAAGATTGATGGTGACGCGGCCGAGATTCGGAGTTGGACGGAATTTCGCGACGCCTTCCGTCAGGAGGCAGGTCGGCTGACCTATCTTGAGGTGCTAGCGAAGGAGCACAGCGAAGCGCTGCACGGGTGGTACGGGCGCGTCTATCGCTTGGCATGTCAGCCGGCGCACATCGCCGACCTCCTCCTGTGGATGCCTGATGGGCAAAAGATCCACATCGGCCCAAAGGCGGCGCGAGGGCAGGCGACCATCGCGATCGAATACGGTCTAGAGATCGCTCTCCACCTTCTCGATTTCATCAACCAATCGAACGCGATAGGGCTACGCGTTCCGACCGATGACTTCCGCCGCTCACTGGAGAGCATTCGGGGGAGCGACGAGGCTGCGGAAGCTTAGGCCGGGGCGCGGAAGTAGCCTAGCCTAGTGCCTGCGCTCGATTTGCCACAGAGCATCGCAGGCGGCGTGGAGGCGGACGACTTGACCCGCAGCCCAGAAGCGTGCGGGATCGGAAACAGGTTGTCCGGCTGAACGATAGTATCCAGACGGAAGCACGTATCCCCCGCGCGGTAGAACAGCGAGCTGCTGCGTCCCGAGCCCAGACGTCGTCGACGCTCAGCATTGGGGACGCTGCAAGAAGGCCTGCCAGCCATGCGTCTTGCCGAAGGCGTCAACGTGCCAGCCGACGATGCCCTTGCTGAACCTTGCTATGCCTCGGGCGTGGGTCTCCACCGCCCCGGGGAAATCGATCGTGCGGAAGGAAATGTGGGATCGTCTTAGCTTAAACCCGTGAGACTTGCCGTTGACATCGACGTAATCGCCTACGATCAGCTTGCGCTTGATCCCGTAGACCATGGTGCTGAGGGCGCCCGGAATGTCGAGCGTCCCGCCGCTCACAAAGCCGTGGTGAGTGCTGCAATCGGAGAAAGAGCCCCCAATCCTAATACGGTGGTGCGATAGGTGGTGCCCTGCAATCGTGAAAAGCTGGGTGCCGCACAAGCCGCCGGGGGCATCGAGTGTCTGGAAGGCGCCGTCCTTCAGGAGGTAGCCGTGGTCGAGAGCATCGGCATCGGTGTAGTGGCCGACGATCCGACCATCGCGGTCGATGGCCGAGGCAACAGTGGCCGTGGCGCCGGGGACGTCGATCGTGGTGATTTTGCCTTCAGGACTGAGCCGGAAGCCGTGGGAGATGAAATTGGCATCCGTATACCGACCGACGATCCTCTTCTGGGTGTTGATCCCGCGCGCCTCGGTCTCGAGGGCGTTCGGAACGTCGATCGGCGTGACGGCACCGTTGGGGTCTCGGCGGAAGCCATGGAGCCCGTTAGCATCTCGGTACGCGCCTACGATCACGCCCTCGTTCACCCCGAGGGCCATGGTCTCTATGGCCCCCGGGACGTCGATTTGGGTGAAGCAGAACCTGGCGGCGACCGGGGATGACGAGCCTGCCAAGAGGCTCAAGGTAAGGACGGTCAGGATGAGCGGCCGTCTAGGTGAGACACGAATCCTTCGCGTGAAGAATGCCATGGCGGTTCCTCCTCTTGTCAGAGCGGGCCCGGCAGGAGAGCGCTTGCGGCGGGGATGAAATCGTTCGCCCTATCTCCTTCCTGCCTCCGGCACGGCACGCGGAGCGTATGGAGGGCAGCCGGGATTATGAGGATCCTCGAGAGGGGCTGTCAAGGCGGGAAGTGGTCCCTACTGCGTACCGAGAGGGTAGCCCTCGCGGACCTCAGCTACCGCCAGGCGGTCACGGCCGCCGGCACCGGCTGCATGGCCTCGCAGTCCTTCCCCGGCTATCCGGGGAGACACATGCGAGTCAGGACCTCCTGGCCGGCTGCGTTCTTGCCGATGTAGGCCGACCCACTCGGGCCGCCCGGCCCGCGCGCCCCGACGCCAACGCAGCCGGTCACCACGAGGCCCAGTATCGTCACGAGCGCCGCGGTCTTCATGGATCTCTCCTGCCAGCGGCGCTGGTGCGCGCCGGAATGGGCCGCTGGGGGGCGCGGCGGCGCCGAGAGGGCTCGGACCTCGGACGCCGTACGATCGCGCGCCACGGCCGCACGGCTTAACCCACAGCGCCAAGGCGCGAGGGATCCGGAACCGCACGCGCTCTTTTGCGGGGCTCGCGGAAATTTTGCGCAGTCGTTTTGCTGCGACTGGGACTCCTCTCGACTCGGGCTCGTGCCTGCGCCAGACGCCAGTACCGGAGTCCCAGACGACCTCGATCGGTCCCCCGGGGGTGGGGGGAGGGACTACCGTGTTGCGCCGGGTTGCGTGGGATGTCACGGTCTGCTGTATTCTGCACACCGTGAGGCTTCAACATTCGGGAACTTATGGGCAAGAGCAGGACGAATCCCTTACCCTCCACCATTGCTCCGTAACGTGTTGAAGTCGCTGTAAAAGAAGCCCTTCTGCTACGTGGCTGCTACGTCAACCTGCTACGTAGGAGGAGGGCTTCTTCATGCGATCATGACCCATGCTGATGCAGCGCGGCTCCACATGGTACTTCAGACGTACGGTGCCGCTCGCACTGCGCCCGCTCATGGAAGGCCGGCGCGAGTTGTGGCGCTCCCTGAGAACGTCGGACTTCGAGGAGGCCAAGCTGCGGAGCCTTCGAGAAGGGCAGGAGGTCGAGCGCCACTTCCAGGCCCTCAGGAAGCAAGCTGAACGCGCACAGGCTGACCCACACGCCTTCGCACGTCAGTACGCATCCCGCGCACTCTCCGAAGACGAGCAGTGGAGACGCAGCCAAGCCCTCACAGTGGCCGGGGAGGATGACGGTAGCTTCGAGTCCACCCGCCGACTGGAAGAGTCGCTTGACGCCCAGCTCGACGCACTAAGTAGCGCTGTCGAGGATCACCGCGCATCGTTGCGTCTCCAAGACACGAGGATTGTGAGTGCCCTGCTGGACGAGGTTCTACAAGAGCAAGGGCTTCACGTGTCGCCTCAACGTCGCCGGGACTTCGCCTTGGCCCTTCTCAAGGCCCACACCCGCGTACTTGAGGTGGGCGTGAAACGGAGCCAGGGTGGGGAGGTAGTCTCCGAAGGTGTAACTGTGGGCGGTCTGCTGGACGCCTACCTGACGGAGCGGAAGCTAGCCTCGAAGTCAGAGGCAGAGGTCCGCGCCTGTTACCGTCGCTTCGCTGCTATCGTCGGAGAAGACACGCCGGCTCGCGGGGTCAGCAAGCAGGACTGTCGAGCCTACAAAGAATCCCTGCTGGCCGCGCCGTCGAATCGCTCACTGTCCAAGGATGGCAAGCTCTCGCCCAAATCCATCAAGAAGCTCCTGGGCATTGTGGCGACGATCTGGCGGTATGGCGTATCGCAAGGGCTACTCGACAACAACCCATTCGATGGAATCACCCGCGTTGTCAGAGGGGATAGTGCGAGCGTAGAGCGGAGGTTGCCCTATGACGCCTCAGACCTTCAAGTGATTCGGCTCTGAGAACTTTGCCATGCTGACAGGAGCCAAGCGATGGCTTCCACTGATTGCGCTCTACTCGGGCTGTCGGATCGAGGAGGGAGCCGGCTTACGTGTGGTTGATATCAAGAAGACTGAGGGTGTGCTGTGCTTCGACTTCGTTCCCCATGGCAGGCGAGGTCTCAAGGCGGCATCCTCTCGTCGTCGGGTGCCTGTCCATGGGAGCTTATGTCACGGTAATGGGGCTCAAGGGGGGCCACCGCCGCAGGAGGGTGTAATGTTGCCTATCCGCCGCTGATGAGGCTGCCTATGAACCGTCGATTGCTAATCCCAACCGTAACGGCCATTCTTCTTGTTCTCGGGCCTACTGCCGCTGTTCCGCAGGGATTAGAACAACACTTCCTCAACAGCGCCGCTCTGATCACGAATGGAAAGTCGGTGGGCAGCGGTTTCTTCATGCTGCACGAACTTGCTCGTAACCTCACCACTGGTAAATCCACATATGCGATCTTCCTGGTAACGAACAAGCACATGCTGCCGCCGGAGACGGCAACGACATCTGCGCCCGGTCCACGTGATATCAGTGTCCGCCTAACCGTTCGAAAGGACGATGGCACAGTCGAGGTTAGGGACCTCACTGTCCCAATCGTTGGCCCTGACGGAAAGCGCTTGAATTCGGTCGCGTACCACCCCGCCCAGGCAGTGGATGTAGCGGTAGTTGACGTAGGGAGCCTGTTAAATGAGCAGCAGCGTGCGGACCTGTTCTTCCGAGTTACTCCGTCGCGTAGAGCAGTAACGAGCGAACTTCTCGTGCACAAGGACGACTTGAAAGCAGCCGCAATCGGGATCGGTACTCAGATTTACCTTCTTGGCTTTCCCGCCGGAATATTCGAGCGGCGCAATATCTCTCCGATACTGCGGGTGGGAATCATCGCAACAGAACCAGATCAAGACTTTGCCTTCAACGACCAACTGCGTGCAGCGGACAAGGACCTCCCAGACGCACTGCGCGGGTTCTTGATCGACGCAAGTGTCTTTCCGGGGTCGAGTGGCAGTATGGTGGTCCGGAGAACAGATATTGTCCCAGGGTTCTCGCCCGGCGGAAAGCAGTCGGTTCCATACATACTGGGAATTGTATCGGCATCATTTTCCATAAACGACGTCGAACTGGGAAGCATGCAACGGATGGGTCTCGGCATCGTGTACAACGCTGAGACCATCAGGGAAACGATGGAAGTGTTGCTCAAACCAAGAGGGAGTGTGACGCCCTAGGTTCGGTGGCGCTCATGGGCCGCGATGCTCCATCCCAAAGATGTCTAGACGTTCAAAGTCATCTAAACCCCCGGCTTTTTGAACATAGAATAGATAAACTGACCGACGTAAACACCAAAAGCACCTTCAAGAAGTCCGACGAGCACTTTGAATTGGTCAAAATTGGTGAAAGCTATTTTGTAGGACCAGAAGATGACTGCTGCTGCCACAACGGCCACAAAAAGAGCCGGCATGAAGAAAGAAAGGATCTGATACGCGACACTGAGCTCTTCCTCCCTCGGTGGACACCTCAAAACCGGCCATAGGTCGACACCTCAAAACCGGCCATAGGAGCGGGCGCTCAAGGCCGGATGTGTTGTAGCGCGTTCTTGCCGGGAGAGCAAGCGGCGCGCCGATCACGGGGTTCGCCGAAGC
>WNGA01015566.1_pt1 | contig 12408 bp, 8 predicted proteins | sample 5400061 | NCBI WGS metagenome assembly WNGA01 (sample SAMN13153366, study PRJNA577476) | soil metagenome | isolation source: 100 cm soil or saprolite under grassland replicate 2 | place: USA:California | collected 2016-06-15
CCCGGTCATCCGTGATCGAGACGACCACGACCGGGATCTCCCGCGTCTCGGGCGCGCTCTTCAAGCGCGCGATGACATCCAGGCCGTCTTCGTCCGGGAGCAGGATGTCGATGGTGATCGCGTCGGGCCGGAGCTCCCGGGCGAGCGCAACCGCCCGCCCGCCGCTCGCGGCGCGCGCCACGCGGTACCCCCCCAGGGTCAGGTGGCGCGCAAGCAGCTCCCCGGCGAGGCGGTCGTCTTCCACCACCAGCACCAGCGGCCCGGTGCCTGGAGGCGCGTGGATCTCCGCGGGCTCGGCATCCGATTTCTGGAGGATGTCCCTCCCGTGCGCGAGGGGGAGGAGGAAGCGGAACAGGCTTCCCTTCCCCGCTTCGCTCTCGGCCCAGACCCGCCCACCGTGCAGCTCGACCAGCTTGCGGCTGAGGGCAAGCCCCAAGCCCGTGCCCCGCTGCTCGCCGGTCTGAGCCGACGCGACCTGCTCGAACTCGCCGAAGATCCGCGTCAGGTCCTCCGGCCCGATCCCGATCCCCGTGTCGGCCACGGCAACCTCCAGCTGCTCGCCCGCGCCGCCGCTCCCGACGTCCCGCCCGCGGCGCGCCGCGACCCGTATGCGCCCACCCTGCGGCGTGAACTTGATCGCGTTGTAGATCAGGTTGTAAAGGATCTGCTTGAACTTCTGCTGATCGGCTGTGAGGGGCGGGAGTCCCTCCTCCACGTCCACGTCGAGCCCGAGACGCTTCTCGTCCGCCAGGGGCCCGACGATGGTGCGGACTTCGGCGAGCGCCCGCCCGACGTCGAACTCGGACAGGCCGAGCTCCATGCGGCCGGCTTCGACCTTCGAGAGGTCCAGGATATCGTTGATCAACTGCAGCAGGTGACGGCCGCTCGTGAGGATGTTCCCCACATAGCGCCGCTGCCGGTCGTTCAGAGCCCCGAAGGACTGGTCCTCCAGCACCTCCGAAAAGCCGATGACGGAGTTGAGCGGCGTGCGCAGCTCGTGACTCATCTTGGCGAGGAAGTCCGACTTGGCGTGGTTCGCCGCCTCGGCCGCCGCCTTCGCCCGGCGCACTTCCGCTTCGCTCTCCACGCGTTCGGTGATGTCGATCCACGCGCCGAAGACTTCGAGCGGTCTCCCCAGGTCGTCCCGCACCAGGCGCGACTCATCGTGCACCCAGCGGTAGCTCCCGTCGCTGTACCGAAACCGGTACTCCGTGGTGAGTGCGCCTCCGGTGAGGAGGGCCCGGATCCCGTCCATCACGCGCGCCCGGTCGTCCGGGTGCAGGTGATCGACCCACCAGGTCGGCAAGAGGGCTTCCTCAACGTCGTAGCCCGTCAACCGGCGGATGTTCTCGCTGATCCAGCTGGGCGCAAAGCTGTCCCCGTTGACCTTGATCGCATAGATCACCGCCGGGCTCAGGTTGACGACTCGCTCGAGGTGCGTCCGGGCGGCGACCAGGGCCTGCTCCATGGTCTCGTTCAGGCTCCTGATCTCCGCTTCCGCCTGCTTCCGCTCGATCGCGTAGCGGATGGCGCGCACCAGCACGTTGCCGTCCACTTCCCCCTTGACGAGGTAGTCCTGGGCCCCTCCCTGCATCGTCTTGCGGGCAACGGCCTCGTCCCCCAGACCGGTCAGGACGATGATGGGCAGGCGGGGGGCGAGGGCATGTACGCGCGCGAACGTCTCGTAGCCGCGGCTGTCGGGCAGCCCGAGGTCGAGCAACACGACGTCGATGTCTCCGCCACTGAGGCGGGCGACCCCATCGGCGAGGCGGTCGGCGGCCGCGACCTCGAATCGCGCAGGTGGACGTCCCCGGGATTGTCTTCGACGATCATCACTCTGATGGGTGGCGTCGCCATCACTGCTTGTCGGGCGGCAGGCGCGGGGCGCCGGACTGCGGTCATCTGGGATCCCCCCTTTGGCGAGCACGGGCGGGGGCGCAAAGCACACAATAGCCAGGGGAGCGGTTCCATACCAGGGCGTTTTTGCGGCACGGCAGGGCGCTCTTGCGACACCAGGGGGCGCGGGTCAGTTGGCCCGGAGCACGGCCTCGATGAAGCTTAACGTCTTTGTCTCGACCCACGCCGCGGACACGGCGTCCACCCCGATCGTCCCGATGCGGTCGGTGCTGGTGGTGATCACATCGACTTTCGTGGCCGCCGGTCGGATGTCTCGCTGCACGGCAACGCCACGCCGCGGATCGTACCTGAATACCAGAAGTGACGCGAGCGCGCTCCCCCTGGGGGCGCGGGGCGCGAAGGAGAGCGTCACGCTCGGATACGCGTCTGCAGTGCCCGTATGGTCCTGCACTGATGCCTCGTGCCCCGCGTTCTTGAGCTCGGCCATAAAGTCCTGGAGCATGGATCGCACCACGCTCCGCAGGCGCTCCGCGGATGCGCGTCTCCGCTGCTCTCCCTCATCGTGGACGGGCTTGGACTCCGCCGGCTCCCCCGCAGCCTGTTCCTGGTAGGTCTTCAGGAGGGAACGCAGTTTCTGTAGGCCCTTATCGGTCATGCGTCATGCCTCGGTGAACGACGGAGCCATATTCCGCCAGCAAATCTTGGCAGACGGTCCCTGTGGTTCAAGGACCGACCGCCCGCCCCTCGCGCCCTGCCGGAGCGTTAGGGCCGCGTGACAATTGTTGTCTCCACCAACACACGGTCGTGCGGTGAGGTCGGGGCTGCCGACCGGCGCGCAACTTGCGGCGTTTCCAGGGGAGATATGCGCCGTTGATCCGCGGGAGATAGCGCCGTTGATCCGCCGCCAACCTGCCGCTCCCGCGTCAGGTGTCGACCGAGAGGCATTGAGTCAGCCCTCCATCATGAGGTCGTTGCGAGAGTGCTACGAGACTCTTACGTCGTCGACCGAGCGCGCCGTCCGAACGACGCGTAAGATCGGATACGACGGTCTTGCTCCCGCGAAGCCACGCCAGCGCCCGCAGGCTTCGCGCCGAAGTGGGCGCGATCCGCTAAACCGAAGGGAGACAAATCATGAAGACGCTGACGCTGAAAGTCGAGGAGCTCGAACAGCGCATCGCTCCCGAGAAAGTCGAGGAGCTCGAACAGCGCATCGCTCCCGACGCCACCGGCAACCCGGGAAACAACAACCCTCCGCTCAACAACACCAACAACCCCGGGAACGAAGGCACCGGCGGTCGGGTGTCGACCGGGAAGCATTGAGCAACTGTTGGGATGCTCTGTGAACCTTCAGCAAGGGGAGTCTCTCCAATGGACACGTTGAAACTCACGCTCGAGGAGCTCGAGCAGCGGATCGCGCCCGACACGGTGGGGGCGTTGCACAACAACCCTGACAACCCGAACAACAACAACCACCACAACGCCGTTCCGAAGGGCGCGCTTCCGGAAGGGCCGGCGGGCAACTAGAGCACACAGCCACGCGGCTCTCATGGCAGGGCAGCAGTTTCCACCGTCAACGAATGAGGTGTCTCGATGTCGCGCATCAACCTGACGCTCGAAGAACTCGAGCAGCGCATCGCGCCCGACAGCGTCAACGGCGTTCCGGGCGAGAGCAACGGGAACCCGGGCAACGAGGTCTCGAACGGCTCGAAGCCTCAGCCGGGCAGCAAGACGGCCGACTCGCACGGCCACTGACGTGTGACGGGGAGAGGTCGCGGGATCGCCCGTGGCCCTCCCCTTTCGCGTTTCCGGGAGGACCAGCACGTGCAGGCTGTGCAGCCGCGTTTGCGAGACGACCTGCTGATCACCAAGCAGGAAACGCGCGAGGACGCGTTCTTCGTCGTCAAGGATCCGGTGTCGCGACGCTTCTTCCGTTTCCGCGAAGCGGAGTACTGCGTGGCGCGCCAGCTGGACGGCGCGACACCCCTCGATACCATCCGCGAGCGCGCCGCGGTCGAGCTGGGGGTCGAACCCGAGCCCGCGGTCCTCGAAGCATTCGTGGCAGAGCTGCGCCGGCAGGGGCTGCTCGCGCCCCAGGACGGAATGGCGGGCCCCGGCAAGCGGAGCGGCAAGTTCTTCGGCGGCAACGCCCTCTGGCTCCGCGTCAAAGCGTTCGATCCCGAGCGCCTGCTCAACTCGCTCCACCCGAGGATCCGGTTCCTCTTCACCCCGGCGTTCGTAACCCTCGCGATCGCGGTGATCGTCACGGGCCTCGCGGTCCTGCTGAGCAATCGCGCCGAGCTGGGCCCCGACCTGCGGCGCCTGTGGGGCGCCCACGGTCTGGTGCTGATATGGACCGCCATTTTCGCCGTCACCGTGCTGCACGAGTTCGCGCACGGCCTCACCTGCAAGCATTTCGGCGGGCAGGTGCACGAGCTGGGGTTCCTGCTGATCTACGGCAGCCCGGCGTTCTACTGCAACGTGAGCGACTCGTGGCTGTTCCCGGAGAAGTCCAAGCGGCTCTGGGTAATGGCCGCGGGCGGGCTCTTCGAGCTGTTCGTCTGGGGGCTGGCGGTCATCATCTGGCGCATCGCCGAGCCCGGCACCTGGCTCGGCTCGTCCGCGCTGGTGATCGTGCTGACGTCGGGCGTGCGGCAGTTTTTCAACCTCAACCCCCTGATCAAGCTCGACGGCTACTACCTCCTCAGCGACTGGCTCGAGGTCCCCAACCTGCGGTGGCGGGCGTTCCGGTACGTGAAGGAGCGGATCAAGCGCGCGCTGGGCTTCGCCCCACCGGCGGACGAGGAGCCCACGCCGCGCGAGCAGCGGATCTTCCTCGTCTACGGTCTCGTCGCCGCGACGTTCTCATACTGGCTGCTGACGCGGTTCGCCCTGTACCTCGCCGGCTCCCTCACGCACCACTACCAGGGGTGGGGGTTCCTCCTGTTCGCGGGGCTAGCTAACCTCGCCCTCGGCAATCCGCTCAAGCAGGTGTTGCCGCACGAACCGGCCCGGCTCGCCCGGGTGCCGCGGCGGGTGAAGACGCTCGTCGCGCTCGCCGTCCTGGGCGTCGTGCTCGCCCTGGTCCGGATCGATCTCACGGCCTCGGGGGAGTTGAAGATCCTGCCCGCCCGGAACGACGTGCGCGCCCAGGTCGAGGGCGTCATCGAGCGAGTCTACGTGGGCGAGGGCACGCGTGTCGCGGCCGGCGACACGATCGCCCAGCTCGCCGCGCGTGACGACGAGGCGGAATTGCGGATGGTGGAGGCCGACCTCGGAGCGAAGCACGCACGGTTGCAGATGCTCCGAGCGGGACCCCGGCGCATGGAGATCGAGGTCGCCCAGCTCGCGGTGGACAAGGCGCAGGAGCGCCTGCCCTACGCCGTCGCGGAGCTCGAGCGCGTGCGGGCCCTCGCGTCGATCCAGGCCGTGACCCACGCCGAGCTCGAGCAGGCGCAGGAGCGCGTGGCCGTATTCACCAAGGAGCGCGACGAAGCCCGGGCCCGGCTGGACCTGCTACGCGCGGGCGCGCGGCCCGAGTCGCTCGCCGCCCTCGGGCAGGAAATCGTGAGCGCGCAAGCGCAGCAGCACCGGCTCGAGCAGCGGCTGGCCCGGCTGCTTGTGACGGCGCCGCACGGGGGCGTGATCACGACGCCGAAGCTGAAGGAGCGAATCGGCGAGTACGTGAAGCCGGGGGACCTGATCGCCCAAGTGTACGCCGTCGACACCGTGACGGCGGAAATCGCCGTTCCCGAGCGGGAGATCGGGGACGTGCGCGTCGGCCAGCGCGGCGTGCTCCGGCTCCGGGCCTATCCGGAACGCGCATTCGGTGGCCGCGTGACGGCGATCGCACCCGCCGCGGAGCAAGACAACTCCGGCGGGCGGACCGTGCGCGTCACCATCGACATCCCCAACGACTCAGGACTCGTCAAGCCGGAGATGTCCGGCTACGCTCGGATCTACTGCGCCAAGGGGCCGGCGCTCGGCGTCCTGACCCGCCGCTTCCGGCGGTTCCTGCGCGTCGAGTTCTGGTCATGGTGGTGACGGACACTCCGCAGGAACGGAGGTGAGACAGGTGTAGGCCGGCGCGCCCGCCTCTCGCGCCCCGCCCCACCGCCCGCCATTCTTACCCGGCCCGGAAGTCGCGGGCCGGCAGTCAACCAGTCGTCGCCTGCACTCGAGGTCGTCGCCCATGACTCGCATCCGCGCCATCATCGCGCTGGTCGCACTCCCTCTCCCCCTCCTTGTCCCCACGCTCCTCCCGGTCGCCCGCGCCCAGGAGGTGGACACCACGCTGTGGGCGCGGATGCGCTATCGCTTCGTCGGCCCCGAGGGCAACCGGGCCGTCGCCGTCGTGGGCCAGCCCGGCAACGCCCTCGTCGCCTACGTCGGCGCGGCATCCGGCGGCATCTGGAAGACCGAGGACGGGGGCGTGCACTGGCAGGCCGTGTTCGACAGCGAGCCCGCCCAGGCGATCGGCGCCCTCGCCCTGGCGCCGTCGGCGCACAACGTGGTGTGGGCCGGCACGGGCGAGACCTTCTTCATCCGCTCGATGACCGCGCTCGGCAACGGCGTCTACAAGTCCACCGACGCGGGCCGCAGCTGGCAGCACATGGGCCTCGACTCGACCGGCCGCATCGCGCGCGTCGTGATCCACCCCACGAACCCCGACGTCGTCCTCGTCTGCGCGCTGGGACGCGCCTACGGGCCGGCGCAGCAGCGCGGCGTGTACCGCACCGCCGACGGCGGCAAGACGTGGACGCGGGTGTTGTTCGTGGACCCGAACACCGGCTGCTCGGACCTCGCCATCGACCCCGGCGACCCCAACACGCTGTTCGCCGGGATGTGGCAGTTCGAGGTGAAGACCTGGCGCCTCCAGAGCGGCGGGCCCGGCAGCGGTCTCTGGGTGTCGCGGGACGGGGGCTCCACCTGGAAGCGCCTCACGGGTCACGGGCTCCCCGACGCGAAGCACGCCGTGGGCAAGATCGCGGTCGCGCTCGCCCCGTCCAACCCGAACACCGTGTACGCGCTGATCGAGGATACGGACCCGACGCTGTACCGCAGCGACGACCGCGGGAACACGTGGCGCGTGGTGAGCCGCAACCACGACATGGCCGAGCGCGCGCCGTATTACGTGCGCTTCGCCGTCGCGCCCGACGACCACGAGCGCCTGTACTTCGTCTCGGTGCGCTTCAGCATGTCACGCGACGGCGGCCAGACGCTCGTGCGCACCGGGTTTGCGGCGGGCGGGGACAACCACGACATGTGGATCGACCCGCTCAACCCGGACCGCTTCATGATCGCGCACGACGGCGGGGCCAGCATCACGCTGAACCGCGGCAGGTCGTTCGCCCGGATCGTCCTGCCGATCGCCCAGATGTATCACGTCCACGCGGACACCCGCGCGCCCTACTACGTGTACGGCAACCGGCAGGACGGCGGCTCCTACCGGATGCCGAGCCGCGGGCTCGCGGGCCGCGTCACCGAGGGCGAGTGGCGGCACGTGGGCGGCTGCGAAAGCGGCTTCGGCATTCCCGACACGGTGGACAACGCGACCGTGTGGTCGGGGTGCTACGACGGCGGGCTCGAGGTGTACGACGTGCGCACCGACCACGCCCGCAACGTGCGCGTCTGGCCCGAGGCCGGGTACGGGTGGCGGCCCGCGGACTTGAAGTACCGCTGGAACTGGACGTTCCCGATCGCCATTTCGCCCCACGACCACACCCGGGTGTACGTGGGCAGCCAGGTCGTGCACCTGACGACCGACGGCGGCGCCAGCTGGAAGGTGATCAGCCCCGACCTCACCCGGAACGACACGACCCACCAGCAGAGCTCGGGGGGCGTCACCACCGACAACCTCATGACGTTCGACGGCGCGACCCTATTCGCCATCGCCGAGTCGCCCGCGCAAGGCGGGGCGGGCGTGATCTGGGCGGGCTCGAACGACGGTCTGGTGCACGTCACGCGCGACGGCGGAGCCCAGTGGACCGACGTCACGGGCAACATCCCGAAGCTAGGGGCCTGGGGGAAGATCACCAACATCGAGCCGTCACACTTCGACGCCGGAACCGCCTATCTCGCCGTGGACCTGCACGAGCTCGACGACCTCGACCCTTACATCTTCAAGACCGCCGACTTCGGCAAGACGTGGAAGCGGATCTCCGACGCCCTGCCCCGGTCGCCGCTGTCGTTCGTCCACGTGGTGCGCGAGGACCCGGTGCGGCGCGGGATGCTCTATGCCGGGACGGAGAACGCGGTGTACGTGACGCTGGACGACGGCGCGCATTGGCTGCCGCTCCAGACCAACCTGCCCCACGCCCCGGTGTCGTGGCTCGTCGTGCAGCCTCACTTCCACGACCTGGTCGTCGCCACCTACGGGCGCGGCGTCTGGATCCTGGATGACGTTTCACCGCTCGAGCGCCTCGATGCCGGGACCATCGCCCGGCGCGCCTGGCTGTTCGCCCCGCGTCCCGCGCACCGCTTCCGGGCCACACAGGGCGTCGCCAGCGCGCCCAATAGCGCCGTCCAGGCGGACAGCGTGCCGTACGGCGCGGCCCTGACCTACTACCTGTCGCCCGCGCTGGCCGACACGGCGGCGCCGGCCGACAGCGCGCGCCGGCCCAAGCCCGCCAGGCTCGCGATCCTGGACGCGCGAGGCGACACGGTGCGGGTGCTCGATGGGGAGCGGAAGCCGGGGCTGAACCGCGTATGGTGGGACCTGCGGTACGCCGCGCCCGCGGTGCCCAAGCTGCGGACCCCGCCCCCGGGCAAGCCGTTCGTGCGCGTGGGAGCGGACGGGACGCGCCCGCTCGTGACGTGGGACCTGGACCTTTCGCTGCGCGGGCCGCTGGTGCCTCCCGGCACGTACACCGTCGGTCTCAGCGTGGGCGACACCGCTCCCACGGTCCTCACGCAGCCGCTCACGGTCCTCAAGGACCCGAACACCACCGGGACGGACGCCGACGTCCTGGCCCAGACTACGCTGGCGCTCGCCATTCGGGCCGAGCAGGACAGCGTCGCCCGGATGATCAACCGGCTCGAGTGGGTGAGGAAGCAGCTGCAGGATCTCGTGAGCCAGCTGCGCGGGGATTCGGCGCTGGCGGGCGATTCGAGCGCCAAGCGGCTCGCCACGCTGGCCGATTCGCTCGACCAGCGCGCCGTCCGGGTCGAGGGCGTCCTATTCGACGTCCACCTGACCGGGGCGCGGGAGGACGCCTTCCGCAATCCGATACAGCTCTACGGCCGGCTCGCGGCGCTCCAGTCGGACGTGGCGGAGAACGGCGCCGATTTCGCGCCCACCACCCAGCAGGTGGCGGTGCACGAGCTGTTCGCGCAGCGGGTTGCCGACGCCACGGCCCGGTTCGCCGAGTTGATGGAGCAGGCGCTCCCGGCCTTCGCGGCGGAGCTGCGCAAGGCGACGCTCAAGGGCGTGATCGCGGCGGGCATCTCCGGCGCGGCGCCGCCGCGCACGGGACCGTGAAAGCACGGACGTGCTTCAGGACCCGCCGGCGGCGCCGGCGTCCTGGCCCAGCGTGAACGAGAACGTCGCGCCCTTGTCGAGCTGGGCCACGGCCCAGATCTCGCCGCCGTGCTTGTGGATGATCCGCTGCACCGTCGCGAGGCCCACACCCGTGCCCTCGAACTCGTCCTCCCGGTGCAGGCGCTGGAACACTCCGAACAGCTTGCCGGCATACCGCATGTCGAATCCCACGCCGTTGTCCCGGACCGAGACGACCGGGCGGCCGCTCCGCGACGTGCAGGCCACCTCGATGACCGCCCGCTCGCGGGGGCGCGTGTACTTGGCGGCGTTCGAGAGCAGGTTCGTGAACACGATCTTCATGAGGCCCCGGTCGCACTCGACCGTCGGGAGCGGGCCGATGGTCCAGTGGATCGTGCGCTGGCCGAGGTCGTGTTGGAGATCGGTGAGCACGTCCTGCACGACGGCGTCGAGCGGCGTGGCCCGGGTGCGGAGGGCCTGGCGCCCCAGGCGCGCCAGAGACAGCAGATCGTCCACGAGCCGCCCCATGCGCTGCGCCCCCTCGTGGATGCGCCGCAGGTGGTGCTGCGCCTCGGGGGTCAGGCGTGACGCCAGATCTTCCTCGAGGAGGTGCGCGAACCCGTCGATCTGCCGCAGCGGCGCCCGCAGATCGTGGGAGACCGAATGCGCGAAGGCCTCGAGCTCCCGGTTGGCGCCTTCGAGCTGGGCGGTGCGCTCGCGCACCCGCTGCTCCAGGGTCTCGTTCAGGCTCCTGATCTCCGCCTCCGCCTGCTTCCGCTCGATCGCGTAGCGGATGGCGCGCACCAGCACGCTGCCGTCCACGTCCCCCTTCACGAGGTAGTCCTGAGCGCCTCCCTGCACCGTCTTGAGCGCGACCGCCTGGTCGCTGAGGCCGGTCAGGACGATGATGGGGAGGCGCGGCACAGACGCGTGCACGCGCTCGAACGTCTCGTACCCGCGGCTGTCGGGCAGCTCCAGGTCGAGCAACACGACGTCGATGTCTCCGCCACTGAGGCGCGCGACCCCATCGGCGAGGCGCTCGGCGGACTCGACCTCGAATCGCGCGGCGGCGGAGCCCAGCACCGTCTCTCGGATCAGGCGGACGTCGCCGGGATTGTCCTCGACGAGCAGCACTTTGATCGGTGTCGTCGTCATCACTTCTTGTCGGGCGGCAGCTTCACGATCGCCAGCCAGAAGTCCTCGATGGCCCGCACGACGGTGACGAACTGGTCCAGCCCGATCGGTTTCGTGACGTAGGCGTTGGCGTGCAGGTTGTAGCTCTTGAGCACGTCCTGGTCGGCCTTCGACGTCGTGAGGATCACGACGGGGATGCGCTTCAGCGACGGGTCCGCCTTGATCTCCGCCAACACCTCCCGGCCGTCCTTCTTCGGGAGGTTCAAGTCCAGCAGGATGAGGCCGGGGCGCGGCGCGTCGCGGTATTCTCCCCGGCGCTGCAGCCGGGCCATCGCCTCCTCGCCGTCGCTCGCGACCGTCAGCCGGTTGCGGACCTTGCTTTCCCTGAGCAGCTCGTGCGTCAGGCGGACGTCCCCCGGGTTGTCCTCCACGAGGAGGATTTCGACCGGCTGGACCGCTGATTCAGGCTTCATGGTGTCGCCCTCGGTTTGTTGCCGGCCGGGCCGTCCGGGCCGGCGGGAAGGGAGAACCGGAACGTCGCCCCGCGACCAGGCTCGGATTCGACCCAGATGGTGCCGGCATGGCGCTCCACGATCTTCTTGCAGATCGCCAGGCCGATGCCGGTGCCGGGATACTCTTCTCGCGTGTTGAGGCGTTGGAAGATCACGAAGATGCGCTCGGCGTGCTCCGGAGCGATGCCGATGCCGTTATCACGCACTGCGAAGCGCCACTCGGTGCCGTTGCGCTCGGCCGAGACGTGCACGCGCGGCGGTTGGGTCCCGCGGAACTTGATCGCGTTGGCGAGCAGGTTATGGAACAGCTGGCCGAGCTGCGTCTCGTCGCCCAACACGGTGGGCAGCGGGTCGTGGCTGATCACGGCGCCGCTTTCGTCCACGGCGAGCGTCAGGTCCGCCAGCGCGCGCTCCAGGACCGAACCGCAGTCCGTCGGGCCGAGCGCGGCCTCACGGCGACCGACGCGCGAGTAGGTCAGGAGATCGTTGATGAGCGTCTGCATCCGGTTGGCCCCGTCGACCGCGAAGGCGATGAACTCGTCGGCCTGGGCATCGAGCTTGCCGCGATAGCGTTTGGCGAGCAGCTGGGTGTAGCTCGCGATCATGCGGAGCGGCTCCTGCAGGTCGTGCGAGGCGACGTAGGCGAACTGCTCGAGCTCGGCGTTCGAGCGCGCCAGCTCCGCGGCGTGCTGCGTCAGGGCATCCTCCCTCACCTTGCGCTCGGTCACCTCGCGGCGGATCTCCTCCAGCCGCAGGCGCTCCGTGATGTCGCGCACGGCGGCGGTGACGAGCGTGCCCTCTTCGGTCTCCACCGGGCTCAAGCTGATCTCGACCGGGAGCTCCGTGCCGTCCTTGCGCCGGCCCCACAGCTCGATCCCGCCTCCCATGGGGCGCGGGTGCGGGTCCTCGAAGTATTGGTCCCGATGGGCGGGGTGGCCGCCGCGGAACCGGTTCGGCACGAGCAGCTCGACCCGCTGGCCGCGCAGCTCGTCGCGCGTGTAGCCGAACAGGTGCTCCGCCTGCGAATTGACCAGCGCGATCCGGCCCGTCCGGTCCACGATGACCATGGCGTCGGGAGCGGCCTCGAGCAGGCCGCGGAACTTGGCCTCGGTGTTCTTCCGGGCAGTGACGTCCCGGATGGCCGCGATCGCCAGCACGCTGCTCTCGATCGACAGCGGGCTCAGGCTGATCTCGACCGGGAACTCGGCGCCGTCCTTGCGGCGGCCCCGCAGCTCGAGGCCGCTCCCCATGGGGCGGGCTCGGGGGTCCGCGAAGTAGCCGGACCGGTGCGCCGGATGGCCGCCGCGGAAGCGCTCCGGCACGAGCAGCTCGACGACCTGTCCGACGAGCTCCCCCCTGGCATAGCCGAACAAGCGCTCGGTCTCCGCGTTGACGAGCGCGATGCGGCCC
>WNGA01010308.1_pt1 | contig 12405 bp, 7 predicted proteins | sample 5400061 | NCBI WGS metagenome assembly WNGA01 (sample SAMN13153366, study PRJNA577476) | soil metagenome | isolation source: 100 cm soil or saprolite under grassland replicate 2 | place: USA:California | collected 2016-06-15
TCTTCGGCGTGGGGTCGATGATGTCGATGAGCCGCTTGTGGGTGCGCATCTCGAAGTGCTCGCGGCTGTCCTTGTACTTGTGCGGCGAGCGGATGACGCAGAACACGTTCTTTTCCGTCGGCAACGGCACCGGGCCAGCAACCTTCGCACCAGTACGCGTCACCGTGTCGACAATCTTGCGCGCCGAGCTGTCGATGACCTCGTGGTCGTAGGCCTTCAGCCGGATGCGGATCTTCTGTCCCGCCATCGCTTCGCTTCGTCCTTCTCTATCGTCTTCGTTGCGTTGCTCCGACCCCCGCGGTCGGGTGTGTCGCGGACGCGGAACGCGCGCGACTCACCGCTTCATCGACCTGGAATGGTGATCGGGGCCCGGTCTCGGACCGGAACCTCGGCATGGTCTCCGGTCCGGCGCACCAGCCAGACCCGATGGTCTGGGGCGCACCCCGGCGGCCTCGCCTGAGCAACCTGAATATTGTGCCAGAGATCGGCGCCGGAACGCCAATCGGGGGGCCTCACGCCTGGTCCGGTCCCACCTGAGCGCCGGACCGGGCGCAAAGCAGAGATCCGCGGGGGCTCAGCCTGCGAGCCCTCGCGGACCTCGTCAGATCACTTGATGATCTTGGTGACCCGGCCGGCGCCGACGGTGCGGCCACCTTCGCGGATCGCGAACTTCAGACCCTCCTCCATGGCGATCGGCTGGATCAGCTCGACCGCCATGTCGGTGTTGTCGCCCGGCATGACCATCTCGGTGCCCTCGGGCAGCGAGACGACACCAGTCACGTCCGTCGTACGGAAGTAGAACTGGGGCCGGTAGTTCTGGAAGAACGGCGTGTGCCGGCCGCCCTCCTCCTTGGACAGGATGTAGACCGACGCCTCGAAGTTCGTGTGCGGGGTCGTGGTGCCCGGCTTGATGATGACCATGCCGCGCTCGACGTCCTCGCGCTTGGTACCACGAAGCAGCAGACCGACGTTCTCACCGGCCTGGCCCTCGTCGAGCAGCTTGCGGAACATCTCGACGCCCGTGACCGTGGTGGTCTGCTTCTCCGGACGGATGCCGACGATGTCGACGGTCTCGTTGACCTTGACGACACCGCGCTCGATCCGGCCGGTGACGACGGTGCCACGACCGGTGATGGTGAAGACGTCCTCCACCGGCATCAGGAACGGCTTGTCGATCTCGCGCACCGGCTGCGGGATGTAGGAGTCGACCGCGTCCATCAGCTCGATGATCGACTCGCCCCACTTGGCGTCGCCCTGCAGCGCCGGGTGAGCGGCGACCCGGACGATCGGCGCGTTGTCGCCGTCGAACTCCTGCTCCGAGAGCAGCTCGCGGACCTCGAGCTCAACGAGCTCCAGGATCTCCTCGTCGTCGACCATGTCGCACTTGTTCAGCGCGACGACCATGGCCGGCACACCGACCTGACGGGCGAGCAGCACGTGCTCACGCGTCTGCGGCATCGGGCCGTCGGTGGCGGCGACGACCAGGATCGCGCCGTCCATCTGCGCGGCACCGGTGATCATGTTCTTGATGTAGTCCGCGTGACCCGGGCAGTCGACGTGGGCGTAGTGCCGGGCCTCGGTCTGGTACTCGACGTGCGCGATCGAGATGGTGATACCGCGCTGACGCTCTTCGGGCGCCTTGTCGATCTGGTCGAAGGCCGACGCCTCGTTGAGAGTCGGGTACTTGTCGTGCAGCACCTTGGTGATCGCCGCGGTAAGAGTGGTCTTACCGTGGTCGATGTGACCGATGGTGCCGATGTTGACGTGCGGCTTAGTCCGCTCGAACTTCGCCTTCGCCACTGGGGCCCTCCTAGTAAATGTTGACTACGCCGTACGACGCTGTGGATGGTGGTCCGAAGCGAGAGATTACTCGCCGCGGGCCTTCTTGATGATCTCTTCCGCCACGTTCTTCGGAACCTCGGCGTAGGAATCGAACTGCATCGAGTACGACGCGCGGCCCTGCGTCTTGGAACGCAGGTCCCCGACATACCCGAACATCTCCGACAACGGCACCAGGGCCTTGACGACCCGGCTGCCACCGGGGCCCTCGTCCATCGACTGGATCTGGCCACGGCGAGAGTTGAGGTCGCCGATCACTTCACCCATGTAGTCCTCGGGTGTGGTGACCTCGACCGCGAACATCGGCTCCAGGATGACCGGAGTCGCCCGCCGGGCGGCATCCTTGAACGCCATCGAGCCGGCAATCTTGAAGGCGAGCTCGGAGGAGTCGACGTCGTGGTAGGCGCCGTCCTGCAGCGTCACCTTGACGTCCACCATCGGGTAGCCGGCCAGTACGCCGAACTCCATCGCCTCCTGGGCGCCCTCGTCCACCGACGGGATGTACTCCCGTGGGATGCGGCCACCGGTGACGGCGTTGACGAACTCGTACCCGCCCTCACCACCGGCCTCGACGCTGGTCGGCTCGATGTCGATGATCACGCGCGCGAACTGACCCGAACCGCCGGTCTGCTTCTTGTGCGTGTAGTCGACCTTCTCGACCTTCTTCTTGATCGTCTCGCGGTAGGCGACCTGGGGCTTGCCGACGTTGGCCTCGACCCGGAACTCGCGCTTCATCCGGTCGACCAGCACCTCGAGGTGCAGCTCGCCCATGCCGGCGATGATGGTCTGGCCGGTGTCCTCGTCGGTCCGGACCTGGAAGGTCGGGTCCTCGTCGGCCAGGCGCTGAATCGCGACGCCCAACTTCTCCTGGTCGGCCTTCGACTTGGGCTCGATGGCGACCGAGATGACCGGGGCCGGGAACTGCATCGACTCCAGCACGACCGGCTTCGCCGGGTCGGCCAGGGTCTCACCGGTGGTGGTGTCCTTCAGGCCCATCACGGCGACGATGTGGCCGGCGCCGATCGACGCGATCTCCTCACGCTTGTTCGCGTGCATCCGGTAGATCTTGCCGATCCGCTCCTTGCGGCCCTTGGTCGGGTTCAGCACCTGGGTGCCGGTCTCGAGCTTGCCCGAGTAGACCCGGATGAAGGTCAGCTTGCCCAGGTGCGGGTCGGCCGCGATCTTGAACGCCAGCGCCGAGAACGGCTCGCTGTCGTCCGGCTTGCGCAGTACGACCTTCTCGGCGTCCTTGACGTCGTGGCCCTCGATGGCCGGGACGTCGATCGGGCTCGGCAGGTAGGCGTTGACCGCGTCGAGCAGCGGCTGGACGCCCTTGTTCTTGAACGCCGTACCGGTCAGGACCGGGGTCAGCTTGCTGGCCAGAGTGGCCCGGCGGATGGCGGCGACCAGCTGCTCCTGGGTCGGCTCTTCGCCCTCCAGGTACAGCTCCATGACGTCGTCGTCGGCCTCGGCCACCGTCTCGATGAGCTTGTCGCGCCACTCGGCGGCCAGGTCGGTGTGGCTGGCCGGGATCTCCTCGACCGTGTAGTCCTCACCGATCTTGGTCTCGCCGCGCCAGGTCAGCGCGCGCATCGCGACCAGGTCGACGACGCCGATGAAGTCCGACTCGGCCCCGATCGGCAGCTGCATGACCAGCGGCACCGCGGCAAGGCGGTCCTTGATCATGTCGACGCAGCGCATGAACTCCGCGCCGGTCCGGTCCAGCTTGTTGACGAAGCAGATCCGCGGTACGCCGTACCGGTCCGCCTGCCGCCACACCGTCTCCGACTGCGGCTCCACCCCGGCGACACCGTCGAACACCGCGACAGCACCGTCGAGCACGCGCAGTGAGCGCTCCACCTCGACGGTGAAGTCGACGTGACCCGGGGTGTCGATGATGTTGATGGTGTGGTCTTTCCAGGTGCAGGTCGTCGCGGCGGACGTGATGGTGATGCCGCGCTCCTGCTCCTGCTCCATCCAGTCCATCGTGGCGGCGCCCTCGTGGACCTCACCGATCTTGTAGGTGATACCGGTGTAGAAGAGGATCCGCTCGGTCGTCGTCGTCTTGCCGGCGTCGATGTGGGCCATGATCCCGATGTTGCGGACCTTGGCCAGGTCGGTGGTGATTTGTACGGCCACCTCGGTGGTCTACCTCTCGATTCTGTCCTGCGTCAAAGGGGTGAACGCTGGGGTCCGGATCGGACCCCGGATCACCAGCGGTAGTGGGCGAAAGCCTTGTTGGCTTCGGCCATCTTGTGCGTGTCCTCGCGGCGCTTCACCGACGCACCGAGACCGTTGGAGGCGTCCAGGATCTCGTTCATCAGGCGCTCGGACATGGTCTTCTCGCGGCGGGCGCGGGAGTACGTCGTCAGCCAGCGCAGCGCGAGCGTGGTGGACCGGCCCGGCTTCACCTCGATCGGCACCTGGTAGGTGGCGCCACCGACCCGGCGGCTCTTCACCTCGATGCTCGGCTTCACGTTGTCCAGCGCACGCTTCAACGTGATGACCGGGTCGGTACCGGTCTTCGTCCGGGTGCCCTCGAGCGCGCTGTAGACGATGCTCTGCGCGATCTGCTTCTTGCCGTCGACCAGGATCTTGGAGATCAACTGGGTGACGAGCGGCGAACTGTAGACCGGGTCGATGATGACCGGCCGCTTCGGGGCGGGACCCTTGCGCGGCATTAGCTCTTCTCCTTCTTCGCGCCGTAACGGCTGCGGGCCTGCTTCCGGTTCTTCACACCCTGGGTGTCGAGCGAACCGCGGATGATCTTGTACCGGACACCCGGCAGGTCCTTCACACGACCGCCACGCACGAGCACGATCGAGTGCTCCTGCAGGTTGTGGCCGACGCCGGGGATGTAGGCGGTGACCTCGATGCCGCTGGTCAGGCGGACACGCGCGACCTTGCGAAGAGCCGAGTTCGGCTTCTTCGGCGTGGTGGTGTAGACGCGCGTGCACACGCCGCGACGCTGAGGGGAACCCTTCAGGGCCGGCGTCTTGTTCTTGGACACCTTGTCCTGGCGGCCCTTGCGGACCAGCTGCTGAATCGTGGGCACCGCGTAGGTCTCTTTCTGTCGTCCGGCTTTCTTATGCTGCTTGCTGCGCCTGACCCCCGCGGTCGGGTGTGTCGCGTGCTCACGGGCGCACCGAAAGCCTTGATCTTCCAGACTGTCGGCAGGAGTCCCGTGCCACGCGCGCAGACCCGTTCGACGAGGGGCACGCATGACGGCCCAGGATGACCCGGGCACGATCGTTAAGACTAGCGGCTGCCTCAAGCACGGTCAAAATGAGTAATCGACCGGCGCTGAAGCTTCTCCGCCTCCATAGTCTACAGGGTCCCAGGAGTGGCTGACCCAGAGGAGACAGACCCGCTACGGCGTGGCTTTCCCGGCAAGGAAAGCGGTCGCCACCGACAGGTCTCCCTCGACCTCAAGAACGCTGCCGGGCAGGCGTTTCCAGAGGCACAGGTCGAGCTCGGCGGCGGTTCCCGAGACGACTACCTCCCCGGCCGCCTTCCCCCGCTCCACCTGCGGCCGATCGCCTTCTGGCACAGGCGTCAGTGTCCACTCGTCGCCGGTATCGGTCGCCCGTACGCCGATCTGACGCGTGACGGCCGGTGGCACCCCGCGAGCCAGCATCCGCGGCAGGAACACCCCGAACACCTCGTCCACCCCGTCGGCCGCGATCGCGGCAGGTACGACGGTAAGACCACTGGCCGCCTGCTGCTCCGGGGCCGCGCCGGCCTGGACGGCGTCCACGAGATGGATCAACGTCTCATGCATACGGCGGCGCGACCAGAATCCAGCGCGCTGGTCGACCGGCGCGAAGTTCCAGCACGGCTCGTCCGGATCGACGGCCCGGATCGCGGCGGCCAGGGCGGCGGTCGTACCGGCATACCAGTCGGCCCAGGAGATCGTCGTACGCAGGACCTCGGGGACCTTCTGGGCGGTGCCGCTGAGCAGGATGGACGCCGCCCAGCGCTGGCCGGCACCGAGGTGCAGGGCCAGGTCAGCCAGCGTCCAGCCCGGACAGTTGGGCACCACGGCGGCCGGATCGACCCGATCGAGGACGGCCGCGAACTCCGCGGCCGCCCGTTCGAACTCGGTCAGGTAGTCGATCCGGTCGCCAGGGACGGAATCAGACACGGAACTGGACCTCGGCGATCAGCCCGTCGGTGGCCCGGTACAGCGCGAGCATCGGGATCGCCTCGCCGGTCTCGTGGGCCACGACGTGCTCGACCACCCACTCGCCGAGCATGAGCTTCTGCACCACCTCGGTCTTGCACCGGCCGGCGTCGAACTGCGAGCGGTAGTGCTCGCGAAGGAACCGTCGGCCCTTCAGTTCGGTGCCGTCGGCCAGCAGGATCCGGGCGGTGGGCGAGTACATCGCCAGGAACCCCTCCAGGTCGTGCGCGGCGTACGCGGCGTGCTCCCGCGCGACCACGCGCGCGGCGGCGGTGTCCTCGGTGACCGCCGCGATCGTGGCTGCCGCAACGGTGGCAAGCGACGGGGCAGACGTCGGAGTGGGAGTAGGAGTAGGAGTAGGAGTGGACGGGGAGGTGGGAGTGACCGGCACCTGCTGACTGGTGGGCTCAGGAGCCGCCGGAGCGGGATCCTTCACAGCCACGGCGGGCTTCTTGGCGGCCGCCGTACGCCGGGTGGTCGTGGTCTTGGCCGGTGGCGGCGGGACGAGCAGTTTGTCCTGGCCGGCCGGTTCCTCGCTCAGCTGCGCGATCGCCCAGTCAAGGGCCTTGGTGACGGCGGCGCGTGATTCTTCAGTGTGGTCGAGCATGTCGAACCCGTGGTGCCCTTTCGGTACGTCGATGATGTCCAGCGCGGTACCACCGGCGGAGACGAACTCCGCGACCGGACCGGCGAGCTCGTCGCGCTCGAGTCCGGCTCTGGTCAGCAGCACCGGCAGATCCTTGTGTTTGCCGATCACTTCGGCGGCGGTTACCAGTTCGTCGACACCGGGCGGGGTGGCGAGCAGCGGATAGGTCAGGGCGACGCCGCGCAGCCAGTCGGGGCGGCTGTCCAGCCACTCCCCCGCCAGCAGGCCGGCGCCGGAGAAGAACCACAGAACGACCCGATCGGGGTCGACGCGTGGATCGGACCGCAGTACGCCGACAGCAGCCTCCACCTCGTCCGCGGCGGTGACCAGTTGGTCGAGGCCGCGGATCAGGCTGTGGTCGACGACAGCGGCCACCAGACCACGCCTGGCGGCGGCGGTCGCATAGCCTCGGTAGACCGGCCAGTCCCGCGGCGACACCTCGAGACCGGCGGGCCCAGGACCCCCGTGCACAAAGAGAATCGCGCCCGTCCGGGCAGACCCGGGCGGGCGGTAGAAGTCGATCTCTCCGAGCCTGTCCACGCGCACGTCGGGACCGTCCAAAACCCCCAGAACGAAAGGCCGCAGATGGGCCGGGAGATCCGTCATGGAGCAATCTTTGCGCATCCCCAGGACACTTTGGGCCGCCACCCCGAGTGTCTTTTCCGGCACGGCTTGTACGAGCGTCCGAAACGCCGCGAGGGCGGCATCCCGGCGATGGGATGCCGCCCTCGGCGGGTGACTCGAATCAGTTCTGGTAGGAACCGAGATCGAAGTCGTCGAGCGGGACCGACTGACCCGCGGACGGGCCGAAGTCGTAGTCGTACGACTCGTAGCCGACCATCGAGTACATCGCGGCCTTCGCCTCCTCGGTGGGCTCCACCCGGATGTTGCGGTAACGGTCCATGCCGGTACCTGCCGGGATCAGCTTTCCGATGATGACGTTCTCCTTCAGACCGACCAGCGAGTCGGACTTGCCGTGGATCGCGGCCTCGGTGAGGACGCGGGTCGTCTCCTGGAAGGAGGCGGCCGACAGCCACGACTCGGTCGCCAGCGAGGCCTTGGTGATACCCATCAGCACCGGACGACCCGAGGCCGGCGTACCGCCCTCGGCGACCACCCGGCGGTTCTCCGCCTCGAAGGTGATCCGGTCCGCGAGCTCACCCGGCAGCAGCCGGGCGTCGCCCGACTCGATCACCGTGACCCGGCGCAGCATCTGCCGGACGATGATCTCGATGTGCTTGTCGTGGATGGCCACACCCTGCGACCGGTACACCTCCTGGACCTCGTCCACCAGGTGCTCCTGCGCCTTGCGCACACCGAGGATCCGCAGCACCTCCTGCGGGTCCGGCGTACCCTGCGTCAACTGCTGGCCGACCTCGACGTGCTGACCCTCCTCGATCAGCAGGCGGCCACGCTTCGACACCGGGTAGGAGACCTCCTCGGACCCGTCGTCCGGCGTCAGCACCAGCTTCCGGGTCTTGTCGGTGTCCTCGATCGCGATCCGGCCCGCGGCCTCGGCGATCGGCGCCTTGCCCTTGGGCTGCCGGGCCTCGAACAGCTCGACGACACGCGGCAGACCGTGGGTGATGTCATCACCCGCGACACCACCGGTGTGGAAGGTCCGCATGGTCAGCTGCGTACCCGGCTCACCGATGGACTGGGCCGCGATGATGCCGACCGCCTCGCCGATGTCGACCGGCTTGCCGGTCGCCAGCGAACGGCCGTAGCACTTCGCGCAGGTCCCGGTCTTGGCGTCACAGGTCAGCACGGAGCGGACCTTGACCTCCTCGATCCCGGCCTCGACCAGCTTGGCGATCGAGACGTCGCCCAGGTCGCTGCCGGCCTCCAGCACGACGTTGCCGTCGGCATCCTGTACGTCGGTGGCCAGCGTCCGTGCGTACGCGCTGGTCTCCACGTTCTCGGCGTGCACGACCTTGCCGTCCGGGCCCTTCTCGCCGATCTTCTTCGGCAGGCCCCGCTCGGTGCCGCAGTCCTCCTCGCGGATGATCACGTCCTGCGAGACGTCCACCAGACGACGGGTCAGGTACCCCGAGTCGGCGGTCCGCAGCGCGGTGTCGGCCAGACCCTTCCGGGCACCGTGGGTGGCGATGAAGTACTCGACCACCGACAGGCCCTCACGGAAGTTGGACTTGATCGGCCGGGCGATGATCTCACCCTTCGGGTTGGCCACCAGGCCACGCATACCGGCGATCTGCCGGATCTGCATCATGTTGCCTCGGGCACCCGAGTGGACCATCATCCAGATCGGGTTCGCCTTCTCGAAGTTCTCCTCCATCGCCTTGCCGACCTCGGCGTTGGCGCCGGTCCAGATCTCGATCAGCTCCTGCCGCCGCTCGGACGAGGTGATCAGGCCTCGCTCGAACTGCTTCTGGACCTTCTCGGCCTGCGACTCGTACCGGGCCATGATCTCCGGCTTCGACGGCGGCGTGCTGAAGTCGTCGATCGACACGGTCACACCGGACCGGGTGGCCCAGCGGAAACCGAGGTCCTTCAGCGCGTCCAGGCAGTTGGCCACCTGGACCTTGGAGTACCGCTCGGCCAGGTCGTTGACGATCCCGCCCAACTGCTTCTTGCCGACCTCGACGTCGACGAACGGGTAGTCCGCCGGCAGCGCCTCGTTGAACAGCGCCCGACCCAGCGTGGTCTCCAGCGAGAACCCGCCGTCCTCCAGCGCAAGAGCGCCAGCCGGTACGGCGGCCTCGTCCAGGCGCAGCGTGATCTTCGCCTGGAGCGACAGCTCGTTGCGGTCGAAGGCCATCAGCGCCTCGGCCACCGAGCTGAACGCACGACCCTCGCCGAGCGCGCCCTCCTTCAGCATGGTCAGGAAGTAGATGCCGATGATCATGTCCTGGGTCGGCATCGTGACCGGACGGCCGTCGGCCGGCTTCAGGATGTTGTTCGTCGACAGCATCAGGATCCGGGCCTCGGCCTGCGCCTCGGCCGACAGCGGCAGGTGCACCGCCATCTGGTCACCGTCGAAGTCCGCGTTGAACGCGGAGCAGACGAGCGGGTGGATCTGGATCGCCTTGCCCTCGATCAGCTGCGGCTCGAACGCCTGGATGCCGAGCCGGTGCAGCGTAGGCGCACGGTTCAGCAGCACCGGGTGCTCGGTGATGACCTCTTCCAGCACGTCCCAGACCTGGGCGCGCTGGCGCTCGACCATCCGCTTGGCGGACTTGATGTTCTGCGCGTGGTTGAGGTCGACCAGCCGCTTCATCACGAACGGCTTGAACAGCTCCAGCGCCATCGCCTTCGGCAGACCGCACTGGTGCAGCTTCAGCTGCGGACCGACCACGATCACCGAACGACCGGAGTAGTCGACGCGCTTACCGAGCAGGTTCTGCCGGAAGCGGCCCTGCTTGCCCTTGAGCATGTCGGACAGCGACTTCAGCGGCCGGTTGCCCGGGCCGGTGACCGGACGGCCACGGCGGCCGTTGTCGAACAGCGCGTCGACGGCCTCCTGCAGCATCCGCTTCTCGTTGTTGACGATGATCTCCGGCGCGCCCAGGTCGAGCAGTCGCTTGAGCCGGTTGTTCCGGTTGATCACCCGGCGGTACAGGTCGTTCAGGTCCGAGGTGGCGAACCGGCCACCGTCGAGCTGGACCATCGGCCGCAGGTCCGGCGGGATCACCGGCACGCAGTCGAGCACCATGCCCATCGGGCTGTTGTTCGTCGCCAGGAACGCGGTGACGACCTTGAGCCGCTTCAGGGCGCGGGTCTTGCGCTGGCCCTTACCGGTCTTGATCGTCTCGCGCAGGTTGGCCGCCTCCGCCTTCAGGTCGAAGGTCTCCAGCCGGCGCTGGATCGCGGCGGCGCCCATGGCGCCCTCGAAGTACTTGCCGAACCGCTCCTTCATGGCGCGGTAGAGGATCTCGTCGCCCTCCAGGTCCTGGACCTTGAGGTTCTTGAACCGGGTCCAGACCTCGTCGAGGCGGTCGATCTCGCGCTGCGCGCGGTCGCGCAGCTGCTTGACCTCACGCTCGGCGCCTTCCTTCACCTTGCGCCGCACGTCGGCCTTGGCGCCCTCGGCCTCGAGCTGCGCCAGGTCCTCCTCGAGCTTCTTCATCCGCTGCTCGATGTCGTTGTCGCGCCGGTTCTCGAGCTGCTTGCGCTCGACGTCGGTGCGACCCTCCAGCGACGCGAGGTCGCGGTGCCGCGCCTCCTCGTCGACGTCGGTGATCATGTACGCCGCGAAGTAGATGACCTTCTCCAGGTCCTTCGGGGCGAGGTCGAGCAGGTAGCCGAGCCGCGACGGGACACCCTTGAAGTACCAGATGTGGGTGACCGGCGCGGCCAGCTCGATGTGGCCCATCCGCTCGCGGCGCACCTTGGAGCGGGTGACCTCGACGCCACACCGCTCGCAGATGATGCCCTTGAAGCGAACGCGCTTGTACTTGCCGCAGTAGCACTCCCAGTCCCGGGTGGGACCGAAGATCTTCTCGCAGAAGAGGCCGTCACGCTCGGGCTTGAGCGTCCGGTAGTTGATCGTCTCGGGCTTCTTGACCTCGCCGTGCGACCACTGGCGGATCTCATCCGCGGTCGCCAGGCCGATCCGAAGCTCGTCGAAGAAGTTCACGTCGAGCACGATGTGTTATCTCCCGTTGCTAAAAATGGTCTGAGTGAGTTGGTTGTTGATCTCAAGCGGCAACCCGCTCAGACCTCCTCGACACTGTTCGGCTCACGCCGGGACAGATCGATGCCCAGTTCCTCCGCGGCACGGAAGACGTCCTCCTCGCTGTCGCGCATCTCGACCCGGCTTCCGTCGGACGAGAGCACTTCCACGTTCAGACACAGGGACTGCATTTCCTTGACCAGAACCTTGAAGGACTCCGGGATACCCGGCTCCGGGATGTTCTCGCCCTTGACGATCGCCTCGTACACCTTGACCCGGCCGACCACGTCGTCGGACTTGATCGTCAGCAGCTCCTGCAGCGCGAAGGCGGCACCGTAGGCCTCCAGGGCCCACACCTCCATCTCGCCGAACCGCTGACCACCGAACTGGGCCTTACCACCCAGCGGCTGCTGGGTGATCATCGAGTACGGACCGGTCGAGCGCGCGTGGATCTTGTCGTCCACCAGGTGGTGCAGCTTCAGCATGTACATGTAACCGACGCCGACCGGCTCCGGGAACGGCTCACCCGAGCGGCCGTCGAACAGCAGCGCCTTGCCGTGCGCGTTGACCAGCCGGTCGCCGTCGCGGTTCGGGATCGTCGAGCCGAGGAGGCCGGTGATCTCCTCCTCCTTGGCGCCGTCGAAGACCGGGGTGGCGACGTGCGTGCCGGGCTCGGCCTTGCCTGCGCCGATCTTGATCAGCCGCTGCGCCCACTCCTCCGGGTGCTTCTCGTCGATTTCCCAGCCGCGGCTGGCGACCCAGCCGAGGTGTGTCTCGAGCACCTGGCCGACGTTCATCCGGCCGGGCACGCCCAGCGGGTTCAGGATGATGTCGACCTGGGTGCCGTCGGCGAGGAACGGCATGTCCTCGACCGGCAGGATCTTCGAGATCACACCCTTGTTTCCGTGCCGGCCGGCGAGCTTGTCACCGACGGAGATCTTGCGCTTCTGCGCCACGTAGACGCGAACCAGCTGGTTCACGCCCGGCGGCAGCTCATCGCCGTTCTCCCGGTCGAAGACGCGGACGCCGATGACGGTGCCGCTCTCGCCGTGCGGGACCTTCAGTGAGGTGTCGCGCACCTCGCGTGCCTTCTCGCCGAAGATC
>WNGA01029261.1_pt1 | contig 12405 bp, 9 predicted proteins | sample 5400061 | NCBI WGS metagenome assembly WNGA01 (sample SAMN13153366, study PRJNA577476) | soil metagenome | isolation source: 100 cm soil or saprolite under grassland replicate 2 | place: USA:California | collected 2016-06-15
CGGGTGTTGTTCATCTTCGCGATCGCCGCGATCGTGTCGGTCAGCCTGCCCTCCTCGATGAGCCGGCCGAGCCGCAGGCAGTACAGCTGCATCGAGCAGACCTCGGCGAGCATCTTGACCAGCTTGTCCTGCACGATCTGGAAGCTCACCAGCGGCTTGCCGAACTGCTGCCGCTGACGGCAGTAGGCGACGGCGGCCTCGTACGCCGCGGTCGCGTGGCCCAGCGCCGCCCACGCCACCGCGTTGCGCGTCCCGGCGAGCACCCGGCCGGTATCCCTGAAGCTGTTCGCGCCGGGCAGCCGGCTGTGTTCGGGCACCCGAACATCGGACAGCGTGATCTCGGCCTGCCACGCCGCGCGCAGCGACCCCTTGCCGTCGATCCGCTTGGCGTCGTAGCCCGGCGTGCCCTTCTCGACCAGAAACCCTTTGACCCGGCCGTCCGCGATGTCGCGGGCCCACACCACGATCACGTCGGCGATCGTGCCGTTGCCGATCCACTTCTTCGCACCGTTGATCACCCATTCGCCGCCTTCGCTGCAGGCCGAGGTCTCGAGCGCGACGGAGTCGGAGCCGTGCAGTGGCTCGGTCAGCGCGAACGCGCCCAGCTTCTCCAGCCGGGCCATGCCCGGCAGCCAGCGCTGCTTTTGCTCGGCCGACCCGAGCATGGCGATCGACTGCATCGCGAGCCCGGCCTGCACGCCGACGAAGGTGCCCAGGCTGCCGTCGCCGCGGTTGAGCTCCATGTGCACAAGCCCGGTGGCGATGGGGCTCATCGGAGGGCAGCCGTACCCCTTGATGCCGTCGCCCACGATCTCCAGCTTGGCCAGCTTTTCGATCAGCGGCCAGGGGAACTCGGCGCGCTCCCAGTATCCGTTGATAACCGGCAGCACCTCGTCATCGACGAACTCGCGGGTGCGCCGCAGGTAGCCAAGCTCCTCGCGGGTGAGCTGGTCGGCGATGCGGAAGTAGTCGGTGGCAAGCGAGCGGCCGATGCCGGAGTACATGGTGCCTCCCCCGTCAGGTGTCGAAGACGTACGTGCCTGGCGCGTCGATGAGCGGCCGCAGCCCGCCGCCGCCGAGCTCGGATGGTGCCGGCTTCTCTGGCCCGCAGCGGTCGCCGAGCCACGTCAGCATGCTGGGCCACCATCTGCCCTGCTCGGTCTCGGCGGTCTTCAGCCACTCCGCCGGGTTGGCGGGATTGTCCTTGTTGGTCTGGTAGCGGGCCTTTTGATTGCCCGGCGGGTTGACAAGCGCGACGATGTAGGCGTCGGCGCCGATCTGGGAAAGGTCGATCGGGGTGCCGAGTGCCGTCAGCGCTCCCGGCGCGATGAGCTTGTTGTCCATCGCCAGGTCGACGAAATCGGCGTGCAGCCGCGCGCTCATCCGGGTGGTGTCGGCGTTCCAGAACAAGACGTCGAATGCTGGCGGCTTCTTGCCGAGCAGGTAGTTGTTCACCCAGTAGTTCCAGACCAGGTCGCCGGGGCGCAGCCAGGCGAACACCTCGGCAAGGGCACGGCCGTCCAGGTAGCCACGGCGTCCGGACATGGTTTTGGCCGCCGGGGCGAGCCTGCGGTCCACCAGCGCCCCCACGGTACCGGCCCGTGCGGTGTCGAGCACGGTGACGAGCAAACTGAACGCCGATAGCTGGTCCTGCTGTCCGGTGGCGGCCAGGTGGGCGGCGGTGACGCTGGCGATGATGCCGCCGGCGCACACGCCGGTCAGCGCGGTCCGGTCGGTGCCGCACACCCGCTGGACGGCGTCGAGCGCGTCGAGGACCGGCTCCCGCGGCGTCAGCTCATCGAGCGGGCTTGCTTTACGCTTGCGGCGTACCAGCCGCACGACCACATCGGGATTGGTGCCGTGAGTCCGCCCTGATCTGACGACCGTGTGCGGCGACGCCAGCGTCGGTAGGCGCCTGCCCAGAAGCCGGCGGACTCCTTTCACGCGTGCGCGGGAGCCTTGACGAAGCAGGGACCGGTCGAAGGCGCCCGCTCCATGACGGTCCGGGCGTAGCTCTCCCATGAACTCGGCGCCGGGCACCCGCTGGCCGGCAACTCACGCAGCCACCGGTTCACCACCGTCGCCGGACGCGGCGCCCCCGGACCATCTTCGAACCGAAGGTCGTCATCGATCAGCACCGGCATCCGCTCCGGCAACAGCGGGCGGCGTTCGACATCCCAGGACTCCCAGCCCTGGGACAAGAAGAAGCTCAAGATCATGAGGGACGACCATAGAGACACAACACGGGCCTGGGCAAGCCCAAACCCGTCGGCTACCGGCCATCCGGTGACTAATCGCCACACGAACATAAAGCAGAGAGAAAGTGCCTGAATTGATGCGGTTTGACCAGGCCAAGGCCCACCCGGGTACCGGCCCGCCGAAGCATCCCCCGAGCCGCGTCCGGTGCAAAGGCCTGCCCGGCGCCTTTCGTGGAGCTGCACCAGCAGCATCCCGTGCCCGGCGTCTTTCGGATACTCGGTGGTCATGTACTCGAAGTAAGCGTGGATCATCGCCGGGCTGGCCCGCTTGATCAGTCCGCCCCGGACGGTCCCGTCCTCGACCACCCACTCGTGCTTGGTCTTGGCCGCTGCCTTGTTCGGGTTGCCGCCACGGTGGCAGACGTGCACATGCGCTGACCGGCACTCCCCGCAGGTTGCGCCCACCCTCAGATGCAGGTCCGCCAGGTGCAGGCCGCACAGCTCGCCGATCCGGAACCCCCCGTCCCCAAGCCAGGTGATCACCAGGCGGTCCCGGGCAGTGCCTGCCGTCTCCAGCAGCCGCTCGCGCGCCCCTTCCGGCAGCATCTTCGCGTGCCGCCGCCGGACCCGGCGTGGAGCCAGCGGGTTAGCCGGCATCACCGCCTTCACATGACCCAGCAGCGCCCGGCTGTGGTCCGCCCGCGTCGGCAGCCGCGTCTTATCCAGCCGCCGGCCAAGCTCCCCGTTGACCCCGCGTGATACAGGTAGAAGCCCTTCAGGCACGCCGCCGCAGCCGACAGCGCGGCCGGGCCGTACGGGCGCTTGCCCGCCCGCCACGGCTCCCCGAGCGGCATCCGCACCTCGGCGCCGATGATTCCGATGTAACGCTGGAGATCCCGCAGCGTCACCCACACCCGGCGGCAGGCACTCGCGCTCCAGCCACCGCAGGTGATCAACCAGCAGGTAAGCGTAGGTCCGCTGCGTGCCCGAGCCCTCGTAGTCCTGCAGGAACCGGTCAGCGTCCTCATGAAGGGTTCCCTCTGCCAGACGATCGTGAACGACCACCTGCCGTCACCCCGCTCGATCCGCTGCACCCGCAGATCACCAACGACAAGCCCCAGACCCACGCCGCCCCCCGAAGGCGCCCGTCGCGACGTCCCGGACGTCGCATCCCCGGCAGGTTAACGATCCCGCCACGCCACCAGTTGGAGGCTCGGCGAACGTGCCGAACGTGCCGGACTGCCAAGAGGCTGGTCGGTAAAGTCCAGGAACAGCGCCTCCTTGTCGCGGCCTCGACGGTGAATGAGACCCAGCATGGCCGCGCATCTACCCAGGCACGCCTGCCCCAGGAGCTGCCGGCCGGTCACCGGCGCCCCAGCGCGGTGCTGGATCGTGCAGCCTGAGTTAACGGTTGTGTATCACAACGTCGTTGATCCTTTGTGCGTGCTGCGCGCACGCTCAGAGGCAGAACATCCCATCGGAACAGGCCGAGGAAGGTGGACATGAGCACCATGATGCGGTCGGGGTGGAGCCAGCCGCAGGCGGGCGTGTCGTTGTGGACGCTGTTTTTGGGTGCGTTTGTGGTTGGCAGCGCGGAGCTGGTCGTGGTGGGCATCCTCACTCTCATCGCCCGGGACATGGCGGTGTCGATCAGCACTGCAGGCACGCTAGTCACGGCGTATGCGCTGGGCGTCTCTGCCGGCGGTCCGATCCTCACCGCGGTCAGCATCCGTCTTGGCCGTCGCCTGCTGCTGCGGCTGGCGTTGGCCTTTTATGTGGCCGGTAACGTCCTTGCGGTGGCGGCCGTCAACTTCGGCGTGCTGCTGCTTGCCCGGATGCTGACCGGGGCCCTGCACGGGCTGTTCATCGGCGTGGCGTTCGCGGTCGCGGCTGGCCTTGTCGCTCCGGAGCGGCAGGGCCGCGGGATCTCCATGGTCCTCGGGGGGATCGCGGTCTCCACCGTACTCGGAGTGCCGCTCGGTACGTTGATTGGGCAGGAGCTGGGGTGGCAGGCCCCGTTCGCGGCGATCGTGGTCCTTGGCCTGGTCGCCTTGGTCGCGACGCTGGTTATCCCGCCGGTGCCGAACACGGGTTCCGGCGGCTTCGCTGCGCAGGCCCGGCACGCGCTGGCCCCACGCGTCCTGGCGGTCCTGGGGCTGGGTGTTCTGATCATGGGTGGCCAGTTCGCCACGCTCACCTACCTGGCTTTGTTCCTGGAGCAGGTCACCGGCGTCCCGGGCCCAGCTGTCAGCGTCTTCTTGCTGGCGTATGGGATCGCCAACGCCGTCGGCACCTTTGCTGGTGGCTGGGCCGCTGACCGTAACGCCGCCCGGACGCTGGTGCTGGCCAACATGCTGCTGGTCCTCGCGCTGGGCGCGCTGTACCTGGCCGGCTCGGTGCCCATTGTGGTGGCGGTGGCGCTGTGCGTGTGGGGGCTGGCCGGATTCGGGCTGGTTCCGTCGCTGCAGTACCGGGTGGTCAGCCTCGCCGGCCCCGGCCGGGACTTTGCCGCGACGCTGCCTGCGTCCGCGGTGACCGCGGGCATCGCGTTGGGCGCGCTCGCGGGCGGCTGGGCGGTGTCCAACCACGGCGCCTCCGCCGCAGCCCTCGCCGGCCTGGTAATCTGCGCCGCCGCTTTGCCGGCGTCGTGGGCGGCAGGGTTCCTGAAGCCGCAGCCCCGCGGCGAGCAGCCAAGCGCAAGAACAGTATCCGGGGTGCCCGCCGCCCAGACTTGATGGACGCCGGCCGTACCAGGACACCGGTGCCCGCAACTGAGAAGAATCTGCGCCAGACAGGAGGTTCCACCGTGACCAGCGCCGATGTCCGTGTCCGCGTGGCCGTCGGCCCGCCGCCGATCCTGAGCCGCGCGATGGTGCTGCTGTTGACCGCATCAGTTGGTTCGCTTTCGGGTTTCTACCTGCTGCTGTCGGTCGTCCCCCTTTACGCGGCCACGGCGGGCGCGGGTGGCGTGGGCGCCGGCCTGTCCACCGGCGCGATGATGCTGTCCACCGTGCTGATGGAGCTAGCGGTGCCGCGGATGCTCGGCAGGCTCGGCTACCGCGCGGTCATGGCCATCGGGCTGGCGCTGCTTGGGGCACCCGCGACCGCGCTGGCCTTCTCGCCCGCTCTTCCGCTCGTGCTGGTGGTCAGCCTGGCGCGTGGGGCGGGGCTTGGGATCGTGGTGGTGGCCGGCACCGCACTGGCCGCCGAGGTCGTCCCCGCTGAGCGTCGGGGCGAAGGGCTGGGGGTGTACGGCGTCGCCGTGGGTGTCCCCGCCGTCGCGTGCCTGCCGCTGGGGGTGTGGCTGACCGGACACGCCGGCTACGGTCCGGTGTTCCTGGCCGGTGCCGCGCTGCCGCTGGCCGGGTTGCTCGCAGCGGCTGGTCTGCCGGCCCAGCGGGCGGAGGTTCAGCGCCACGGCGCGGTGCTCAGCGGGCTCCGCGTGGCTGGGCTCGCCCGCCCGGCCGTGGTCTTCGCCGCTGTCACGCTGGCCGTCGGCGTCGTGGTGACGTTCCTGCCGCTGGCCGTACCGGGCGGCTCACGTCAGGTCGCCGCGGTGGCGCTGCTGGTCCAGGCAGGTCTCGCCCCGCTTGCGCGCTGGGGTGCGGGCCGGTACGGCGACCGCCATGGCTCCTCCCGCCTGCTCGTGCCCGCGGTGGTCGCGGCCGCTGTCGGCACGGCCGGCCTCGTCTGGGTGGGCAGCCCGCTCGCGGTGATCGCGGGGATGGGGCTGTTCGGGATCGGGTTCGGCGTGGCGCAGAACGTGACCCTGGCACGGATGTTCGAGCGGGTGCCACAGTCGGAGTTCGGCCGGGTAAGCGCGCTGTGGAACCTCGCGTACGACGGCGGGATGGGCGTCGGCGCGGTCGGCTTCGGGCTTGTGGTCGGGGCCTGGTCCGGCGGGCTAGATCGCGCCGTTGAGCCCGCGGTGCGTTTTCAGCTGAAGCTGCCGACCGCCACGTACACGGGGCGTTATGTGCAGTACGGGTGCCAGGGCTTGTGCGGGGTGATAATCCCGCCGGCGTTTCCGGCCTGTGCCGCGCCGGACAGCGGGAATTTCGCGGTCGCGGCCACCGACGACGGCCACGTGGGGCAGAGTGACAACCCGTTCACCCCAGATCTTGGACGGCAGCTGGGCGGCGATCCGGCCAACTACATGGGACCCCAGCTGGGCGTCTACTTCACCTGGCTGGCCAAGACGAACACGGACCACAACGGCGCGCCGATCCTCACGATCGCGAAGCTGCCCGCCCTGCACGACGCGGCGCTCGCCTGGGTCGAGCACGGCCAGCCACCCGACCGGATCATCGCCCGCCAGCGCGATACCCAGAGCAACATCATCGGCTCTACAACGGGCCAACGGACGCGCACGGCCGCCGACTCCACCGCACGACACCATCCCCTGGGCCGGCAGCGACCTGTACACCATGGCCGGACCCGTCGCGGCCTAACCCACCGACCAGCGCAGATAACGTCCGGTAACTGTACGTGCGCGCTCAACCCGTTCCGGGCATTATGTCGGCGGTGCGACAAGACAAACTACCGGTGTTCTGCCTTGGCTTTCGGGCGGTGGAGCAGCCACGATGAACGTGGGGCCTTTCCTGGTCGGCATCGACAAACGCGAATCGGTCAGACGAAGACGGAACATGGAGGTTTCCCGTGGGCAAGATCGTCGCTGCGGAGTACCTGTCCGTGGATGGAGTCATGCAAGATCCTGGCGGAGTCGGCGAGATCGAGTATGGCGGCTGGAGCAACGCGCACTGGAATGACGAGTTGGCGAAGCTCCAGACCGACCTGTTGTTCGCCAGCGACGCTCTGCTCCTCGGCAGAGTGACCTACGAAGGCTTTGCTGCCGCATGGCCGGACATGGAGCATGAAGAGGGCCCGTTCGCCGTCAAGATGAACACAATGCCGAAGTTTGTCGCGTCACGAACGTTGAAGGACATGGAGTGGAACGCGACCCTGATCGAAGGAGAGGTCCCTGAAGAGGTCGCCAAACTCAAGCACGGGTCCGACCAGAACTTCCTGATCTACGGCAGCGGCTCACTCGTGCGGACGTTGATGCGCCACGACCTCATCGACCGGTACCGGCTCATGATCCATCCCGTTGTTCTCGGGATGGGCACGCTCCTCTTCACAGACGGCGGCGACAAGAAGGAGTTGCGGCTCATCGACACGATCATGACCAGCACTGGGGTTGTAGTCCTTGACTACGAGCCGGCTGCCAGCGGGACGCAGGGGTGACGAAAGCGTGGCGGGTATCCGGCTGACCCTCGAATCGGACCGGGCATGACGGAGGGTGTCTCTCACGCGTCACTCGTTGCGACGGGATACGCGCGGGTGAACGGGCTCGACATGTACTACGAGGTTCACGGTGCCGGTCTCCCGCTCGTGCTTCTGCACGGGGCAATGGGCACGATCGAGAGCTGCTTCGGGGCGCTTCTGCCCACGCTCACCGAGACGCGGCGCGTCGTCGCCGTCGAGTTGCAAGGCCACGGTCATACCGCCGACGTCGATCGGCCACTGAGCTACGAGCAGATGGCGGACGACACCGCGGCGCTGCTCCGCGCGCTTGACATCGAGGTCACCGACTTCGTCGGCTACAGCATGGGAGGCGCCGTCGCCCTGGAGATCGCCATGCGGCATCCCGAGCTTGTGCGGCGGCTCGTGTACGCCGGCGGCACCTGCTACGACCCGCAGGGCCTGTACCCCGAGTTGCTCGCGACGTTCGAATCGCCACCACTCGACGAGCTCGCCGGATCGATATGGCATCGGGCCTACGTGACCGTGGCACCGGATCCGGGAGCATGGCCGGCGCTCGTCACCAAGGTCAACGAGCTAGACCGGGCATTCGCCGGCTGGCCAGCCGAGGCGATCCGAGCGGTCAAGGCACCGGCCTTGCTCATCATCGGCGACTCGGACATCGTACGCCCCGAGCACACGGTGCACATGTTCCGACTGCTTGGCGGCGGCGTCGTCGCCGATCTCGTCGGGCTCCCCACTTCGCAGCTCGCGATCCTGCCCGGCACATCGCACGTCGGCCTGCTCGATCGCGTCGGCTGGCTGCGATCGATGATCTTGTCGTTCCTCGACCCGCCCGCTGGCTGACGACTTGGCCACCAGCCATGCCCGCCGCGCCGCCCGCGCCTGCGTCAGGGCGCTGCCGCGTATGTCACCGGGTCGGGTGTGATGTGCTCGGGTTCGGCTGGGGCGCCGGTGTGAGGTTCGGGGCGGGAGAGCATCCGGTCGAGCCACCGGGGCAGGTACCAGTTGCGCGCGCCGAGCAGGGCCATCGCGGCGGGCACCAGCAGCAGCCGGGCGATGGTGACGTCGACCAGGATCGCCGAGGCCATGCCAACCCCGATGATCTTCACCATGACGCTGGGGTCGAGGGCGAACCCGGTCGCGACCGCGACCATGACGGCGGCCGCCGCGGTGATGATCCGGGCCGTCGCCGCCATGCCGTCAGCGACGGCGCCGCGCGGGTCGCCGCTGCTCTCGTAGCGTTCCTGGACGCGGCTGAGCATGAAGATCTCGTAGTCCATGGACAGGCCGAATAGGATCGCGAAGAGCACGAGGGGCGCCCATGCGGCGATGGGGACTGTCCCTGGCAGCCCGAGCACGGAGGCTCCGGTCTTGGTCTGGAAGGCCAGGGTCATCACGCCGTAGGACGCGGCGACGGACAGCAGGTTGGTGATGACCGCCTTGGCGGGCAGCACGATCGACCGGAAAACGATCACCATGAGTGCGAACGTCGCGGCCAGGACGGCGAGGAGGACGCGCCACAAGTGCCCGGACAGCGCGGTGGTCATGTCCACCATCGCGGCGGTCGGGCCGGTTACGTCCGCACCGGTGGGGAGCACGCCGTGGTGGAGCCGCTCGACCAGATCGCGTGTCTGCGGCTGCTGGGGACCGGTGGTGGGGATCACCTGCAGTACCGCGGTCCGGCTGTGCGGCGCCTGAGCCGGTGAGGACACCTCGGCCACGCCCGGCGTGGCGGCGAGCCGGTGCGCAAGCGCGGCGAACGTGCTGGCCGACGCGACACGCCGGTTCACCACGACCTCCAGCGGGCCGTTCGCGCCGGGCCCGAAGGCGTCAGCGACCAAGTCGTATGCCTGCCGGGTGGGGCTTGCGGCCGGCTCGCTGCCCGCGTCGTTCTGCCCGAGCCGCATCCAGGCCGCCGGCGCGGCGAGCACGATGAGAAGCAGCGCGCTGATGGCCAGCGAGCGAACCGGCCGGCGGATGACCGCACGCGTGACCCGTTCGGCGCGGGCGGACCGGAAGGAGGTCAGCGGCAGCTGCGCCGCGCGCCGTGCTCGGCGGCCGAATACGCGCCGCCCCATTAGCCGCAGCAGCGCCGGCAGCAGGGTGATCGCGGCGGTGACCGTGCATAGGATGACGAGCGCCGCGGCGACGCCCATGGTCGCGAAACTGGGCATGCCGCTGAACGCCAGTCCGGTGATGCCGATCAAGACGCAGGTGCCGGCGAGGACAACGGACCGGCCGGCGGTGGCGTTCGCCTCAGCGGCGGCCACGGCCGGCGGGGACCCCGCCGCCAGGCGGTCCCGGTACCTGGCCACGATGAACAGGGCGTAGTCGATCCCGACGCCCAGGCCGAGCATGCTGCCCAGCGTCGGGCTCACCGAGTTCACGCTGGTGACCGCGGCCAGCAGGCCAATGAGACTCAGCCCGGCACCCAGGCCCGCGGCGGCCATCAACAGCGGCAGCCCGGCGGCGAGAACCGAGCCGAAGGCGAGCAGCAGGATCCCCAGCGCGACAACGACGCCCAAGGCCTCAGCTGTCCCGTTGGGCCCCTGGATTGCCTCGGGAACCTCGCCGCCGACGCCCACCCGGGCACCTGCCCGCCGGAGCGGAGCAGCCGCAGCCGCGAGCTCGCCGGTGGCTCGCTTGTAGTTCAGGTCGGCCAGCCTGGCCCGGTATCCGACCACCAGCATCACGGTGCGGCCGTCCGCGCTGGTCCGGTCCTGCACGCCGCGGACGCCAGGAAGCGCACGAAGCTCCTTTTCGGCCCCGGTGACGGCGGTCCGGTCCGCGTGGTCAGGCCAGCGGGCGACGACGCGTGCCTCGGCTCCGGCCTGCTGCGGGAAGCTGGCAACGATCTGCGCATTCGCCCGCGCGCTGGAACTGCCCGGCGCCGCGTCCTCGTCGCGGTACACCCCGCCCACTGCCGCCGCCAGCCCAGCCAGGGCCACGATCGCCACCAGCCACACCGCGATGACCCGCCACGGGCGGCGCGCGCAGGCGCCGCCGAGCCGGTAGAGAGCGCCTCTCATGGCTTGCTCCTCCTCCGTTGGCGTCGAATCTGGTCTCTCATCAGTCCACGCGAGCGGGTGCATTCCGGTCCAACAGCTATGAAGGCAGGATTGACAACCAGGGGTTGTGACGGAGGATTTCGGCATGGACCTGGACAGCGCGCTGCTCCGGGCTTTCGTAGTGACTGCGGAGGAGCGCCATTTCGGCCGCGCCGCCGAGCGGATGTACCTCAGCCAGCAGGCCCTGTCGAAACGGATTCAGCGGCTGGAGGACTTGCTGTCGGTGCGCCTGCTGGACCGGACCCACCAACGGGTCGACATCACCGCCGCCGGGGAGCGGCTGCTGCCGCACGCGCGCCGCCTCGTGGACGACGTTGATGCCGCGGTCGCGGCCGTCCAGGTCCGGCAACGGGCCCTGGTCGTGGACGTGATCGACGAGCACCTCGCCCCACTGCGGCTGGTAGACCGCGCGCTCGAGCGCGATCCCGGCCTAGCGCTCAACGTCACGATGCGCACGACGAGGCCAGCGCTCGCCACGCTGCGCGGAGGTGCCGCCGATGTGGCGTTCGGCCGCGCGGGAGCGCTCGGACCGGAGTGGCCTGACGACGTGCTGCGCCGGCCGGTGCTCCTTGAACGCATCGGCCTGCTCGTCGGTGCCGGCCACCGCTTCGCCCGTCGGGACCAGGTGAGACTCGACGAGCTGCGCACCGAGCCACTGTGGTTCCCGCTGCACGGGTCGCCCGCCGACTGGACGCAGTACCTGCCCGAGCTCGCCCACCGGTTCGGCCTGCAGATCGACTACTCGGGCACAACCATGGGCTTCGCGAACTTCCTCAAGCAAGCCACGGCGAAGCCGACATTCTTCGGCATGGCCATGGGAGAACCGCCTGACGAGCGGGTCCGGGTGGTGCCACTCGTTGCGCCGACACCTGTCTTCGCCTGGTGGGTGATGTGGACGCGCCGGGTGCCCGCCGAGCTCATCAACCGGCTTACCACCACCATGATGGCCGGGCGCGCGGCCGACCTCGCGTTTGCCAGCGACCCGCAGCAGGCATGGCTTCCCGACGCCGACCGCGGCTACCTCGCGCGGGACTCCGCGGTCCGCCGTCCCGGGAAGGGCCGCGCCTAGCGATCCTTGGTCGCTAGCGATCCTTGGTCGCTAGCTTGCAGTCGAAGACAGCAGGCGCCAGAGCGTCGCTTCCGCGTGTAGCGTGACCGGCCATCGGCCCGCTGTTTGGGCAGGAGGGATTGGAGCAGTAGGTGACGATCGCGGTGTGGCGGTCGGGCAGGAGGGATGACGCCAGCGCGCCGACGTCCGGCGGCGCGAGCGCCACCGCACCGGGCAGGTGCCGCTGGGCGTAGTAGTCGCCGCCGAGCGCGTCGATCACGGTGACGGTGCCCGCGTCGATGGCTGCCTTCAGCTCGTCGCGGGAGATGAGTGCGGTCATGTCGCAACCTCCTAAGAATCGGACTATAGTCCGTTTGTGGCTTACGACAGTACCGGACCACAGTCCGGTTCCGCAATCCCGCTGGAGCTCCTGCGCACACCGCCACCCAAGGAACGGGCCGACGCGGCCCGGAACCGCGCGGCCGTGCTGCGGGCCGCTGCCCGGCTGTTCGCCGACCACGGCGTGGCGGCGGTCTCGATGGACCAGGTCGCTGCGGCCGCCGGAGTCGGTAAGGGCACGCTCTTCCGCCGGTTCGGGGACAAGTCAGGGCTGGCTGCCGCCCTCCTTGATGCCCGGGAACGCACGCTGCAGGAGGCGATCCTGCACGGCCCGCCACCGCTCGGCCCGGGGGCCGCCGCAGCCGACAGGCTCGCCGCCTTCACCGACGCTTACCTCGACTACCTGCTTGAGCACCTGGACTTGGTCCGGATGTCAGAGACCGCCACGCCCGGCGCCCGTTACCGGATCGGGGCATACCGGTTCTGG
>WNGA01010310.1_pt1 | contig 12403 bp, 11 predicted proteins | sample 5400061 | NCBI WGS metagenome assembly WNGA01 (sample SAMN13153366, study PRJNA577476) | soil metagenome | isolation source: 100 cm soil or saprolite under grassland replicate 2 | place: USA:California | collected 2016-06-15
TGAGGCGCTGACTCTGCTGTAGATTTGCCAGTCACTGGAAGCTCGGCAGTCTGCTCTACCTGCCCTACCGAAGTTGAAGGGGCAATAGGTTGTGGCGTTTCTGGATTAACGCCGGTTTGAGATTGACCGGTGCATCCTACAAGAGTTACCAACATTATGAATGCAAAAATGCCGCGCAGCATGAATCCTCCTTTCATTTCTCGCTGACCGGCTCTTCGGTAAGAATTTCCGTAGTATCAACATTTCTTACCCGGTCACCTTCGATTTCGATATAGACAACAGCGGCATTGTTAGAGCGATTCAACTCCCTAAATTGATTACCAGGATCGACAATGGAGCGTAAAGCGTAAATGCCATCTGGAACATCTGTAATATCAATGCTTTGGCCTGGGAGATAATATTCATATATGTCAATCCAACCGGCAGTGATGCCCTGGCTTTTATCATCGCATCTCATATAAGTCTGTTGCCTTGACGCATCAGGAAGATCTGAGCGAGCATCGTCCCGCAGACAATAACTGACTTTGTCAGAGAGGGCGACAATGGTATCAAGTGCATCGCTGGAGTCAAGCGACCATAGTTCATAACGCGAGAAATCTTCAACATGCCAATGGTTATGCTCTGGATGAAAGATGAACTCGCCTGCCACTATATTCTTGAACGAGGAGCCATCGGCGCTGTAAATATGTTGAATAACGATTGTCTTTTTAGAGGTAGGATTGGAGTAGCCCCATAATTCCATCGTACCCGGGCCATTATTCTGTATCGAGTTGGTGAACCTGAGCAGTTTCTTCCCTGTAACAGAGTAAACCCGGATAGCGAGTTGAGAAGGTGGCAATGTTTCCAGATCAGGCAACAATAGATTGGATTCGCTGCCCAGGCCAACAAGCAACGTGCCGACTACAAGCCGCTCCAGCTTCGCCCATTCATCTGGGAGAACGCGTGCCACGAGTGCGGAGCCATCTTCTCCTAGTGGCGCAAATATCGCTGCTTCTCCTTCTGCGATTGTGATACCTGCTGTGTTCGTGATGTTGAAGCCATGTGAAACGAGCACAATGTTCATCCCAGGCTCTAGGGGTGTAGAGAGCATCTGGCGCAAGGCAGCAATACGTTGTTCGCGCAGGTCATCTGGGAAACCCGTCAGGTCGGGTGTGATATCCGCCTGGCCGAATGCGAGCATAGCCGTATCACGCGCGCGGCAGTATCCACTGCTCAACACCAGGGTGACCGGAATATTCAAAGATAGGAAAGACTCGCCAATGGCGCGTGCCTGGGCGCGGCCCTCTTCAGTGAGATTGCGCTGCTTTGAGCAATCCTCAAGATTTTGAGTATTCGTATCAGTCTGTGACTGGTCAGTGGCTGCATGGCGGAAGTAGATCACGTAACCGCCCTGTCGCAAGGCTTCGACTAGCGCTGCACCTTCAAGAGGTGCAGGCGTATTAGGCATTGAGAAAGATTGGAGAGTTGATGGCGGCCTGACGATTGGTGAAGGACTTGTGACCGTTGCCGAGGGCCGGGAGATTGAGGTTGGTTCAACTATTGGTGCAGAGCGCACTGCAGTTGCCAAAGGTTGGAAAGGCGTTGTTGCAATCGGGCTCGTTGGCGAGGTGACAGGTTGAGGCTGGGCAGCGCACGCGCAAACCAGCAGAGCGCTGACAAGCAAATATAAGGGCAACCAGCCGATCGTCCTTACTCTTTTTTGAAACTGTTTTGCGGTCATGGAATTTATCTATATATACGACTAAAATTTGCCGCTTCCAACCATATCACTATAGCGTGGAAAAATAACAGCCAGATGAAAAATTGACTATAATTTATGCCAAGTGAATTCTTATTGTTCAATTGTATACAAAGAGGAACCAAGATGTGTAGAAATATTAAGCCATTACGCAAACTCGAGGGGGAAGTAACCGATGAAGAAATTCGCGATGCCGCGTTACAGTTTGTACGAAAGGTAAGCGGATATAGGAAGCCCTCGCGTGTCAATGAAAATGCATTCAATCTTGCAGTGGAAGAAATTACACTTGCGACTCAAAAGTTACTTAGTAATTTGTCTTCACCCATTAAAACATTACAGGAATAACTTTATCAAGAGAAAAATTTATGTTCAACGTAACGGATGCTTGGAAGGCCACATATCCGAATGCATATGCTGGCATCCTTATCATGCGGGATGTCGACAATCCATCCACTCATCCTGAACTGGAAAGTCGCAAGAAAGAATTGGAGAATCAATTGCACATTCAATTTGCGGGAAGTGATCGTAAAGCAATTGAAGCTAATCCAACCATTGCGGCGTACAACGCCTATTACAAACAATTCAAAAAGACATATCACGTCCAGGCTCAACTGGAATCGATTCTTTTCAAAGACCGCTCTATTCCAAGTGTAGCCGCGCTGGTAGAAGCCATGTTTATGGCAGAGATCAAGAACATGCTTCTTACTGCCGGCCATGATTTTGATCAATTGCATCTGCCAGTCATATTAGATGTGGCCGGCGGAAATGAGCAATACACATTACTGCGCGGACAGAACCAGACGTTGAAATCCGGAGATATGTTTATGGCGGATCAGGAAGACGTGATCTCCAGCATTATTTATGGCCCTGATCAACGGACACAGATCACGGCTGCGACGCGCAATGTACTTTTTGCAGTTTATGCTCCAGCAGGGATCAGCCTGGAGGCAGTTCAGACTCATTTGCAAGATATTCGTGATTATGTGTTGATTGTATCCCCCAGTGCAACAGTGCAGATGCTTCAAGTCGTTGGAACTCTGTGAAGCCATATTAAATTTAACCGCGAGGAGCCGACTAAGTACATGAAAAGGCTGGCTTTTGTTTTTGTCTTTCTTTCAATTGCCGCCTGCACCCCTAACGGGACTGGCAAAACAATTGTATACGTAAATGACCCTACACTGACCTCCACACATCTGAGAGCCGTTTATTTAATTCAGGGACAGGCCAAGCTTTCTTCAAGCGATTTACAAGCGCATCCTGAAATTGTGGTTGTTCACACTTTCAATGAGTTCAAGCAATATGCTCATCAAAAGGTAGCGCTTTGGATAGATAGAAGTGCAGTGATGTCCGTCACATTTGAACAACGAGAATGGTTTAATGAAGCGCCACAAGCCTATTATCCATTAGCGCTGATAGGCTCTAATGACGCTTGGTATGCTTTTAAGCGTTTGCTGGGTCTATGTTGCTTTCTTTTGGGCCCGATCAATGACGAGGGTGTCAATAAGGCGGAGGCGGGTTTTAGTGTAATTCAACGCGAAGAGACGAATGAGCACGAGCCACGCTCTCCTGCTGTAACATTCATGGAAGCGTACGATCAGAATCCAACTGCCCAATCTATTCTTGCGATCACGAATGCCTTGCTGGAAGGAAGATTGAAAGCTACACCAACGGCGACATTTTTTCCTGCCGGCACACCTACAAGGGCGCCATAGCCATATATCTAAGGTTTTCAATCTTACGAAAATGCGCGACCCCGCGCGTTTTTTTTTTTCAGGTTGAAACCTCTCAAGTCCAAATGGTGTATACAGGATGAGACAAGGAGATAACTATGCAAAGATCCAGATTACTCTTATCAACCATCATCCTTGCGTCCTTCCTTACTGGTTGTGCTTCCAATGCAAATGCTCAATCGAAAGAGATTACATCTGTTGAGAGTAACACACCAACAAACTTGCCTGCCACGGCAATACCTACCGACTTAGTGAAACCCGAAATAGTGCCGCATGATCCTCCCGCTGATTGTCCTTTGACAGTTCCGCAGAATCCGCCGTTCATACCGCCTTCCCCATACTCTGAACTTGGATTCGAAGAAGAGTTCTGGTATGGCTCTAATTCACTTTGGACTGCTGTTCGCCAAAATGGAGTCTGGGAGAGCTTGCCCCACAACCCTGAGGGTTATACACAGAAAGTGTTCTGGTGGCGTGAGGGATATGTCTGGAATGAAGAGCCTGAGCCTGCTCTTACAGTGACCGGTGAAAGATTGGATGCTTCTGCACCACCGCTCAATGCCTCAAAAGCGACTAATGCTTATGCCGGCGATATTGGTTCTGCTATGTTGGTTGGAGTGGACTTACCAACGCTCGGTTGCTGGAAAATCACGGGGCATTACAAAGATGCAGAACTAAGCTTTGTTGTCTGGGTGGCGCCATAAATTTCTTCTGATAATAGATATTCTAAATGGAGTTTGTGCTTTTTATAACAATCTAACTTATAATAAGGGTAGGAAAGGAGAATGCATATGAAAGGCAACGAAAAAATCATCGCTCTGTTGAACGGCTATTTAGCCGACGAATTGACTGCTATCAGCCAGTACATGGTCCACTCGGAGATGTATGCCAACTGGGGCTACACCAAATTACATGAGGCCACCGAGAAACGTGCCATTGAAGAGATGAAACATGCTGAGAAATTGATTGGCCGTATCCTCTTTTTGGAAGGCCAGCCAGTTGTCAGTGAACTCAACAAGATAAACATCGGTGCGACGGTCGAGGCACAATTGAAGCACGATCTAGCGGCCGAAGCAGTCGCGATCCAAGCCTACAATGACGGTATCCGTCTATGCCTGGAGCTCTGCGACAACGGTTCTCGCGAACTGATCGATGGCAACCTGCGCGACGAGGAGGCGCACCTCGACTGGCTGGAAGCCCAGCTCGACCAGATCACCCAGATGAACTTGCCAAATTATCTGCTCGCACAAATATCGGAATAAGAATCAGCCTCCCATCCATTTGACGGGAGGCTTTTATCTACTCAATCGCCTCTCTTAACTTGCGTGCCAGCTTCCCAAAATGGGGGGTGTAACGGATATCTTCCTTACGCGGGCGCGGCAGGTCCACTTTCAAATCCAGCTTCACTTTGCCTGGTCTTTGCGTGAGTACTAGTACTCGATCCGCTAGAAACAGTGACTCGTTGATCGAATGCGTCACCATAATGACAGTTTTGCCTGGCCCGCCACCAGCGGGCTGGCTCGCCTGCCAGATACGGGATAACTCCGTCCACATGCGTTCGCGGGTGATCGCGTCCAGTGAACCAAAGGGCTCATCGAGCAGGAGCAGGTCTGGGTCATGAATGAGCGCACGTGCCAGGGAAGCGCGTTGGGCCATTCCACCGGATAACTCGCGCGGCCAGTTATCCTCAAAGCCCTGGAGTCCAACTAACTCGATCATTTCCTGCGTACGCCTGCGTGCTTTTGATTCATTCATCCTTTCTAATTCGAGTGGAAGCTTGATGTTGTCCATCACCGTGCGCCAAGGCATAAGGTTGGCCTGCTGAAAGACCATACCGATCTTCGGGTGTTGGCTGCGGACGAAATGCACTTGGCCCGAAGTCGGTTCCAGAATACCCGCTAGGACTCGCAGGAGAGCTGTTTTTCCAGAACCAGATGGTCCGAGGAAACAAATAAATTCCTGCGGGCAAACTTCAAATGAGACATTTTCCAGCGCGCGTAAACCACCGTTGTTATCCGGAAAGACAACAGACAAATCGTGAACGGTAAGGATCGGAGGAGTTTCCATGGTTAGAGCTTAAACGCAAAATCTACAACAGTCACGAAGGCGGAAAACAGACAACAGTTTTTCCTTTGTGCACACTTCGACAAGCTCAGTGCAGGCTTCGTGTCCTTTGTGTTTAAAGAATTTTCCTTAAGGCACAAACTCATTCGTAAACGCTTTCGAAACATCTAAGGGTTCTTTCAATAGCTTCATATTCAACAACAAATCATGCATGTTCTCCCAGGCCTTCGGATCAGAATAACCAATACGATCCGTCTTCCATAGCTCAATGGTACGAGTCAACACCTGCATTTGAACGGGCTGATCCGCATCTGTCAGATCAGGAATATGCTTCTTGCTCAACTTATAAGCTTCATCTGGGTTCGCCATTGTATCTTTCAATCCTTTCACAATCACTGATACCATGCGGCGAACAAGATCAGGATTCTCTGCAATCGTCTTCTCATTGGTAATCAACCCGTTCGAGGCGAGTTGAACATAATCGGCTACAAGGATTTCATTGAGTTCGTATCCTTGCGCGCGTAACTGTATTGGTTCATTCGCTGCGTACACCGAAACCGCCTGTTCCTGATCCGTAGCCAAGGCTTCTATTTGATTGAAGCCAATCGAATCAAGCGTGACATCGGCCTCGCTCAATCCTGCTGAAAAGAGCAGTGCATCCAACCCGATGTAATTCGCGCCGAACAATCCTGGCAAGCCAATCCTCTTTCCTTTTAGGTCGGCGGGAGTGACAATTCCCTGTTCGGTCTTCGAAACCACAGCCACCGGATACTGTTGATACCATGCGGCCGCATAAACGACTGGCAATCCCTGTGCGCGTGCCAGTAACACCTGCTCGCCCGAGACGACCGCGAACTGCAATTGATTCGCGCCTACCAATGCTACTGCGTCGGTCTCGAATGAATAATCAAACTCAATATCTATACCTGCATCTTTGAAATAACCTTTTTCGAGAGCAACATAAAGTGGTGCGAACTGGATGTTCGGAATATAACCAAGCGGTACTTTAACATGGACTAATGGGCCCGCGTCATTTCCGGACCCTGAATTACCACAGGCCGAAAGAACAAGCCCCAGCCCAAGCATGACCAAAACTACCTTGCGAAACATTGTTACGCTCATCTAATTTCGGGAACGCGGATTTCAATCCGCTAAATTTGCGGATTCAAGTCCGCGCTCCGATTTATCTTTCAATCACTTCCTGCCAATCTAAAAATTTTCTTTCCAGCATAATGACAACACCATATAACATCAACGCCAGTGCGATAAGCGTAAACACCGCCACGAAGACCAGCGCCGTGTCGTACTGACCACGCCCAACATTGATAAGGAATCCAAGTCCACTATCTGAGCCGACGAGTTCACCCACCACCGCGCCGATCACCGAAAGCGTCGCGCCGATCCGCAGACCACCAAGGAAAATGGGCAGTGCCGCAGGGATTTCGAGCTTAAACAAAATTTCATGACTCGAAGCATGTAATGAACGCATCAAATCATATAGCGCGGGTGGGACGGCGCGCACACCTACAACAGTGTTCACTAAAACCGGGAAGAATACAATTAATGCGCAGATAAGTACCTTCGAGAATATGCCCGGCCCAAACCAGATGACGAGCAACGGTGCAATCGCCACTAGCGGCACTGCCTGGCTCGCAACAAGATATGGCGAGAGGGCACGTTCCAATGCTCGCGATTTGGCAACGAGATAGCCTAAGATCGTCGCAAGCAAAACTCCCGTGATGAGTCCCAGCATGATTTCAAGTAATGTCACACCTGAATGGAAAAGCAAGCTGCCATCAGTCAGAGCAATCAAGAAACGTGACCATACATTACCGGGCGAAGGCAATATAAAAGCAGGCAAGCCTGACGTGCGCACAGCAAGCCACCAACCAAAGAGACCGAGAAGCAGGGAAATCAGTCCCAGCCAGTTCCGATGGCGGCTAGCCAGACGCGGGAGTTTGCTTAAATCAATGGTTGTCATTTTCTATTTACTATTCGTGAGGAATGCGACGACACCCATCGTCGCAACAAAGTCAGAGACTTCGCAATCCTTAAGAAAAAAACCTCGCAGAGATTAACCTGCGGGGCGCGGAATCAGGCAGAGAGCTTGAACTGAGCGTAGTCGAAGTATCACGCGTGAATCGCTGAGACAAAAACCCCGAAAACGAATGTTGTTTTCGGGGTCTCAAAGCAAACCAGTCCGCGTGAAACGGCTAGCCAAAGGTACCTTCTTCTATCCAGACTATCACTGTCGGCCCCGGAATTTCACCGGGTCATGCTCCTCTGGAGTGCAGGAGCAAGCTCCTGCAATACGCCAGCTAGCTGGCTGACTCCAAAATTGCTCGTGGGCTATACCACCGATCGGGAATTGCACCCTGCCCCGAAGGTTGATATTCGATTGTCAAAATTATACCATCGGAGAACCGATGTTGTCTGGTGCGAGCGAATTACTCAGCTTTTACGATGCACTCGACTGGGCAAACCGAAGCACATTGGGGTGAATCGTTGTGGCCGACGCATTCCACACAGGTCGTCTGATCGATAACGTAGAGAATGCCATCGCCTTCGCTGATGGAATTCGTAGGACATTCGGGCAGGCACGCGCCACAGGCGATGCATTCTTCATTGATTTTCATTGACATGGGTCATATCCCTTTTTGAAGTTTAAGATTTTTCGTGTTTAAAGTACCTCCTCGCATATCGCGCGTCAATTGACAATCGTCTTATTTTTGACAAATTTTGTAATAAAAAGGCAGATGACCTTCGGGTAGGTCATCTGCCATATTTCATAGCCTCTACCGTGTGCTCAGGGTAATAATTATCTATTCATCAGGGTCGAAAAAATTGCAAATCCTCCACACACACAAAATGCCAATAAAAAGGATACGCCAGATAGATCAAAATACTATTTTGTGCTGGCTTGCCCGTCTTACTGTTATATTCCGTCCCGCAGGAATTGCACTTCACAAGGCTGAACAGAGAAGGGCCAAGCGCGCCACCCCACCAGGTAAATGAGACTTTCTTTGCATCCGTGCTTCCACACTTCGGACAGGCCCGTACTGGATTGGTTGTTGCATATCTCCTCCAAATATAAGAATGTTGTTATGCTATTTTATATCAAGGAAGATTTCCGTAAATCACACCTGGGTAGGAGCGTAATGATTGAAAGTAATTTCTTGTATAATCATTTCATCTGTATTCAAGGAGTCATTTATGAGCCGTGTGGAGAAGACAGCTTTTATTAGTTATCGCCGTACAAACCTGCCATGGGCGCTCGCAATCTACCAAAACCTGACATCGCACGGCTACGATGTATTCTTTGACTACGAAAGCATAAACAGCGGGGATTTCGAACAATTGATTTTGAGCAATATCAAAGCGCGAGCACATTTTCTCGTCGTATTGACTCCCTCTGCACTGGAACGATGTGATGATCCCAATGATTGGTTGAGACGTGAAATCGAAGCTGCACTCGATGAAAAACGAAACATCGTGCCTGTTTTTCTGGAAGGCTTTGATTTTAGCAGTCCGTCTATCTCACGATACTTGACAGGCAAATTGGAAAATTTAAAAAAATATAACGGGCAGAATGTACCTGCTGGTTTTTTCGATGAGGCGATGACCAAACTTAGAAATAGGTTTTTGAATATTACGTTGGATGCAGTGTTGCATCCTGTCTCGACCACCGTGGAAAAAGCTGTTCAAAAACAACAAGTTGCCGCTAGTGGAGCAAACCAAGTGAGGGAACAAGAATTAACGGCCCAAGAGTGGTTTGAGAAGGGATTTAAGTCTACTGATCCTGATGAACAAATACATGATTACACTCAAGCTATTCTCCTGGAGCCAGATTTTGCCGTTGCTTATAACAATCGAGGTGTGGCATACGAAAATAAAGGTAAATTGGATGTTGCCATGAAAGATTATTCGCAGGCCATAAAACTTAAGATGGCTGACCTCTATTTACCATATCGTAACCGAGGAGAAGTGCTTCGCAAAAAAGGTGACTTAGAAGGTGCAATCAAAGACGCCGATGAAGCCATCCGCCTCAAACCTGATCATGCTGAAGCATACTGTAATCGAGGCGCCGCACGCGAAGATAAAGGCGATCTCGACGGTGCCATTCAAGATTACACGCTCGCCATTAAATATAAGATGCCTGACCTGTATTTGCCCTACCGGAACCGGGGTGGGTTGCGTCGCGCTACAGGTGATCTAGCGGGTGCCATCAAGGATGCAGATAAAGCCATTCGTCTCAAACCCGATTATCCAGAAGCGTATTGCAACCGAGGCGCCGCACGCGAAGATAAAGGCGACTTAGATGACGCTATGAAAGATTATACGCTCGCCATTAAATATAAGATGCCTGAACTCTATTTACCTTATCGCAACCGAGGCGAGATCCGTCGCAGGAAAGGTGACCTGGAAGGTGCCATCAAAGATGCCAACAAAGCCATTCGTCTCAAACCTGATCATGCCGAAGCATATTGGAACCGAGGAGTGGCTTGGTGGGATAAAGAAGAATACGCTTTGGCTGCTGTAGATTTCGAAAAGTATTTTGAAGTTGGTGGTACAGATGAAAGAGTAAGAGAATATCTGAATGAAGTGAAAAATAAAATTAAGAATTAAATACTTCTTACAAGAATTCCCTGTCAACATGACAGGGAATTCTTGTTTATATGTATTGGCGACTGGCCTATATTATTTCAACTGCGCCTTGATCTTCTCAGCCGTCTCTTTGTAGCCTGCAAGTTTTTCGCGCTCTTTGGCAACGACAGAAGCTGGGGCTTTGTTGGCGAAATCACTGGAGAGGAGTTTTTCAAGTCGCTGGATATGTGACTCAGCTTCCTTCAACTCTTTCTCAAGGCGGGCTTTTTCATTGGCAAGGTCAACCATGCCAGCGAGAGGCAAATAGATTTCAACCGAACCAACCACAAGTACTACACTTTCAGGGGGCTTCTCCTGTAGGTCATGTTTGAAACGTGACCTACTTTCCACCTCGCTCAAACCAGCCAGTGAAGCAATGATCATCGATTGTTCCTCAATTAATTGAGTCTTGTCGCCGGCCACAAATATCGCGTGCATCCGTTTGCTTGGAGCGACGTTCTTCTCTGCACGCAGATTACGTATGGAACGCACAATTTCCTGAATCAAAGCGAAATCTGCAGTCTTAGACTCTTCCCAGCCTTCGGGTTCGCGCGGCTCAGGCCAGCGCGCTACAATTAAAGCTTCCGGCCAATTCTTAGCAAGATTAGAGATTGGAGATTCGAGAATGGCACTACGCAAGTGGCCCCAAAGTTCCTCGGTTACGAATGGTGTGAAGGGATGTAGTAACCTCAATACCATATCGAACACCCGCGCCAAAGTAGAAACTGTTAATTCTCTATTCTCTAGTCTCTGCATTTGTCCCTTCGCAATTTCCACGTACCAGTCTGCAAAATCAGACCAGAAGAATTCGTAGATTTGCCGTCCTGCTTCGCCATATTGGAAGGTTTGGAAGAGTCGCTCCACATCGCGGACGAGGTTTTCGAGACGCGCCCAAATCCAACTATCGGCGAGAGTCCAATCGGCCATGTTTATGTGTTTACCTGTGTACGTATCTACCTGTCCATCTGTATCCGTATTGCGTGTTCCATTACCTTCTAGGCTATTGATTGCATTGATCACGAATCGTCCCGCGTTCCAAACTTTGTTGGCGAAGTTGCGATTCCCTTCCACCTTGTTGAGGCTGAGGTTCATATCATTGCCAGGAGATGATCCCACGAGCAAAGTGAATCGCAGCGCGTCCGTGCCAAGTTCGTTCATGACAATGAGCGGATCGATGACATTGCCATAAGATTTGCTCATCTTCTTACCATGCTCATCACGAATCAAACCATGTAGATACACGGTATGGAAAGGCACTTCACCCGTAAACTCCAGCCCCATCATGATCATGCGCGCAACCCAGAAGAACAAAATATCGTATCCCGTTTCCATGTAGGAGGTGGGATAGAAATATTTGTAATCAGGTGTTTCCTCAGGCCAGCCTAGCGTGGAGAATGGCCACAAACCTGAAGAGAACCAAGTATCTAGCACATCGGGATCTTGGGTAAGGTCTTTCGAATGACACGTCCCACATTCGGTCGGGTCTTCGCGGCCGGTGGTCATGTGGCCATTGGGGCAATACCAAATAGGGATGCGATGTCCCCACCACAACTGCCGGCTGATACACCAATCTTTGATGTTCTCGAGCCAATTGTAATAGACCTTCTCAAATCGTTCCGGCACAATTTTGATACGTCCATCTTTCACCGCTTCGAGCGCAGACTTCGCCAACGGTTCGATTTTGACAAACCATTGAGTCGAGATCATCGGCTCGACGATTTCACCACCGCGCTGCGAGCGCGGGATGGTGGTGCGGTACGGCTCGGTCTTGATGACGAGACCTGCCTTCCTCATATCAGCCCATAGATTTTTCCGCGCCTCGAATCGATCCTGACCTTGATACTGGCCGCCGTTTTCGTTCACTCTCGCCGCCTCATCCAATACCGATATAAGGGGTAGGTTGTGCCGTTGTGCAATGAGATAATCATTCGGGTCATGCCCAGGAGTTACTTTGAGTGCGCCTGTGCCGAACTCGCGCGTCACATAATGATCAGCGATCACTGGGATTTCACGTCCGAGTATCGGCACGATGACCATCCTGCCGATATATTTTTTGTAGCGGTCATCTTCAGGATTAACTGCAACAGCTGTATCGCCTAGGATTGTTTCAGGGCGAATTGTAGCAACGGGGATAAATTCATCGTGAGCAGAGACAGGCGGCTGCCCGTCCGTACGAGCCAGCATGTATTTAAAGTAATACAACGTCGCTTCTTCTTCGCTGTATTCCACT
>WNGA01010311.1_pt1 | contig 12402 bp, 9 predicted proteins | sample 5400061 | NCBI WGS metagenome assembly WNGA01 (sample SAMN13153366, study PRJNA577476) | soil metagenome | isolation source: 100 cm soil or saprolite under grassland replicate 2 | place: USA:California | collected 2016-06-15
CCCCCCACTCGCGCGGGGCGGGGTGAACTAGCCCTGATCGGCAAATACGGCGGCGATGTCCAAGGCGACCGAACCCGCTCCAGCACTGCTCCCTCTCCCTTCCGGGGAGAGGGTTGGGGGTGTGTAGGCGTGCTGCCTTCCCCCTCACCCTGACCCTCTCCCCCACTGGGGGAGAGGGAAACGGAGCGGAACATGTCTCGCGTTATTGCCGATCCAGGTCAGTGCGCCGGGGGCGGCAACGTCCGGACCGCCACGTTGAACGTCCGGGCCCCGTGAACCGCTCTGGTCGTGGTCAGCTGAAGCGACGGCGGCTTGCCCGAGGCGAAGGTCAACACGCCGACCACGTCGGCCTCCAGCGGTTCCGCGTCCTTACGGCCGGGATAGAAGACATGGCGCATCCTGACGAACCCATCGATACGAGCGGTGACCAGCCCGTCCTTGACCGTCAGCGCCCTCGCGGTCAGGGACTGCTCCTTGATCCGGTCGATGCTGGCGTCATTGTTCTCGGTCTGCGGGTAGAAGTAGGTCAGCACCCGGGCGGTGACGTCTCGGTCAAGCTCCCAGGTATCGCCCGGGTTGACGTCGCCCGTCGGGAGAAGTTTGGACCAGGCCTCGCGCGTCAGCACGATCCAGTTTTCCGCGGGAATCTCTCCCCACGAGTGGCGGTCGTCCGCGCGAGAAATGAGGTGCAAGGTGACGGCATCGGCCGCGGACGGGGGCGGGGCCGACTGCGGACCCAGCGGCACGACCGGCTTGCCCGGCTCGGGCTTGAACTGGTCGACCGCCCGCCGGAGCATCGCCAGCGTCCTCGGTGTTTGCGCGGCGCTGGCCACATGGAGCGAGTCGTACGTGTGCCCGTCGGGGGTCAGCACGAAGGCATGCACCGTACCGACGGACAGCTTCTTCGCGCGAGCCTCCTGGCGTATTCGCTGCAGCTCCCCCCGCTCGTCGGCGGGGGCCCTGCCGTCCCCGACGTAGTCTTCAGTCGCAGTGTAGACGCAGACGAAGTCCCGATTGAGCAGATCGATGACCCGGCGCTCGGAGAGCGGACCCGCTCTCATGGTGAACGAGCCGCCTCAGCACCGTCCCGTGTTGATGCGGCCGTCGCCGGTGAAGAGAAAGATCGGTCGGTTGTGTTCCCTGCCGAGCTTGATCGCCTCGCGGATGTCGGTGACCCAGCCGATCTCGTCGAAGCGTTTGTCCTCCGGTGCCGCCTGCCGTTCCTCGACCGTCTCCTCGACCCAGCGGACGACCTTGGTATCCGGGATCGTTCCGAGCGTGCACCCGGTCAAGAGCCCCACGATCGCTGCAGCAACGAGCGGTCTTGTCTGTGCAACCATCGCTTCCCCTCCTCATACGTCGCCCATTGATGATGACCCGCCGGCAGCCGCTCCCGGCGGTCGCGGCGTCCACACCCTCTCCGGTAGCCGTCTCGCCGTCCAGGACCAGGGCGGGGAGCTCGAGGGCGCGGACCGCGGGCCTCCCGGAGCCGCCACCTACTCCAGTGTACCGGGCCGCACAACCCCGGCGAGCAGCGCGGGCTCACTCGACCACCGGATCCGGCTGGAGACAGGGGTGTGCGGCGCCAGGCCACGGGCCCCGCGGTCCTCATCCCGGTAACCACCTCGGTCAAGGACGAAAGGCAAGCGCCACGTCCGACCGACGAATTGTGACAGCGACCAACTCACTTTTGACATTTGGGCGAGCGCGCTGGTTCCACCTGGCGCGACGTAGCGGAGCTTGCGAGAGTCCCATCACCCGGCAACACGTTGATCCCCAAGGCATGTTGCTCCCCGAGCCGCCGCTGTCGCGCTGGTGGCACGACAGTTGCCGATACCGAGAGGGCCAGCGTGGCGGGATATGCGTCTGCCTGCCACGCGCTGGCCCGGTGACTGTCTCTACGCCCGGCGAGAAGCCCGCCAGGGGGGATCATGCTGGATACGGAGCGCATCCTGATCGTCGACGACGATCAGACCGCCTCGCGCGAGGCGGCAGGGTTTCTCGAACGGCAGGGCTACCCGGTGCGGGTGGCCCGGACCGGGCGGGAAGGGCTCCGCATGATTCGCGAGACCCCGGTGTCCCTCGTCCTTCTAGGCCTGACCTCCGGGGACATGGACCATGCCCGGATCTTGCAAGAAGCGGGGCAGGCCGAGAGGCCCTGCGAGGTGCTCATCCTCGCCGAGCCCGGCACCCTCGACCGGGCGATTCGAGCCGGGGACGGCGGCGCCGCGGGGTGCATCGTCAAGCCCGTTGACCTGGCTCGCCTCGGGATCATCGCGCGGCGGGTGCTCGAGCGCCGGGCCCTCCTCCGCGACAACGCCCGCCTGAGCGCCGACCTCGCCGCTCGCCTCCGGGAGAGCGAGCGGGAGCGGCGCCGGCTGGACGTCCTCTACGCTCTGTCCCGGAAGCTGGCCGCGGTCCACGACACCGATGCCCTCCTCTCCTTCCTCGTCGAGGAGACGCGTGGGCTGCTGGGAGCGGAGGCTGCCGGCATCCGGTTGCTGGAGGGGGAGGATCTCGTGGTGGCGGCCCGGACCGAGTCGGCGGCCCCCCTCATGGCCAGTCCGCGGATCAAGGTCGGAGAGAGCCTGAGCGGCCGGGTCGTGGCCACCGGCCAGCCGGTCGTGTCGGAGGATCTCCACGAAGATGTCCGCTTCAATCCCGCGAGCAAGCGCGCCGCGCTGGAGGAGGGCTTTCACGGCTTCCTGGGAGTGCCGCTGCGCATCCACGACCAGGCGATCGGCGCGCTCAACATCTACACGAAGGGCTCTCGACGGTTCACGAGCGACGAGATCTCCCTCCTGTCGGCGCTCGCCGACCAGGCCTCGCTCGCCATCCACCGGACACGGCTCCTCCGCGAGGCCGAGGCCGGGCGCCACCTCGTCGAACGGCTCTACCGGGTCGCCGTCTCCATGCAGGCCTCGTGGGACCGGGCCGAGCGATTGGCGGCGTTCACGCGGGGCGTCCACGAGGCGGTGGGCTTCGATCGCATCTCCGTGCTGCTCGCGACGTCGGATGGCAGGAGCCTCGGGCTCGTCTCGTCCTTCGGAGAGGACGAGCCCGCGCCGCCCCCGATGCTGCCGCTCTCCCCGGCGGCGGGGGTGTTCTACCAGGCCTACGAGACCAAGCGGGCGATCGCCGTGCTCGGCGACGCCGATCTCGAGACCGTCCTGCCGCTCGCGCCGGCCTACCGGAGCCACCCGTACTTCCGGACCCGGCGCTTCATCGCGGCGCCGCTCCTGGTCGGAGACCGGGCCATCGGGGTCGTGGTGGCCGACAACAAGCGGAGCCGGAAGCCGATCCTGCCCGCCCGCATCGAGCCCTTCGTGCTGCTCTGCCAGCAGCTCGCGACGGCCCTCGAGGCAGCGCGCCTGTACGCCGAGAGCCGCGCGCGGGGACGGGAGGCGATCCGGCTGTCCACCGGCCTCGCGCTGCTGAACCGGGCGAGCCGGGCGCTCCACCGCACGCTCGACGTCGAGCCGGTGCTGGACGCGGCGCTGCGCGAGCTGGGGCGCGCGTTTGGCGCGGCGGGCGTGCTGCTCAGCCTCGCGCCCGACGCCGGCCGGCCCGCCCGCAGCATCGGCCACTGGCTCTCGGAGGCCCACGGACGCGACGTCACCCTTCGCCCGACGGCGAGCGTGAGCCGGCTCGTCCGGGATACGGGGAAACCGCTGGTGCTGTCCGACATCGCCGAGCGGAGCGACATCGTCCATCCGGCTCATTTCCGGCACGGTGTGAAGTCGCTGGCGGCATTCCCCATCCTCGGCCAGCGGCAGCGGGTGCTCGGGGTGCTGTTCCTCTACTACACGACGACCCAGGTGTTCCCCGAGCGGGAAGTCCAGCTCCTGACCGCGTACGCGGACCAGCTGGCGACCGCGCTCGAGAACGCCCGGCTCTATGCGGAGACGCGGACGCAGGAGACGCGCCTCACCCAGATCTTCGACTCGACCTCCGACGGGATCATGCTCGTCGCCGGGGCGCGGCGCATCGAGGCGGCGAATCAGCGGGTTGCGGACCTGCTGGGATTCGACCGGGAGGCGGGACTCGGCCGGGAAGTCTCCGAGCTCCTGGCCGGCTGCCGGGCGTCCGCCGCGGACGCCGCGCGCATCGTGGAGGCGCTCGGCTCTCTCAGCGCGGCGCCCGACGAGGCCGACGGCGACCTGGAGCTGGGACCGCTCGAGCGGATCCTGCACTGGGTCGCGCGACCCACGAAGAACGCGTCGGGGGTCACCGTCGGGTTCACGCTGAGCTTCCGGGACGTGACGCAGGAGCGCGAGATCAGCCGGATGAAGTCCGAGTTCGTGTCGTTCGTGACGCACCAGCTGCGGACTCCGCTGACCGGGATCCGATGGATGCTGGAGCTGGCCGCGGCGCAGCCCGACCTTCCGGCCGAGCCGGCGTCGTACGTGCAGGACGCGCGGGACTCGGCGGCGCGGCTCATCGGTCTCGTCAACGACCTGCTGGACGTCTCCCGGCTCGAGCGCGGCAAGCTCGTCGCCGTGCCGCAGGAGGTTCGGCTGGAGGCGCTGACGCGGCACGTGCTCGACGAGATGAGCGTGCTCCTCCAGGAGAAGGACCACCGGCTCTCCGTCGACGTCGACGGCGACGAGAAGCTTCCGCCGATCATGGCCGACCCGCAGCTGCTGCGGCAGGCCATCCTCAACCTCGTGTCCAATGCCGTCAAGTACACGCCTCCGCGAGGGGAGATCGCGATCCGCATGGGGCGGGAGGGTTCCGCGGTGCGGTGGTCCATCCACGACACCGGCATCGGCGTGCCGGACCACTCACAGGGCCGGCTGTTCGAGAAGTTCTACCGGGCGGAGAACGCGCTCGCCATCGAGACCGAGGGCACGGGGCTCGGCCTCTATCTCGTGCGGCTGATCATGGAGCAGCTCGGCGGGCGCGTGTGGTGCGAGTCCACGGAGGGCTGCGGGGCGACGTTCACGCTGACGATGCCGCTCGGGAGCGAGATCGATGGAACACACTGACAAGCGGGTGCTGGTCATCGAGGACGATCGCTTCCTGCGGCGCGCGTGCGAGACGAGCCTGCGGCGGCGCGGGCTGACCGTGCTCGGCGCCGGGGACGGCGAGGAGGGGCTGCGGCTGGCCCGCGCCGAGGCGCCCGACCTGATTCTGCTGGACGTCCTGATGCCGAAGCTGACGGGGCTCGAGGTGCTGCAGGCCCTGCGAGGCGCCGAGGCCACACGCTCCATCCCGGTCCTCATCCTGTCGAACTCCTCCAGCCCGCGGGACCTCGAGGCGATCGCGGCGCTGGGCGTCGCCGGGTACTGGGTGAAAGCCAACCTGTCGCTTCAAGAGCTGGGTGACCGGGTCACCTGCCTCCTGGGAGTCTGAGACCATGGACAAGCCCCCCAAGCGTATCCTGGTGGCCGAGGATGACCGGTTCCTCCGCAAGGCGGCGGAGGTCACCCTCAGGCGACACGGGTTCACGGTGCTGACCGCGTCGGACGGCGAGGCCGCCCTGCAGATCGCCCGGGCGGAGACGCCCGACCTCGTCCTCCTCGATCTCATCATGCCGAGGCTCCAGGGGTTCGAGGTGCTCCGGACGCTGAAGCAGGACCCGGCCACCGAGGCGATCCCGGTCATCGTGCTCAGCAGCCTGGGCCAGCCGTCCGACGTGCGGCAGGCGATGGAGGAAGGCGCCGCCGCCTACTTCGTGAAAGCGGACCTGTCGCTCCAGGCGCTGGTCCAGCGTGTGGAAGAGGCCCTCCAACCATGAGCGAGGTGACGATGGATCCGCGTGGCGCGGCAGGACCGTCGGTTCCGGCGAGTGCGGCGACGACGGGCGGTGGCTGGGTCGGCGAGGATGAGCTCAGAGACCTCCTGGTGACGCGACTGGAGGTCCTCGACGAGGCCGAGTTCGGGCGGGCGCGGACGACGGCGGCGCGCTTGCGGATCCCGCTGGAGCGGGCGCTCGCCGATCGGAGTCGGGTGCCCTTCGACTTCCTCCTCGAGCAGCTCGCCCAGCTCTGGGGGGTCGGCTTCATCGACCTGAAGGTCGGCGACGTGCAACCGGAGTCCCTGCAGATGATCCCGGAGGAGTTCGCGCGCACGCACCTCGTGGTCCCGTTCGAATGGAAGAACCAGGAGCTCAAGGTGGCGATGGGGAACCCGCGCGACCGGTCCACCCTCGAGGAGATCGGGCGGTGGATGGCCGGGTATCGCGTCACCCCGTACCTGGCGCCGGAGGCGGCGATCCGGCGCGCGCACCTGCTGTACCGGGGGAATGTCCGCGAGATGCTGGAGCGCTCGGCGGCGGAGACGACCATGATGGTCACGCGGTCGCCGCAGGGGGCCGCGGTGGACCGCTCGGCCGTCGACCTCTTCAACCGGATCGTGGAGTACGCGGTCGTCGCCCGCGCCTCCGACATCCACATCGAGCCGTTCGAGCTGGAGACGCTCGTCCGGTACCGGATCGACGGCGTGCTGCGCGAGACGCTGAACCTGCCGCCGGCGGCCCACCCCTCCCTCACCACCCGGATCAAGCACCTGTCCGGCATGCGGATCGACGAGCGCCGCGTTCCCCAGGATGGCCGCCTCGAGCCCGACATGCCCGGCCTCAGGCTGGACCTCCGCGTCTCGACGGTGCCGACGCGGTGGGGGGAAAAGATCGCGCTCCGGGTGCTGTCCAAGGAAACGGTCTACGTGGACCTCGAGGGCCTGGGCCTCGCCGCGTCGGACCACGACACCTTGGTGAAGGGGCTCCTCCGCCCGTTCGGCATGGTCCTGGTCACGGGACCGACCGGGTCCGGCAAGTCCACCACGCTCTACGCGATGATCACCCGGCTCGGGCTCGAGCGTCACGGCGCCGTCAACATCTCGACCATCGAGGATCCGATCGAGTACCTGATGCCGCGAGTGAACCAGATCCACGTGAATCCCGCCGCCGGTCTGGACTTCGCGGGCGGGCTCCGCGCGTTGCTCCGCCAGGATCCCGACGTCGTCATGGTCGGCGAGATCCGCGACCGCGAGACCGCCGAGATCGCTGTTCGCGCGGCGCTCGTCGGGCGGCTCCTGCTCTCCACGCTCCACACCAACGACGCGCCCGGCGCCGTGCCCCGCCTGCTCGACATGGGGATCGAGCCCTTCCTGCTGGCGTCGACGCTGGTGCTGGTGGTGGCCCAGCGGCTCGTGCGGAAGATCTGCGTCAGCTGTCGAGAGAGCGTGGCGGTGGACCGGGGGACGATGGCCGCGCTCCGCGGCCGACCGGACTTCGAGCGGCTGGTGTCCAGCCTTCGCGAAGAGGGCCTGCTGAGCAAGGCCGATGATCCCCTGGCCGGGATCCGGATCTTCAGGGGCAGGGGATGCCACCAGTGCAACGGGAGCGGCTATCGAGGGCGGCTCGGCGTCTTCGAGGTGTTCCCGATCGAGGCCCCCATCCGGCAGATGATCATGGAGGTCGCGGACGGCGGCGCCATCAGGGCGGCCGCCATCGCGGCGGGCATGAAGACCATGTTCCAGGACGGGCTCGCCAAGGCGTTTCTCGGAGAGACGACCCTGGAGGAGGTGTTCCGCGTCGCGCTCTGAAAGTTAGAGCGTAGAATACGGGGCATGCCGCCCCGACCTCCGACCGAGGGGATCGCCGGGGAGACCTATCGCCACCGGACTCTCCTCGAGATCAACAATGCCCTGATCTCCAACCTCACCCGCGAAGCCCTCTTCCACGCGATCGCGCAGGCCGTGCGCCGTGTCGTGCCGTTCGAGCGGACCGCGATCTTCTTGCACGACGCCGAGAAGGACGTCCTCAAGCTCTTCATCCTCGAGTCCTCGCTCCCCTCGTCGTACTTCACGGTGGGACTGGAGATGGCGCCGGGCGAGAGCCACGTGGGGCTGGTCTTCCAGCGCCAGGAGCCGTTCTTGCGCCGCGACCTCGCGACGGAGCGCCAGTATCCGGCCGAGGACCTCGCGTACGGGGACGGTGTCCGGTCCTACGTCATCGTGCCCCTCATCGTGCGGGGGAAGAGCATCGGCACGCTCGCGGTCGCCAGCACCACGCCGGGTCGGTACTCGGAGGCCGACGTGCGCTTCCTCCGGGAGGTGGCCAGCCAGGTGGCCCTGGCCGTCGAGAACATGAAGGCCTACGAGGAGATCGCCGCGCTCAAGGCGCGCCTCGAGCGCGAGAACACCTACCTGCAGGAGGAGATCCGCCGCGAGCACAACTTCATCGAGATGGTGGGCAACGGTCCGGCCCTCCTCGCCGCGCTCCGGAAGGTGGAGCAGGTCGCGGCGACTGACTCGACGGTGCTGATCTCCGGCGAGACGGGGACCGGCAAGGAGCTGATCGCCCGCGCCATCCACAGCCGGAGCGCCCGGAAGGAGCGGCCGCTCGTCAAGGTGAACTGCGGGGCCATCTCGGCGGGCCTCGTGGAGAGCGAGCTGTTCGGCCACGTCAAGGGCGCGTTCACCGGCGCCCTCGAGCGGCGGGTCGGCCGCTTCGAGCTGGCCGACCGCGGCACGATCTTCCTCGACGAGGTCGGCGAACTGCCGGCCGAGACCCAGGTCAAGCTCCTGCGCGTCCTGCAGGAACAGGAGTTCGAGCCGGTGGGGTCGAGCCGCACCGCCCGCGTGGACGTGCGGGTCATCGCCGCGACCAACCGCAACCTGCAGGAGGCCGTCCAGGCCGGCCGCTTCCGGGCCGATCTCTTCTACCGGCTCAACGTCTTCCCGCTCGCCGTGCCGGCCCTGCGGGAGCGCCGCTCCGACATCCCGCTGCTCGTGATGTTCTTCCTCGGCCAGTTCGGGAAGAAGTTCGGCAAGCGGATCGAGACCGTGCCTCCGGAGACGATGGACCGGCTGGCGGCGTACTCGTGGCCCGGCAACATCCGGGAGCTGCAAAACGTCATCGAGCGGGCGGCGGTGCTCTGTCCGGGGCCCACGCTCGAGCTGGACCACGACCTGCTCCCCGTGCCCGACCCGGGAGGTGGGCAGTCCACGGTCCCGGCGCCGGCGACGCCGGGTCCGGTCGAATCGTCGCCAGGAGGAGCGACCCTCGAGGCGGTGGAGCGCGCGCACATCCTCGCCATCCTGGAGCGGACAGGCTGGCTGATCGAGGGGCCCAGGGGAGCGGCGAAGGTGCTGGGGCTGCACCCCAACACCCTGCGCAGCAGGATGGAGAAGCTCGGGATCAAGCGTTCCGCCCACCGTGCCTCGTAGGCCATGAAGTCCCGTTCTTTCGGCACTTTGAGCTGCTCCTGTGAAGGAGGTGATCGAGGTCTCCGAGGGCATCGGTCGTCCCGGCGAAATCGCCGCGCCTCGGCGGCGAATCCTCCCGGTCAGGAAGTGTGTCTAACCGGGTCGAGGCTGGCGAAAACGACAGGCGACCGTCATCTCACCAAGGCAGGAGGGGTCATTCAATGGCGGAGCACGACGTGATCCAGGGGTGGACGCAACCGAGCGCAGCGCGAGGCACGATGGAGGCGGTGGTGAGAATGGATGAGGGATCGCTCCAGACGCAGGAAGCGCGGCCGCACACGCGGGTCGGCTGGCTCCGCGCGACGGCGCCCCTCTGGCCGCTGGGGCTGGCGCGGATCCTGTACGGTCTGCTCTGGTGGCAGCAGTCGAAATGGAAGGTGCCGTCCGACGACTTCGGGAGGAAGTCCGGAGGCGGGCTCTGGTACTGGGTGCAGCAGGAGATCCAGTATCCGACGCTGAGCGCCTACAAGGACTTCCTCGTCAACGTGATGATCCCCCACTGGACCTTCTTCGGCTGGATGACGCTCATCACCGAGACCTTCATCGCGGTGATCCTGATCCTCGGCCTCTTCACGCGGCTGGGCTCCCTGGTGGCGATCGGCATGGCCGCCAACATCACCCTCGGGATCCTGAGCGTGCCCCACGAATGGGGCTGGACGTACACCATGCTGATCATGCTGCCCGCGATCTTCCTGCTGACGGGTGCCGGCCGGAGCTTCGGCGTGGACGCCTTCCTGGCGCCTCCGCTCGAGCGGGCCGCCGCCACCGGGAACCCGCTGGCCAGGCTCGTGAGCTGGCTGCTCTGACAGGGTTCGGGCGTCATCGCCACGTGTGGCGCGTGGCCGGCCGGGGACACAAGCCCTGGCGCGGCTGATCCTGGCGGTGGTAGCGGGGCTGGGGCTCGTCGGGTCGTGCCTCGCGATCGCCCGTGTGCCGAACCTCGCCTGGGCCCCACGAACCTTCCTCCTCCTCTTCGGCGTCGCCTTCGCGTGCTACGGGCTCGGCGCCTGGCGTCTGTGCGAGCTCCGCGGCCGCGGCCCGCTGCTCGTGGTGCTGGTCGTCGCTGCTGCCTCGCGGGTGGCCTTGTTGCCCGCGGCGCCGACGCTCTCGACCGACGCCTACCGCTACGTGTGGGACGCGCGCATCGCGGGGGCGGGGATCAGCCCCTACGCGTATCCGCCCGACGCGCCGGAGCTCGTGCCGCTGCGCGATGAGGCCGTCTATCCGCGGCTCAATCACCGCTCGTGGCGGACGATCTACCCTCCGGCCGCTCAGGCCTTGTTCCGGTTCGTGTACGCGCTGGCGGCGGACAGCGTGCTCGCGATGAAGATGGCGCTGGGCCTCCTCGAGCTGGCGGGGCTCGCCGCGCTGCTCGGACTGCTCGGGGCGCTGGGCGCGCCGCCGTCGCGCGCGGTCATCTATGCGTGGAACCCCCTGGTGCTGGTCGAGACCTGGGGGAGCGCCCACCTGGACGCGGCCGTGGTCCCGCTGGTGGTGGGCGCCGCCTGGGCGGCGACCCGCCACCGGCGCGCGCTGGCGGCGGTCCTCCTCGGCGCCGGAACCCTGGTGAAGCTCTACCCCGCGGCGCTGCTCCCCCTCCTGCTCGGCCCCGGGAGCCTGCCCGCCATCGGCGCCTTCGCGGCGGTGGTGGCGGGCGGCTACGTGCTCCCGGCGATCACCGGCCTCGAGGTCGTGGGCTCACTGCCGCGCTACCTGACGCAGGAGCACTTCAACCCGGGGCTGATCCGTTCGGTGATCGACGCGCCGTGGGTCACCGTGGGCGCGCTCGCTCTCTGGGTCATGGCCGCCTCGGCGTGGCGCCGCCGGGCGCCGCTCGCCGAGCGGGCGATCCCGCTCATCGGCGGCTCCGTCCTTCTCTCCCCGAACGTCTTCCCCTGGTACGCGGTCTGGCTCGTGCCCTTCCTGGCGGTGATGCCGTCGCTCCCGTGGCTCGCCTTCACGGGGACCGTGGCGCTGGCGTACGCGTTCTTCCTCCAGACGCCGTGGGCCATTCCCTGGTGGGCGCGAGCGCTGGAGTTCCTTCCCCCCGCCATCGGCGCCGCGGCGTGGCTCGGCCGGCAGCGCCCGCTCGTCACGCTCAAGAAGCGCGCCCCGGGCTGACCTGAGTCCGCTCGCCTCCCAGAATGGGCCCGAGCGCGAATCCGTGGAGGCTCTGCCTGTTTCTAAGCGGATGACTCAGGCGTGCCCGTGAAACGGCCATGACAGGGGGGACACCGACGATGACCCAGGAAGAGAGGCGGCTCCAGGACGCCCGGGAGCGCACGGACCACTGGCGGCGCTGGGGTCCGTACCTGGCCGACCGGCAGTGGGGCACCGTGCGCGAGGACTACTCACCCCACGGGACCGCGTGGGACTACTTCTCCCATGACCACGCGCGCTCCCGCGCGTACCGCTGGGGCGAGGACGGCATCCTCGGCATCTCCGACAACCATCAGCGCCTCTGCTTCGCGCTCGCGCTGTGGAACGAGCACGACCCGATCCTGAAGGAGCGCTACTTCGGCTTGACGGGCTCGGAGGGCAACCACGGCGAGGACGTGAAGGAGTACTACTTCTACCTGGACTCCACCCCGACGCACTCCTACATGAAGGGGCTTTACAAGTACCCCCAGGCCGCGTACCCCTACGCTTGGCTCGTGGAGGAAAACCGCCGGCGCGGCCGCCGGGACCTCGAGTTCGAGCTCGGGGAAACCGGGGTGTTCGACGGAGGGCGATACTTCGATGTCACCGTGGAGTACGCGAAGGCGGCGTCCGACGACATCCTGATCCGCATCGCCGCCACGAACCGCGGCCCCGAGGCCGCCGCTGTCCACCTCCTGCCGACGCTCTGGTTCCGGAACACCTGGTCCTGGAATCCGGGCGCGAAGCGGCCGCGGCTCGCTGCGGAGAAGGCCGGCGCCGTGGCCACGGTGGTCGCGGAGCACCCCGAGATGGAGGGGCTCCACCGGCTCTACTGTGAAGGCGCGCCGGAGCTCTACTTCACGGAGAACGAATCGAACCAGGAGCGGTTCCACGGCACCGGCAATCCGACGCCCTTCGTGAAGGACGCCTTTCACGAGCGCGTGATCCACGGCAACCGCGATGCGGTGAATCCGGCCGGCGAGGGCACCAAGGCGGCGGCGCATTACCGCCTCGTGCTGGAGCCGGGGGCGACGGCGGTGGTGCGCCTGC
>WNGA01010314.1_pt1 | contig 12401 bp, 10 predicted proteins | sample 5400061 | NCBI WGS metagenome assembly WNGA01 (sample SAMN13153366, study PRJNA577476) | soil metagenome | isolation source: 100 cm soil or saprolite under grassland replicate 2 | place: USA:California | collected 2016-06-15
CAGGCTGTAGCCCATGGTGCGCAGCACATCGGCCACGGCGGAGTGGCTCACCGGGTAGCCGGCCTCGGTGAGTGCCTCGGCCAGCTGCCGGGTGCTCTTGATGGTCCACCGCAGCGGAGACTCCGGGTCGCCCCGGGTACCCGGGTCCACCAGGCCCTGCAGGGCCCTGACCAGGGCGGGGTTGGCTGTGGCGATAGGCTTGCGACCCGCTCCCGGTCGCCGGACCCTGGGTGAGACCTCGAAGCCCCGGTCGAGCTCATCGACCGCCTTCTGCACGGTGGACCGGGACATTCCCGAGACCTCCGCCACCCGGGTGATCCCTCCCCGACCCAGGGACCGAGCCTCCGCTGCCGCGTAGATCCTGCGCTGGCGCTCGTCGAGATGGGGGAACAGCAGCTCGAACCTCCGAGCCATCGCCTCGTCCGTGGTCCCCACACGGGTGAGTGTACTCCCGGCTCCACTTGACTGTAGGAGTTATTTAGCTACAGTCTCTTAGGAACTCATTCACCTGCTCCCACTGGATCGCCGTCGGTGACGTGGTGGACGTCCGTACGGTGTGGACGGCCCACAGGGACTCTTGCGTTCCAATCCTCCGGTACTGCGCCTGCATCATCAGCCGGTCGAGGAGGGAGTCGAGCTTGTTCGTGGTGTTCGGCTGCGGAACGATCACGGGATTCGTGAACGTGTACGACGCCTGGCCGACCGTCGTCGCGCCGCTCAGCGTTCCCGTGGGGGTGCCGCTCCAGTGCACCGTGAACTTGCGGACCTCGAGCTTGAATGCGGTCTGGCTCTCCGATACGAAGTACTCGGGCGTGCCGGGCGGAGGGGTCGCCCCCCGGAGATTCGCCGGGAGCGGTGTGAAGGGATCGGTGGTGTTGGCAAGGAAGACGACGACCCGGCGCAAGCTCGCTCCGCTTTCGAGATCCTGCCGATTGAACGCCCAGAAGCCGGTGCCCACGAAGGCATCGCTCGGCTCGCGAAACAGGTTGGCTCCCATGTACAGCCCGTCGGGCCACAGGCCCATCTTGGGGTAGTCGGCCAGCGTGCCGTGCGGCGGCCGTCCGGCGCCACCGGGATCCGTCCGCACCGCGTACAGCCACCAGCTGCCCGTGGGGTCGGACGTCTTCGACGCGGCGATGCATTCGTAGAACGGGGCCACCGGCGCCCCGCCACTCAGGTGGAACGCGAAGTCGGCAACGATCCAGCGGTCGGCCAGCACGTCATAGACCACCGTGGGGTCGCCTTCGTTCGCGCCGTGGCACGGCGTGGTCGAGGGGAGATTCGAGAACAGGTTGTTGAATGTGAACGACTTGAGCTTGGTGCCGAACTTGTCGAAGATGCCGACCGCGGTGTTCACGGCCTCGACGTAGTTGTTGGGACCCACGTCGCCGACGGTGTCCGGCGGCCACCCGGCGCCGCACGTCCCCCCGGTGCAGCTGCTGCTCTTGCTCAGACCGGCAAACGTGGCGATCGGGGGCATCCCGGAGAGGGTGGATGGAGAATGCGTGGGGCTTCCCGCGGACTCGGGGCCCGTAGGAAGCCGCTTGATACTCGAGGGAGCGAGGCGCCGGGCCGGGAAGGCTCGCCGGGTTGCAACCTCCGTGCGTGGGAGGTTGCCGACGTCGCCGTCCCATGAGCTGGAGGCAACGAGTGGTCCGGCCACACCCTCGAGCCCTCCCACGGGTGCCGGGGGGGCCGGCGACCTGCTGTCCGAGCCGGCGATCGGCGCCATCACTGCGACGACAAGAGCGATGACGACGACGAGAAATGGTGCCCGCACCACCGAACGACCCATGCTCCGCAACCTCCCCGTTGACACCCGCGACTCAGGTTCGGCCCCCCACAGAGAGCTGCATCGCGCGCGGCAGACCCCCGGCGCCGTGCGCGCCGGTCCGGGGCAACTGTAGAGAGGCCCGGTGCCGGTGGCAAGGGACCTTCGCACATCACCTCAGACCGGCACAGGAGCTGCGAATCGCCAAGGCGATGATTCCGGTACGGTTCGGCGGGCCCGGGATCCCAGTCTTCGGCGGGGTTCTGCGAGGAGGTCAGGAAGGATCGATGAGCGTACTGGACGGGAAGGTGGCCGTGATCACCGGCGCGGGGCGCGGGATCGGGCGGGGCGAGGCGCTGCTGTTCGCCGAGGAGGGCGCCCGCGTGGTCGTCAACGACCTCGGCGGGGAGTGGGACGGGACCGGCGCGGATCCCCGGGCAGCGTCGCAGGTGGTCGGGGAGATCGCGGCGGCTGGTGGCGAGGCGGTCGCCCACTTCGAGGACATCGGCGAACCGGAGGGGGCCGCCTCCGTGGTGCGGCTGGCGCTCGACACGTGGGGGCGGCTGGACGCGGTCGTCAACAACGCCGGGATCCTGCGCGACCGGATGGTGTTCAACATGTCGGTGGAGGAGTGGGACGCGGTGATCAAGGTCCATCTCCGGGGCCACTTCCTGGTGACCCACGAGGCCTGCGCGCACTGGCGCGAACGCTCGAAGGCCGGCGAGGAGGTCCGGGGGGCGATCGTGAACACCTCGTCGACGAGCGGGATCCTGGGGATCGCCGGCCAGTCGAACTACGGCGCGGCCAAGGCGGGGATCGCCGCGTTCAGCTACATCACGGCGATGGAGATGGAGCGGTACGGGGTCCGTGTGAACGCCATCGCGCCCGGCGCGCGCACCCGTATGACCGAGAAGACGTTCGGCGACATGGCCGCGACCCCCGAGGGCGAGTTCGACGCGCTGGCCCCGGAGAACGTCGCGCCCCTGGTGGCGTTCCTGTGCTCGGACGCCGCGGAGGGGATCACCGGGCAGGTGTTCGGGATCCAGGGGGGCTTGGTCGAGCTGTACCAGGGCTGGCGCCCCGTCTCGTCGCTGCACCGGGACGCTCGGTGGTCGCCCTCCGAGCTGGCGGGGCGGATGGACGAGCTGTTCGGCGACCGGGAACGGGTGTACCGGCCTCCGGCGTCGCCGTTCCGGCGGACCGCCGGGCTCGGTTCCCCGGGCGCCTAGCCGCATGGCCGTCTACTTCGGGGGCGTCCAGCTGTTCGACGGGCACACGGTGCGGAGCCGCGCCGGCGTCCTTGTTGTCGGCGGGCGGATCGAGTGGGTCGGCCCTCACGGCCGCGCGCCCCGGGCGGCGCGCGCCGCCCACGAGGTGGACGGTACGGGCCGGACCCTCTTGCCCGGGCTCATCGACTGCCACGTGCACCTGTGCTTCGACGGCGGCGCCGATTTCCAGGCCGAGGGCCGGGAGCTGGCCGGGAACGACGCGCTGGCGGCGCTGAAGGCGCTGCGGAACGGCCGGCTGCACCTCGCGCGCGGCGTGACCACGGTCCGCGACCTCGGCGGGCCGAGCGGCTACGCGTGCTCGGTGGCCCGGGCCATCGAGGCCGGCATCGTCGAGGGACCGCGGGTGGTCCCCGCCGGGCGGGCCCTCACCGTGACCGGTGGCCACGGGCACGGCGCCTTCGCCTACGAGGTGGACGGTCCGGAGAACGTCCGCCGCGCGGTCCGCGAGCAGATGCGCAGCGGCGCGCGGGCCATCAAGCTCATCGCCACGGGCGGCGTCCTGACGCCGGGCGTCAGCGCCGACTTCACCGCGTTCACCCCCGAGGAACTCCACGCGGCGGCCGACGAGGCGCACCAGTGGGGAAGGGGCATCGCCGCCCACGCCATCGGCGCGACCGGCCTGGAGAACGCCGTGCGCGCCGGCTTCGACTCGATCGAGCACGGCTCCCAGATCAGCGTCGCGGTCGCCCGGCTGATGCGGGAGCGAGGGACGATCCTGGTGCCGACGATCAGCGCGCTGCGCGGCATCGTCGACAACCCCGACGAGGTGCCCGCCTACCAGGAGGAGAAGGGCCGGCAGGTCATGTCGTGGGCGCGGGACTCGTTCCGGCGCGCCGTCCGGGAGGGCGTCCGGTTTGCCGTGGGGACCGACGCCGGGACGCCGTTCAACCCCCACGGGAACGCGCCGCTCGAGATCGAGCGGATGGTCGAGTGGGGCCTCACCCCGCTCAAGGCGCTGAAGGCGGCGACGTCGAACGCCGCGGAGCTGCTTCGGGTGCCGGACGTGGGAACCGTCGAGCCGGGCAAGGCCGCCGACGTCGTCCTGTACGACGGCGAGCCGCTCGACGAGGTCTCGCTGCTGGCGACCCCGCTGCTGGTGCTGCAGCGGGGCGAGGTCGTTGCGGGGGCGCTGCCGTGACCGGCACCACCGGTCCCGCCCAGCAGCTCCCCGGCCTCGTCGGCGTCGGGACCGGCGGGAGGCTGTGGATCGAGGCCCGCGGGCGGGGGCATCCCGTGCTGCTGTTGCACTCCGGGCTGGTCGATTCGCGGATGTGGGACCCCCAGATGGATTCGCTGGAGGCGGCCGGGTACCGGCCGATCCGGTTCGACCTCCGGGGGTTCGGGCGGTCGGACCGGCCCGAGGCGCCGTACTCGCACGTCGCCGACGCGGTCGCGGTGCTCGACGCGCTGGAGGTCGACCGCGCCGCGATCGTGGGGTGCTCGCTCGGCGGCGCGCTGGACCTGTTGCTGACGGTGCTCCACCCGGAGCGGGTGTCCGCCCTGGTGCTGGCGGGGTCCGGTCTCCCCGGCTACCGGGACTGGTCGCCTCGCATGCGGGCGATCTGGGACGAGGTCGACGAAGTGGCGAAGGCCGGCGAGCTGGACCGGGCGCACGAGCTCGATCTGTCGCCGTGGGTGGACACCCTGGGCGAGCCCTCCGACGATCTGATCCGCTCGATCGCGAGGGACAACCGGCACACGCTGCTCATCGACGAGGAGCTCGAGATCACCCCCGAGGAACCGGTGATCGTCCGCCTCGGCGACATCGCGGCCCCGGCGCTGGTGACGGTCGGCGGGCGCGACATCCCGGAGATGCTCGCCATCGCGGACCTGCTCGCCGAGGGCATCCCGGACGCCCGCGGCCCCGTGGTCATGGAGGGCGCCGACCACCTCCTCCCGATGCGCAGGCCCGAGGAATTCGACCGCGCCCTGCTGGAGTTCCTCGGCGAGGTCCTCCCGAAGCGCTGACGCGTTCGGCGGCGGCAAGGGGCTCCTGCGCAGCGGCGCCTCGGGCGCGCGTGTAGCGTTCGCGGACATGGCGGGGCGGATCGGGGTCGGGGTGCAGGTGCTGGGGCGGCCCCCGGCCGCGGCGCTCTCGGCCATCGCGCGGGGGCTCGAGGTGGCCGGGGCCGACTCGTTCTGGGCGCCGGACCACTGGATGTACCTGGTGCCGCTCGGAGTGTGGGACGCGGCGACGTTCCCGGCGGCGCGATTGATTCGCAACCCGGACGAGAACTTCGACGCGTTCACGTTCCTCACCTGGCTTGCCGGGAAGACGCGCCGCGCCCGCATCGCCACCGCCGTCACGGAATCCATCCGGCGCCACCCTGCCGAGATCGCCCAGGCGGCGCTGACGCTCCACCACCTGTCGCACGGCCGGTTCGTGCTGGGCATCGGGGCGGGGGAGAAGGAGAACGTCGAGCCGTACGGGCTGTCCTACGCCGGGCAGGTCAGCCGGCTGGAGGAGGCGCTGTACGTCATCCGGCTGCTGTGGGGCTCGCGCGACTACGTGTCGTACGAGGGGCGGTACTTCCGGCTGGACCGCGGGGTGATCGGGCTGGGGCCGTACCGGAAGACGTTCCCGCCGATCTGGCTGGCTGCGCACGGCCCGAGGACCCTTCGGCTGACCGGCAGGTACGGCGACGGGTGGCTACCCACGCATCACATGGAACCGGACGAATACGCCGACCGTCTCCAGACGATCCGCAGCGCGGGTTTCGAGGCCGGCCGGTCGATGTCGTCGTTCACGCCCTCGTACGAGATGACGGTCGTCACGGCCGACACGCACGACGCCGCCCACCGGCTGCTCGACGCGAACGCAATGCGCCTCGGCGCGCTGGTGATGCCCGCGGAGCTGTGGGAGCGCGAGGGCGTGCAGCATCCGCTGGGACCGAAGTTCCGGGGCATCCTGGACTGGGTGCCGTCGCGCCTCGACCCCGACGAGGTCCGGGGGCACATGCGGGAGGTGCCGTTCGGCGTGCTGCACGCCGCGTTCGACCACGGGACTCCGGACCAGCTCGCGGCGCGCATCGAGTCCTACGCCGCGGTCGGGCTCCGCCACGTCGTGCTCCGCAACGTCGGCCCCCTGATCGACCCCCGCCGCGCCATCGCCTCCTACCGCGACGTCGGCCGGATCGTCCGGCTGCTCCGCCGCTCGTAGACCGTCGTCGGCGAATCCCTGGCGCATCCGGGCCGAGGGGTGGTACAAGAGGCGCTATGTCCGACCAGAGGATCGGCACGGAGCTGGCCGGCTACCGCATCGAATCGCTCCTCGGCCGGGGAGGCATGAGCGTCGTGTACCTGGCCGAGGACCTCCGGCTGAAGCGGAAGGCGGCGCTGAAGGTCCTGGCGCCCGAGCTGGCGATGGACGAGACCTTCCGGGAGCGGTTCATCGCGGAGTCGGAGCTGGCCGCGGGGCTCGACCACCCGAACGTCATCCCGATCTTCGAGGCGGGGGATGCGGGCGGCGTGCTGTTCATCGCCATGCGGTACGTGAAGTCCACCGACCTCAAGGTGCTGATCAAGCGGGAGGGCCGGCTTGCGCCGGACCGGGCCATGTCGCTCGTCGGGCAGACCGCCAGCGCCCTCGACGCCGCGCACGAGCAGGGCCTGGTCCACCGAGACGTGAAGCCGGCGAACATCCTGGTGGCCGAGAGACAGGGGCCGGGCGGGACCGACCACGTGTACCTGGCCGACTTCGGCCTGACCAAGCGGGCCGCGCAGCGAACCGGGCTCACCCGGACCGGCCAGTTCGTGGGCACGGTGGACTACGTCGCGCCCGAGCAGATCGAGGGCAAGGAACTCGACGGCCGGACGGACGAGTACGCGCTGGCCTGCGTGCTCTACGAGTGCCTGGCGGGCGACAGCCCGTATCCGAAGGACGACGAGACCTCGGTCCTCATCGCGCACCTCATGGACCCCGTCCCGTCGATCCGGTCCATCCGTCCGGACCTCCCTCCGGCGCTCGACGAGGTGATCCGGACCGGGATGGCCAAGCAGAAGGAGGCCCGGTTCACCGACTGCGTGTCGTTCGTGCGGGCCGCGACCGACGCGCTCGGTGGCCGCCCGGCCGTCACGCAGTACGCGGCGCCGCCCGTCACCGCCGGGGCGCCCGCGGGGACGTTCCAGCCCGCCCCACCGACCGGGGGCCCGACAGCGGGCACGTTCCCGCCGGCGCCCGGCGGAGTCGACGCCCCTGCGGCCTTCACCGCCCCGCCCGACTCCGGGGGGCTGCAGGCGCCGGCGACCCCCCGAACCTTCGAGGCGGGCCCCGGCACGTTCCGGCCGGCCGGCGGCGAAGGGCCCCCGAGGGGCGGCTCGGGCCGCAGGCGCCTGCTGACCGTGGCGGCGGCGGCCGTGGCCGCGGCCATCGTGGCCGCGGTGCTGGTCGTCATCCTGGGCAAGGGTTCTGGAGGCGGGGGGGTCGCCCAGTCGCCGACCGGCGCGGGGCCATCCTCCTCGTCCTCGGCACGATCCTTCGCTCCCGGCACCGTGATCCTCCGGGACGACTTCTCCAGCAACGCCGGGAAGTGGGACGAGGCCAACCAGCGATCGTTCCGTGAGGGCATCCAGGACGACGCCTATTTCCAGGGGATCAAGGTCACCACCGACCCGGCGTCCTTCGCCCCGGGCTTCCCCCACGTTCCGCAGGCCCAGGACCTCGGCGACATCAGCGTCACGGTCAACGCGCAGAAGGTGGCGGGCGTGGGCCCCACCAACGCGTGGGGCGTCGCCTGCCGGACCGGGGCCAACACGAAGGCGTACTACTTCGCGATCACGTCGGCGACCGACTGGGCCATCGAGAAAAGCGACGGCGTCAACCAGCCGCTGCTGGTACAGGGGAAGGATCCGGCGATCCTCCGGGGGCACGGGCAAAACACGATCCGCGCCGACTGCGTCGACGAGGGAGACTCGGTGCGACTGACGATGTTCGTCAACGACCACCGGGTCGGACAGTTCACCGACACGCCGGAGTCGCAGGTCGATGGGGACACCCCTCCCGTGTTCCATACCGGCACCGTCGGTCTGGTCAGCGTGGGGAACGCGGGGCTGCTCGTGCATTTCGACGATTTCGAGGTCAAGGCCCGGTAGCCCGGAAGCCGGCCAGCCGCCGGCCAGCACTGCCGCTCAGCCGCCGGCCAGCACTGCCGCTCAGCCGCCGGCCAGCACCGCCGCGCCCACGGCGCCCGAGAAGTCGCCCAGCTCCGTGGTCAGGATCGTCGGTGGGTGCTCCTGCACGAACAGGTGCGGCTCCATGGCCCTCTCGACCCGGTCGGCGAAGGACGTTCCCAGGCGATCGCCGAGGCCGCCCCCGATCATGATCGCGTCGAGGTCGAGGACGTTCTGCGCGGAGGCCAGCGCGATGCCCAGCGCCCACACGGCCTCGTCGACCAGCTCCTCCGCCATCTTGTCCTTCTTCTCCAGGGCCTCCTCCCACACGCCGGAGGCCAGGCGGGTCCTTCCCTTCTTCTCCATGATCCTGAACAGGTCGGTCTTGCGGCCCTTCCGGACCAGCTCGCGGGCCCGGACCTCCATGCGGCCGCGGCCGGCGTAGGCCTCCAGGCAGCCATGGCGCCCGCAGGAGCACTCGCGCCCGCCGTCCTTGACGACGGCGTGGCCGATCTCCCCGGCGGCCCCCCTGCCCTCGCGGAGCTTCCCGTCGAGGATCAGCCCGCCGCCGACGCCGGTTCCGACGAACACGCCGAGGAAGTTCCGGTACGGACGGCCGGCGCCGCGCTTGAACTCGCCGAGGATGGCCACCCGGACGTCGTTGTCGATGTGCACCGGAGCGCGCCCGAGCTTGCGGGACACCTGCGGACCCAGCGGGACCGGCGGGTCGACGAACCCGGGCACGTTCGAGGCGAGCGAGACCTCGCCGCGGTCGGCGTCGATCTCGCCCGGGGTCCCGATGCCGACTCCCCGGAGGTCCTTCGCGGCGGCTCCCGCCTGGGACAGGGAATCCCTCACCGCCTGCACGATCGCCGCGATCACGTCGTCGGCGCCGCCCTGAGGCGTGGGCACGCGGGAGCTGCCGACCGTCGCGCGGTTGCGGAGCACGACGGCCTGGATCTTGGTTCCCCCGAGGTCGACCCCCGCCGTCAGTCCGGCCATGCGCGGCATGGTATCCCGTCCCGCAACCTCTTCCGAACGTGACGGTGGAGTCCGGCCCGTTTCCAGGGGCGTCCGGTCGCGTCCGGCGCCGCCTTCGAACGGGGATGTCGGACCCTCTCCCTACGATGGGCCCGGCCCCGGAGGAGGAGTCATGCATCAGATCGGAATCGTGTTGATCGCCCTCGGCGTGGGCCTGGGGGCCGGGTTCGTGCTGGCCGTGCGGCAGCGCTCGGCCGGGAGGGCCAGCGCGGGAGGCGCCGTGGCGGCGACGGCCACGCTCGAGGCCCGCATCGAGGCGCAGTCGGCCGAGATTCGGCGCCTGGCTGATGGGGCCCGGGTCCGCGACACCGGCGAGGAGCGGCTGCAGGCGGAGGTGCGGGCGGCCCGCCGCGCGCTGGAGGCGCTGGGGATCCGCGACGAGGAACGACGCGGCCGCGAGGCCGAGCACGCGCAGGTGATCCGGCGGCTGGCCACCGTGCTGGCCGGCGGGTCGTCGAAGGGCCGGGCCGGGGAGAACGTGCTCCGCGAGCACCTCGCCGAGCTGCCGCCGGGGATGCTGGTGAGCGACTTCCGGGTCAACGGGAAGGTCGTGGAGTACGGGCTGCTGCTGCCCGACGGACGGCGGCTGCCGATCGACTCGAAATGGACGGCCGTGCGTGAGCTGGAGGCGCTGGAGGCGTCGGCCGGCGACCCCGAGCGGCGCGACGCCCTGGCCAGGGACGTCGAGCGGGTGGTGGCGGCCCGGGCGCGGGAGGTGGCGCAGTACCTCGATCCCGGGCTCACCGCGCCGGTGGCCGTGGCCGCCGTCCCCGACGCCGCGTACGCGGTCCTGCGGCGGGCGCATGCCGAGGCGTTCGGCCGCGGGGTGATCATCGTCCCGTACTCGGCCGCGCTCCCCGTGCTGCTGTTCCTGTACAGCCTGGTGGCCAGGTTCGGCTCGGCGGGCGACCTGGAGGCGTGCCTGACCGAGGTGTGCGGGGTGCTCGAGGTGATGGAGGGCGTGCTGGAGAACAAGGTCGCCCGCGCCGCCACCATGCTCTCGAACGGCGCCGACGAGATCCGCAGCCAGATGGGCAAGGCCCGGGGGTCGATCGCCCGCGCCCGGGCGAGCACCGTGGAGCCGCCGGCGGCCATCGCCTTCCCCTCGCGGAGGGGAGGTGAGGCGCCCGAGCTGCTCCGGGCGATCGACTGACGTGCGGCCCCGGCCGGACACAGGCCGGACTCGGGTATGGTCCGCCCCGTGGACATCGACGTCGGGTTCCAGGACGAGCTCGACCGGCTCGGGTTCGAGGTGGCCGAGCAGCGCGCGGCCGGAGGCGCCCGCCTGTACCGGGCCACGCCCAACCGGTTCCTGACGTACTCGGTCCACGCCTACCCCGACGGGACCGCGCTGTTCAGCTGGGAGTTCGCGATCGTCGACTTCCTGGCGACACATGGGGTCGCGCTCGGGTCCAGCGAGTCGTTGAACACGTTCATGTTCCCCGCGACCGACGACTCCGGTCCCCAGGACCCGGCCTGGCTGACCTCGGTGCTGGACCGGGCGGACGCGACGCTGCGGTCCCTCGACTTCGCCGACCCCGAACGGTGAGCCCGTCGAGACCACCGCCGGGGCGGCCCCGCGGCCGCCGGCCTGGGCAGTACGGTTGCCGCCGGTCGCGGCGGGCGGTACAACGGCCGGCACCGTGACCCGAACCGTCGCCGTCGCCAACCAGAAGGGCGGAGTGGCCAAGACGACCACCGTGGCCGCCCTGGCCTCGGCCATGTCCGAGCGGGGCCGGAAGGTGCTGGCGGTCGACCTGGACCCGCAGGCCTGCCTGACGTTCAGCCTGGGGCTGGATCCGGACGAGCTCGAGCCCACGGTTCACGACGTCCTGGTGGGCCGGGCCGATCCCGCCGAGGCCGTCGTGGCCGTCCCGGGCGACGACTTCGACCTGCTCCCGGCGAACATCGACCTGGCCGGCGCCGAGGCCTACCTGCTCACGCGGACCGGGCGGGAGTACGCGCTCCGGCAGGTCCTCGAGGAGCTGCCGGACTACGAGCTCATCCTCCTGGACTGTCCTCCGTCCCTCGGCGTGCTCACCATCAACGCGCTGACCGCGGCCGACGAGGTGGTCATCCCCATGCAGTGCGAGACCCTGTCGCATCGGGGCGTGGGGCAGCTGCTGTCCTCGATCGAGGACGTCCGCCGGCTGACCAACCGGCGCCTGGTGGTCCGGGGCCTCCTCCCGACGATGTTCGACGGCCGGACCAACCACGCGAAGGAGGTCCTCGCGGACGTCGGGTCCCGGTACGGCCTCCCCGTGCTGGACCCGCCCATCCGCAAGAGCATCCGGTTCGCGGAGGCGCCGCGCGACGGCCGGAGCATCCTCCGGTTCGCGCCGTCCCACCCGGGCGCCGAGGCCTACCGCGAGCTGGCGCGGCAGCTCGCCTCGTGAGCCCCCCGCGCGGGGACCGGGGTGGGCCCGCCCGGCGCTCGGGCCGCCGGAGCGCAGAGCCGTTGCAGCGGATCGCCGTGGGCGGCGAGCCCGAGGGCCCGTCGAAGCCGAAGCAGGCGGGGGCGCCCACGGGTCGGTGGAAGCCGAAACAGGCGGGCGCGCCCACGGGTCGGTCGAAGCCGAAGCAGGCGGGTGTGCCCACGGACTCCGCACGCCGACGGCGGCCTGCGGGGAGCTCCGGGGCCTCCACGAGCTCACGCCGGCGGGGCTCCCAGGCCCCGGCGACGCCTTCCGGTCTGGACCGGATCCGTCCGCGGCGCGACTCCTCGACCGACTCGCTCTCCGACGAGCGGGACCCCCTGGGCAGGGCCGCGCTCTACTCGTCCGGATCCGACCGGCAGCCGTCCGCGCTGGGCACGTTCCTGGTGGAGTGCTCAGCCTGTCACCGCGAGACGCCGGTCACCGCCGGTGACCTCGTTCGCCTCGGGCTCCCCTCGATCCACCTGCCGATCGTGAAGCGGTATCCGTCGCTCATGCGCTGCCCCGCGTGCGGGCGGCGGACCTGGGTTCGCGTCCGCTGGCGCCTGTAGCGGGCGGGCTGAGCAGCCTATGGGCCGCAAGTCAAATCTGGGTGCCGGACACGACGATCCTTCCCAGCGCTGGAGCCAGGTCGATGTCGAGGTCGATGGTCTGCGTGCGAGTGCCGCGACGTCTCGAGGTGTGCTCCCACCCGCCTCCCCGGCCCAACCTAACGAGCAACCGGGTTCTGCCCAACAGCCCTCATCCGGGCTCTCG
>WNGA01010316.1_pt1 | contig 12398 bp, 10 predicted proteins | sample 5400061 | NCBI WGS metagenome assembly WNGA01 (sample SAMN13153366, study PRJNA577476) | soil metagenome | isolation source: 100 cm soil or saprolite under grassland replicate 2 | place: USA:California | collected 2016-06-15
ACGGAGCCGTCGGGCGCGATATCGCGAAGCGTCATCGAGCCGGCAATCTGCGTGACTGGGCGGAAGCTGCCGGACGGACTGACTGCCCACAGCGACTTCGGCGCGCCGTCGCGTGCCGCGGTAAACCAGATTTCGCCTGACGGATGCCACGCGATGCCGCCGACCTCGGTCCATTCACCCGACAGCATTCGCACGTGTCCCGCGAGGTCGGTCAGCTTGACCGATCCGCGGTTGTCGTTTCGCACGGGGTGCTCGACAAACGCAATCTGATCGCCGCGCGGCGCCACACGTACGCCGCTCAACCATCCCGCTGTTCGCATCACAGGGGTGCCAATCGGAAACTCCAGCTGGTTCATTCCGTCGGCGGCGCGGACGATGGCGAGCCGGTCGCTCGTTGGATCCCAATCGGCCGACATCACGTTGCGCTGAACGGGCGACGGCGCACCGCCGTTCATGGCAACGCGGGACAGGGTGCCGCCAGCGACCGGCAACGTGCCGTCGAACGACATCAGCGCGAGCTGACCGGAGCTCGAAACAGCCACGAGCCTCAGATCCTCGAACCCCAGCGGTCGCGATTCAGGACTTGACGGGTAGGTCACAAAGAGCCGACGCCGTCCGTTATCCCAACTTGCGGTGTACAAAATGCTGCGTGTGTCGGGTGCGAAGCGTGCACCCCAGATCTGTCCGTGCCGAAAAGTCACCTGGCGAAATTGAAATTCGGCGGGTGCCGGCCGGCGCAATGCGAACCAGGATGTAATGACCAGTGCGCTGACGATCAGAGCAACGCTGAGGGCGCGAAGCACCGCCGCTTGCCGGGGCCGGCCGCCGCCGGCAGCTGGCAGCGCCTCGGAGACGTGTGCCGGCGTTTCGTCAGCGAGCTCGACCGGCGCAATGAATCGATAGCCGAGTCGCGAGAGCGTTTCGATGTACCGAGGACTCTCGGCGGAATCGCCGAGAACGATGCGCAAGCGATTCGCTGCCGTGTTGAGACCAGCTTCGAAGTCGACGAAGACATCCGAGGTCCAGAGCCGTTCGCGCAACTCATCGCGTGTCACGATCTCGCCAGGCCGCTCCAGAAGGGCGTGCAGGAGCTGGAAGGGCTTGCCCTGCAATCTGACTTTGACACCGTGTTTGCGCAGCTCGCCGGTGCGCGCATCGAGCTCGAAGACGCCAAACCGTACAACCCTGCGAGCGCCGGCCGGACTGGTGCTGGCCATCGGCGGGAAGGCGTGTATTGTGTACCCTGTTTGACGCCGTTTCAATCGGTGTAGCCTAGGGAACGAAGAGCAACGAAGAACTAGGAACGAAGAACTAGGAACGAAGAGCGAAGGACGCCGCCTTTTGACGCATGCTCACGACACCAGTCCCGAGACCTGTCCTCGCTGCCTTGTCGTGGAGCGACTTTCCATGACGATCGAAGGGCACACGTTGACGGACGTGCGCTTGAGTGGTTGGGTGTACGGTCCCGATCCCGGCACCGCACCTGCCGCCGTGATCGTCGGCGGCATTACCGCGTCGCCTTTTCCCTTCGTGACGGCTGCGCCGAGCCCGCCGCCGGTCGCGAGGCCTGGTGGCCGGCCCTTGGCGCGCCGGATCTCATCGATATCACCCGCTACACGGTGCTCTGCCCGAGCTGGCCGGGAAACAGATCGACCTGGCGCGAATTTGAAGACGCACCCTCGCCGCCGGCGCTCTCAGTGTCCGGGCTCGCGGATCTCCTCGCGGCATGGCTCGAAGGCTGCCGCTGCACCGTGCCGGTCACCTTCGTGGGCGCGAGCCTCGGCGGCATGGTCGGTGCGGCCTTTGCCGTGCAACACCGGGAGCGCTGCGGCAAGCTGATCGTCATTTCCGGAGGGACGATGACGATAGGAGATATTAAGGCCGTCTCGCGGTTAGCATAACGCCCGTTCTCGGCCCCTCCCCCTCACGACAGCCCCTTGCCCTCACGACAGCGCGGATTAGGCTGCCGTCTGAAGCCGGGTATCGCCAAGTCGGGCAGGAATACCAAAGGGAAACAGCCGTGAGGGAACAGGAACGACGCGCCGCGCCGACACCCCTCCTCGCGGGACGCGACGGTCGACCGTCTGATGCGGGCGCCGCATCAGGTGCCACGCGCCGCAACATAATTTCCGCGCCGCCTGGATGACTCAGAACCACGAAGACGTACGGCGCGATTTCGGGAACAGACCCGACTGAAATCCGAGCATGCGGGCATACCAATCGGCGCTCGCTGCCACATCGCGAACCGGCAGCACCGGTGCGGCTCCAAAAATCGACATGCTCTGGCCTTGATAGCCGTTCGCGCTCAGCTGCACGCGGCAATTGTCGGGACCGTGGAAGTAGAGCCGATCGCGGCCGCTCACGGTGTACCACACGCGTGCGGTCTTGTCCCAGCTCCCGGTCACGACGACGATGCCATCATTGGAATATGCCGCCGCCAACCGCTACTCGGGCGGCACATTACGGAACGTGAGCAAAAGGGCCAAGACGTCAGCGCGCAATCGTGGGGCCGGCGTTGCTCCTGGCGAAATCGAAGAGGACGGGCTGCTGCAACCTTGGCGAGTTTGCGACAAGGGCGAGCCCGCGCGTTGCGGTGGTGAGTCCTTCGAGGCGACCTTCCCTGATCGCCTGATCTAGCTGTGGAACGCGCCCGGTTCCAAACGCGAGCCATTCTGCGAGCTTCACCTCACCGTCCCTGGGTTTGTAGTCTGCCTGTCCCCGCACGAGGCCGTCGGTGACCAGCGCGAACGTCAGCAGCCCGTGCTGGAGCGTGTCGTACTCCCACGCGACATCCGCCGCCTGGCTCGCCGTCACGATCTTGATCCGCTTATCGTATGCCAGCTGGCCGAGGCCGCGACTGCCCATGGGCCCTGGTTTGAATCCCTCCGCCTCAATGGTCGCCGCCGAATGACACGCATCCACGATGATCGCGATCTGGCCGGCGTCCACGGCGCGCAACCAGTCGGTGAGCTCATCGCTCGCGATCGCGTGCTCGAGGATTCCAGGCGTTATGCCGCCCTGCGTGCCCGTCCCGATATCGTATGGAAGGAAATAGAAGTTCCCTTGCGCATCAGCATAGCCATGGCTCGACAGCGAGATCACCAGGAGGTCCTCGGGCCGTGCAGGCTTGATGCTCGCGGCGTTCGGAACACGGCCCATGGCGTCGGAATCCACACGACGTCCGGCGAGCAGATCCAGCACGGCCTTCACATTCGCCTTGGTGGCTGTCGTCGATATTGGCACCTTGACGCCGTCTTTCATCTCGTAGTCGGAGATAAGCGGAATTCGGATGATGTCCGCGAAGTCTCCGACTTGGGACAGATTCTTGTGGAGCACGTCGCTCAACGCCGCGGCATCCGCCGCCGCAAACCGCAGGTCAAACGCGGGATTCTCCGTAAGATTGACGCCAATCGTCACGAGGTAGGCACGTCCTTTCAACGTCGACAGCGTGTTGGGGACCTCGTACTTCCTGCGCGAGGTCTCGCTCTTGACCCGGTCGTCGTTGAAGGCGTAGGCCGCGAACTCGACTGGATTCGCGCTCTGCTGCCGGGGCAGTTTGATCGACGTGAACGTGATTTCTCCCGATCCCGTCGCGTCGAGCGTGACCGCCGCAGCCTTGCGCCACGCCGCGAGAGACTCCGCGCCGTGGCGGCGCGCCCCCGGCGAGGCGTCGCGTTCAGGAATCGGCCACTCGTCGACAATTTGGCCGTCACGGAACAGCCGCACGTCATATACGCCGGTCGTCATCGTGACGCTCGAGCCGTTTCGCTGGAACGCCCGCTGCGCCGAGCTGACCTTGACTGTCACGTCGACGAGTCCCGGATCCGCCGCCGTGGGCTCGATGCGAGTGACCGCGACCGCGGGCTGCACACGATTGACGTTCAACAGCGACGCAACCGCGGGAAGCCGGTCTCCGGCCAGCACGCGCCGGAGCAGTCCGGGTTCGTAGTAGTCGCGCATGAACACTTCGAGCGGCAGCGCGTGCAGCGGATCGTCGGGCATCACCCAGTGGAGGCCCGGATTGCCGTCGAGGTTATCGGTGTCGAAGCGGCCGTCCGGCGTCACGACGGCCCAGGTGCCGTCGTCGAACGAGATCAGGGTGCACAGCTCAGCCCCAGTCTCGGCATTCCACAATCGCGTCGTGTGATCGTTGCTTCCCGTCAAGACATGTCGGCCATCCGGGGAGAACGCGATGCGAGACACCGAGTCGGTATGACCTGCGAAGGTTCGAAGGGATTGTCCGGTTTCTGCGTCCCAGAGCTTCGCTGTGTGATCCGCCGATGCCGTCAGTGCCCGGCGGCCGTCGGGCGAGAAGGCGACTTGTGTGACGCGGCTTGTGTGCCCCGAGAAGGTGCGGAGCAGCTGACCATTCGTCGCATCGCGCAGTCTGGCCGCCGGGCCGCTGCCGATGAGCACGTGGCGCCCATCCGGGGAGATCGCCACGCTCGTGACGAACGCAGGTTCCTCGAAGGTGCGGACAAGGCCGCCGGTGGCAACATCCCAGAGCTTGGCCGTCCCGTTGGACAACGTCCCGTCGGACATCAACACCTGGCTTCCGTCTGCCGAAAAGGCGACTGCTTCCACGGACGATTGGACGGCGCTTCCACCAGCAAACGTGCGCACGCGTTCGCCCGTCGCCGTGTTCCACAAGGTCGCCACGTTGTCGCGGCCGCCGACCAGCACGTACTTGCGGTCGGGAGAAAACGCCACGTCATTGATCACAGCGGTTTCAAAGCGCTTCACCGTGCCCTGAAATGTCCGAAGCAACCGGCCGGTTTCTGCGTCCCAAAGTCTTGCCGTGTTGTCGTCGAAGCCGCCGGTCAGCGCGAGACGCGCGTCCGCCGAAAACGCCACGCTCGTGAAACCGTTGCTGAGAGGTAGCGCAAACCGCTGCAGCTGCCGTCCCGTTTCGCCGTCCCACAGCTCCACCGCGGACTCGAGACTCGCGGTTTGAATCCGACGGCCGTCCGCAGAGAAGACAGCGCCCCTGATGGCGCCCGAGTATCCGCGAAACGTGCGGAGCTCATGATTCTGATCCGCGTCCCAAAGCCTTACCGTGCTGTCGTCGGCTGTCGTGAGCACTCCTCGGCCGTCCGGCGAGAACGTAACGCTCGTAATCTTCCCGGGTTGCTCGGCGAAGGTGCGGACTTGTGCCCCGGACGTTGTATTCCAGAGTTTTACCGTTCCGTCATCGCTCCCGGTCAGCGCCCATCGGTCGTCAGAGGAGAAGGTCACGCAGTTGACGGCGCGGCCATGGCCGGTGAACGTGTGCACCTGACGGCCTGAGTTGGCATCCCAGATTCTCGCGGTGTCGTCGGTACCTCCCGTCATGACTCGTTGTCCGTCTGGCGAAAACACGACGCTGGACACCCGGCCGGTGTGGCCGACGAACCGGCGCAGCTCGCGTCCGGAGTCCGCATCCCAGAGCCGCGCCGTCTTGTCATCGCCGCCGGTCAGGACGCGTTTGCCATCGGGTGAGAAGGCCACGCCTCTGACGCGGTTGGGGAACATGCCTTTTCCGGCGTTTAGGTGACCGGCAAACGTGCGCAGCATGCGACCGGTCTCCGCGTCCCACAGTTTTGCGGTGTTGTCATCGCTTCCCGTGAGTACTCTCTTCCCATCAGGCGAAAACGCTACACGCACAACCGAGTCCTTGTGGCCGCTAAAGCTCCGGATCGATTCACCCGTCCTAGCGTCCCAGAGCCTCGCCGCGTGGTCCGCGCCGCCCGTCAACACGAACCGGCCGTCGGGCGAGAAGGCGACGCCTATTACTTCTCCCACATGTCCCACGAACGCGCGAAGCTCTCGCCCAGTCTCCACTTCCCATAGCTTCGCGGTTTCCCCGCCGGCGGTCACCAGGAGCTGCCCGTCGGGCGAGAACGCGGCGGTGTAAACGCTCACCCCCGTGTAACCTAACTGCAGAACAAGACGAGGAACATCCTGGGCGGCGGAGCTCGACGGCGTGGCGCACATCGATAAGGCCAGGAAGGCCACGATTGAGAGACGGAGGCGCGTGGCGTCACACATGGGGGTCTAATACCAGAAGCGCGTCCGCTTTGCCCAGGGACTGTTCGGGAATTGTGTGTGGAGCAGTGTATACGCCTTTCGGGACCACTCGCCGCCACCGACGAGCCGCGTCGCCCGCACCGCGCGGTACAGGGCTTCCGGCAACCGCGGATCGTCCGGCCGCCCGCCGGCGGTTTCGACGATCGCCCGGGCCATGAAGGCCCCCCCGCCGATCCGGCGGCGTAGAGGCGGCGGTGTTCTCCTTCGACCACACGCCTTTATTGACTATAGCCGGGTTAAGCCGGGATTAACGGGGTTAACGGCGTTTCCGCGGCAAGCACGCGGCCCGGTCTCAACATAACGCCCGTTCTCGGTCCTCTCCCTTCACAGCGCAAGCGGAGTCAGCGGTGTCAACGCAGCAGCCGTCAGCGCCATGCTCTCCGAGTGCGACTCGGATCGCACGAGCATATACGCGGCGGCGATCACCCACCAGAGGCGAGATCCCACGAGAACCCGCTGCGGAGCTCCGCGTAGCGCGTCAGCGACTGACGTGTCGTGATCGCCGGCAAGGCCAGTGTCAGTGCGACCGGACCGCCCAAGGGGTCGCGCGTGCGGTCATCACCACCTCACCGCCACTTTGGCGCGCGCGCCTCGTCGATCGCTCGCGTGGTCCGGCGCCAGACTTCGATGCGTCCGAAACGCGATTCAAAACGATAATGCGCGCGGACGGCGGCGCTCACGCGATCCAGCTGCATACGCGGCTCGACGCCGACCTCATCGGGAACCCACACGACGACCGCGTCGGTCGATCGCTCCAGCGCCGCAGCGAACACATCGTCGAGGTCCTCGTCAATCATCCACATCCAGCAGATTCCCGATTCCACCAGAAACGGCGAGAGCCGCCCGGCGGGCGCGTTCACGGGCGGGAACGGAAATCGCCTCAGGACGTTGGCCACCAGCGTCTGCGAATTCGTTCTGGCTCGCAGGTATGAGAGGACACCCCGGTAGTCGCTCCACCGATAACCCGAATAGTCCACATCCGCGGGATCGAACCACTCGTGAGCACCGATCGGTGGAACCGTTGGCTCTCTGTGATCGAACACGCGTTCGAGCGCACGGACACTTTCGCCGACGCTGCAATACCGCGGGACCGCGGGCACGACCTCGCACAGAATGACGAGAACGGCGAGCAACGCGAGCGGCCTTGCCAGCGATCGCGACGCCACGATCCACGCGACGGAAACCCCCACGACGACCGAGCCGATCAACTCCAATGGCCGGAGCAAGTACGCGTGCTGGACCGGATGCATCGGCTTATAAAGGAGCACCGCGAACATGGCCAGGGCCCACGTTCGGCCAGTGCGGCGCATCTCTGGCGGACCGAACATCGCGAGCAGCGGGGCAACCGCGACCAGGCAGAACGTCCATCCGCTCCCCAGTTGCTCGACGAATACTTGAAGCGCGCCAAGGGCGGTGTTTTGACTGTAAGGCCCGCCGTACGCGACGACACGGAGGCCGCTCAGGAAGTCGGGCATCACGCCGGCCAGGATCAACGGCGCGAAAACGACGAGGAGGGTTGTTACAAAGATCGCCGACCATTCCGCGAAGGCGCGCGCCACGGTGCCGGCTGACGTGTCCACTCGATGCGCGTTCTCATCGATGGCCGACGCCAGCGCTGGGAGGAAAAGAGCTACGTGTGGCCGGAACGCAAAGGCAACGGCCGTCAGCACCGCGGAGAGCGCACGACCTCTGCGCCCGTACCAACCCTGTAAAGCGAGCACCGCGAGAACGATCAGACACGTCGCTTGCCAATCGCGTTGGGCGACCTGTGCATAGTCGAGACTCAGATAGCGGGCGATGACGGCTAGATAGCCAACGAGCCCGGGCAACGGCCCTCCGAGGCAACGTCGGCTCCATGCGATCAGCCCGACTCCCAACGCGACGAGAAAGCCGACATCCACCGCGTAGAACGCCGCGGTATGTCCCCAGCCAATGGTCTTGCCCAGGATCCAGAGAACGTAGATTTGGCCTGGGAAGTTGTAGGCGCGAATATCTCGATACGGGAGAATTCCTGCATCCCACGATTGCGCGATCGTGCCGAACGCGTCGAGGTCGCGGAACCACGGCCAGGTCAGGTAATGAGGCACCCAGATCGCCAGCAGCGCCACGCAGCCGAGGCCGGTGATCCAAGGGAGTCCTCTGCCGAGTGATCGCTCCGCGACGGCGTCGACGTTTCGCGCTAATCGTTCGGCTCCTCGGCTGTTTCGACGCCTGCGGAGCAGCTCGTACCCGAGCCCGAGCGTGACGGCCAGCCATTCGGCCGGATAACCAGTAGGACTGCGAGGCACTAATCCGGTGACGTCGGTCGCAAGCACCAGGAACAACAGCGGCACGGTGACCGCGAGTGCCAGCTCGATCAGCCGCACGCGATCGTCGTGATCCTGAGGCGATGTCATCTCGCGTTCGAGACGATGAGTTTGTCGAGAATCTCTGCAAAGAGTCTGTGACCATCAGCGGTCCAGTGGACATCGTCGATCCACTGGTAGTACTGCCGACCGGTGGATGCAATCGCGGCTCGGAAGTCGCCGCTCGTGTGAATAAAGGTGCTGGTGGGATATCGCGCCGCCACGTTTTCTCGTTCAATCCAATACTCGAAGTACGGTGCCGACGCGTGGCTGTCGGGCAGCGCGCCGTGCAGGAGCGTGGTCTTGTGTTGACCGGTGAGATTCTCGGCGCGCGGATAGGTGACGAAGTAGAGCTTCTGTCGCGCTGGTTTCAGCAGCGAGATCGATCGGATGTATTTCTCGGAGTTCGTGAAGAGATCGCCGTACCTGCTCGGATCCTTGCACGTCTCGAAATAGAGTCGCAGTTTCTGTGCATCCCTGATTGGGATCCTGGCGCTCTCGGGCATGAAGCCGCTTCCTGTCCAGCGTTGCTTGATCTCATTCGCCTGCTGAAACATCCGCGAGTACCGCAGGAAGAGAAACGTCACCGGATCGGACTCGTACTGCTCGAGAATCGTATCAGTGAAGTCAGAATCGGAAAGCGTGTGGCGGGTGACGTCCGAGCGCGACGACAACTCCTGCTCGTACAGATAGTCGTCAGCGACATCGGTTTGATCGAGGCACACGATCACGATGTCCGGATCCAGCGGCAGGATCACGTCTCGATAGATTCGTTCGTAGACGAGCGTCGAGTACGACGTGGAACCGAGATTGATGATCCGAATCCGAGGAGGCGGTACGGAGTCGTAGCGTAGCTGCAGGACAGATGTAAACCGCAGCGAGGAGTCGATCGCGTCGCCGGCGACGAAGCTGTCTCCCAGCACGACGATCGTACGGTCTCCTCGAAACGCCGATGGCTCGGCGCTGATTTGTCTCAGCAGCCGCGAGAGCTCGGGCGAGGTGTGATGGTAGCGTGGCGAAAAGCGCGCCTCAGTGTTGATCGGCGGGCCGCTGGGGAAGACACGCATGCCGAGCTCTGCCAGCGCGAGCGAGACGGCGAGCGCGATGACGATGACCACGAGCCTTACGTGCCGGGGCACGCGCGTTCGCTCTGATCCCATCGGTCGGAATCGGTCATGGCGCGTCGTCCCGTATTCGGTACAGGCGCACCGGAAACAGCAGCTCTGGCGGCGATCGATAAATCTCCTGCGCGTCCGTCAACCCGGTCATGTGTCGCACACGTTCGAGATACGGACCGAACTGCTCGGAATCGATGTGCGGCGGCAGCTCGAAGGATCCCCAGAGTACGTGCGTGACGTGATAGCCGAACGGCCCGTCGCCGATCGTTTCCAGTTTTCTGCGTGGATCGAAATTCCGCGGCATCAGTATCGTCGTTCGCTGACTGAGAAGGCGCATCTCCCAGGGGAAACCACGTCATGAGTCGCGCCTGCGGCGACACCGCTTCGGGATGCCGGCGGATCCACTCGCCGACCGCGCGCTACGGACGATAGGAGATATTAAGGCCGTCTCGCGGTTGGCATCACGCCCGTTCTCGGCCCCTCCCCCTCACGACAGGTCGAGTGGGTCAGGTGGGCCGGGGGGACGCGCTGACGCACTCGCCGACGATGATCGCGCCGACCGTCGACGGGATGCTGCGGGGGACGGCGCCGTACACGTCGCCGGAGCAGGCGCAGGGGAAAGCGGTCGACAAGCGGACGGACATCTGGGCCTTCGGGTGCGTGCTGTATGAGATGCTGACCGGACGTCGCGCGTTCGGCGGCGAGACGACGACCGACGTGCTCGCGGCGATTGTGGAGCGCGAGCCGGATTGGAGCGCATTGCCCGCGGCGACGTCGCCGCCCGTACGGCGGGTGATCGAGCGCTGTCTCGTCAAGGATCCGAAGCGCCGTGTGCGCGACATCGGAGATGTACGCGCCGACCTGGACGACGTCGGCTCGCGCGCCGCAGCCGACCAGGCGCCGTGACGGCTACGCGCCGGCATGGCTGGCAGCTATCGGCGTCGTCGCGCTCGCCGCAGCGGTTGGCGTCCTGTTCATCGCTCGTCGCGGCCGCTCGCCGGGCGCCGAAAGTGATTCACCGGCATTGAGACTGACGCGCGCGACGTTCGACGAGGGTGTGACAGCCGATCCCGCGGTGTCCAATGACGGTGTCCTGCTGGCCTACGCATCCGATCGTGCGGGCGCGGACAATCTCGACATCTGGGTGCAGCAGCCGGCGGGCAGCACGCCGCTGCAACTGACACACGATTTTGCCGACGAGCGAGAACCCGCCTTCTCGCCGGACGGATCGCGGATTGCCTTACCCACGCATTGCGAGGGCTCAGTCATTGCACCTGCATTGACGTCGTGTGTCAGCTTGAAACGGCTCAGGTTGTGATGATTACCGGCGCATCAGCAGGCGTCGGCCGAGCCGTTGCGCGCGCATTCGCTGCGCGCGGCGCAGCGATTGGGTTGCTGGCGCGCGGCCGAACCGGTCTCGAGGGCGCCGCCCGCGATGTCGAACACAACAGTGGTCGCGCGCTCATCCTCCAGGCGGATGTCTCCGACGCCGATCAGGTCGAAGCCGCCGCGTCTCGGCTCGAAGAGACGTTCGGCGCGATCGATATCTGGATCAACAATGCGATGGCGAGCGTCTTTTCGCCGGTCCTCGAGATGACGCCTCCGGAATTCAAGCGTGTCACGGAGGTCACGTACCTCGGCGTCGTGTACGGCACCCTGGCGGCGTTGCGCCGCATGACGCCGCGAAACCGCGGCGTCATCGTGCAAGTCGGATCAGCGCTCGCCTATCGTGGCATCCCGCTCCAATCCGCGTACTGCGCCGCCAAGCATGCCGTGGAAGGTTTCTGCGACTCGCTACACGCCGAGCTCCTGCACGACCGCAGCAACGTGAGGCTGACCATGGTGCAGCTGCCCGCGCTGAACACGCCGCAGTTCGACTGGGTGAAGAGCCGGTTGAACGGGCGCGCGCAGCCCGTGCCGCCGATCTTCGAACCGGAGGTGGCGGCGGATGCGATTGTGTGGGCCGCCAATCACCCTCGTCGCGAATACTTCGTCGGCTTTCCCACAGTCACAGCAATCATCAGCGATCGCATCGCTCCGGGCCTGGGCGATCGCTATCTCGCGCGGAAGGGATACGACGCGCAGCAGACTCGCGAGCCGGAGAATCCAGACCGCCGGCACAACCTCTGGACTCCTGTCGACGAGGACCGTGATTTCGGCGCGCACGGCCGCTTCGCTGCGCGGGCTCGCTCGTCGAGCTGGGAGGTGGTGATCTCGAAACATCGGCGCGCACTCACGACGGCCGCCGCGGTCATCGTCGCCGCCGGCGTCTTCCTCATCCGCAGGTAGCCAAACCTCGATCGCTTGGGGTCGTGCGCGCCATGGCGTCTGTTATGCACCCGCATGGCGAAGAGTCGAGGAAGACATGACCTCTCAAACCTCATCCGACATCCTCATCGAAATCCTTCAGGAGTGGGGCGTTGACACGATCTTCGGCCTCCCTGGCGACGGCATCAACGGCATCATCGAGGCGCTGCGCAAGAAGGCGGACCAAGTCCGCTTCGTGCAAGTGCGTCACGAGGAGGCGGCCGCATTCATGGCGTGCGGCTACGCGAAGTTTACCGGCCGCCTGGGTGTCTGCCTTGCCACCTCCGGTCCGGGCGGCATTCATCTGCTGAACGGCCTGTACGACGCGAAGCTCGACGGACAGCCTGTGCTCGCCATCACCGGCATGCCGTACCACGATCTCATTGGCACGCATACGCAGCAGGACGTCGAGCTCGACAAGCTCTTCATGGATGTCGCGAAGTACAACGCGCGCGTCATGGGGCCGACACATGTGGAGAACGTCGCCCACCTCGCCTGCCGCACCGCGCTCCTCTATCGCGGTGTTTCGCATATCACGTTTCCCGTCGACTTGCAGGAACGC
>WNGA01013670.1_pt1 | contig 12393 bp, 12 predicted proteins | sample 5400061 | NCBI WGS metagenome assembly WNGA01 (sample SAMN13153366, study PRJNA577476) | soil metagenome | isolation source: 100 cm soil or saprolite under grassland replicate 2 | place: USA:California | collected 2016-06-15
TCCAGGTCAGCGTGTCGCCCGCCACGAAGTTGCCGATCGTCACCGTCGCGCTCGCCATCTGCGTGTCGTCGGCATCCGCCAGCGTGATCGTGTTGTCGATCACCGCCGCCGCAGCCTGCTCCGTGTACGCGAGCGTCGCCCCCGCCGTCACCACCGGCGCATCGTTCACCGCCGTCACGTTGATCGTCGAGGTGACCCCCGCACTGGTCTTCGCGCCGACCGCGTCGCTATTGGCATCGGTCGCCGCCCAGGTCACCGTGCGCGTCGTCTGGGTGTTGTTCGCGGTCGGATCATCCGAGCTGGAGCTGAACTTCACGCTCCTCATCACCGCCTGGTAATTGGCCAGCGTGTCCGTCCCCGACAGCGTCAGCACCCCCGTGCCCGCGTTGTAGACCCCGATCACCGACCCGGCATTGGTCCAGGTCAGCGTGTCGCCCGCCACGAAGTTGCCGATCGTCACCGTCGCGCTCGCCATCTGCGTGTCGTCGGCATCCGCCAGCGTGATCGTGTTGTCGATCACCGCCGCCGCAGCCTGCTCCGTGTACGCGAGCGTCGCCTGGCGTTCGCACTGCTGTCCGTGACCACGACGGAGATCGTGCGTGAGGTGTTGGTATTGTTGACCGTCGGGTCGTCCGAGCTCGAGCTGTACTGCACGGAGCGGAGCAAGCTTTCGTATGTGGCTCTTGACGCCGCGCCCGTCGCGGTCAGCACGCCGGTTGCGCTGTTGTAGCCCGTCGTGATTCCGGCCTGATTGGTCCAGGCCAGCGTGTCGCCGCTCACGAAATTGCCGACGCTGATGGTTGCGCCCGACATGTTGGTGCTGTTGTCGTTGATCGCGGCGTTCGCACCGGCGATGCTGACGGCTGCGCCGCCTTCGGTGTAGCTGGCCGAGAAACTGGTCGGCTGCGCGGTGACCTTGACGTTGTCGAGGTAGAAGTCCTCGTTGCCTTGATTGAACGAGCCCGTCGTCGGCTTGAACCGGACGACCGTGTTGGCGTTCGAGAACGCCGTGATGTCGTACGATTTGGATCCGCTGGCACTGGCACCCACGTCAAGAGTGTCGACGGTAGTCCAGGTCGCGCCTCCGTCGGCGGACAGCTGGACATCGATCTTGTCCGCGCCGGCGTCGACGCCGGAACTGGTCCGGTAGTCGAAGGAAAGACGGTTCAGGGAATCGGTGGACTGGCTGCTCAGGTTGACGGCGCGTTGCACCGCGGAGGTCGCTTTACTGAGGTCGAGCTCGCCCCCTGTAACGATCACGTTGCCCGCAGTTGCGCTCTGCGCCGCGCCGGACACGTCGGTCTCGACCCAGTTGCCGTTCCATGCGATGGCCCCGGTGCTCGAGTTGGCGTAGGACGCCGTGGCGAAATCCTCGCCGGCGAACGGCCTGGCATCGCTCATGTTGAGGTCGACCTGCGGCGCCGCGGGTGCGGCGTCGAACGAGATGTCGTGCAAGCCGATCGTCTGCTGGTACGCGACGTTGAGGTTCTGGTATTTGAGGTTGATCTGGGTAATGCCCGACTGATCGAAGCCGATCACCGCAGTGCCTTTTTCCGCGCCAGCGCCGGTGTTCGCGGTCGGGTTTGTGCCTGTAATCGTGGTGGCGCTGGACGAGGTCGCCGCAGTCCAGGTCTCCGAACCGGCCGCGACCCTGGAATCCCGTGTCACGGATGCGGGAACCAGAGTCCCGTCGCTGTTGGTGCCGCTCACTGTGATCTTGTCGACGAACCCGGTCGGACCACCCCCTGCCACGCCGGTGTCTATGTCGAACAAGGAGAAAGAGACATTGCTGACGCCGCCCGGCTGGGAAAACGCAATGGTGACGTCGACATACTGGCCGCTGTTGGCAAAGCCCGCGGCTTTGACGTCGAGCTCCAAGTTGTTCTGGGCCAGGTTGCCGTCCATGAGAGCGCGGCCGTCTACCGGATACCCGGCCGAAAAGGGGTTCCCCGCGGCGAGCGATCCGTCGGCGTTTCTCAGCGTCAAGGTCACGCTGACCGTGCCGCCGCCGACGGCGTAGCTTCCTGCGGTCGCACCCGCGGCCCAGGTCTGCTTGTCCCAGTCGAGCGTTTCCATGACGTTATGGAAAGTTCTCTGGGCGCCTTCATTAAAGGCGAGGCTGGATTCGATGACGCCGACTTGGCGCTCCAACGCCCAGTTGCCGCCGAGGTCGGCACTGCCGGTCAGGTCGGTCGAGGTTGCGACATCAGCCTTGGTGAGCCACGAGAGCTCGGTTGCGGCAGCATTTCCGAGACCGCCTTTGCCGAAGTCGCAGCCATAAACCAGGATGTCGGCATCCTTGCTGAGGTGCTCGCCGATTTCCGCGAGCTGCTGGCTGTAGGTCTTCGCCATGGAGAACACGTCGAGCGACGCGGTGCCGACCTGCAACATGCCCTCGGAGCCATGCGACACGATATGGACCGCATCGACGTTCGACTCGTGCGACAGGAATTGCGCGATCTGTTGCACGCCGTCGCGACTCGCATCCAGGAGGACAACCCTCGTGTTCGGATTAACGCCTGAGAGCAAGTCCTTGTAGCCCTCCACGCTGGTGTCGATGAACACGATCTCGTTGCGCCCGGCTGGAGCCGTACGCGCATCGAGCCGCTCGGCGCCGGGTTTGAGCGCCGCATCCGCTTCCGCGGTTTTTGCCGGTGCGGCTGCAGCGATTTCCTGGGGAACGGCGGCGGGGGCGGTCGCCTCGCCCGCGTCTGCGTGCGTGTCTGCATGTGCGACGGCGTTGGCCTGTGCGGCGATGTCGATTCCCAGAGCACCGTCGAACAGCATGCGCGGCTCGAGCGCGAGCAGGCGCGTGCGGCGTGTTTTCGGTTTGGATTTCGGTTTGGACACGAGTTTCTTGGACATGGCTTAGGCCTTTCGCGGACTCAGAGTCCGCTCTCCCGTATGAATACCGATATCGTCCGGTAAACGAAGTTTTCGACCACGAAGCGCAAGTCGGTCTCGATGCGGACCTTGCCGTGGATCACGGAGTGCGCTTTGGGCAACGTGCGGCTCGGCTTGACGATCACTCGGAAGATGGCGTCCTGCGCCACGAGCGATCCGTGCGCCCCTTGCTTGACGTCGATGGTGCCGCCGTGAACCGACGCCAGCAGCGGTCGCGAGAGCTCGGTCTGCGGTGACTTGTCGACCGACAAGACTTCGCCTTCGATCACCGGCAGGTCGGGCATGTGCGGGAAGAAGCGCACGGCCAGCCCGGGGGTGATCGCGGCCACCTGACGTTCGCTGACGTACGCCTCGATCAGGACCTGGTCCTGCGAGACGATCCGCATAAGCAGCTGACGGGGATTTACCCAGCGCCCGGGCGCGAGGTCCTGCGCCACGTCCCGGATCGTTCCGGCATGCGACGAACGCAGATGCTGGCGCTCGACCTCCTCGATCACCGCCTGCTTTTCCGCCTGCGCGTGCGCCAGCCGTTCCTGCAGGACCTGGTAGTTTTCCTGCAGCTGGACGCTGGCGGGCATGCGCGCGAGCTCGGACTGCGCCGAGGCGATCGCGATATTGGCCTTCTTCTCCCGCACGTCGCGATCCACCGCCTCGAGGCTCACCAGCTCTTGATCGGCGCTGACCTGCTGCCGCTCGGCAACACGCACCGCTGTGACCTTGGCCGCGAACGGCGCGTACACCGCATGCTCCTGCTGCGCGCGCAGGATCGCCGGCGCGCTCACCTCGTATGAAATGGGCACCAGCCACACGAAGGCCGCGAGAATGGCGCCGACCAGGGCGAGCGGCCGCCATGCCGCCTGAACCGATCGACGCGCCTTCCACAGGTACGCCGCTTCGGTCCAGACCGGCCGGGCGATGAACCACACCAGCTCGACCAGCATCAGGAAGATGCCGAGCAGCTTGAAGGCAATGTGATAGACGAGCAGCGCAATGCCGAGGAACACCGTCAGGCGATAGAGCCAGGTCGCGTACGCAAAAAGGATCAGCCATGCACGCTGACCCGGCCGCAGGGTCGGCTCCGGCGTCGCCTCGATCAGGCCGAAGAAAGTCTTGCGCATCCACCAGCGCGCGCAGCCGAAGCTGCGCTCGTGGAGGTTTGGGAAGTTGAGCACGTCCGACAGCACAAAATAGCCGTCGAAACGCATGAAGGGACTCAGGTTGATGGCCAGCGTCATCACCCAGGTGGTGCTCGCCAGCACGAAGAAAACGTTCTTGGCGGCGCCTTCCGGCGAGAGTGCCCACAGGAAGGTGGAAATCACCGCGAGCATCAGCTCCGCCCCCATGCCGGCGGAGGCGATCACCAGCTGCTTGCGGCGGTCCGCCAGCTTCCAGGTCTCGCTCGTGTCGGTGTAGAGGTAGGGCCAGAGCACGAGGAAGGCCACGCCCATGGTCGGGACGCGCACGCCATAGCGCTTTGCGGCGTACGCATGGCCGTGCTCGTGCACGATTTTCGCGAAGGTGACCGCTACGACATAGTAAAGAAACGCATGCGGCGAGAGCATTCGCCCCATTGCGTCGGTGAAGTTGTACCACTCGCGGGAAACCAGATACAGATCGAGCCCGAGCAGCGCAATGAGGAGCACGACGAAACCGCGCGTGAAGAAAATGTCCGTAAGCGCGACGGTGCGCGCAAGGAATGCGTCGGGCCGGAACAGCGGCAGCCGGAAGAAAAGATAGTGGTGCAGGAGGTCGTGGTACCAAGCGTGTTTCGAAGCATGCAGCCGGCGGCTGAGCGCCTGCTGCGCCACCGCGCTGCCCGGGGCGAGGAGCTGGTTGTTCGCCAGAAAGGCGATCAACTCCTGCACTTCTTCCAGATCAGGCTTGAGCGTAGTTTCGGCGCCGACCCGCGCTATGAGCGACGCAGCGTCGCCGTGCTCGCGCCAGCGCGCGAGCAGCTCGAATTCCAGCCAGCCGGTCTCGAAGAAGGAATTGCGGACCGGGTCAAGGATCCGCCAGGTCGGCGAGCCGTCGCCCTGCGGTGATCCCGGATACAGCCGCAAGTTCTCCCTGATCGGCGGCAGCATGACTGGCTGCTCGGCGCTCTTGTCCGAACTCGCTACCTTCCCTTCGGTCATTCGTTTCTGCTTTCCCCAATGTCCGACTTCTTCTATTTCTACGCTCTAACGGATTGTCGCCGAATCAATCCTAACTAGTTGATAATTTTAGTGATAACGGCAATCAAAACCTGCTCTGATTCAATCGGTTGCAATAATGTCGGTGGCGGCCCTGACGATTGTTTTCGCCCTTTGACGGCATGATTCCGCGGGCAGCGCCCTCTTGCCGCCGCGAAGCGAAAGACAATAGTCCCGGATGGGATCGCGGCCAATCGGGGAATCCCCGAAGCAGACCTTCGAAAAACCTTAGGATTTAAATATTTACGGGTGCATCGTGCGAATGCTGTTGAAGAACCTTGCACTCTGATGCAGGTCCTCGCCCTGCAGCAGGTTTCCGCCGGCATTTGCCGGACGGCATCCGGAGATCATCGCCGCGCGCAAGGCCGCACTCGCCGCGGTCGACCAGCAGTGCTTCGCCCGCGCCTGCCTGGCGCTCGCCTCGATGGACTTAACTTCTAGTCTCGGAAAGATCGAAAATCCGACGCTCGTCCTTTGCGGCGCGCTCGATCAAACCACGCTGCCAGCGCTGGCTCGCGCGCCGTCGGAAAAGATTCCCGGCGCGCGCTACGCGGAGATTCCGGACTCAGGCCACTGCCCGATGCTCGAGCAGCCCGCGCTTCTCCTGTCGGCGATGGACAAGTTCCTGGTTACGAACCGCTGAACCAGTTGTAGCCCTTGTCTTCCCAGTAGCCGCCGGGGTATTCGTCGGTGACGAAGATCGCGGCGATGTGCTTCGGGTTCTTGAAGCCGAGCTTGGTGGGCATGCGCAGCTTCATCGGAAAACCGTATTTCGGCGGCAGGATCTGGTCGGCGAACTTGAACGTCAGCAGCGTCTGCGGATGCAGCGCGGTGGCCATGTCGATGCTGGTGGAATAGTCGTCGGCGCACTGGAAGCCGACGTACTTGGCGGTCAGGTCGGCGCCGATGCTCTGCAGGAAATCGGAGAAACGCACCCCGCTCCATTTGCCGATCGCGCTCCAGCCCTCGACGCAGATGTGACGCGTCACCTGCGACACCTGCGGCAGCGCGTAAAGCTCGGGCAGCGTCCAGGGCTTGCGGTCGCGAATCATGCCCGCGAGCTCGAGCTTGTACTGCCCGCCGTCGACGTCGATTACCTCTTCCTCTGAATAATAGGCATTGAACGGAAACGGCTGGGTGATCGCACTCTCGGGGAATTCGGGCGCCAGGCGGTCGGGGCTGAAAAGCCAGTCCTGCACGCGGTCGTTCCAGCCTGACATCCGCCACAGCACCTTCTGCACGTTCTCGTCGCCCGAGAGATCGCACCCCGAAAGCAGCGCCAGCGCTCCCACCGACAAGGTTTGTTTGAGAAAAAGCCTTCTCTCCAGGTTCGCGATCCGTGGCGAGCGGTGCGCGAGGAAACCGTTCCCCATCCGGCGGAACTTGCTCATGAGACCCTCCTGCTTATAAAGCCCTCCGGATACGTCCGGTGAAGATGCTCGGGAAAGTGCGCGGCACCAGCACCACCATGACGACATGCACCACCACGATGAACGCGACGGCCGCCATGGCAAAGAAGTGCAGCAAGCGCGCGCCCTCGTAGTCGCCCATCAGCATGGCGAGCCAGTAGAGCTGCACCGGCTTCCAGATCGCGAGGCCGGAAAGTACCAGCACGATAAGGAAAACCACCAGCGCGAGATAGGCGGCGCGCTGCGCCGCGTTGTACACCGAGAGGTCCTGGTGCGCGAGCCGGCCGCGGAAAGCGGCGAGCACGTCGTGCAGCACTGCGCGCGGCGAGATCGGCAGCAGCTTGCGCCGGAAATGCCCCGAGGCGATGCCGTAGACCACGTACACCAGCCCGTTCAGGGCGAACAGCCACATCGCTGCGAAATGCCATTGCAGCGCCCCGGCGAGCCAGCCGCCGAGGGTCAGCTCGTCGGGGAAGCTGAATGACTCGAAGAGCGGCGAAGCGTTGTAGATCCGCCAGCCGCTCGTGATCATGATTAGCACGGCAAGGACATTGATCCAGTGCGTGATGCGCACCACCAGCGGATGCACCAGCGTACTGTCTGTCGCGGTCACTTCCTGCGCCACGTGGTCCGCCCTCCCTTGTCTTCGAGCACGATACCCTTTTCGGCGAGCTCCCGGCGTATGTCGTCCGCCGCGGCGTAATCCTTACGCTTGCGTGCCGCCTCTCGCGCTGTGATGCGCTCCGTGATCCAGTCGTCCCCGCTGCCGCCGCCCTGCAGGAACTCCTCTGCATCGCGCTGCAGGATCCCCAGCACGCCGCCGAGCGCGCGCAGCTGGGTTGCGGCAATTGTATTTCCGCTATTCACTTCATGAGCAAGATCGAAAAGCACCGCAACGGCTTCGGGCGTAGCGAAATCGTCGTCCATCGCCTCTTTGAAGCGACCGGCGTGCGGTTCGTTCCAGTCCACCGAAAAGAATTCTCTTGAAGAACCCTTGAGGGCGGTATAAAGCCTGGTGAGGGCGGACTTCGCGTCCTCCAGGTGCGCGTCGGAATAGTTGAGCGGGCTGCGGTAGTGGGCGCGCAGGATGAAGAAGCGGACCACTTCGGCGTCGTATTTCTTCAGCACCTCGCGCACGGTGAAGAAATTGCCGAGCGACTTCGACATCTTCTCCTCGTCGACGCGCACGAAGCCGTTGTGCATCCAGTAGTTCACGAACTTGACGCCGTTGGCGCCTTCCGACTGCGCGATCTCGTTCTCGTGGTGCGGGAACTGCAGGTCTTCGCCGCCCCCATGGATGTCGAAGCGGCTGCCGAGCAGTTCCGTCGACATCACGGAGCACTCGATGTGCCAACCGGGCCGGCCCCGGCCCCAAGGCGAGTCCCAAGCCGGCTCGCCGGGTTTGGCCGCTTTCCAGAGCACGAAATCCAGCGGATCGTGCTTCGCTTCGTCGACCTCGACGCGCGCCCCCGCGCGCAGAGCCTGGGGCTCTTTGCCCGAAAGGCGCCCATAGCCCTCGAAAGAGGAGACGTCGTAGTACACGTCGCCGTTGGCGCCGGCGTAGGCATGACCGCGCGCGATGAGCTCGCCAATCATGCGGATCATGCCGGCGATCGACTGCGTGGCGCGTGGTTCGTGCTCGGGCCTGAGCAGCCCGAGCGCCGCATAGTCTTCCTCGTTGGCACGAATGAAACGCTCGGTGAGCGCCTGGATGGGCTCGCCTTTCTCGTTGGCGCGTTTGATGATCTTGTCGTCGATGTCCGTGATGTTGCGCACGTAGGTCAGCCGGTAACCGAGCGCCCGCAGGTAGCGGGCTACGACATCGAACGCCACCAGCATCCTGGCGTGACCGAGGTGCATGAAGTCGTACACGGTCATGCCGCAGACGTACATGCGCACTTCTGGCGGATTGAGAGGTACGAACTCCTGCTTCGCCCTGCCTAGGCTGTTATAGATCTTTAGGATAGAATGCGACCTTTCGTAGGGCCTTGAAAATATAACACAATGCGGATTTCCAGCGCCCCGCGCAAATACTTGCTGCGGGGTTTGCTCGCGCTTTGCCTGGCAGCGTTTTACGCCGCGACGCCGGCGCGCGCCGACGACCTCCAGGACGCCTCGCAGCTGCTCAAGGCAGGGCAGCGCGAGCAAGCGCTCGAGCGCGTCAATCGCGCCCTTGCCGCGAAGCCGGCTGACCCGCAGGCGCGCTTCCTGAAGGGGCTGATCTACACCGAGCAGGGCAATGCGCGGGAAGCCATCGAGATCTTCACCAAGCTGACGCAGGACTATCCCGATCTGCCTGAGCCCTACAACAACCTCGCGGTGATCTACGCCGGCCAGGGCCAGTACGAGAAGGCGCGCGCCGCCCTCGAGCAATCGATCCGCACCCATCCAAGCTATGCCACGGCATACGAGAACCTGGGCGACGTTTACGCCAAGCTCGCGAGCCAGGCGTACGACAAGGCGCTGCAGCTCGATTCGTCGAATACCGGTGCCCAGAACAAGCTTTCGCTGGTGCGCGAGCTGGTTGGGGGCCCTGCCACGGTCGTGGCAAAGGAGGCTCCCGCCAAACCGTCTGTCGTCGCCGAAAAACCCTCTGCGCCCGTGGAAAAGCCGCAGCCTGCCTCAAACCCGACGGCGGAGATCCTCAAGACGGTAAACGGCTGGGCGCAAGCCTGGTCCAGGAAGGACGCCGAGGCCTACCTCGCCTATTACGCCAGGGACTTCAAGGTCCCCGGCGGCGAGCCGCGCGAGGCATGGGAGAAGTCGCGGCGCGATCGCATCGCCGCGCCGAAATCGATCGCGGTCGGGGTCGACTCGCCCAAGGTGACCCTGCTCGGAAGCGACCAGGCGAGCGTCACGTTCCGGCAGAGTTACCGTTCCGACAAGCTGAAGAGCTCGAGCCGCAAGACGCTGGTTCTCTCCAAGGCCGGGGGTCGCTGGCAGATCCGCGAGGAGAAATCGGCTAAATGACGAGATTCGCACCTCTCCTTCTGACGGTGCTTTTTCTCCCCGCCCTGGCGCTTGCCGTTCCCGCAACGCCCGAGGACCGGCTCTCGGCGGTGTTCCAGGCGCTCGAGGCCAACCGTCTTGACGAGGCGCTCGGGCGTGTCGACACGCTGATCCGCGACTATCCCAATTTCCGCCTCGCGCACCTGGTGCGCGGGGACCTGCTGCTCGCCCGCGCGCGGCCGCTACAGACCTTCGGCAATGTCGTGAAGACCGTCCCCCAGGAGAGGATCGAAGGACTGCGCGAGGAGGCGCTTGCGCGCCTGCGCGCGCTGCGCGAGCGGCCGGCGGAGGACCGCCTGCCGCGCTACGTGCTGCAGCTGCATTCCGGGCAGAAGCACGTGCTGGTGGTCGATTCGCGGCGCTCGCGGCTGTATGTGTTCGCCAACGATGCAGGCCGGGCGCGGCTGGTGGCCGACTACTACGTGACGCTCGGCAAGAACGGCATGGAGAAGACGCGCGAGGGCGACCAAAAGACCCCTGTCGGGGTCTACCACGTCACCGCCAACCTGCCGCGTTCCAAGCTGACCGATTTCTACGGCGCCGGCGCGTTTCCGATCAACTATCCGAACGAGTGGGACCGCAGGCTCGGCCGCAAGGGCCATGGCATCTGGCTGCACGGCGTGCCCTCGGACGTCTACAGCCGGCCGCCGCGCGCGAGCGACGGCTGCATCGTGCTCGCCAACCCGGACCTCGAGTTGGTGGGGCGCGCGGTGCAGGTCGGCACGACGCCGGTGATCATTGCCGATGCGATCGAATGGAGCGATGCCGCGGCGATCGAGGCCGAGCGCAGCTCGCTTGGCGAGGCGCTCGAGCGCTGGCGCGCCGACTGGCAGAGCCGCGACACCGAGCGCTACCTCGAGCATTACTCGCAGCGCTTCTCCTCTGGCAGCCACGACTACCGCGCCTGGGCGGCGTACAAGCGCAGCGCCACTTCCGCCAAGCGCTGGATCGAAGTCGGCCTCGCGGACGTGGCGATGTTCCGCCACCCGCGCGAGCTCGACTTCGTGGTGGTGAGCTTCACGCAGGCTTACCGCTCGGACCGGCTGTCGAACACCATACGCAAGCGCCAGTACTGGATCAGGGAAGACGGCGCCTGGAAAATTCTTTACGAAGGAGGGGCATGAAGCTCAGGCATTGGTTCGTGCTTTCCGCGGCCGCGGTCGTCCCAGTGGGCGCGCTCGCCGCCGAAATACGTGCGCGCCGGCCACTACAATGGCACCGTGTTCCACCGCGTGATCAACGGCTTCATGATCCAGGGTGGCGGCTTCGACAGCGGCTTCAGGCAGAAGCCGACCCGCAAGCCGATCGAGAACGAGGCGAAAAACGGGCTCAAGAACGACCTCGGCAGCATCGCCATGGCGCGCACCTCCGATCCACATTCGGCGACCGCGCAGTTCTTCATCAACGTCAAGGACAACGATTTCCTGAATGCCGCCGCAGCGCAAGACGGCTGGGGCTACGCGGTGTTCGGCAAAGTCGTGTCCGGACTTGACGTGGTCATGAAGATCGCCAAGTCGCCCACCGGTGCCGGCGGCCCGTTCGGCAGCGACGTCCCGAAGCCGCCGGTCGTCATCGAATCGATCACGGTGGTCGGCGCCAAGTAGTGCATCTCTTCATCTCGGATCTCCATCTCATCGCGGAGCGTCCGGAAGCCAACGAGAAGTTCATCGCCTTCATCGAGCAGAAGGCGCGCGGCGCCGATGCGCTGTACGTCCTGGGCGATCTGTTCGAGTACTGGATCGGCGACGACGATCTCGGCGAGCCGTTCAATGCCGTCATCGCGGGGTTCTTCAGCCGGCTGACGCGCGCAGGCACTCCGCTGTACCTGATGCACGGCAACCGCGACTTTCTCATCGGCGAGCACTTCTGCGCGCAAACCGGCGCCCGGCTGCTCGACGATCCGGCGGTGGTCGACATCGATGGCGTAAAAACCCTGCTGATGCATGGCGATACGCTGTGCACGGACGATGCCGATTACCAGGCCTGGCGGCGCACCGCGCGCTCGGCGGAATTCCGCCGCGACTTCCTGTCCAAATCGATCGCCGAGCGCCGCTCGGCGATCACCGCGATGCGCGAGAAAAGCAAGGCGGTCGTCCAGGCGAAGCCGGCCGACATCATGGACGTCAACCAGGAGGCGGTGCGCTCGGCGTTCCGGCGCCACGGCGTCGAGCGCCTGGTGCACGGCCATACCCATCGCTCCGGCCGGCATGAGCTGCAGATCGACGGCCGGCGCTGCGAGCGCTGGGTGCTGCCCGACTGGTATGGCCGCGGCGGCTATCTCGCGCTCGACAAGCGCGGCGCGAAGCTGGTGAGGTTCTAGCCGGAGGGCGCTGCGGGAGTGGCGCGCGCGCCTAGAGCTCCTTGATCAACTCATCGACCGAAACGCCGGCTTGCTTAAGCACGCCGGCGAGCGTGCCGGTCTTGAGCTCGCGGTGATTCGGGACGACGCAGCCGCTGGAGCCCCGGCGCATCACGATGTGGCTGCCGCGCTGACGTACCACCGCGAAGCCCAGCTGTTGCATCGCCCGCACTACCTCCGCCCCGGATACCCGGGGCAGCTTAGGCATGCTCGGCGATATGGAAGGTCGTGATGATCGGTTGGCCGACGGACGGGAGCGGGAACTCCTCAAGGTAGAGCTCGGTCGCCTCCCGCAGATTCGCGAGCGCCTCTTCGATCGACTCGCCCTGAGTCGTGGTCCCCGTCTCCGGATTCAGCGCCGTGAATCCGCCTTCAGGCGCGCGCATCAGGACAGCGGTCAGCATCATGAGCGCCATTGTAGCTCGAAGGATAGGAAATTCCTTCGCCCCCGTGTCGCGCAATGCCCACGGTGCCAGCGAGTTTCGAGTCGGTGAGTGGTGTTTCCTGTCACAATCGTTCG
>WNGA01016144.1_pt1 | contig 12393 bp, 12 predicted proteins | sample 5400061 | NCBI WGS metagenome assembly WNGA01 (sample SAMN13153366, study PRJNA577476) | soil metagenome | isolation source: 100 cm soil or saprolite under grassland replicate 2 | place: USA:California | collected 2016-06-15
GCAAAGTGCAGCACCTCGTGGCGGGGCACCGCGTTCGCCGCGAGCGCATTGACCGCGTGTAGCGCGGCGGCCGCGTCACTCGAGCCACCGCCCAACCCCGCGCGGACCGGTATGCGCTTGGTGAGCCGGACCGCGACGCCGAAGCGGTTCCCGGTCGCGTCGAGCACAGCGCGCGCCGCGCGCACCACGAGGTTGTCCTGGGCGGGGCCCAGGTCGGGTCCGTCCACGTCGAGCGTGACGCCCGAGTCGATGCGCCGCACCTCCACCTCGTCGGCCAGCTCGAGCAACGCATAGGCCGTCTCGAGCTGATGCCATCCTGTGCTGTCGCGCGCGAGAATCCGCAGGAACAGGTTGACCTTCGCGTGCGCGGCGACCCGGACGCCGCTCGGGACCGTCGCCGTCATTCTCCGTCGGCGGTCCGCAGCTCGCCCAGGCGCAGGTGCAGCCGCGACAGCGACCACAGTCCCAGCAGGGTGATCGGGATGAACGTGGTGAGGTGGTACGTGAGCGCGTAGCTGACGGCGCGGCCGGCGTCCACGCTGTACACCGCGAGCGTGATCCGGGTTGCGGCCTCGAACACGCCCACGAACCCGGGCGTCGAAGGCACCGCGACGCCGAACCCGATGATCCCCTGGAGCAACAGCGCCGCCTCGAGCGGCACGTCCAACCCGAAGGCGCGGAAGCAGACCGCGAACGCGGCCGCGTTCACGCCCCACAGCACGACCGACCACGCGACGACGCCCGCGAAGCGCCCTGGGCTCTTCAACACCGCGAGCCCCGCGACGATGCCCTCCGCCCAGTGGGTGAGCCGGGCCGCCGCGCCCACCGGCAGGAAGCGGTGCGCGACGCGGCGGAGCAGCGCGAGCCACGGCGCCGGGGCGCCGCGATGGCGACCGCCATCAGCGCGAGCATCACGAGCCCGTCGAACACGCGCTCGACGCCCACCGAGCCGAGGGCCGTGGTGAAGCGCACGGGGAGCTGCCGCCTGGCGACGTACGCGCGCGCCACCTCGCCGGCGCGCGCCGGCAGCAGGTTGTTCGCCATGAAACCGATCGCGGTCGCGTGCCACAGCGGGATCCAGTCGAACCGGTGGCCGTCCACGTCGCGCAGGATCAGGCGCCAGCGGATGGTGCGCAGCGGGAAGGTCGCGGTGGCGATCGCCACGGTGGCGAGAAGCAGGAGGGGATCGGCCCGCCGAGCGTGCGTCACCACCTCACGCGGCGCCACGCCGTGGAGCACCCACGCGAGCAGCGCCACGGTGACCGCGAGCCCGATCCCCCAGGCCCAGCGGGTCGACCGGTTACGGCTCGGGCTCGAGGGCGAGGACAACGAGGTCGCAGACTTCGTCGATGATCGCGCGCAGCCCGTCGCCCGACGCCCGCGCCGCCGCGTCGCGCAGCTCTTGGGCCCGCAACCGCGCCCGCTCGCCGCGGTAGAGCAGCGCACGGATATCCACGATCGGGGGCTCCCGGTCACCCCGGGGCGCCGCCCCGGGGTCAGCCGGGGCACCACCAGCGCGGCTGACCCCGGGCCGATGGCCCGGGGTGGACCGAGCCCCGCCCGGGCGCGCGGTGTCGAGCGACGGAGCGCGCAGCAGCTCATCGAGCGAGGCGGGTCCGACCCCGGCTGCGACGAGGCGCTGGTACGCGGCCCACGAGCCCACGAGGTCTCCCGATTCCGCGACGGGCTCGTCGCGACCAGGCAACGGCGCGGCACGGGGTGCGGGGATCGGTGCGGGGGCAGGCGCGAGCGATGGCGCGGCCGCGCCGCCCAGGGCGCGCACCGCCTCGGTGACGACGGCCAGCTCGGCGGCGAGCGCCCCCTCGTCGCCCGACCCCGAACGCGACAGGATGTCGCCCGCCCGGCGCAGCTCCCCTGCGAACACGGCGGCCCGGACTACCGCGATCCCGCTCGCGACCGCGTCCCGGGCGGCCTGTGCGAACTCAGCGACGCGCTCGCCCACGGCACCGGCGCCGGCCCCCGCCGCAACGAGTGCACGGAACGTGCCCGCGAGCGTGTGCGCCCGCAGCTCGCGCTGGGTGGGACTTGGGGCGCGCTCGAGGGAATCGGCGGCTTGGCGCAGATGCTCGCCGTGGCTCACCAGCTCCAACCGCCCCAGGGTGGCCGGGCGGGCGGCGGGTGTGCCGCGCTGCACGACGTCCGGCGCACCGTCGCCGTAGAACAGCGTCTCGACCGGCACGATGTCAGGCTCGCTCTCCATGAACTGCATCAGGAGGGTGGCGAACCGCCGGAACTCGGCGCTCTCGGGGTCGGGACGGCCCCGCTCGGCGACCTGCCGCGCCGCCTGCGCGATCGCCACGGCGGCGTGCTGGAACAGCTCGCCGACCAGCGCCGGCGGCGCGGTGGTCGTGCGGCCCAGCTCTCCAATCGCGCGCTCGATCCCCTCGAGCAGATCGGGCAGGGGCGGGAGGTCGTTCAGCGCGGCGAGCCCGCGCAGCGGCTGCAGCGCCTTGAGCACGTGCTGCAGCGGGTCGTGGGCCAGGGGGTTGGATCGAAGGACCTGCGCGGCCCGGTCGAGCGCGCTGGCGATCGCCGCGCCTTCGCGGGCCACGAACGCGCGCGCCCCGGCGTCGAGCCCCAAGGCCTCCGCCGCCCGCACCTGCGCCGACGGCCGCCCCGCCAGCTGCTCGAGCTGCGCCGCCAGCGCCTCGGCCTTCGCCGTGTCGGCGTCGGTCCAGCTCTGGGCCCGGCGCACGAAGATCTTGAGATCGTCCACGGCGCGGATGGCGATCTGTTTCGTGGCGGCATCCCAGCTGCGTCGTCCCTCACGCACCGCGCGGGCCAGCGCTTCCACCCCGGACGCCGCCCGGGCGATCGGTTGCTGGCTGGCCATCAGCGCGCTGCCCCGCAGCGCCCGCGCCAGGCGCACGAACTCGTCGGCGGCGGGCGGGACGTCGCCCTGGAGGACGGCGTCAAGCCGATCCAGGTATTCCCCTGCCTCGAGGGCGAAGAAGTCGGACATCCCGAGCGGTGGCGGGGTGGTCATCGGCCTCCCAAGCTAGGGACTTCGGGCCTCATCCACCAGCTTGCGCATGCGGCGAACCGCTTCCTCGAGCCCCCAGAACAGCGCGTTGCTCACGATGCTGTGGCCGATGTTCAGCTCCTCGATCTCCGGGATGGCCGCGACGGGTTGCACATTCTGATACGTCAGGCCGTGTCCCGCGTGGACTGCGAGCCCCACGCCTTTGGCGTACGCCGCCGCTATGTATGCGCGTAGCGGCCCGTGTGCAGCTCGACGGCCGGCACCCCGAGCGCCCGGGCCTGGTCGATCGTCCGGCGGACGGGGTCGATGAAGAGGCTCACGCGCATGCCGGCGTCCTGGAGTCCGCGGATCGCGCCGGCGAGCCGGCGATCGCCCCGGCGCAGCGCCAACCCGCCTTCCGTTGTGATCTCGCGGCGGCGCTCCGGGACGAGAGTTGCCTGGAACGGACGCAGGCGCGTGGCGATCCGGACGATGCCGGGGTTCGCTCCCAGCTCCAGGTTGAGAACGGTCCGCACTGCGCGGGCGAGCGCCGCCGCGTCCGCGTCCTGGATGTGGCGCCGGTCCTCGCGCAGGTGGATCGTGATGCCGTCGGCGCCGGCGCGCTCCGCGGCGGCCGCGGCCTGCACGGGGTCGGGCTCGTCGGTTTGGCGCGCTTCGCGCAGCGTCGCGACGTGATCGATGTTGACGTAGAGGCGCATGGCGTCTTAGGTTGCTCTCGGGATGCGGCGACTCACCGGGTTTCTCATCATCTTACTCAGCGGCGCCTGCGGCGGCCGTGGGAGCGGGCCGCAAACGCCGGTTCCGCAGTCCATGAACGCGTCGGTGGAGCAGTTCCTCTCGGCCGTCAAAGCGAACGACCTGAACCGCATGGGTGGCCTGTGGGGCACCGAGCGCGGCGCCAACGCGCGGCGCATGGACGCGCAGGTCCTGCGCCAGCGTCTCGCGGTGATCCAGAAGTACCTCGATCACGTCGGGTACCGCCTTGTCGAAGGGCCGCTCATGGTGCCCGGCCGTCCCGCGCTGCGTACCTACCGCGTTGAGCTGCAGCGCGCGACCGGGTGCAGCCAGGTGGTGCAGATCGATGTCATCCGCGCGGGCAGCGGCGGCTGGCTGGTGTTCGACCCGCACCTCGAGAGCGCCGGGAATCCGGCCGCGCGGTGCGGGCCGGCTGCGACGGGAACTCGGCCCTAGCGCCCGGCGTTTCACCTACTCGGTCAGCTCGAGCAGCACACCGTTGGTCGCCTGGGGATGCAGGAAGGCGATGCGGCGGCCCCCGGCCCCACGGCGGGGCGTCGCGTCCACGAGGCGATAGCCCGCCATGCGGCAGCGCGCCAGCGCCGCATCGAGATCGGGGACGCGGTAGCAGATGTGATGGATTCCCGGCCCGCGCTTGGCGAGGAACTTGGCGACGGGGCTCTGCGGATGGATAGGCTCGAGGAGTTCGACGTCCACGTCGCCGAACCGCAGGCTCACGATGGTGGCGCCGTCGGCGGTCTCGGGCTGGCCCGGTGCGAGGCCGAGGATGTCCCGGTAGAAGGGCAGCGCCTCGGCAATGCTGGTCACGGCGATGCCCACGTGGGCGACGCGGCTGTCGGTCATATGTGGGTCAAGTTAACGCGAGTCAGAGAAGGAGTGGAGGGTTATGGAGGCGACGCACCCCGTGGCGGTCACAGATGCCACGTTCCAGCAGGAAGTCGAACAACAGCAGGGGCTCGTCATCGTGGACTTTTGGGCCACCTGGTGCGGTCCCTGCCACATGGTGGCGCCCATCATGGAGCAGCTGGCCGGGGAGTACCAGGGCAAGATCAAGGTGCTCAAGGTGGACGTCGACGCCAATCAGCGGACGGCGATGCGCTTTAACGTGCGCTCGATTCCGAGTATTCTATTCTTCAAGGACGGGCGCCACGTAGACACCCTGGTGGGCGCTTATCCGAAGCCGGCATTCGAGCAGAAGATTCAACAGCACCTGGTGTAGTCTCCTCCGCGGAGGACGATGCGCGCGAGCACCGCTCGCCTGACGAATTCGCCGGTTCGCCTCGCGGATCTGCAATTCCCCGAGGTGAACCGGCTGATTCATCGTACCCGCCTCGCGTTCATCCACTTCGACAATCTGCTGGCCTTCGCCAAGCGCGACCGTGACGGGCGCGTAGACGGCTACATCGCCGCGTACCTCCCCGACGAGTGCCTGTTGCTCTTCTTCCGCAAGGGCGAGGCGGTGAACGCGGCGTCGCTCCACACGTCCGGGCGCCAGGTGGTCACGATCACCGAGGCGTTGAAGCGGATGCGGGCCGAGGTGGAGCGCGGCGAGCTGGCCTACTGCGCCGCGCCGATGGAGCAGCTCGCCTGGATGTACGGGTCGTGCGCCGGCGGCTACCAGGCCCGCGTCATCGACGTCAACCAACCCGACAAGTTCTTTCCTGTGCTGCAGAAGGAGCAGGTCAGCGGCGTGCTGGAGCTGATCTCGAACGGGCGGGTGTCCTACCTCAAGTTCGAAAAGGGGCGCTATCTCACCGGCTACTTCTGCGACAAGCCCGACAGCGTGGCGCCGGCGCGCTACCTGGAGTCGCTGTTCGATCTCGGCCCCGACGGCGCCCCGCCCGGGCTCTCCGCGGGCGTGTTCCAGGCGGCGGCCGACCTGCCCGCGCAGGCGCCCACGGCGCTGGTCAACACCTATCGTGAGCTCTACTGGCGCATCGTGGAAGCGGTGGACCGCGAGTTCCCCGGGGAAGCGAAGCGCCGGGCGTCGAAGGTGACGGCGGCGATCATGGGCTCGCACCAGGCGCTGGTGCTGCTCAGTGTGCCGCGCGGCGCCGATACGCCCGATGCTGTCGTGCGCCCCGAGGAGTTGTCCACGGCGCTCACCGACTGGGCGCTCCAGCTCCTCGAGGGCGCGGAGGTGATGATGCCGGGCACCGCCCCCAAGGTCCTCAAGGACGCAACGCGCGAGCACCGCTACGTGCTGCAGGCCGCCGGCTTCTACGCGCGTCTCCCGTGGCAGGTGACGTGGTGACGTGGCGGGCACTCTCTACGTCGTCGCGACGCCCCTCGGCAACCTCGGCGACCTCTCCCCGCGCGCCGCGGACACGCTGAAGCACGCGGCCGTGGTCGCGGCCGAAGACACCCGCCACACCAAGCCGCTGCTCGTGCACGTCGGCTCGCGCGCCGAGCTCGTGAGCTTCCACGCCCATTCGACGGAGCGGGCGCTCGCCCGCATCTTGCGGCTCCTTGGGAGCGGGAAGGACGTCGCGCTCGTCACCGACGCCGGCACGCCGACCGTGAGCGATCCGGGCGTAGCGCTGGTGGCCGCGGCGCGGGCGCGCGGCATCCCGGTGGTCGCCATCCCGGGACCGACCGCCGTCGCCGCCGCGCTGGCCGTCTCCGGTCTGAGCGCCGACCGCTATCTGTTCCTGGGTTTTCTGCCCCGCAAAGGGACGGACCGCCGTCGGCTCCTCGAAACCGTCGCGCGGAGTGAGTGGACCGTCGTCTTGTTCGAGGCGCCGAATCGCGTCGTGGAGTTGCTCACCGACCTCGCCCAAGTGTGCGGCGCGGATCGCACGGCGTCGGTCGCGCGCGAGCTGACCAAGGTGTTCGAAGAGACACGCAGCGGGACCCTGGCCGAGCTGTCGGGTTACTACGCGGAGGCGCCGGCGCGGGGCGAGGTGACGGTCGTCGTCGCGGGCACCGGGAAGGCGCCGCCCGTCGAGCAACCGCCCGATCCTGAGACGCGCGCCCGCACGCTGCTTGCCCAGGGCCTGACCCGCAAGGACGTCGCGGACCGGGTCGCTGAGGAGACGGGGATCTCCCGCAATACGGCGTATCGGCTCGTCAACGAACTATGAGAGTTGGAATGTTGGAAAGTTGGAAGGTTGGACTGATAATGCTGGCGGGCGTCAGCGTCACCGGCGCAAGCTCATCAGGACCTTCCAACCTTCCAACCGTCCAACGTTCCCCCGCCTCCCTCACCATCGGCCGCCTCCACTACGACGGCGGCGGCGATTGGTACGCGAACCCCTCGAGCCTCCCCAACCTCCTCGCTGCCATCCGCGCGCGCACGACCCTCCCGGTCGCCGAGCGCGAGCGCGTCGTCACCCTGACCGGACCGGAGCTGTGGGACGTTCCGTATCTGCACATGACCGGCCATGGCAACGTGCGTTTTTCCGACGACGAGATCCGCAACCTGCGGCGCTACCTCGAGCAGGGGGGATTCCTCCACGCCGACGACAACTACGGCATGGACCGCGCCTTCCGCCGGGAGATCGCGCGCGTTTTCCCGGATCACCCGTTGGTTGAAGTCCCGTTGACCCACCCCATCTATCACCTCGTGTACGACTTCCCCAAGGGGATCCCCAAGATCCACGAGCACGACGGGCTGCCCGCGCAGGGGTTCGGCGTTTTTTTGGGGGACCGCCTGGTGGTATACTATTCATATCAGTCGGATCTCGGGGACGGCTGGGAAGACCCCGACGTACACCATGATCCCCCCGAGCTGCATGAGGCGGCCCTGCGCATGGGCGTGAACCTGTTCACTTACGCGGTGAGCGCGAGCCGGTGACCGAGACCGCATCTCGGCTGCGGCGGCTGGGACTGCCGCACGCCCGCGCCCGCGCCCTCGCCGTCGTGCTGTGGAGCGCGGGCGCGGCGTTTGCGGCCGCGGCGCTGGGCCTGGCCCTCGCGCCCGGCCTGGCCTGGGTGGCGCTCGCGTGGGCGCTGATCGTGGCCAGCAGCGCCGCCGCCGTGTGGGCCGTGCGCCGGGCGCGCCGCGAAGCGACGGCAACCACCGTGGGCCGCCTGGTGGAGGCGGCTTCGGGGGCGCGCCCCGGCAGCGTCGTGGGGGTCGTGGGTGCCGCGCCCGCCGCCCGCGGCGCCAGTCCCGACCTGCTGGCCGCCGCCGACGTGGGCGCCGCGCGCGTTGTGGAGCGCGCGGCACCCGCGGTGAACGGGTTACTCGGTCGCACGACGCGGCGCCGTCTCGCCGCCGGCACGGCCGCCGCGCTCGCCGGCGCCGCGCTGTTCGTCGCGTCGGCGCCGGCCTCGGGACGCGCCGCCGTCTTCTGGCACCCGCTGCGCGCCTGGCGTGACTCCCATGCCCCTGTGCGACTCGCCGTCGATCGCCGAGTGTTGCGGCGCGGAGACACCGTGACCGTGACGGTCGCGGTGCCCGGCGCGACGCGTGCGATCCTGTGGACCCGCGGTCCCGGCGAGCCGTGGCGGGCCGCCACGCTCGGCCTGGGTCCGGATGGTCGCGCCGCCCGGCGGCTCGGCCCCCTCGAGGCCGACCTGTACCTCCGCGCGGCGAGCGGCGGTCGCTCGAGCCGGGAGCTCAAGGTGGAAGTCGCGCTCCCCGCCTTCCTCGCCGACCTGAGCATCACGGCGCGCTTCCCCGCCTATCTCGCCCGCGCCGACGAGCCCTTGCTCGCGGGCCCCGACACGGTCCTCCTCCCCGGCGGCACAGAGCTCCTCACGGCCGCCACGGCGAGTGTCGCGCTGGGCGAAGCCGCTTGGCGATCCGGAGAGCGCGTCGCGCGACTGCGCGTGGACGGCGCGAGGCTCGAGGGACGCTTCACGCCCGCCGCGAGCGGGACGTGGCGCCTGGCGGCGAGCGCCGCGGACGGGGCGCCGCTCGAGGGAGCGCCGCCCGAGCTGCACCTCGCGCTCGTGCCCGACTCCGCCCCCGTGGTCGCGCTCGCCGTCCCGGCGGGCGATACCACGCTCCCGCTGTCGCTGCGCCAACCGCTGGTCGTGGACGTGCGCGACGACCACGGGATCACGCGGATCGCCGTGGTGAGCTGGCGCGTGAGCCGCACGGGCCGGGTAGGCGATCCCGTTCGCGACTCGCTGGATGCCACGGGTGTGGGCGACCGCGCCATCGTGCAGGGCGAGCTGGACGCGGAGCGGCGCGGCTTGCTGCCCGGCGACACGCTGCGGTTGTACGTCGAGGCGTGGGACAACGCTCCCCCGCCCGCCACCCGGCGGGGGCGCAGCGCGGAAGTTGCGTTGCGGCTCCCCAGTATGGAGGAGTTGCGGGCGGCGGCGCGGGAAGCTGCGCGCGACGTCGCGGCGGCGGCGGAGTCGCTGGCCGCCGGCCAAGGGGAGCTGAGTGATCGCACCCGCGACCTGGCGCAGGAGCGGACCCGAGACGCGGCGGCGGGCGGCAGTGGCCGGCCGCCCGCGGGCGGGGCTCAGCCCGGCACGTTGCCGTTCCAGGCGCGGCAGCGTGCCGAGGAGATCGCCCGGCAGCAGGCCGCGATGGCGCAACGCGTGGCTGAGTTGGCCCAAGCCGTGGATGAGATCGCGCGGGCGGCGCGGGCCGCCGGCGTGGACGACACGGCGTTTCAGAACCGGCTCCAGGAGGTGCAGCAGCTGCTGGAGCGCGCGCTCACGCCGGAGCTGGAGCAGCGGCTGCGGGAGCTGGAGGAGGCGCTGGCGCGGCTCGATCCCGAGGCCACGCGCCAGGCGTTGCAACGGCTGGCCGAGGCGCAGCAGCAGCTGCGCCGCGAGCTGGAGCGGAGTGAGGAGTTGTTCCGCCGCGCCGCGATCGAGGGGGAGCTGGCGTCGCTGGCCAAGGACGCGGAGGATCTGGGGCGGCGCCAGACGGAGTGGACCCGCGACGATGCGCGGCGCGCGGACTCGGCGGCCGCGGCGGCCGAGCGGGCGCTCGCCGAGCGCACCGACTCGCTCGCGTCCGGGCTGGCGCAGGCGGCGCGCGATCTCCAGCGCGCCGGAGACCCGCAACCGCTCGCTGGACCCCAGGCGGCGGCCCGCCGCGCGCGCGGCGCCATGCAGGAAGCGGCAGAGGCGGCCGATCAGCGGGATGCGCGCGCGGCGGGGCGCCGCGGCCAGGAGGCCGCCGACTCGCTGGAGGGCCTCTCGGCGCGGCTGCACGAGCAGCGAGCGTCGCTCGCCGGCGCGTGGCGGCGGGAGACGCTCGAGGCCCTGGACCGCGCCTTGAGCGAGACCGCGGCGCTCGCCGAACGGCAGCGCGACGTCGGTGACGCGCTGCGCCGGGGCGAGACGGGCGCGGGCACGCGCGCCCGCCAGGGCGCCATCGAAGAGGGGACGCTGGCGATCGGACGCTCGGTCAGCGAGGCGGCGGGCCGGCACGCCCTCGTGTCGCCGCACCTCGAAGCGGCGCTCGGGGCGGCGCAGAACCAGATGCGCCTGGCGCGCGAGCAGCTGGAGCAGCCCGATCCCAACGCCGCTGCCGCGGCCGCGTACAGCGACGAGGCGCTCGACGCGCTGAACGCGACCGCGCTCGCGCTGGTGCGCACCGCGCAACAGGTCGCGGGGGCGCAGTCGGGGTCCGGCTTTCAGGAGGCAGTGGAGCAGCTGGCGCGGATGGCGGGCCAGCAGCAGGGGCTGAGCGGCGATGCGCAGGGCCTGCTGCCGCTCATGGGGCCGGGCGGGCAGGCGGTGCTGCAGCGGCTGCGGGAGCTGGCGGCGCGGCAGCGCGCGCTGGCCGAGCAGCTGGAGCGGCTGCAGGCCGAGGGCGCATCGAGCGCCGCCGGGCCGCTCGCGGCCGAGGCCCGCGAGCTGGCGCGCCAGCTCGAAGCGGGTCGCCTCGACCGGCGCACCGTCGAACGCCAGGAGCGCCTGTACCGCCGCTTGCTCGATGCCGGTCGCACGCTGACGGGGCCCGAGCCCGACGAGCAGAAAGAGCGCACCAGCCGCGCGGCCACGGGCGACAGCGTCCACCTGCCCGGCGTGCTGGCGCCTGGCGCGACAGGCTCCGGGCCGCGCGTACGCTATCCCACGTGGGAGGAGCTGTCCCGCCTCACCCCGGAGCAGCGCCGGCTCGTCCTCGAATACTTCCGCCTGCTCAATGAGCCGCGGCCTTAGCCCGGCGCTCTTGGCGCTGGCCCTGGCGGCGGCGCCCGCGCTGGGGCAGGCCCTCGGCCAGGGGTTCGAGCTTGAGCGCGCGGGGCGCTTCGCCGACGCGGCCGACGTGTACCTCACCACGCTGCGCGGCGACCCTGCCAACCTGCCGGCCCTGCTCGGGCTCGAGCGCGTGCTGCCGCCGCTGAGCCGGCTGCGCGACCTGCTGCCGCTGGTGCAGCGCGCGCGCGCGCGCCTGCCGGAGAGCGGCGCGGTGCGCGCGTTGGAGCTGCGCGTGTACGCCGGATTGGATCAACCCGACTCGCTGGCGGCGGCCGCGCGGCGGTGGGCGGAAGCGACGCCGGGGAGCGACGCACCGTACCGCGAGTGGGCGCTGGCACTCTCCGAGCGCCGCGCCCTCGACGACGCGCGCCGCGTGCTGCTCCTCGGGCGCCGCTCGCTGGGCGGCGAGGCAACGCTCGCGGTCGAGCTCGCGGAACTGGAGGAGCGGGCGGGGAACTGGGAGACGGCGGCCCGCGAGTGGGGCCGCGCCGTGGTGCAGACCGGCGAGCTGCTGCCCAACGCGTCGGGACAGCTCGTGGAGGCGCCGGGAGCGCAGCGCGATCGCGTGGCCCGGGCCCTCACCGCGCCCGACGCGGCGCCGCGCGCGCGCCGCCTCGGCGCCGAGCTGCTGCTTGCCTGGGGACAGGCGCTCGAGAGCTGGGCGGTGTTCGAGCCGACGGTGGGCGGCAGCGCGCCGTCGAGCGAGACGGCCGCCGCGCTGCGCCGCTACGCGGACCTCGCCGGCGCGCTCGACACGCCGGCCGGGCATCGCGTGCGGGGCCTCGCGCTCAGTCGCTGGGCGGACCTGGTGCCGTCGCCGTTGGCGCAGCGCGCGCGCGCCGAGGCGGTGCGCGAGCTGCTCGAGGGCGGCGACCGTGCCGCGGCGCGCGTCGCGCTCGAGCGCCTCGCCGGCGACAGCCTGGCGCCGGCGGATGCGCAGGCGATGGCGGAGGCCTCGCTCCTCGAGTTCCTGGTCGGCGAGGGCCAGCTCGACGCGGTCGAGCGACGGCTTGCCGCCGCCGGCGCGGGAACGCGCGAGCTGAGCGAGGACGACCGCGCGATGTTGCGGCTGGCGCTGGCGCGGGCGCGCATCGCGCGCGGCGAGCTCGACCGGGCGGCGGCGGCGCTCGGGGACGACTCGAGCGTGGCCGCGGTCGCGCAGCGCGGGTGGATCGCGTTGTACCGCGGCGACCTGCGCGGCGCGAGCGACGCGTTCCGCACGGCCGGCCCGTACGCGGGGGACCGCGCCGCGGCGACCGAGCGCACGTCGATGCTCGCCCTGCTGCAGCAGATCCCTGCCGACTCGCTCCCCGCGCTCGGAGCCGCGCTGCTCACCCTGGAGCGCGGCGATTCGGTCGCCGCGGTCGCCGCCATCCAGCTGCGGCGCGACGCGCTGCAAGGCGGCGACCGCGGCGACCGAATCGCCGCGCTCCAGGGTGAGCAGCGCGGCTCCGAGCGCGGGGAGCGAGTCGGCAGGGATCTGCTGCAGCAGGGCGAGCATCGACGTGCGCTCG
>WNGA01010326.1_pt1 | contig 12391 bp, 10 predicted proteins | sample 5400061 | NCBI WGS metagenome assembly WNGA01 (sample SAMN13153366, study PRJNA577476) | soil metagenome | isolation source: 100 cm soil or saprolite under grassland replicate 2 | place: USA:California | collected 2016-06-15
GGATAAGGATCCCGAGGACCAGTTGCCCGGCGGTCAAAACCATTCGTTGCGGACGGAGAGGAAATGCGTACATGGACTTATTGCGGGGTGCGGTGGTTTGAATCTGCTGTGACGGGAGGTTATCCGCAGGAAGCGCGATTTCAAGAACGATTCAGCGACGTCCCAGGGGGCGCGCGCATCCGGACACTGCTATGACTGGTAGGGCCATCGCGCTGCGATGGCCCGCCCGCGCAGAGCGGGCGGAACGAACACCCTTCGGCTCCCAGTTGCGCCGCTCTACGCGGCGCGGACGGCGCAGCGCGCCGTCCCTACCGTCCAAGCCGAATCAGGTCGGCACACTTGCCTCCAGAGAGGTTTGAGAGGATGATGCCGGCGGCTATGCTGCTCGAATGACTCCGCGCCAAATCCAGCTCATCCGTGAAACGTACGCGGTGATAGAACCGCGCGCGGCGATTGCCGGCTTGGTGTTCTACCAACGGCTGTTTACGCTAAACCCGTCACTTCGCGCCTTGTTCACGCACGATATCAACGAGCAGGCCGTCAAGCTGATGCAGGCGCTCAGATTCGCGATCGCCTCGGTCGAACAGCCACGCGAGTTGCAGCCCGTGCTCGAATCGCTCGGGCGGCGCCACGTTTACTATGGCGTCGAGGATCGCCATTATGAAACCGTGGGCGCCGCGCTGATGGGTACCCTGGCTGTGCTTCTCGGCGCCGCCTTCACGCCTGAAGTGAAGGAAGCCTGGAGCGCGATTTACACATTCATGGCCGATACGATGAAACGCGCGGCGGCGAAGGAGTCTCGGGAAGGGAATCACGGCATGGCCGGTGTCTCGACAGGTTTGGAGCAGGAATGATCCTGAAGAGCGGTGTGGTGTTTGGGGCGGGAATGCAAAACTCTGGCAAGAGCAAGCAGAGGCAGCAGAGAATTCTAATGCAGCTCGCTAATAGCCCATTCAAGAACTCCCGGTGCGGCTGTAGCGGCGGTCTGCGACCGCCGACTTTGAGCCAAAACCTGCCCTTGGTTCGGCGCTCATAGAGCGCCGCTACAGTTTTGGACGGGCTGCTAAGCGTGGAAGACGAAGACTCTGCTTCCTCTGCGTGCTTCTTTAATGAAATCCAACGCGCCGTGCCGCGCAGTGGCGGTGCCGGATGCGCCCACGCCGAGGCGCGCTGGAAAAAAACCATCGCCTTGCCGGGGCGTTCGTGGCAGATCAACCGGGCTGCGCGCGGGAAGGCATCCGCACCGGGCGGCCCGCGCGCGTTGGAGCGAAGTGCTTGCAGGACGACGGATGAGCAACAAGAAGCAGAAGAAACTGAAGTTCGGGCTGCCCAAGGGCAGTTTGCAGGAGGCCACCATCGAAAAGATGGCCAAGGCCGGCTGGAACATTTCCGTCAGCAGCCGCTCGTATGTCCCCTACGTGGACGACACGGAGCTGGAAATCCGGATGATTCGAGCGCAGGAAATCAGCCGCTATGTCGAGCTGGGTTATCTCGATTGCGGCATCACGGGGCTCGATTGGGTCCATGAGAACGGCTCGCGCGTGCATGAGGTGGGCGAATTCCTGTTCAGCAAGGCGACGCGCCAGCCGACGCGCTGGGTGCTGGCCGTGCCGGAGAATTCACCCATCAAATCGGTGAAGGATCTCCAGGGCAAGCGAATCGCCACCGAAGTCGTGAACCTGACCAGGAAATACCTCCGCAGGCACGGCGTGAAAGCGGCGGTGGAGTTTTCCTGGGGCGCGACCGAGGTGAAGGCGCATGAGTTGGTCGATGCCATCGTCGAGATCACCGAGACCGGCTCGTCCCTCCGGGCCAACAAGCTGCGGATCGTCGATGAGCTGATGGTTTCCACGCCGCGGCTCATTGCCAATCACGGTTCGTGGAAGGATCGGTGGAAGCGGCGGAAGATCGAGACGATGGCCCTCATGCTCAAGGGCGCGCTCGAAGCCGAGGCGAAGGTCGGCCTCAAGATGAACCTCGAGCAGAGGAACCTCGCGTCCCTGCTGGAGAGCCTGCCGGCATTGCGGCGTCCGACCATTTCGAGCCTCAGCCAGGCTGGCTGGGTGGCGGTCGAGACGATCATCGATGAGCACGTCGTCCGCGAACTCATCCCGCAGCTCAAGGCGGCTGGCGCGGAAGGAATCATTGAATACCCGCTCAACAAAGTCGTATACTGACCGACGGAAGAGCATATGGGGTGATGGGGTGATGGAGTGATGGAGTGATGGAGTGATGGAGTTCGGGGCCGGGCGTCGGCTCCCAATACTCCAACACTCCAATACTCCAATACTCCATTACCCCATTACCCCAATCCCAAACACCTATGGGTTCACTGAAAAAACGGCGCAAAGCGAAAATCAACAAACACAAACGGCGCAAGAAGCTCCGCGCCCATCGTCACAAGAAGCGCACGTGGCAGAAGTAGGCCTGCCGGGCGGGCGAATACTTCCAGCCGGCGCGGGGCCGTGTCGGGAAGGTAGGGCAGACGTCCCGCCTGCCCGGCCGCGCCGAACGGCGCGGTTTTCGCCCCACCAAGGCCTCGCTTCGCTCGGCCGGGCAGGCGGGACGCCTGCCCTACGTTGGCGGTACTGGCAAGCTGCGCCCCGCCGTTACGCCGGCAATTCCCTCGTGTTGCGCCAGGCTTGTTCGCTAGTATCCTGTCTCATGTTGTTGCGCATGCAAAGAAGCGCGGTCCTCGGGGCCGTCGTGCTTGGCCTGGCCGGGTGCGCCTTGCCGTCGACCTCTCGACGGGAGGCGGCCTCTGCGAAGACCGCGGAAGGGAATTGGACTGGGCCTGTGGACGATTATTCGCCCTCGGCTGTCCAGGCGCGGACCACGGCGCACGCTCATTACGCCGCGGCGATTCTCTACTCTCTGGACGAACAACCCGAGCGGGCCGGCGAAGAGTTCTTCAAGGCGGCGATGGCGGACTTGTCCAACGATGCGCTCACGGTTGAAGCCAGTTCGCGGCTTCTGGATTTGAGAAAAGCGGATCGAGCCATTGAACTGCTCACCAATGCGACGGCGCGAGCCGGGGCCAGTGGCGCCGTGTACGCCCGGCTCGGCCGCGCGTATGCGATGGCCGGCAAGCGCGACCTGGCCATCGACGCCAATCGCAAGGCGATCAAGAAGAACCCCGAGCTGCTCGCCGGTTACCAGTATCTGGCGCACCTCTACCTCCAGAACAAGCAGGAGGACCAGGCCATGAACGTGCTCGACGAGGCCGGCCGGCAACCCAGGGCCGATGCCGCCTACCTCATCGAGTTGGCCGAAACCTACGGCATGCTTTTCCAACGTCCGGGGAGGACCGACAAGGTGAAGTCTCGCGCACTCGAGGTGCTCAAGCGCGCCGCCGCATTGAAGCCGGCGAAGTCCGTGCTCGTCCAGCGCCTGGCGGAGGGATTCTTCGAGTTTGGCGCGCCGGAGCGGGCGGCGGAGACTCTCGCTCCGTTGGTCGAGCGCCTCCCACAAATGCCAGGGCTGCGCGAAAGGCTGGTTGATTTACTGGTGCGCTCCAACGACCGGACCAACGCGATCAAGCACCTCCGCATACTGGTGGGCGCCAACCCGGGCAGCCTGCCGATCAATTCGATGCTCGGCCGGCTGTTGCTGTTTGACCGCAAGCCGAAGGAGGCCGTCGAGTACCTCGGCCAGGCCCTGCGGCTCAACGCGGGCGCGGATCCCGACTACTTTTACGAATTGGCAGAAGCGCAGATCAATGCGGACGAACCCAAGGCGGCCCTCGAAACCCTGAACCGGGCCCGCAAACGCTTTCCGCAAAACTTCATCTGCGAATTCTACTCGGCCCTCGCCTGCTCGCGGATGAAAGACTACACCAACGCGTTCAAATTCTTCACCGCCGCAGAAATCGTCGCCGGCGCGAAAGATACCAACCGTCTGACTGAGGAGTTCTTCTACGAACTGGCAGGCACACAGATCAGCGCCGACCAACCCAAGGCGGCCCTCGAAACACTGGATAAGGCCCGCAAGCGCTTCCCGAAGCAATTCGGCTGCGAATACTACTCGGCCCTCGCCTATTCGCGGATGAAAGATTACACGAACGCGCTCAAATTCCTCACTGCCGCCGAAACCATCGCCCGCGCCAGGGAGACCAACCGCCTGACTCATGGGTTCTTCTTCGAGCTCGGCGCGGCCTACGAGCGGAACCATAAGTTCAAGGAAGCCGAGACCTATTTCCGCAAGTGCCTCGAACTATCGCCGGATTTCCCCGAAGCGCTCAATTACCTGGGGTACATGTGGGCCGAGCGCGGGGAGAATCTGAGGGAGGCCCACGAGATGATTGAGAAGGCCGTGAAGCTTGAGCCGAAGAACGCGGCGTTCCTCGACAGCCTCGGTTGGGTGCTCTTCCGGCTCGACCAGCCGCAAGACGCGCTCAAATGGATCCAGAAGGCCATCGAACACGCCGAGGAACCCGACGCCACCCTCTTCGATCACCTGGGCGACATCTTTGCGGCGCTCAAGAAACAGGACCAGGCCCGCGAAGCCTGGCAGAAGGCTTACGCCATCGAACCGAGCGACGAGATTCAGCGCAAGCTCAACGCCGTCACCGCGCCCGGCGAGGCTCCGCATTGATCCATGCGGTTCAAGAAGCACTACACCCTCGCGGAGGCGCGCGCGTTGCTGCCGCAAGTTCGCAAGTGGCTGTCTGAACTCAACACCGCCCGCCAGCGCCTCTCCTGCCATGACGAGCGCGTCGTTGGCGAACTTGCCGCCGGCGCCGACCTGGGCGGCGAATCCGTCAACGACTGGTTTCGAAACCTGGCGCGGCTTCAGACACTGCTGATCCAGTTCCACAAGCGGGAGATCCAATTAAAGGATCCCGAGCGCGGCCTCATCGATTTCCCCGCAGTCCGGGAAGGGCGCGAGGTGTTTCTCTGCTGGGAGCAGGACGAGGACGACATCGAGTATTGGCACGACCTGGACGCCGGTTACGCGGGGCGGGAGAAGTTGCAGGAGTAGCCTGTAGCCGCCGACGTGAGGAGGCGGAGTCGTTGTTTGGCTTGGGGTCCCTCCGCCTCCTCACGTCGGCGGCTACGAGTGGGGTCAATCCTTCGCTTTCTTGTAAATCGGCTTGGCGACCACCACCGCGGGACTGCGCCGCCCGCGAATCTCGATGTCAACCTCAGTCCCCGGTTTGGCGAACTCCGGCGGCACGTAGCCCAATCCGATGCCCACGTTGAGCGAAGGGCTTTGCGTGCCGCTCACCACTGCGCCAAGCTTCCTGGCGTTTTCCCCTTTGCTCCAGATTGGGTAACCGGGCCGGGGCGGGGCGGATTTGTCGGTCATGCGGAACGCGGCGCATTTCCGGGTCGTGCCGCCGGCCTTTTGCTCGGCGAGCCTGGCGCGGCCGACGAACCCGCCCTTGTCGAGCGCGACGAAGAACCCCAACCCTGCTTCGATGGGCGTCGTGTTCTCGTCCAGTTCGTGCCCGTAGAGCGGGTAACACATTTCCGTGCGCAACGTGTCCCGGGCCCCCAGCCCGGCCGGCTGGAGACCCTGCGCGCGGCCCACTTCCAGCAACCGCGTCCAGATTTCTTCGATCCCTTCGGCGGGTGCGATAATCTCGAAGCCGTCCTCGCCCGTGTAGCCCGTGCAGCCGAGGTGGACTTGCCTGCCGGAGAAGCGGGTCAGGGCGATTTCATTCTTTTTCAGATCGCTTGCCTTTGCGACACGCGCGCCGTCCGTGAACGGCCCGGGAAACGCCTGGTCGATGAAACTCCGCACCCGTGGACCTTGCAATGCCACCGCGCCGAGACTGTCCGAAAGATCCTGCAGGATCACGTCCGCCCGTCCAGGCCAAAGCGCGAGTTGCTTCTGCATCCAAGCCACGTCAGCAGCGATGCGCGAGGCATTGATAACGAGCAGGAAGTGCTGTGCGACGGTATGATACGTGTAAAGATCGTCGATCACGCCGCCCCGTTCGTTGCACATCAGTGTGTATTGCCCCTGGCCGGCTTCGAGTTTGGCGGCGTTGTTGGTGAGGAGTTGATTGAGAAAAGCCAGCGCGCCCGGTCCGCTCACGGCGACTTCCCCCATGTGGCTAATGTCGAACAGCCCGCCCGCGCGGCGCACGGCCAGGTGTTCCTCCACGATGCTGGAGTACTGGACGGGCATCTCCCAACCGCCGAACTCGACGAGCCGTCCGCCGAGCCGCTGGTGGGCGGAGAACAAGGGCGTGCGTTTGAGCATATTGAAAACGGCGGCCAGGCTAACCGGCTGTGGCTCTACCTCAACGCCGCCCAGACGCGGTGGACGTCGTCGTGATCCTCGAACTCCTGAAGAAACGCGCCGACTTCGGCCCTCTGCGCCTCGGTAAGTTCTGGAAAATTCTTTGGCACGTAACCGAACTCGCTCGTGACGACTGTCCACCCGTTTTGCGACAGCCACTTCGACACGGTGTGCACGGCGGCGCGGTCGGCGATGAAGCGGGCGCCCGCGGCGCCTTCGGGCACGTCATCATTCTGCTCGCGTGTGAGTGGCTCGACCTCGTTGGCGCCGGCTTCGATGGCGGCGGCTTCGATGTCTGCGGCGGCATTGGGATGGTGCGCTTCAATCAGCCCGACTTGATCGAAGAGAAACTTGTTGCTGCCGGCATTGCCGAGCTGGCCCTTTTTGAACAGGTTTCGGACCTCGGGCGCAGTGCGGTTGACGTTGTCAGTGTAAATCTCGATCAGGACCGGCACCTTGTGAGGCGCGTAGCCCTCGAAGACGACGTGCTCCATGACGAGTTTCTCCTCGCCCGTGCCCGCGCCTTTGCGGACGGCGCGCTCGATCACGTCGCGCGACACACTCTCTTTGCGCGCCTTTTCCACCGCGGCGGCCAGGCGGGCATTCAACTCAGGATCCGTCCCGCCCATTTTGGCGGCGACCATGATTTCGCGGACGAGTTTGCCCGTCTTCTGCCCTTTCTTGAGCGAGGCGACGGCGCGTTTGGCGTGCAACCATTGGCGACCCATACGAGGAAGCGGGCAACTATCCCCCCACCTCCGCCTTCGCCTCGGCAGCCAGCGCCGTGCTCAGGTAGCGTTCGCCCGTGGACGGCAGGATGGTGACGATGATCTTGCCTTTGTTTTCGGGGCGCTTGGCGACTTCGAGTGCGGCGACGACGTTCGCGCCGGAGGAAATGCCGACGAGAAGGCCCTCTTCCTTCGCCAGCCGGCGGGCCATCGCAAAGGAGTCGTCGTTGCTGACCTGGATGCACTCGGTGATTTGCGGGCGGCCTTTCTCATCCTTCAGGTGAAGGTTTTTCGGCACGAACCCGGCGCCGGTGCCTTGAATTTTATGGGGGCCGGGCTTGACCGGCTGGCCCGAGAGGGTCTGCGAAATAACCGGCGAATCCTTCGGCTCGACGGCGATGGCCTGGAAGCTGGGTCGGCGGGGATGGATGACTTCGTAACAGCCGGAAATGGTGCCGCCGGTGCCCACGGCGGCCACGAGAATGTCGATCTGGCCATCCGTGTCGCTCCAGAGTTCCTCGGCGGTGGTCTTGCGGTGGATTTCAGGGTTCGACGGATTTTCAAATTGCTGGGGAATCCACGAGTGCGGCGTTTCCTTGGCGATCTGTTCGGCGCGGGCAATGGCTCCCTTCATGCCCTCGGTGCCCGGTGTGAGCACCAGCTTGGCGCCGAGCATCGCCAGGAGCGTGCGCCGTTCGAGCGACATCGTCTCCGGCATTGTGAGCACGAGCTTGTAGCCCTTAGCCGCGGCAACGAACGCCAGCGAGATGCCGGTGTTGCCGCTGGTCGGCTCGATGATGACCGTTTCCTTCTTGAGAACACCTCGCTTCTCGGCGTCCTCGATCATGGACATGCCGATGCGGTCCTTGACGGAGCCGAGCGGGTTGAAGAACTCGCACTTGACCAGCACGGTGGCGGGGCAGCCGGTGGTGACGCGGTTGAGGCGGACGAGGGGCGTGCGCCCGACGGTTTCGATGATGTTGTTGTAGATGCGGCCCATAACAGTTACGGATGGTTGGATTGATTGATGTCGCGAATGTTGGGCGGATATTGAGGGACGGCTTTTGGAGCGGGCAAGTTTTTTCCTCAAGCGCCCGGCCCCCCCGGGCGCATCTGGACACTGCTATGGCTTGTAAGGTAGGGACGGCACGCTGCGCCGGTAAGTGTTTAACGTGCCCACGGCGCAGTAGGCATGGAGTCCCGGCTTTAGCCGGTTGCGCGACCGAACGTAAGGCCGGCAGGGCTTGGCCGGGAAATCAACCGGCTAAAGCCGGGACTCCATGCAGAGATGGCCGCCCGCTCTCCCTGCTTGAATCCGCACCGGCCGCCCTGCGCCTGGCCGCATTCGAGCCGGAACGCGGCTTCACGCCGGGGCCGGCCCGTGGCAGAGTGGCGTTGTGACGTTCGATGAGAAGCAACGCCGGCTGGCCGAAGAATTGGCCCCGCTGCAGGATGCGCCTGCGCGGCTCGCGTGGCTGGTCGAACGCGCCCGCCAACGGCCGATGCTCCCAATCGAGTGTCGGCTCGATGCCAATCTGGTCGCAGGCTGCATGTCCAAGCTTTGGTTCATAAAGGATTTCCGCGACGGTCGGTGCTGGTTTCGCTGCGAATCCGATTCGCTGGTCGTGAAGTCCGTCGCCGGGCTGTTGTGCGACTTTTACAGCGGGCACACGCCGGCGGAGATTTTGAAGCATCCGCCGGTCTTTCTCGGCGCGGTCGGCATCCCGCACTATCTCACGCCGAATCGCCGAAGCACGATGGGCCGCGTTTGGGAGCAGATGCGGGCATTCGCCGAAAAACATGCCTCGCCACTCGTCGGCATCAATGGCTGAGGCTGTCCTCTGCCCACTCTGGGATCGAGGGCTGGAGATCGGGAAAGGCAGGCGAATTGGGGCAGGGAAGTTGAGGCTTTCGATTGCTTTTGGCCAGGACTTGGGTCTGTATCCCGATTCGTTCCACTTCATTTTTCATTCTCCCAGCCGATTTATTGAAAGATCGGCTGAGTAAGCGCGTACTTATGACAGCGGGCCGAATGGTCCGAACAACCAAAACCCGTAACAGACCGTAAACAGCATCCCCCGAGGTGTGGTGGGGTTGCCGAAGGTGGCAACCAACCGGGGCCGCTCGTATGAACTTCAAACTCGCACTCGGAACCGGGGTCGCCATCGTGGCGGTATATTGCGTCCTCGTCATCGGCATTGTCCGAAAAACCGCCCTTTACGAGCACTACCACCATCACGTGGGCATCGTGATCAGCACGGTCGGCGCGACATTTCTCATCGCGGGTTACTGGAAGCGCCGCAGCATAGCCCAGCAGCCCGTGACGGAGGACGGCGAGACGCTGGAAGACGCCCCCGAACCGGCCAACGCCACGCAGCACATCAGCTCGCTCGACGCGCGCTACGTCGGCTTGATGTCTGTGATGCTTGGCGTGGCCACGGTCTTCATCCTCCCGATACAGTCCACTCCTGAGACGGTACCCGTCCGTGCCACCGAACCGACGCCGCGTCCCCTCGCCAAACCGGTCCCGACCAATGCACCGCCGCCCGTCGTACAGCCCGTCAAGCCTGTCACGTTCCCGGCGGTGCGCGTCCGGGGAATCATCTTCGAACCTGATCGGCCCTCGGCGTTGATTGGTGGCAAGACCTATTACATCGGCGATCAGGTTCAGGGCGCGAAAGTCGTCGCCATCACCCGCGACACCGTGGTGCTCGAAATCGAAGGCCAGCAACGGGCTTACCTGCTGGAGAAGTAATCGCTGCGAGGAACTCGCGGCCCGGCTCACGCCAGCGCCCGCTCGATGAGTTTCCCCGCCACGTCGGTCAAGCGTTCGTCGCGGCCTTGGTGGCGGAAGGTGAGCCGTTCGTGGTCGAGGCCCAGCAGGTGCAGCAGGGTCGCGTGCAGGTCGTGGACGTGCGTCTTGTCTTCCGCGGCGCGCAAGCCGACCGCGTCGGTGGCGCCAATGACCTGCCCCCCCTTGACGCCGCCGCCGGCTAGCCACATGGAGAAGCCGTGCGGGTTATGGTCGCGGCCGTTGCTGCCTTCGCTCATCGGCATGCGGCCGAATTCGCCGCCCCAGACGACGAGCGTGCTGCCGAGCAGGCCGCGGGCCTTGAGATCCTTCAACAAGCCGGCGATGGGCAGGTCGCTTTGCGCGCAAAGCTTCGAGTGGTTTCCCTCCATGTCGGAATGGCCATCCCAGCCGTTGGTGTCGCCGCAGTAAACCTGCACGAATCGGACGCCCGCTTCGACCAGCCGCCGCGCCAGCAGGCAGCGGGCGCCGAACTCGGCGGTCGTTTTGTTGTCCATGCCGTAAATCCGACGCGTTGCGGCGCTCTCGCCGGAAATGTCCACGACGGCCGGCGCGTGGCTTTGCATGCGAAAGGCCAGTTCGTAGGCGGCGATGCGCGCGGCGAGTTCGGACGATTCTTCGCCGGGGCGGAGTGCGGCGCGGTTCAGGCCGTTGATGAAGTCGATGGTGTCTCGTTGCTGCGCGGCCGAAATGCCGGACGGAGTTTCAAGGTGTAGAATCGGCGAGGGACCGCCGCGCAGCAGGGTGCCTTGATAGGCGGCGGGCAGGTAACCATTGCTCCACGCCGGGGCGCCGCCCTTGGGCCAGCCGCCCGGGTCCGGCAGCACGACGAACGCCGGGAGGTTCTGGTTCGCCGTTCCCAGCCCGTAGGCCGCCCACGCACCAAGGCTCGCCCGGCCCATCAGGATCGAGCCGGTGTTCATCAGGTACACCGACTCAGGGTGCGTCACGCTGTCCCCGTAACAGCCACGCAACACGCAAAGGTCATCGACGCACCCCGCGATGTGCGGAAGCAGTTCGCTGACCTCGATGCCGGACTGGCCGTGCTTTCGAAACGGCCGCAGGGGCGGGAGCAACTTGTTCCTCGCGACATTGCGGCGAGTCTTGAACGTGCCGAACGACTCGGGAATCGGCTGGCCGGCGAGCCGAATGAGGTCTGGCTTCGGATCGAACAAATCGACGTGGCTCGGTCCGCCGGACATGAAGAGGAATATCACCGAGCGGGCGCGAGGGGTGAAATGAGGCGGACGGGGGGAAAGGGGATTCGTGGTGCGTGATGCGTGCTGCGTGACTGCATCGGCGGCGAGGAGGCCGTCGCGATCGAGCAGCGAGGCCAGGGCGAGCAGGCCGAAGCCTCCGCCGGCCCGGCGCAGAAATTCGCGGCGCGAGGCAGAGCGCGTGGCGCTTAGAACAGGGCCGCAGCACGGATGGCTGGGAGCGCCGGCATCCTGCCGGCGAGCGGCTTGGTCGTCAGCCGAGAAACTCGCCGGCAGGATGCCGGCGCTCCCAGTGAGATGGCTTCTGGCATTCATGGCGACTCGTTCTAAGGGGCATCGCCTTTCTTCTCGATTCGATACAGCGCCTGGTCGGAACGCAGGAACAGCGCGTTGCCGGCCGCGGCGGGCGAGGCAAAGAATTTCCCGTCGAGTTGATTTTTCGCGAGCAGCTTGAACGTCTTGCCCGGCGCGATGAGACTCGTGGCGCCTTCGCGCCCGACGAAGATCAGCTTGCCGTCTGCATAAAGGGGAGAGGCGTAGAAATTGCCACCGAGGCGCTCGCGGTAGTTTTCCCGGCCCGTCTTTGCGTCCAGGCACGTCACGATGCCTCCCGAATCGCTCACGAAATAAAGCTCGTCGCCGACCAACAGCGGCGAAGGCACATTGGGCGCGCCCTGCTTAAAGCGCCATTCAATCGCCGGCCCGGCGGCGCTGTCGTACCGGATGGCCAGAATCTCGGGTTTCATGAACGCCGTGGACATGAAAATCATCCCGTGCCCGGCGACTGGCCGGGGCGCAATGCTGAACCCTTGCGCGCCGTAACTGAGCTTCGCCAACTCGCGGCCGGTGGCGGGGTCATAGAAGTAAAGCCAGTCGGCGGCGGGCGACACGAGCTGCGGCCGGCCCGCGATTTCGAGGGCGAGCGGCGTGCCGTAGGATTTTCTCATCTGCCCGTTGTCGCTCATTTTGCCGGTGCGGGCGGTCTTCCACGCGAGCTTGCCGGTGCGCTTGTCCAACGCGGCGATGTACTGCTCGTCGCTCCCGTCGAGGTGGAAGATGAGGAAGTCCTTCCAGATCATCAGCGAGCTGCCGGGCCCGTTCTCGTGGTTGACGCGCAGGCTGGTGTTGGTCCAGAGCACCCGCCCGACGCGGGCATCGACGCACGCGGTGCCGGAGGCGCCGAAGTGGCAGTAGAGCCGGCCCTCCTCAATGACCGGCGTGGGCGAGGCGTAGCTGTTTTGCTCGTGGACCCACTGCGGCTCCCGCTCGGTCAGCACCGGAACGTCGTGGACGATGCGGCCGGTGTCGCGATCCACGCAGATGGCGCGGAACCGGACCTCTTCCAGGACCGTAAGGGGTTGGTTGTTGCCGGTGTTGGCTTTGAG
>WNGA01014830.1_pt1 | contig 12390 bp, 6 predicted proteins | sample 5400061 | NCBI WGS metagenome assembly WNGA01 (sample SAMN13153366, study PRJNA577476) | soil metagenome | isolation source: 100 cm soil or saprolite under grassland replicate 2 | place: USA:California | collected 2016-06-15
AACTTGGTTCGCGTGTCACCGGGGCAGTGATACGAATAATAGGCGCTGCAATACCGGGTCAGCGGCGAGTTGCTCAGTCCGGCGAAAACCCGCTGCAACGCCTGGTCGATGCTGATGCCCGCGGTTATGTCCGGACGGGGTCCGTTCCAGTATCCGCCTCCGTAGGTATCTGCCGTGCTGAACTGGATCGCGTCTTTGTTGTCGTCGGCATAAAGCATCCAGGCGAGGATGAGCTGCTTCTGGTTGTTCAGGCAGGCCACGCAGGTGGCCTTGAGTTTCGCGTTCGCCAGAGCGGGCAGAAGCAGGCCCGCCAGAATCGCGATGATGGCGATCACAACCAATAATTCGATGAGCGTAAATGCGCGCTTCGCGGGGCGCAGGATCGAACGGAGAGGAAGTTGGCTTTGCATGAGAGTGGATGAGTTCATGCCGGGAATCATCAGCGCTGCTGCATTGTATTCACCGGGCGTTGGCAGGTGTCGGTTGTTGAAACGGCGCGCCTGACGTTTTCAAGAAACGAAAAGGCGCTGTGACGCGACGTTATGGTCATATTCGCTTCCGGCGAATCAGGGTTTCGTCGTGAATGTGCCAAAACCGGACTTCGTGCGGTATTGAACGTTTGTTCTAGGCCGCGGTCAGGGCGAACGTCGAGCGCGTGCCCGCTTCCAGCCATCCTCAAGGTCGCAACAATGCGACGATATTGCGGAATTTGGCCGTGTTGTTCCCGGGATTCTGATTGCTCAGATGGTCGTCAAAATCCCAATACCTGGCCCGGTCAAACGCGGCTTTGGTGCTGCTGAAGGACACGTGCGCATCTCCCCAAAGCGCGTTCAGGCCCGCCGGATTGTTGGCGCTGCGGTGCGGGATGGTTCGCCAGGTGTAGATGAGATCGGTCACCATCGTATGATGCGGCACCAACTGCGTGGTCTTTTCCGCCACCAACGTCCAGTCGGCGTTCGTGGGGCTCATGAGCGATCGGCTGCCCGACTGCGGATAATACACGTAATTCCCGCGAACGCGCGAGGCGTAGAAGCTGGGCCAGGGCTCATAGTATTTCATTTCAAATTTGATCGGTATGTTGTCCGGATGACGCAAGCCGGGATCGTAGAAAATCTTTCCGCTGGAAATCAATTTCTCCGTGTAAAGAACTCCGTGGTTGAGCGGTAGAACTCCAGGAGCGACCGGCCCTGTTCCTCCGGGCTGGAACAACTCATAACCGTTCCAGGGCAATTCGGTGCTGCCGATCGCCTCCGGGTTGAACAATGGCGGCGGAAGTCGGTCGCCGTTGTTGTCCGCGTAGATAAAAAGCCCGATACCGATCTGGCGCAAATTATTGATGCACGAAGCGCGATTCGCGCTCGCCTTCGCGCCGGACAATGCGGGCAGCAACAGCCCGGCGAGAATGGCAATGATGGCAACGACCACGAGCAGTTCGATCAGAGTGAAAGCAAACCCCGAACGCCTGGCGTCCGGACCGAATCCTGACCTTGTTCCATCCCGACCGTTTTTGACGGCCAGGCCGCCGGGCGTTTTTTTGGTTTCGTTCATTGTGCATCACGGCACGCGGAGCAGGAAATAGCGCTGGGACGCGCTCGGGTCCACCCCGTTCGTGACGCTGAAATTGCCGCTGTTGTCGAACATTCTGGTCAGCACTGGAGTCCAGTTGATCAAGGGAAGCGCAATGTTGGAGGACGTTAACAGGGTATAAGTCCCGCCGGGCGTGCCGCCCGTGCCGTTGAGGACGAGGTCGCCACCCGACACTGAAACGCCGCCAATTTCCGGCGGCGCCGTTCCACCTCCGCCAATTCGCAGGGTTCCATCCGTCGTCAAGGTGGTCGTATCCCACGTTAATCCCGGGCCCGGTGTCGCTGGGACGATGCTCGCGAAGGAACCGTTGTAAGAGCCGGCGTCAAAAAGTTTGAAACTGTCTCCCGATGCCAGGCTGCCCGCGAGGTTGCTCAGGCTCAGGGCGCCGCCGTAGTTGATGACGGCCGCGTGCAGAACGTCGCTGGCATCCAGCGAGGCGTCCAGTTCCATGAACGTCGTGCCGTGGAGGGTGATATCGCCGCTGACCGTGAGCGCGCCGACGGAAACGCCCGGCGATACGGCTGCGCCGGCGTTCTCGATGAGGTTGCCGGTAATAGAACCGTTGCCCCTCAATGTCTGGCTGTCGCCGAGTGTCAGCGTGCCGTCGGTGCGCCCGCTGACATCGACTGTTGCGCCTGAGTTGACGGTGACATTCGAACTGGTCGAAATCGAGCCGTTTCCCGTCAGCGCCAGCGTCCCGGCGCTCACCAGCGTGTCGCCCGTGTAGGTGTTGAGCCCGCCCAGAACGAGTGTGTCGGCCGATGTTTTGGTCAGTCCGCCGCTGCCGCTGATCGAGCCACTCAACGTCAGCGACGCCGGAGTGCCGCGATCGGGAGGAGCGGCGTCCAGGACGCAGTTGCCGCTCAGCGTCACCGGACCCACAATCGTATTCGCGCCGTTCCAATTGTAAAAGTTGGGCGTCACACTGTCGCCGAAGAGTGCAAACTTCTTGTCCCACGGAGTCGTGGTATCAAAGAAGGTCACCGTGGCTCCGGCCCGCACGGTAAGCGTCTTGGTGGAATCACCCATCGAAGTTGTCGCCCCTCGAAAACCCAGCACGCCCTGCTGAACGTCAATGTCGCCCAGCGCCGTATCCACGGTGGCACCGGATAGAGTGACCTGATTCAGCCCGACTTTGGTCAGGTTGTAAGGTTGATTGCCTGTGCTTAAAGAAGCGCTGATGGTCCAGAGGCCGACGTTCAGTACCGGATCCGTGTTCCATGTCCCGGAACCGCCAAAGGTCGTACCGCCGGCCAGGACGACATTGGCCACACCAACTCCCTGGGCGCCCGCCGTGCTCACGATCGCGCCTTCGCCGTTCGGACCCGAACCCGACACCGTGATCGGTGTCGTCCCAAGGTTTTGCCCGTAAAGGTCCAATTTCGCGCCACTCGCGATGGTGGCGCCGCCCGTTCCCAACGCTGTGGCGGAGCCGGCCCTGAGCGTCCCGGCGTCGATGTGAATCATACTGCTGAGAGTGTTAGCGCCCGAAATCGTCAGGATGTTCGTACCGGCTTTGGTCAAACTGCCTGCTCCGCTGATAACCGAACTGACCGTTGCGTCGGCAGATTGGTTGAAGGTCAGCGAGCCGTCGATATTGATGCCGCCGCTCCCGAAATCATTGGCGTTCGCGTTGGCCACGGAGACCGTTGTGCCCGCTCCCACCTGGATCGATCCTGCGGTGATGGTGTTGGCGTTGTCCCCGGAAAATATCACGCTGCCGCCATTGACCGTCAGACCGTTGCCGAATGTATTCAGACCGGTGTTCGAGAACGTCACGGCGCCATTATTGATCGTCAGCGCTCCCCTGAAGCTGTTGCTGCCGGTGTTGTTGAACGTCAGGGCGCCCGCTCCCTCTTTGGTCAGCCCGCCGCCCGTCGCCGCCCCGCCGGTCCCGTTGAACGTATAATTCTTTGTCGGGTTATTCACCGTAAAGGAACCGGGCGACAATTCGCCGGCGAGGTTCACCGCGGGCGAAGCCGAGCCGCTGTCGTTGAAGGTGACGGTATCCAGGCTGAAAAACTGGCTTGCGGCAACGCCATCGTTCCAATTGGCGGTCCCTTTCGTATCCCAGTTGTTGGCCGTCCCGTCCCCGACCCAGGTGAGGTTTTTCGGACCCAACCCGCCTACCGTGAGCTGGATTGCGGTCGGAGTAGCGGTCTCGAAAGCAAACGTGTAACGGCTCTGTGCCAGCGGTCCGGCCAGCCGAAGATTGGAAGCGTCTCCCGCCAGAGTGCCGAAGAAATAGCTGATGAGCGTGTATTTGTTCGCCGTGTCGAGCGATGCACCCAGGTTCCTAAGCACCACGTCATTGCTACCGCTCAAGGTGAGGTTTGCACCGGCCGTGAGCAAATCGCTGGTGAAATCCGTGGCACTGGAGGAAAGATCGAACAGGAGCCTGGCCCCATTCAGTGTCAAATTACCGGATACGTTCAAGGCCGTCGCCCCGACCCCGTCGCCCGCGGGAATCACGCTGGCGCCCGGGGACACGGTCAAGTCGCCGAGCAAATTGCCGGATCCCGACAGCGAATTACTGACCACCAACCCACCCGGCACCAATATGAAGTCCCAGTTGGCAGCGCCACTGTTGCCCATGTTGAAGGCTGGACTGCCCGCAATCGCGCCGCCGTTCAGGAGCGTCAGTTGATTGGTCACGGTCAAAGCCGTGGCGTTGGAAATCGTGCTCCCATCCACGGTCACATTGTTTGCCGCGATCCTGGAATTGGACGGCAGATTCAACTGCGCGTTGGTCAGACCGATGTTCACCGTGCCTTGATTGGCATAACTCCCGGCCACGGTTACTCGCCCCCCATCGACGTTCAACGCGGCGTTTATCGCTCCGTCGCCGCCCGCGGACCGGCCCAGGCGCAACAGTCCGTTCACCCGCACCGTGGTGCCGATAAAGGTGGCGGTTCCGGAGCTGGCGCTGGTGTCGGCCTGGGCGTCCGTCTGGTCCGCCAGGTCGAGTGTGTTCGCATCCAAAGTGCCTGCGCCCAGTGTCAGAATCCCTGTTGCCCCGCCGCCCCCGCCGGTCTGGTGTTTCCCGACAATAACGGTGTCGGCCATGATGTCCACCGTTCCGTTACTCAAATCGACCGTTCCCGTCGTTGGGTTCGAGCTGTTATTTTGATTCGACTCGTCGCCGATGCGGAGTGCCCGCACGCGACTCGTGCCGTCGCTCCCGCGGAGCTGGACGGAAGGGGTAGTAAAGATGCTGTTGAAAAAAATGTTGCCCGGTGTCTTTCGTGCGCCGACAAGGATTTCGTCGATCGAGAGCGTGTTTTGCTGGCCCAAATACAGCGAGGAAGCGGCGCCGTTGCCGCTGTTGTTGACGTCGTTATTGCCGATCACCAGTTGCACATTATCGTTCTGGTTCGGGCCTGACAGCGTCACGTTGTTCGTCCTTGCCAGCCTGACGAAGCCCTGCGCGCGCCTCACCGGTTCCGCTTCACCGTCGCCGATCCGGATACGGCCCAGGTGGGCGATAAAAGCGCCCAGGCCGGACATGTCCAAAGAGGCCCAGTGGCCTCCCCCGGTGTTGTGGGCGTTCGAAATAATCTGGCGCACGTTCAGTTCGTTGTTGGTGTTATTCAGGACCAGCGTGCCGCCGCCCGAGATCGTATTCGACACGACCGTGGCGGCAGTAATGTCGTCTTTCGTGCCGACGTAAAAGGTGGACAGGGGATGCGGGTCGGTCGGGGTTTGGCTGCCGATGGGACCGGACCCGTTGTCATTTGCGCCCCTGACGGTCAACGTGACGCCCTGATTGATCAACATGTTGTGAACGGCGTTGGTCACGGTGCCGGAAACACCGTTCGTCGGCCCGACCCACAAGCGTTCGATCGTGACGTTGGCCGATATAATGTTGTTGATCGAGACGACATCGTTGGTCGCACCGTCATCAAAGAAGCGCACTTCGTCGTTGCTGCCCGGGGCACGGCTGAGGGACCAGTTGGCCGGGTTGCTCCACAACAGGTCGCCGCCGGCGCCGGTCCATGTGTTGGTGTTCGTTGCGGCCCCTGCCGGATGATTCATGACGGCCACGGTCCAGAGAACCGCGAGCGTCCTTAGTTGAGGAAAGTTGAGTTTCATTCAGTCTCCAGGTTGCACTGCGTTGTTCAGGTTCCATGGATGCGTGCCTGCCACCCGTACTTTGCCGGCGGCCGATGGTTCGCGAAACCATGAGGAGCCAATAGCGGTCGCAACGCACTCATGTTCGCTGCCCATTCGGTGGATTAACCTTTTGAGGATGCCAGAATTCAAAGCGGCGCGGTATCGAACGTTTGTTCTACCGCGCACCGCGCAGAGCCAGCGCCCGACCCGAGCCGGTTTTCGGCTTGGCGCAAACGTTGTTTATTCCTGGCCCAGGAACTTCACCACGGCCTGCGTGCGCGATTGCACGTGCAACTTCTCGTAAACCGCGTGCAGGTGGGCGCGCACCGTGCTCAGGCTGATGCCCAGTTGGTCGGCGATTTCCTTGTAGAGATAACCCTTGGCCAACAGCGCGAGAATCTCCTGCTCGCGTCGGGTGAGCTTCTCCACTTCGGAGGCCGGCTGCTGGATTCGTTGAAAATGATTCACCACTTTGCGGGCAATGTGCATGGACATCGGCGAGCCGCCGGCATGCACTTGCTCGATCGCTTGCGCCAGTTCGGACGGCGGCATGTTTTTCAGCAGATAACCGTGCGCGCCCGCGCGCAGAGATTCAAATATCAGGTCGCCCTCATCGTAGGTGGTGAGCATTAACACCAGGGTCCCCGGCATCCGCTCCTTGAGTCGTGCCACGCAGGTGATGCCGCTCATGCCGGGCAGATTGATGTCCATCAGCACCACGTCCGGGTTCTCCGCCGGGATGCGGCGCAACGCCTCTTCTCCGTCGGCGTGAGCGCCCACACAGCGCAATCCGGGCGCGCGCCCCAGCAATTCTCTGAGGCTCTCCCGCGTGCCGCGACTGTCTTCGACAATGGAAACTTTGATCACGATTCCCCAGGCTGCCTGTTGGTTCTGAAATCTGTGCGAAATCCACCCGGTCCGCAATTGAACAAACGTTGGAGTCGCTCTCGCTAACGGTCCGCCCAGGCGAGGTCAACGATCACCTTCGTGCCCGCGCCTGCCTGGCTTTCGATCCGGCACTCCCCGCCGATCTCGCTGACGCGCTGTCGTATGTTCCGCAGACCGTCGGCCTCCGCGTCGTTCGGCGGCTGCTCGAAACCGCGACCGTCGTCCTCGATCACCAGCCGCAGCGCGTCGTCGGTGGCCGTCACCCGCAGCCACACCGCGGTTGCGTGGGCGTGCTTGACGATGTTGTGGAGCGCCTCCTTGACCACCAGAAACAGATTGTGCCGCACATCGGTCGAGACTTCGCGCTGCGGCGTTTGTTCCGGAAGATCCAGCCGGCAACGTATCCCGGCGACGCGGAGATAGTCCAGGGCAAACTGGCCGGCATAGTCAATGAGGTGGGCCAGGGTATCGTTGCGCGGGTTCACCGCCCAGACAATCTCATCCAGCGACTTGATCGCTCCCCGCGCCGTGGCCGAGATTTTCTCTATCCGCTCTGCGGCCTTCTCCGGCGCCGCCCGATCCTGTTGTGCCAGTTCGCCCAGCAGCGAGATCTGAGTAAGGTCCGCGCCAAGGTCATCATGAATGTCCTTGGCGATGCGCGCGCGCTCCCGATGCAGCGCCGCCTGTTGTTCGAGCAGTCGCATCCGCAGGCGCAGTCGCCGAAAAGTCACGTAGCGCACAATGGCAATGACGCTCAACGTGAATGCACCCGGCGCCGCAACGCGGAACCACCAGGTCTGCCAGAAGAAGGGCAGCACAATCAGGCTGAGGACGGCACCTCGGTCGTTCCAGACCCCGGCATTGTTGCAGGCGATCACGTGGAAGCGGTAGTTGCCGGCGAAGAGGTGCGAGTAACTTGCGCTTCGCTGCGTCAGGGCTTCGATCCACTCGTCCTCGTACCCTTCCAGCCGGTACCGGAAGTGAACGTTTTCCGGCGCGGTCAGACTCAGTGCCGTGAACTCGAACTCGAGTTTGCGATGATCGGGCGGCACCCGCAGCGGCGCGGCCAGGGCGCGCAGATCGGCCGGAACCTCCAAAGCTTGCGGACGCAGGGGCGATCCGCTGTCGTACATCGCCACCGTCTGGCCATCCACAGCCACTCGCTCCAGCAGCACCGGGGGCGCATCGGGATTGTCGCGGATCTTATCCGGGTGAATCACCGCCAGCCCTTTGCGCATGGGAAACCAGATGCTTCCATCGCGACTCCGCAGTGCTCCGGGATAATAGTCGAAATTGGCCTGCAGACTCGGCAGCCCCTCCCCGCGGCCGTAAACGATCGATTGCACGTGACTTGCCCGATTTTCCGCCAGGTCCGTCAACTCCTGCAGTCGCACCTGGAAAATCCCACGATTGCCCGCGAACCAAAGCCGGCCTCGTCCGTCCGCGACCATCTGCGAGATATAGTTGTCATACAATCCGCGTGAGGCATCAATCCGGGCGAATTGACCCGCCTTCAGCCGTCCGACCCCTGCGCCGGCATACCCGATCCAAAGGCTGCCGTCGCTGGTGGTGTGCAGACAGCGAATCGACAGCAGACGTCCCTGTGCAGCGGCGGGTTCATTGACGAGCCTATTGCCCCTGTCGCCGGTGCGCAGGAGCCGTCCTTCCGCGGTTCCAATCCAGATGTTGCCCGCGGCATCCTCGGCCATGGCCCGGATGGACCGTGTGGGCTGGGGCATTTCAACGGTCAGTAATGTGTCTGCGCAAAGTCGTTGGACCTGGTTGGGCGAATCGGTGCCGATCCACAAATCACCCGTCGAACTGGGCAGCAGCGAGCGGACGGCGTCGCTGGCCAGCCCGTCCTGTTTGCCCCAGGTGCTGAAGCGGCCGTTCTGGAACCGATGAAGACCCTGATCCTGTGTGCCGATCCAGACGGCGCCGCTCGAATCGGCCGCCACACAGAGGACGTGCCCACCGGGCGGGGCGCCGCGGTCGGAGACCGTTGCCCACCGTGTGCCCTCGCGGCGCGCGAGCAAACCGTTTTGCGTAACCATCCATAGCGTGCCGGTTGCGTCCTCACAGACCGAGCGCACCGACTCGAAAGGCAATCCGGCCTCGGTCCCCAGCAATTCCAGCGGAACCGGGCGCAACCGATTCAACCCGCCACCGCCCGTGCCGGCCCAGACATTGCCCTCGCGGTCCTCGGCCAGGCACCGGATCTCCGCGTGGGAGGTGTTCACCAACTCAACCTCTGAACCGTCGTAGCGGAACACACCGCTGGCCGCCGTGCCGATCCAGACGGCACCGGCCTGGTCTTCAAGAAGCACCCGCGGTGCGATGCCTTCACGGCTCGCGGGCAGGTGAGCGCACTCCTCCAGCGCGCCGCTCTCGTGGCATTTGAACAATCGGGGACCCGCGCAAATCCACACTCCGCCGGCGCGCCCGGCGCCCAGCGAGACAACTTGCTCGTCCAGACTCAGCCGCGTCTGAAAGCGTTCTTCGCGAAAAACACCCACGCGACCCCCTTTCCCGAACCACAACCGCCCGGTGCTGTCCGTCGCCAGCCGGCAGGGGCCGTCCGCAGGTAAACCGTCACCGGTGCCGAAGGACGTTACCGTGCCGTCCTTGATGCGGCACACAGCCCCGGTGACGTAGGCAATCCAGATCGCTCCCTCGCCGTCCTCGACCATCACGGAGCAGTGCAAGTCGGGCAGGCCATCCTTGGTGGTGAACAACAAAGCCGACTTTGGCTCGATGCACACCACCGGTCCGCGATCCATGCCCAGCCATAACCAGCCGCGGTGATCGAGTAAAAGTGCCCGCACTACCCGGTTGGGAACCCCCGGGATGTTGGCGGGTGACAGCTCTTGAAACCGCGCGCCATCAAACCGCACCAGGCCCCCCAGCGTGCCGACCCATAAATATCCGTCCGGCGTTTGTGCAATGCCGGAGACGCTGTTATCCGGCAAGCCGTCATCCGACTGCCACGCCCGGGCAAGCCCGGAGGATCTGTTCGCGGTCGCTCGGGATGTCATTGCCGGCAGCACCAGCACTCCCATCAGGAACCCTGCGCGTACAATGGAAGTCAGCCAAGGGGGCACAAAACGATATTCTCTTTTCCGGGCAGCACAGGCAAGACGGGATTACAACCGGGAGAGTCCCGGGGCGGGTCGATGATGGCAGTTCCTTGGCATCGGTAGCGGGCAATGATAAAGTCTGCCGGATTATTTTGAACCGAGAAATCGACCGTATGAAGCAACACGCCGGCCCAATCAAACTGCTCCTCGCCGTCGCTGTCGTGGCCGTGGCGTTCGGTCCGCCTGCCTGCCTCGGTGGGGACGAAGAGCTGTTCGCCAGAAATTGCGCGAGCTGTCACGGCAAGGATGGCAGAGCCCAAACACCCATCGCCCGCAAACTCGGGGTGAAGGACTTGACGCAAAGCAAGCTGACGGAGGCGGAGATCGAGAAGCAAATCGTCGAAGGTAAACGGGACGATCACGGCAAGGAAAAGATGCCTTCCTTCAAAGCCAAACTCTCCGCTGAAGAGATCAGATCGCTCGTCAAAGTGGTCAAGGATTTCAGAAAATAATCGGCGCCGAGACCGGCAGCCGTTCGAGACAAACCGATCTTGCATCCAACGTGGACGAGCAGATTCACGAGTTGATCCAACTCATTCCCGAACTGCGCGGCAGGTCGTTGACCGTGTCACCCCTGGTCGGCGGTCTCACGAACCGCAATTATCGCATCGACGCAGAAGCCGGCAGTTATGTGCTGCGGGTGGCGGGCAAGGACACTGCGCTCCTGGGTATCGACCGCGCGTGCGAAGTCGCTTGCTCGCGCGCGGCAGCGGAGCTGGGCGTCGGGCCGGAGGTGGTGGCGTATCTGCCCGAACACGAGGCGATGCTCCGGCGTTTCGTTTCCGGGCGTGTGCTCACGGTGGAGGATTTTCATCAACCGTCCGTCTTGCGCCGCGCCGTGGAGGCCCTGCGCCGCTACCACAATGGACCGCCCGGCGCGGGAAATTTTTCGCCCTTCGCGACCGTGCGGAATTACTACGCGCTGGCGCGGGAGAAGCACGCGACCTTTCCCGACGGCCTGGAGCGCGCGCTGGTATTGCTGGCCCGAATCGAAAAGGACCTGCACACCGGCGGCCCGCGCTGTCCGTGCCACAACGATCTGTTGGCCGGCAACTTCATCGACGATGGCGCAACGGTGCGCATCATCGACTGGGAATATGGGGGCATGGGCGACCGCTTCTTTGACCTCGGCAACCTGGCCGCGAACAACGAATTCGACGACGAGCAGGAGGGGGCGTTGCTGGCGCTTTATTTCGGCGAAGGCCGGCCCGATCATCCGGGTCGGCTTCGCCGGATGCGGCTGGCCTCGGATATGCGCGAGGCGATGTGGGGCTTTTTGCAAGCCGCGATCTCGGCCCTGGACGTGGATTACCTGGCCTACGGCCGGAAGCACCTGGAACGATTTGGAGTTTCTGCGCGAGAATAAAGGAGGAAGTTCCCGGACGACAAAGGCAACCGCGGATTCACGCTGACAGACACAGATTTCTGAAATGGCCGTACTGCGGCGGCGCCTGGCCTTTCAGCGCACGTTGCCCGCGCGCAATGCGTCCAGCCGGTAGAACGTGTTTCGCCAGCGGACACCCCCTTGGCGAAGCGTGACGACCGCCGAGTTCAGCAGCGCGTAAATAAGCAGCGGGTAAATGAACGGCGCCATCGCCGCGGCGCGGAAAGACCAGCCGAGTCGTCGCGCGAGAACTCCGGCCGGCAGGCTCAAAGAGAGAAGCGCCGCTCCTGCCGCGATGCCGGTGGCCGACCCGGTGAACGGGCCCACCAGCGCGCTGCCCCAAAGCAGCGTTCCGCCGATCGCCAGCCCAATGACCGCACTCATCCAGTAATTGGCCGCGGCAAAATAGTTTTTCTCCATGATTTTGATCATCGCCCGCACGGTAACGCCCCAGTGACACTGGGCGTCGTCTCCGCCGATGAAGCCACGCGTCCGTTTCCCCGCGCGGCGCAGCAGCAGACCGAGCTTCACGTCATCGAGCACGGTCAGTCGCAGCGCTTCGTAGCCGCCACACTCGCGATACGATGACGCGCGAACGAGATTGAATGCGCCCATCCCGAGGTAGGCTTTCGGCCGGTCGCGATTCACGCCCGAAAACCAGTTTGCCAGGCTGAACAGGAACGCGAGATGCCACGCTTGTCCGCCGAGACTGCCGGGAGCGATGCCGGGGGAGAGTGTGACGTGATCGGCCCGCTCGCGTTCCGCCAGCAGCAGCGCACGCGCGATCACGTCCGGCTTCAACCAGCAATCCGCGTCCGTGAATAGAATCCAATCGCCCGTGGCGGCGGCGGCGCCGAGGTGACAGGCGTGACATTTCCCGAGCCAGCCTTCGGGCAACACTTCGACCCGCTTCACCGTCACGCGCGCATCCGCGTTCGCCAGGCGCTGCAGAATTTCGTTCGTTCGATCCTTGGAGCGGTCATCCACAACCATAACTTCCACCGGCACGAATTGTTGTGCGAGCAAATGGCGAACGGTGCTTTCGATTCGCGCCTCCTCATCCCGCGCCGCCAGGACGACCGAGCACCGGACCGCGCCAGCCGAGGGCGGGAGATTCCCACGGCCTGCCGCCGGACATTGCAGCGCCAGATGTTCGCGCGCGCCCTCCCTGGTCCTCTCCTCACCCGATGGGGCGGGCGTGGATGACGGTCCGGGGGAGGGGACGAGGATCGGCTTTCCAGCGTTGAGTTTCGCAAGGGAAGGCAACCGGCGGGCCCAACG
>WNGA01010331.1_pt1 | contig 12389 bp, 11 predicted proteins | sample 5400061 | NCBI WGS metagenome assembly WNGA01 (sample SAMN13153366, study PRJNA577476) | soil metagenome | isolation source: 100 cm soil or saprolite under grassland replicate 2 | place: USA:California | collected 2016-06-15
CAGGACGTCGCGCTCACGCGCAGTGAGCTCGGCAAGTGGCGACTGTGCGACACGAGTACGTTGCGCGACCAGTCCCTCCACCACCCGAGGGTCAATGACGGAGCCACCCTGCGCAACTTCGCGAATCGCGGCCATGAGTTGATCGGGTCTGGAGACGCGCTCCTTCAGCAGGTACGCGCGGCCGCTTGCTCGATACAGCGCCCGTTCGCACCGGCGGGCTTCTTGACGAAATCAGCACGCAGGTCGACGACGCGCTGGAAACGTTGCGTGATCTGGCGCGCGGTATTTTCCCCGCCATATTGGCCGACCGTGGTTTGATCCCCGCTGTGCAGGCCCACCTGACCAAGTCCGCTTCTTCCGCTCGGCTCCAACCTGACGCGTCGGTCGTGCGCGTTCCTTTCGACCCGCGGCTCGAGGCGGCGATCTACTTCTGCTGCCTCGAGGCGTTGCAGAATGCCGCCAAGCACGCTACGGACGCACCTGTGCGGGTTGGTCTATCGGCCCTGGATGGCTGGCTGACGCTACAGGTATCGGACGACAGTCCGGGGTTTGAGGCGGGCCCGCACCAACCAGGCACCGGGTTGCAAGGAATGAGCGATCGCCTGGCGGCGGTGGGTGGAACATTGGAGCTCGTCTCCGTTGCGGGTAAAGGGACGACCGTTTATGGTCGAGTGCCATTCTCCGTGGCGGCAGCGTCCCACGCCGCGGAAAGTCGCGCCGAGCCGAACTCCGCTTTGATGAGATAGGCCTTTGCGCCGCAGTCAGTAAGAAAGGTCTCGTCCGCGTACTCCGACGGGTCGTATGTCGAAAGCAGAAATATCACGGGCGCTTTGCCAGTGCTGCCCGCAAGGATCCGTCGGCTGGCTTCCGGCCCGTCGATTCCCGGCAGATGCACGTCCATCAACACCAGGTCCGGCTGTTGCTCCCGCGCGGCGCCCACCGCGGCTTCACCCGTGTCAGCTTCGCCCGACATGACGAAGCCCGGTGTCAGGTCCACCACGTTGCGCGCTGCGCGTCGAAACGATGCCTGATCGTCGACGATCAGCACGTGCACCTTGCTGTGCTCTCTCTGCATCTCAGACCGGGCTAAGCATCGCACCTGTGGGCTGAATCAGGAAGGGTAAGGGCACGAACAAACGTGGATGCCCGCCACACAGCGCGGCGGATGCGCACCCCCGCCACAATGGGTGGCTACACCCTCGCCAGGAGCCACCGCGGCGCGATCCTGAGATCACAATCCCTGAGGTGATGTCCATGTCCAGTATTGCCGTCCCAAACGTCCTGGATCTCCAGCATTGGTGACCCTGCTAGTTGGGCGGGGCAAGCCTGTTGTTAGGAAAGGTAAGGACGTTGGCGTGCAGTATTTGGGCATAGGTTCGACCGGTGCTCAGCGGGGCGACATTACCTTCGTCCGCGCGCCCGCCGCGCGACCGTCTTGGCCTCCAACAGAGCGCTCAGCGTTGCGACAGCCGAGCGGTTGCCCGTTGTTTCGCCGACAACCGCTTTATCCGCGTGACCCGCCGCTGGTCCCGGCATGCGCGGCCTCTTACAGCTCCTCGCGCCCGAACCGCCATAGGGCGGCTGCGACGAAGACCACTGACAGGAGAGCCGTCACAACGACTGGGACAACGGACGGAAGCGGCTCACCCATGCTCGCAAGAGTGGCCAGCGTCCCCAGACTATTGGGCAGGTACATCGCAACAGGGCCGAGCAGGTTTCCTGCGAGTTGCTGACCGAACAGCAGCCCCAGCGCGATGCCGACCACGGCTCCGCGCGAGTTCAAGAACGTCCCAAGCATCACCACAAGCGTCAGATAGAAAAGCGTGTGCACTGCAATGACGCCGAGTCCGATTGCGAAAGGCACGAATCCAGGCAATTCGCGTGTTACGGCGGCGATCTGTCCGAAGGCGACCACGCCCTGGAGCAGGATGGCGATCAGCAGGACGCCGAGTGAGAGTGCGACGAGTTTGGCGGTGATGAACGCAGTTCGCGACAGTGGCTTGGACAACACCCAGGCCGCGGTACCGGACTGCTTTTCAGCGATGATCGCGCCCATGCCCAGAATGGCCGCACCCATCGCCGCCGCCTGGGCAGCGAATGCGAAGAATACCTGGAGCCCCATGGCCATAAGCCCGCCTTCAGGCAACTTCATGTTGGGGTCGGTCGCCGGCGCAACCCACAGGACGATCACCAGGATGCCGTTCACCACGGCTAACCAGACCGCCGTCTGGATCAACCAGAAGCGCGTGCCCCACCAGGCGTGCAGCTCCTTGCGGAGAAAGTTGGGAAGGCCGGCGGTCCAACCGCGAGGCTGAATCAATCGCAGGGAAGCGGTATCAATGGCCATGGGCCTTGTCTCCTTCGACGAGCTTGAGGAACACATCCTCCAGGTCAGCCTTGTCGCGGCCGAACGCGGAAACTGTCACCCCGCCACCCGCGGTCACCGACTGCAGGAGCTGCGCGTCAGCAGCCAACTCGTCGGTCACGTTGACTCGGAACTTTGTGGCGCCGTTCTGCGCAATTGTCGTGACTGCACCAACCCACGGTTGGGCGGTCAGCCGGGTCCGCGCTCCGTCCACGTCGCCCTTCAGTTCCACGGAATAACTGACGGACCCATTGCCGCGAAGTAATTGCTCGATCGGCGCCTCGGCTACGAGGCTGCCGTGGTTGAGGATGGCGACGGTGTCGCTCACACGTTGCACGTCACTCAAAATATGCGTGCTGTAAAAGACGGTCGTGTGCTGTTTGAGTCGTTCCATCACTTCCAGGACGTCACGGCGCCCCATCGGGTCCAGCGAGGCCGCGGGCTCGTCGAGGATCAGCAGGTCCGGGTAGTTGACCTGTGCCTGGGCGATGCCGAGCCGCTGGCGCTCACCGCCTGAGAAGCCCTTGATGGGCCGGTCGGCCTTATCGTCCAGGCCCACAAGCTCGAGGGTTTGCTCGATGCGCTGCTCGACCGGGTCTCGTGGGCCGTTGTAGAAGAAGCCAGCTACGAAGCGCATCGTCTGGCGGGCGGTGAGGTCCTCGTAATAGCGAGGGTCCTGGGCCAGGTAGCCGACCCGCTGGCGAATGGCCGTGCTATCGCGGGTGATGTCCTGCCCGAAAACAGTCGCCGTGCCGCCGGTAGGGCGGGTCAGGCCGAGCAGGAGCTTGATGGTGGTGCTCTTGCCTGCGCCGTTTGGGCCGAGGAAGCCAAAGATCGAATGCTTCGGTACCTTGAGATCGAGCGCTTTGAGCACCGCCTTGCCTGCGTAGGCCTTGGTCAATCCGCGCGTGTCGATGACATATGTGTCCGAGGTTGTCATGCGTGGTTTCCCTCCTCGAGATTTCCTGGGCTTTGCCTGCGGAAGTGATGGGCGGATTTTCCTTGCACACCCCGACTGGCTCGGCAGCCGTGTGGCAGGTCGGTCCTTCGTGAGCCAGTGTCTCCGGGCCGCGGGTGGAGCCGCGTCAGCCAGGGGGTTGACTGCGGGGTTGATCCCGTCTCCACCCGACGCTCCGCGGTTTCGCAGACCAGCGCGGGTCTTGGCCGTGCCGCGGCGGGCACCAGTGGATCAACCCGCTGGTCAATCGCCAGGTGGACGCCAGTCAACCCATAGGCGCCGGAGACTGGCGCTATGCCAAAAATATTGCGATGGGCGCGCCGAGGCGCGCTGGCATTGGTGGTCGTTGTTGTGGCTGCTGCCGCCGCGGGCGTCACGTACGAGGCGATCGCGGCAGCCCAGGACGCCGCGGCCTACCCGCCGCCAGGCCGTCTGGTAAACGTAGGCGGCCACCGGCTGCACCTCTCGTGCGTTGGTGAAGGTAGCCCGACGGTCGTTTTTGAGTCGGGGCTGGCAAATATGTCGGCCGACTGGTCCAAGGTGCAACCACAGGTTGGAGCAACCACCCGCGCCTGTGCATACGATCGCGCGGGTATCGGCTGGAGTGACAACGGCGAACAGCCTCGAGATTCGCGGCAAATCGCGCAGGAGCTTCACACGTTGCTGGCAAACGCAGGCATATCCGGGCCGTTTGTGCTTGTCGGCCAGTCGTTCGGCGGCCTGTACGTGCGAATGTTCGCTGACCTGTATCCAGACGAAGCTGCCGGCATGGTCCTCGTTGACGCGTCCCACCCAGACATGTGGTCGCGCACCCCGCCCGCGCTGACCGCGGCGCTGGTGCCAAGCCCGGCGCTGGGCCTCGCCTACCGTGGGATGGCGCACATTGGCATTAGCCGGTTGACAGCCAATTTCCCGGCCGACTGCGGCCTAACGCCGCAGCACTGTGGCGAGGAGCGCGCATGGAAGGTCTCAGCCAGGGCGACCGATGCCTACATCGCGGAAATGGGCGCGCCGGAACGAGACGCCCAGGTGCGCGCAACGCGAACCCTCGGTGCGCGGCCGCTGGTGGTGTTGACCGCGACCGACCACACTACTGAGTTCGGTCCGTACGCCGCGCAGGTGGACCCACTCTGGCAGCAGATGCAAAACGAATTGGCCGCACTCTCGAGCAATAGCGCCCATTACATCGTGGATGGAGCGACGCACAGCTCATTACAGGCCAAGGACGCCGCCGCCACGAGTGCGGCGATAGGCCAGGTGGTGCGGGCGGTCCGCGACGGTCAACCGCTGGTGCACGAGGACCCGGCGCCGACCAGGCAGACCGCCTCCGCTGAGGTCGACTTCGCTGCCATCGACCGTTTTGTCGACTCTGAACGCCAGGCGATGCGCGTACCTGGTATTACGATCGGCATCGTTCGAGGCGATCGCGTAGTCCACCTCGCTGGCTTCGGCCAGGCCGATCCGACCGGGCGGCCCGTTACTCCGCAGACGCCAATGCTCACGGCGTCGATCACCAAATCGTTCACCGCGATGAGCGTCATGCAGCTCGTCGAAGCCGGCAAGGTCGACCTCGATGCGCCGATACAGCGCTATCTGCCCTGGTTTCGCGTCGCCGACGCGGATGCTTCCGCTGGAATTACGGTGCGCCACCTGCTCAACCAGACAAGTGGCTTTCCGACACTTCCCGCAAACGCGGGCCTGGTTGGCGGCGACATGGATGAATTGGCCCTCGAGCGCGCCGTGCGGTCGCTCGCCAGCGTGTCTCTCAGTCAGCCTGTGGGCTTGACGTATCAGTACTCAAACTTCAATTACTGGACGCTCGGCGTGCTCGTGCAGGAGGTGTCCGGTCAATCGTACGAGCAGTACTTGCAGCAGCACGTGCTCGAACCGCTCGACATGCGGCGGTCGTATATGTCCCAGGCGGCCGCACAACGGAATGGCCTGGCGACCGGCTACCGCTTCTGGTTCGGGATACCGGTGGCCACTGACCTGACCTACAGCCGCGCATTCACTTCGACAGGTGGACTCATCTCAACATCGGAGGACATGGCGCACTACCTCGTCGCACAGCTCAACGGCGGCCGTTATGCCGGCCGGTCGGTGCTCTCGCCCGCGGGCATCGCCGAGCAGCACCGCCCCGCCGCTCGTGTCGAGGACACGGACGACTACTACGGCATGGGCTGGCAGACCGGCGCAATCGGTGGTGTGCCCGTCGTGCAGCACGATGGCCTATTGCCCACCGGCTACGCCGACATGGTGCTCGTTCCGGACCACGACCTCGGAATTGTGGTGCTGGCTAACGGCGTCGGCCGCGTGGCAGTGCCACGCCTCGGCGGGGTCGCAGCCGGAGTGGCCAACGTTGTGGTTGGGCGGCCAGCCTTGCCCGCGGCCGAAGACCGGCTCTTCCAGGCGGTGACAGTCCTTGCGTTCGTCATCATCGGCGTCCAGGTCTTCGGAATGATTTGGACGACAACCAGGCTGCGGCGCTGGCGCAAGCGACCTGAGAGCCGTCCGAGCCGTGCACTGCCACTGGCGTGGCACATCGGTGTGCCGCTGGTGGTCAATCTCGGTTGGGCGGCGTTGCTGCTCCTCGAACTTCCCATGCTGTTCGGTCTGACACTGGCGGAATCAGTATTCAACCTGGGCGACTTCGCGTATCTGATCGCGGGGAGCGCCGCGGTGGCCCTGGTGTGGGGTCCGCTCCGCACGCTGCTAGGCTGGCACGCGCTGCGCGCGACCGCACCCGCCAGCGCGAGCAGTACACCGACCCTGGCCGCGGTCGTGGCGACGAGCAAGGCCTAAGAGAGGAAATCCACCATGCAAACAATCGGAACGCCATCACCGCGTCGACGCTTGGTGGCTGGCGCCGACGGCTCCGGGGCAGCAAAGCTGATCGTGTTCTTCATCGGCGCTTACGCCCTGGCATGGCTGCCGTTCGCCGTGCCGATACTGGCCGCTCGAGGTCTGATCCTTCTGCCGGCTCCGGAGACTGTGTTCCTGACGCTTGCCACGCTGGGCATCGGTCTCGCCGGGGTCGGCATGGCCGCGTGGGAATCCGGTGGCGCAGGCGTGCGCTCGCTGCTCGGGCAGATACTGCGCTGGAGGGTGCGACCCATCTGGTACGTCGCGGCTGTTCTTGTGCCGGCGCTGTTCCCCGCGGGTGCGTTCTTGTTAGGACTTGCCCTCGGGAATCCGCCGACTCCGACTGCGTCGCCGCAGGTGTGGCTATCGATACCGTTGGTTCTCGTCGCGTTTCTTGTACCCGCCCTGCTCGAGGAGATCGGCTGGCGCGGTTACGCCCTTCCGCGGCTACAGCGCCTGCTCGGGCGGCTGCTGGCCAGCGTTGTCCTGGGCGTGATCTGGGCGGGTGTGCACTTGCCGCTCTGGCTGCTCCCGGACTTCGGATTTGCGAGTCAGTCCGTGACTGTGTACTTCGTGCAGGTGGTGGCCATCTCGGTCGTCCTCGCCTGGCTGTATAACGCCACAGGCGGCAGCCTGCTGCTGACCGGCCTGGCGCACGCGGCCGTGAACGGCTGGCCAATGCCGTGGAATGCGGCGCTCCAGGCGCTGCCTGACCAAAGGCGCGGCGTCGCGGTTGCTGATTTCCATGTGCTGATCACCCTGGCGACCGTTGTAGTCGCAGTGCTAGTCGTGCTCGCAACCCGCCGACCCAGCCGCGCCGACACGAGACAAACCCCGCTCGACGGTATGCGCGCCGCAGCTCCGCTGGACTGAGGAAAGCCCAAAGTGTTTGGAGGCGACGCGTTCGAGCAATGTCACGTGCAAGTTGTGTGGCCAGGCTGTGAGTGCACTATCCTCAGCCGAGCTCAAGCTGGGTCAGCCGCGAAGGCCCACATGGTCAGTAGGCGCCAAAGCAACGTCCCGCGCGGCTGCCGCACGTGCCTGAGATCAACGACGGGGCCGCGGTAGAGGAACGCGGTAGAGGAAGAGTAATCGGACGCGTGAGTATAGCGCTATACCGCCGCAGCTGGTGGGCCTGGGGCCTGCGCGGACTCGCTGCGATTGCATTCGGCTGGGCAGCGTTCGCCTTGGCGCCCGAGACGCTCGAAGCAGTCGTCCTGCTGCTGGCCGCCTACCTGGTCGTGGACGGCATCCTGACGTTTGTCGTCGGGGTGCTTGCAGCCACCGATGGCCGGGCATGGTGGGCGCCGCTGAGGCTGGCTGTTCTGGAGCTTGCGGTTGCCCTTGCGATCCTCGTGTCGCCTGGCGGCTCAGCGCTGCTCTGGCCGGCGCCCGCGGTTATCTCGGCGATCCTGGCCGGTGTGCTGCAACTGATGGCGGCCGCAGACCTGCGCCGCGAGATCGTGGGAGAATGGATGTTGGCGGCGAGCGGCATTCTGTCCGTCAGCCTTGGAGCGCTGCTGGCGTTCTTTCCGGTGGCTGGCGTCTTACCAATCGCCTGGACCTTCGCCGCGTTTGGTGCGCTCACCGGACTCGTCATGCTGCGGCTGGCCTCTCGACTGCGTCGCGCCGGAGAAGAGGTGGTCGCCCAGGAAGACCTGCCCATCGCCTGAACCGGAAGTGTCGCCGATCGCTGAGGACCGGACCACCTGCGCCGCAGACCGACCAACTCTGCCCCCCGCGCGTGCGTGTTCCGATTGACATAGGGTCCACAATGGTTGCCGAGAACAACCGATGAACAATTCCCGACGTGCGATGTGGTTGGCCGCTTTCATGTGGGCGCTCTCGCTCGGGCTGTGGGTCATGGGCATGCTCCTGTGGCTCGGGAGCGCCAGCCGCCACATGCCAGGCCACGCGGGACCAGTGGCCGCTTCGATTGTGCCATCAGCATCCGGCATGGCCGCCGATGCTGCGGGTTTGGAGGTTGGGTTTGCGACAGTGTTCCTCGCGGTCGCAACCGTAGGCGCCCTCATTGCTGCGCGTCATCCCCAGATACCCATTGGCTGGATACTCGGGAGCACCGGCGTGGTCGCCAGCTTCCGGCTGTTTGCCAACGGGTACGCGGCCTCTGCAGCCGGGACAACGCTGGCCCCGCTGCCGACCGATGCCGCTGTTCTGGTTTGGGTCAACTCCTGGTTGCAATACGCCTCGGTGGGCTCGCTGGGTATGGTGCTGCTGTTGTCGCCACGGGGCGGCCTGCTATCGGCGCGTTGGCGGCCGGTGCTCTGGGTCCAGGCTGGCAGCCTCGCTCTCGCAATGTTGTCGGCCGCTCTGGCGCCCGGCCAGCTCAGCGGATGGCCGTACATGGATAACCCGTTCGGAGTCGCTCGCCTGGGCGGCGTGCCTGCGCGACTGTTTCAGCTTGCGGCAGCAGGAGTCGCAACGGGCCTGGTTCTGGCTACAGTCTCGCTGGTCGTACGTCTACGCCTTGCGGTTGGCGAGGAGCGGCAACAGGTCAAATGGGTGCTGTACGGCGCGGCGCTCGTGGCCGTGGCGTTCCCGGGCGTCGCCATAAGCACGGTCGCACCAAACGTTGCCACGGAGTGGCGGGATGCGCGTTTAGTGCTGTTCCTCGTCGCCTTTGCACTCTTCGTTGCGACGCTGGGCGTGGGCGTCTTGCGCCACCACCTGTACGACATCGACCTGGTCATCAACCGGACGCTGGTTTATGGCGCCCTGGCCGTGGGTATCACGGCGGTGTACGCGGGTGTCGTGGCCGGCGTGGGGTCGCTGGTCGGCTCGCTGGGCGCCGACGACCCGGTAACCGGCTCCACGGAGACTTTCGCGTTGTCGCTGATTGCGACAGCCGTAGTCGCCGTCGCGTTTCAACCGTTGCGCGAGCGTCTGCAGCGAATGGCCAATCGTCTGGTGTATGGCCGGCGGATGAGCCCGTACGAAGTGCTCGCCGATTTTTCGCGGCGTATGGCAGGGGGCCTGTCGGTGGACGCGGTTCTACCCCGACTCGCCGAGGCAACCGCGATCGGCATTGGCGCGACACGTTCTCGAGTGCGCGTTTATGTCCCCGGCGGGCGCGACCAGGCAGTCGCATGGCCCGCCGAGGCAATAGCGGAGCAATTCGAGCGCACGACTCCCGTGCACCATCAGGGCGAGCTCGTGGGTGAGATCGCGGTCAGTAAACCCTCTGGCGAGCCGCTGACCCCCACGCAACAGGCACTGCTCGCCGACCTCGCGGCGCAAGCGGGACCGGCGCTCGGGAACGTACGGCTTGCGGCGGATTTGCGCATGCAGGCCGACGAGCTGCGAGCATCACGTCAACGCATCGTCGCGGCGCAGGATCAAGAGCGACGCCGCATCGAGCGCGACCTTCACGACGGGGCGCAGCAGCACCTGGTTGCGATGGCGGTGAACCTCCAGATCGCTCAGGACCTGATCCGAACGGATCCCAGCGAAGCCGACGCTCTGGTATCCGAGGTGCGCGGAGAGATCGCCGAAGCGCTCGGAACCCTGCGCGATCTCGCGCGCGGCATCTATCCACCCGCCCTGGCCGAGCACGGGCTTGGGGCGGCCCTCGAAGCGCACATCGTCAAGACCTTTCCCGGGGTCCGCCTGGAAACCGACTCAACGGCCGCCGCCCAGCGCTGCACACCCGATGCCGAGGCTGCCGCCTATTTCTGCGTGCTCGAGGCATTACAGAATTGCGCCAAGCACGCCACGCGTGCGCTCGTCCGGGTTCGCCTGTACGCCGACCCCGACCACCTGATGTTCGAGGTGTACGATGACGGGCCGGGCTTCGTGCTGAAGGACCCGCACGCCGGAACGGGCCTGCAGGGCATGGCGGATCGGCTGGCCGCTGTTGGCGGCAGCCTCATCGTCCGCTCCGAGCCAGGGCAGGGCACAGTAGTTACTGGCAGACTGCCAATCGACCGCATGCGGATGCCTGTCGACGGTCAGGCGGTGACCAGCCCGAGCGCCCGCGCGCGTGTCACGACCTGAACACGGCTCTCCGCACCGAGCTTGCCAAAGATGTGGTTCACATGGGTCTTGACCGTGGCCAGGCTCACGACCAGCTTGCGTGCGATCTCCTGATTGGACGCGCCCTCGACCACTAGCGCAAGTACTTCGAGCTCACGTTCCGTAAGCGGCTCCGCCAGATCAGCACTCGTGCGAGGGACCGGCTGGTTCGGCATGAGTGGCTCTTGCGGCGTCATATCCCCCAACGCCGCGACTAGCGTTTCGACCACCTTCGGATCGATGACCGAGCCTCCGCGAGCGACCTCGCGGATGGCGGCAATGAGCTGCTCCGGCTCGGACACACGCTCCTTCAAAAGGTAAGCGCGGCCAGCTGAGCCTTCTTCCAGCAGGCCACGTGCGTACACGGGTGCGTCGAACTGGCTCAGCAGCACCACGCCGATCTGCGGGTGACTTCTGCGCAGCTGTGCGGCGATCCGCAGCCCCTCGTCGGTATGCGTCGGCGGCATGCGGATGTCTGTCAACACGACGTCGGGATTGAGGTCCTCGACCGCTGCAAGCAGCGAATCGAGATCGCCATAGCTACCTACCACCTCGATGTTCGCATCCTTACGCGTCTCGAGCAATCGCCGCACGCCCTCGCGAACGAGCAGGTTGTCCTCAGCCAGTACGACTCGGATGGCCATGGCAGGGCCAGCTTAAGCCCTGGGCTGGTCGGGTCGCGCTGCCATCCAGGCCGCGCGCAGGATATCGGGGCCGAACTCGCTCTTCAGCAGGTAGGCCGCGGCGCCGCACTCCAGCGCGCGTATGCCGTAATCGGCGGCGTCGTAGGTCGATAGCAGCACGATGACGGGAGGATCAGCGGCCGTCCGGGCGATGATGCGGCGCGTCGCTTCGGGGCCACCAATCCCCGGCATGTGGACGTCCATGAGCACCAGGTCCGGTCGGAGCAGGCGCGTGGCCTCGATCGATGCTTCGCCGGACTCCGCCTCACCGACCACCTCGAAACCCGGTAGGCGGGCCAACACGCGGGACGCGGCGCGCCGGAACACGGTCTGATCGTCGACGATCAGCACTTTCACGGTCACACCTGTCGCAATCCCACGGGGTCAGTGTGACAGAGGGCCCGTCCTGCTTCGTCAACCCATGGGTTGATCCTTAGCCCTCAGCGTCCAATCAACCCTTCCTTCAACCGCTGGGTTGACGCCGCTCAACCCGTGTGCCCTGGACACTCGCCGCTATGAGCTCACGCGCTACTGCAGCCTCGGCGAAGGAAGGAATCCACTGTGATGATACCCACCACAATCGCGCAGCCCGCTGAAACCGCCGCCCCCGAGCGGATCTCGGCGATTGCCATGGGCCTGGTGGTCATCGGCTTTGCATCGTGGGTGCTCACAACGTTGCCCATTCAGGCCGCATTCATCCTCACGCTGTCGGGTGTGCTTGCGTGGCTTGCTTGGATTCGTACCACGTACGCGTATCCGGTGCGCTCGCGCAGGGTTATCGCTGCGTATTTGTGCGCTGTCGGGTTCCAGCTCATCCACATGTCTGAGGAGTATGTGGGCGGATTTCCGCACGAGATCGTCGAGTTGTTCAATTCACCGCGGGACTGGAGCGAGCGCTCGTTTCTGCTCACGTTCGTCTTCGGATTCGGCGCGCTGTGGGTCCTGGCAGCGGCGGGGTCGCTCTATCAAATCCGCGTCGCAAACTTCATGCTCTGGTTCTACGCACTGGGTGCCGGAGTGATCAACGCCGTCTCGCACTTTGTCTTCCCAGTTCTCAAGGGCGGCTATTTTCCCGGTCTCTACACTGCGGCCGGGCATCTGGTCCTCAGCGTGCTGCTGATCGTCTTTCTGATTCAGGAGTGGCGGCGCGAACGTGCGTTGACAGAGCAGGCGTCGTGACACACTCCGGATTTCCGGGCTGCGACAGTTGCTCATCCGAGGTCTGGGTGGGTTGGTGGGAGTGCTGGTCGTGATGGCTATGGCCGGCTCAACCTACCAGACGGTAAGCACGATGCTTGACGAGCGAGTGCACCCAGCACCGGGTCGGCTGGTGGACGCCGGCGGGTACCGCCTGCACCTGAATTTGTTCAGGACAGGGCAGCCCGACCGTCCTCCTGGAGTCCAGCCTGGCCAACCGCTCCGCCGACGGGGACATCGTTCAGCCGCAGATCGCGGCTGCGACACGCGTCTGCTCGTACGACCGGGCGGG
>WNGA01011537.1_pt1 | contig 12387 bp, 12 predicted proteins | sample 5400061 | NCBI WGS metagenome assembly WNGA01 (sample SAMN13153366, study PRJNA577476) | soil metagenome | isolation source: 100 cm soil or saprolite under grassland replicate 2 | place: USA:California | collected 2016-06-15
TTCGGCCAGGCGAACTCGCGGGCAGTTGCGTGGGCAGTCCGCAATTCCACTCCTGTTGCAAGGCCCGATCGACAGCGGAGGGTTCCGAGTTATCCACGAACCGCAACCGATCGAATGGAGGCTGCGCAACATAGCCGGCATGCAACAGCAGGACGGGTTTGCGGGCAGCCATGGCTTGGAGAACGCTGATCGGCTGCGTTTCGGAACAACTCAACAAGGCAAAGACGCGGCACGCAGCAAAGGCAGACAACAGCAGGGGATGGTCATTCCGAAGAGTCCGCAGCCACCGTCCGCCGAACCCCTCGTTTTGTTGCACGGCCACACCCACGCGATAGCCGTAATCCTTTTCTCCTGGCAATACGGGGCCGAGCAGAACAACGGGCAGTCGCAGCCGATTGCACGCTTCCACCAATAACAACTGGTTCTTCCTTCGCTGGATCGCTCCTACGCAAAGCACAAATGGCTCCGGTCCGAAGGTCGCTTTCCAGGCATCCGGCGAACAGCTGAAGAACCCCTCGCGGACACCATGCGGCACCACGTGCAATGTCTTCGTCCCGAGCCGGAAGATCGTCCTTAGCGAGTCAGCGCCGGAGCGCGTAATTGCGATGATCGCCGATGCTCCGTGGATGGCTCGATAGAGTTCCACTCTTCTCAAGCACTTGACCTTTACAAAGTGCCGCGCAGCGCTCACCCACAAGCGTGGTCCGCCTGCGGGGTTAGGCGACAATAGCGTCAACAGGTAAGGCCGGCCTATCTGGCGGATCAACTCCAAAATGGGGTAAAAATGCGGTTGGATACTTACAAAATGATAGAGATCGGGCAAGGAACGGTACTCGGACCAGTTGAAGAGTTCGGCTGTCAGCCCATCCCCTGTTGCCGCCAATGCTTCGCAAGTTTCTTCCGCCTGCACGAGTGTGCCCCCACTCATCAGGCCAGCAGGAAACTCCGGAACAATACAAACGCGCATGGAACCCTCAAGAAATCCGCTGGAACACCCGATTGTGCCCGGCCGAGAATATTTCCCGGAACTGCGATGGGTCGATTTCGCGGGCCACTCGCGTTGGTCCGGGATGCCCGGCGGTCGAAAAGCATGGGGGGCGAAATTCTGTCTGCAGAGCCGAGTCATCGAGCACAATCAAGCCCTTGGACGCCACAGCCTGGCTGCACACACCCCAATCCTGCTTGGCAACTTCGTAATCGTGACTGCCGTCGATGTAAATCACGTCCCAACATTGCTTGTGGACAAAAGTTTTGGCTTCGGGCGACGTGGATAAATGACGGCAGAAGCTGGGCAAGGGCAGATGAAAGCGTTGATGATTCACGACAACATCATTGTAGTAATCGAGGTGAGGTTCATACTTGCTCACCAAGTCGCCTGCTGGCGTCAATGGCGAGACACAACCGATGCTACATTCAAATCCGAGATGCCGGCTCAATAGTTTCCACAGCGTGATGGTTTGCCCTCGATAAACGCCTATTTCCAAAGCGCGGGCAGGTTGAAATTGCTGAAATAACAAGAACCACATGGCATGAAAGGCGTCTTCGCCAAAACCGCGGCGATTCGCGGCAAAATAGCGCCGATGCTGGCGTACGGGTCGTGGAAGAAAGTTATCGAAGAAATAGACACAATAGAGGTACTGTTCGTTGCGGGACAGGTTTCGGCATTGCACCTGGTCCAACGCGAGCGGTCTTTTCAAGTCCGTCCCCAGCTGCGCAAGCAGGCGTTTGCGGTAAAACAAGTGGTAGAGTTTTTGTTTCAATCCAAACATAAAACTTAGCGCTTGTTGCTTTCGGTGCCATCTGACTCAAGCCGCCCCCTGCCTCGTCACGCAGGGCAGGTTCTCTGGTCAGGACGTGCTTCTCTGCGGAAAGTTTACCGACCCTCTTTTCAGCGCAGGCAACGAGGGTTGAACCGCAATATCGCGAAGTTGCCCCATCCGGCCCTGACATAGTGATGAAAATCAAGAAGATAGCAATGGGTTGTCTGTCGGCTTCGCCAGCCAATTACTGTCCTCCATCCGTTCGATCACGTAGCCGCAATCAGCGAGCTCACGCACAACATCTCCGACGGAGTGTCCAAACGGGCGGCAGGCCGCCTCAGCGCATTCAAAAAAGATTGTCGGTCTGCCAGCGGCTGAAAGGGTTCTCTTGGCGCCGCGAAAAATATCCCGTTCTGCTCCCTCGGCATCGATTTTGATAAAATCGACGGCATCCGTGCCCAACTCCGACAAGACATCGTCAAGCTTCCTCGTTTGCACCCTAATCACGCCGTTGACCACAAAGGTTTCATTGGGGGCCAGGCTCCCGTGAGCTTCGCGTCCGACTTGTGGACAATAGAACTCTGCTTCAGCGTTCTTGTCGCACAAAGCAAAAGGCAAAATCCGAACGTTCTCGAGGCGATTCAATTTCAGATTGGCGTCAAGCTCCGCGATCATTACCGGATTGGGCTCGAAGGCGATCACGCCGCCTCCAGGCCCCACTCTTTGAGCAAACTGAACCGTGTAGTAACCGATGTTTGCGCCGACATCCAGGACGGTCATGCCATCGGTTACTTCGTTGAGAATGCGATCGCGCGTCGCTGCCTCGAAGGCTTCGTCCTTAAGGATCTGCCGGCCTAAAGGGTCGCATAGGCGGATTGACAATAACTGACCCGACTTTAGCTTAACTTTCACCGATTCCTTGCCCAGGGACTTCAGTTGTAAGAGAAGCAGCTTGAGGCGGATCCTTTTCAATATGGTTTTTAAGTTCATGCCTGTGCTGACGGAGGCCTTCGCGGCTGGGCGAAATACGCCCGGCTTCCTATTCGTCCCGACGCCCGAAACATATAAAAGCGAAGAAAACGCCTCGTTCAGCCTTGCGGTGGCGCGTCGCGCATTGCCAACCGGTCAGTCGGGTCCCTCGAGGACAGCTTGCCTGCATCAACAAAGCCTGGCCCTTGACGCAAGGAGGTTTTCTTGATTTTTCGCTCGCTCAAAGTGCCCAGCATCCCGTTCGTCCAATGTGGAAACGCTCGGAAACAGGCTTTGATGAGACGATCCTTAAGTGCTCCCACGATTGTAAGTTTGTCGCTGTCAGCGTTCTGCTCCTGGTTCAGTCCATCGTTCCACAGCCTGGCATAATCGCTTTGTTGAGGAACCGTCAGCCGTTCAACTTCTGCGATTTTCTTTGCCTGCACGAACATCAAGATCGGGAGGCCATTTACCAGTTCGACCCGCCGTTTCAAAACCTCAGGGTCGCTCACAATAAAGAAGTTAGAGTTGCCGCATTCCTCCCACGCGACCGCTTGCTCAACCGAATAACCGTTCTCCCGGCACAGCGTTCGGAACAACAATTCCGGAGAAAATTGATAAAATCCATGGCCGCAGTAATTGTTGATTGGAGTGATCAAGAGTAGGTGCCCGTTTAGTCGGACCATATCCATGCAATTCTTGACCGCGACTGGAAAATTAAAGATGTGCTCCAGCGTCCCTCCGTCCAAGACAGCATCGAATCGCGAGCGAAGCTCGTCGGGTATCGGAGCGTTCATGTCGTGAACGAGCTCCGCACCCTCGTATTGCGAATTATCAAGAGCTAACACCTCCTGGGCTCCCAGCATTCGGAAAAAATCCGCCGTTGTGAAGCGGGTAGTGTTTCCCAATGTCGCCCTGTCGGTGGAATATCCATATTTGTGGATCAGTTCTTCGAGAAACAGAGTGTGACAGGAAAACGATTGCTTTCCCAGAGTCAGAGTTCTTGCGAAGGAGACGCCGGCTTCCTTCGCCTCGAATAACAACTTGATAGAATGAATACTCAACCCCATGCGATTTAGGCGACTTGAATCGCCTGTCTGAGATTCGGGCGGTTTGCGATACACTCATCCACCGGGGAGTGATTCAAATGGCGCGGACTTCTGCGCGGCCTCTCCCTGCTCCAGAGCCTCCCGCACCAGTCTCAGCGCAAAGGGCGTGTAAATAAGGCCGAAGCCGACCACCGAGCCCCAGACAACGCCCGTCACGCCGAAGTGCGAGGCGAAGGTGATTTTCAACGCCAGCGCCACCACCGATGCCACACCGTAAAAAGGGACTTGCCGCCGGAGCATCGGGCCGTGAACCAGCAGACTCGACAAGTTGCCGGCGAGGATGATCAACACATTCAACACGGCCCAGCCCAGCAGGAGCGAAAAAGATGGCTCGAACTCATAGTTTGTCCAAATCGCTATCATTTCCTTACCCAGGGTGAGAATGGGCAGTGAGAGAGCCAACGTCAGGAGCATGCTCCACGACATGACTCGCCTCAAAGTCTTTCGCGCCCAGCGGAAATCCAACCTGGCGATGGCCTCGCCGTAAGCAGGCCAGAGGGGCAAGATAAAAAACTGCGCGGCCATCGTTATGGAGAGCAACCTTTGTACGATGGAGTACTCGGCGACTGCTGGCGCTCCGAGCATTTGCGCAATAATCAAATTGTCCGTGCAAAACCAATTCAGTGAAAATGCGGTAAGGAGCAGAAATATGAACCCAGTGCTCGCCAGCTTGCGACTTGTGCTCCATTTAAACGAGGCTAAGCGGGGAAACAAGGCCGGCTTGGTGGCAAGGAAATAGTGCAGCCAGTTCAATAGGGTCACGCACACGGGCAATCCGGTCATGGCGAGAACCAACCACGGTAACCCGGCTCGTAATTGGACGGCCAGCAGCAGCCCGCCCAATCCCAACAAGTTCCCGGCCATTTGCCAAACGTTGCTCGCGAACCCTTCCTGATACCCGAGTTGCACACGCTGCACTACGCTTAAGGGTAAACTTAACGCGTAGCAGCAGACAAATACGGCCAGCGCCGGACCGGCTTCTTGCGCCGCTGTTTCAGTGGCAACATTGAATAGCGCCGGCCAGGGGATATACCAATAGACGCACCCAAAGAGAATCAAAGTCAGCACGGCGAGACCTGAGAGCATAAAAAAGCCGCTGGATACATACTGCCCCGCCAAACGAATATCATCCTTTCCATCAGCTTCAGAAATCGCTCGGAGCAATCCGTTGCCCATTCCCAAGTCGGCAAAGACGAGAAACGCGAAGAACGAACTGATCGTCATCCAGAGACCGAACCGGTCAACGCCCAAATAAGTTACCGTCAGCGGAACCGAAACCAACATCGTCAATAACGTGATTGCTTTCGATGTTGCGGAACTTACGGTGGTCAGTGCCACGCGTCGGTACCGCTCTTTGGAGATTCCCTCGGGCGTGGAAACGTCGAACGGCTCCAGCCGCATCAACGCGCGCATCTGCTGAAGGCGGTGCAGCACCCCGAGGCGATAGCGCGGGTAGGAAAAGGACATCGGTCAATCAGGCAAAGCGAATTCAGACAATTCATCCCGTTCGGCAAGCCATGCTTTTCGGATAACTAACCAGCTTTGACAAGTTTTTTCCATCGCCCCGCATGATTTAGGGCGCAATTCAGTTTTGGGCGGCCATTTCGGCATCCGCCGAAACAATTCACGGCCACCGCCCAAAAGCTCTTCTTCCAAGGGCCCAAGGTTTGGTCGGTAAGCGGCGCATACAGAGTGGTGCAGTCCTCCCGCCAAACCCATGAGCAAATGCTCCCGCTGCGAGTGCAGGAGACTCTCCAAATCGCGGCGTGTCGTCGGTTGGTCGTAAGCTGTTTCAATCAGGGTTATCATGCGTCTCACCTTAGGCACTGCCCCCGCCTGCTCAAAAGCCGATTTGCGACGGTCGCGCGAGCCGCCCGTTATTCTGTGGTTGTATCGCGTTGACCGGATGAACACACTTGGGCTCACATGCGAATCGCCTACGTGACGAGTTACTCTCGTGGGGACGTAAATAACTGGTCGGGTTTGGGCTACCACATCGCGCAGACATGAAGAAATGCCGGCCAGCGGCAACCTCGTATGGTGAGATCGCCATCGCGGGCGGCGACACGGCGCAACCCATCAATCTGGCGATCCGAATTGCCCTAATCCAACATTACGTTCCGCTGGCCGGGCGCAAAGTGATTGATTGCGGCTGCGGTAGCGGCCGTTATGTGATTGAGTTTCTCAGGCTGGGCGCCGACGCCTGGGGCATCGAGTACAATGAGGACAAGGTGCACTCCTTCAAGCAACTGGCCAAAGAGCCGGACCGAGTAAAGATCGGGGATTTGCAACGGATCGAATATCGCGACGCGATATTCGACTTGGCGCTCCTTAACGAGGTTCTGGAACATGTCCCCGACGAGCACAAGGCACTAAGTGAAGTCTTACGGATCCTGAAACCCGGGGCAGCGCTGGTGGTTTTCTCACCGAACCGGCTTTATCCGTTCGAGACCCACGGTGTCCGTTGGAAGTCAACCGGCCGCGCTATTCTGCCGCACGGCACGCTGTTCATACCCTATGTGCCTCTCCGGCTGGGAAAACGGTTCTTCGACTATCCCGCGCGAAATTACTTTCCGTCCGAACTCAACCGAATTGTTTGCGAGGCGGGTTTTGAAATCGTTCATCGTACTTACATGTGGCAGACGTTTGAGAACATTTCCGGCTCTCAGCCGCCGCTCATACGCGTTATGCGTCCGCTGTTCCGAAGGATCTCTTCCGCACTTCAGCACATACCTGGCCTCCGCGCCTTCGGGGTTTCCCAAGTCATTTTTGCCAGGAAACGGTGAACCAATGAACCTCAAACTGGCAGTTCAAGCCGCGAAATACGCCGAATACTCGAAAGGAAAAAGAGTTGCGTGGACAAGGACGTTCACCCGCTGGGAGAATCTAGCTTCACTTCCAATCCGTTCGGCTCTGGCGTATCTCACGCTTCCATCTGCTTTTCCAGCATGAACGAACCACCGGTGAAAAAGCATCGAAATTTGGCCGGCACCGAAGCGCCGACCCACCTTGCTGAGAGAACTCCCTCCGCGCCGCCCGTTATTCTCTGGTTGTATTGCGTTGACCGGATGAACACACTTGGGGACCCATGCGAATTGCCTATGTGACGAGTTACTCTGCCGGGGATGTAAATAACTGGTCGGGTTTGGGCTACCACATAGCGCAGTCCCTGGAGAACCAAGGGATGGCTTTGGATTTTGTCGGCCCGTTACAGGAGAACTTTCGGCTGGTGTCCCTGGCAAAGAAGTGCTTCTTTCGCGGACTGTTTCGGAAGCGTTATTTAAGAGACCGGGATCGGCTCGTGGTCCGGGACTATGCGCGCCAAGTCGCTGGCCGATTGGCAGCACTTCGTGTCGATGTCGTGTTTAGCCCAGGTACCCTTCCGATTGCCTACCTGGATTGCAAGGAGCCGATTGCTTTTTGGACAGACGCTACTTTTGGCGAGATGATCGATTTCTATCCCGGTGCCTCGAATTTGACCCGACAGACAGTTGCCGACGGAATGGCCACTGAGCAGGCCGCTTTGGATCGGGCGCGGCTCGCCATTTATTCGTCCGAATGGGCCGCACAGTCAGCCGGCAAACGGTATCGCGTCGATCCAACCAAATTGAAAGTCGTGCCTTTTGGCGCCAACATCGAATGTCACCGCACATCGGACGAAGTGAAATCCATTATCGATTCACGGCCCGTCAATCGCTGCAAATTGCTCTTCCTGGCGGTCGATTGGATTAGAAAGGGCGGCGAGATCGCCTGCCAGATTGCCCGGCGACTGAACGAAATGGGTCTCGCTGCGGAGTTGAGGATCGTTGGGTGCAACCCTCCCCAACCGGAAGCCCTGCCGCCGTTCATTCATTGCGAAGGGTTTGTCAGCAAGGCCACATTACACGGCCGGCAAAGAATCAGCGCTCTGTTAAGCGAGTCCCATTTCTTGATTCTGCCTTCCAGAGCCGACTGCACTCCCGTTGTGCTTCCCGAGGCCAATTCTTTCGGAGTGCCGTGCATCACGACAAACGTCGGGGGCATACCGACCATCGTGCGGGACGGCTTCAATGGCCGCGCGTTCGAGCTGAACGCCTCCAGTGACGATTACTGCGGCTACATTAGCGCCTTAATGAGTCATTACGAGGAGTACCGGCGGCTGGCTTTGTCTTCCTTCAATGAATACCAGACGCGGCTGAACTGGTCTGTGGCAGGGCGAACCGTTGGAGAACTTTTGCAGGGAATTGCCGTTTGAGCTCTCATTCCAAAGCCCCTTCCGACGAGCCGTCAGAGTCGCAGGCGAGCCAGCAGGAGTGGCGTGCTGCGAGTCACAGACCCGCGCTCCCTTCCGATGAGCCGGCAAATTCGCCGGCGAACCGGCAGGGCGTGCCTGCCTTGTCAGCCGCCCGAAGCGGGCTGAAGTCCTTGCCCGGTTTTCGATTCCTGCGATACGTGCTCACTCTGGGAGCGACTTGTGAACAGTGGGCCCGGGTGGTAATGAACCGCGAGACAAAGAAAATCGTCCGGGGCTTGCAGCCCGGGCGACTAAAGGTACTGGAACTTTCCGGCAGTAATTGGGGCAATTGGGAGTCTTTCAAGGAGTACAAGACTGCACACTATCCGGATTTCGATATCTGCGCGGTCTCGCTGGACGAACCGTTTGATTTGATCATTGCCGAGCAAGTATTTGAACATGTGCTCTGGCCGTATCGTGCCGGCAAAAACGTTTACCAGATGCTCAACCCAGGCGGCCATTTCCTGATCACCACGCCCTTCCTGATCCGTGTCCACAATTGCCCCACGGACTGCTCGCGTTGGACGGAAACTGGAATCAAATATTTCCTCGCTGAATGTGGTTTCAATCTGGAACGCATCCGAACTGCATCCTGGGGAAATCGCGCGTGCATCCGGGCAAACTACTTCAGGTGGGTCCTGTACCGGCCGCTGTTCCACTCGCTCCGAAACGAACCGGATTTTCCGGTCGTTGTCTGGGCTCTGGCACAGAAATGACCTTCACAGCTCGTAGCGGCAGGCATCTTGCCTGCCGTAAATCCGGGCATCCTGCCCGGTACCTGTTTAGCTTTGAGGAGCGCTGCCGCCTCGGCTGCGCCGAACACTGCACGCGAGGCGCGTGCGCTCCCCTCACGGGGCTACAAGACTTTCTTGAACGGGCGGCTAGCCCTCGTGAGATTTCCAATTGGTGCGAGCACCCAGTTTTCGCCACAGCTTCTTTGCCGTCATGACCGCCGCCCGGGGCGCGAGTCGGAAGAGATCTCTCACGTCCCAATCCGCTTGATTACGGATGTTCGCCAACCAGAGCTCGGGATGAACCACGCGCAGAGGCATGCTTTGGCCGTTGCGCTGCCGCTGTTCCAGCCGATCCAAAAGCCGCTTCTCCTGTTTGTTCACGAAGACAAGCATGTTTTGCCGATACCAGAAACTTACCTCGTCCATGTCCCATATCCGGGGTCGAATCGCGTCCACGACGTGGTAGCCATGCTTTTCAAACAGTCCAATCCAATAGTCCGGCCATTGTTCATTCACGTGGTGCGTGCCTCCTTGTTGAGGAATCGCCGCGGAAAAGACAATCACGGGGCCCAGGCGAACGAGCGTTTCCACAAACCGCGGGGCCGTTTCCTCGGGCAAATGCTCCGCCACCTCCAACGACAACACCAGGTCAAATCGCTCCTCGGCCGCAAATGCGTCGGTCAGATTAGTCTTTCGAAATCTGTTGGCATTGATTTTGAGCTGATTCGTATCGACCCAATCGCCGTCGAATCCCCAGATTTCACGCACTCCATGCTTCTCGAAAACGGATAACCATCCGCCTAAACCGCAACCCACGTCCACGACTTTCGACGGCTGTATCAATTCAATCAGTATGGGGACGACGAGTTCAGCAGACTGCAGCGATTCAGAAGATTGGTGCTGATAATAACTATTCGAATAGATGTGTTTCTTAGCTCTCACATGTTTACTCATCCCACTCGAGCCAGGCTGCCGCGCCGAATCCAGCTCAACCGTGCGTGGTGTTCAAGCAGCAATTCTTACTACGTTTGCGTCGCCCTTTCAACTCCCAATGATCTCCTTCCGTTCATACTCGGGTACCTCCGACTTGTTCGTGGATTTGGCGCCCGGCTGGTAGCGCAGAGTTGCACTCGATCGGTATCTGTCCAAATTCTCGCGGGCCGCGCAAATTTTCCGGAGCGCGGCTCTGTGAGCCGCAGCGCGCTGCCTATGGAATGGCGCGTGAGATCGAATCGAAAGCGCCCCGCCATTCGGCACGCGCTGCGGCTGGTGGTGCATCCGCACGGCCACCCGCACACAGCCGGGCTCCGTTTCGATTGAGGCTCCACAGCCCGCCTCCACGTCTTTAGGTGCGCGCGATAAACCCGCCTATCTGCCGACTGCAAGTCGGCGATCCGGCAGATGAAAAATGGGCGACCTGGCGGGCAATGACCTGGGAAAAACCAAAATCCATCATTCCAAAAAAGAGCAGCACCGTCTGGAAGCAAAACCGGACTCCCGCTCCGGCGGGCCCAAGAGCCTCCGTCATGACCGGGACAAGGATCAGCCACGCGATCGAGCTGCAGCCCTGCTGATACCAGCCGGTAAGAGCGGCCGCCCGGGCCGGATGATCGTCCATCCATTTGAGAGCTCTCATCCGATCAAAATCCTCCCATCGCAAGCAAGGGCTTTAAAACACGTTCTAAGATTGCCGTGCATATTTGGACTTTGAACTCGTTCCGCCACGTGCTTGATTCTTCTGCATGATCGGAACCATCCTCAACGCCTCTGCTATCGTCATCGGCGGCGTTGTCGGCCTGACCCTCACCAAACAACCTTCGATGGCGAATCAAACCGCCCTGAAGATTCTCCTCGGTGCCGGCACGGTTTACGTCGGTCTGAGCATGACCTGGCAAGGACTCAAGGGATCCTTCCCCCAGGTCCTTAAGCAACTGGCCATCGTCCTGCTCGCGCTCATCCTGGGCAACCTCACGGGCAAGCTCCTCCGCGTTCAGCGGTCCCTCAATCACGTCGGCCAATACGCCAAGCGGAAGCTGGCCGACCAACCCGCCGACCGCCGTTTCAACGACGGCTTCGTCGTCTGCTCGCTGCTTTTCTGTGTCGCTCCCCTTTCGGTGATGGGCGCCTTGTTCGACGGCTTGGCGGCCAATTTCAAGCCCCTGGCCGTAAAGTCGGTCATGGACGGACTCGCAACCATGACCTTCGTTACCACGTTCCGATGGAGCGCAATTCTCTCGGCGATTCCGGTCGTGGCCTTTCAGGGAACCGTCACGCTCGTCGCCCGGTTGCTCCAGGCTTTTCTGGAACGGCACGCGCTGCTTGATTCCGTGAGCGCCACGGGTGGGCTGCTGGTGTTCTGTGCGGCTCTGATCATGCTGGAGCTCAAAAAAGTTGAACTCGCCGATTACCTGCCGAGCCTGGCCTACGCCCCGCTCCTCACCTGGCTGTGTCGCTGAGCAGTGTTCCCTCTCCCTCAGGGAGCGAGGATACGTTCGCCGCCGGGTTGGCGATGGGTGGATGACAAAAATCTTCACAGAATGGGCTTTTCTGGGCATTCGGAGAAAAAGTATCTAGAAAACGCATATACTCATTTATCCCACGTCCTATTGATCCTCTTTCTCCTTTTTGGCCCTGGGCGAACTCTTCGTTTCCTTTGTTTGCTTCTGTTGGAATCCGAAAAGCCGACAGAAGGCAACGAAGGGAACGAAGAATCGAAAGACCGGTGCTTTGGCGTCCCAGAAGAATTCTGTCGCGCGCCCGTTGGCGATCTGCCACTCCGTTATTGCTTCTCAGGCGCTGCCACCATCGTCTAGTGTTGGCGCCCCGATGAAAATAAAAACAATCGCGCGGCTGCTGGCAGCCGTCACCATTCTCGTTATGGCACCCGTGTCTTTTTATGCCCATGCCGACGAAGGCATGTGGCTCTTCAATCATCCGCCACGCCAACTGCTCAAGGAGAAGTACGGCTTCGACGTGACCGACTCGTGGCTGGAACACGTTCAGAAATCCTCCGTCCGCTTCAACAGCGGAGGCTCCGGCTCGTTCGTGTCCGCGGACGGCCTCGTTCTCTCCAATCACCACGTCGGCGCGGACGCGCTGCAAAAGTTTGGTGACCAGGAGCACGATTACCTGCACGACGGCTTCCCGGCGCGCACGCGCGCGGAGGAGAAGCGCTGCCTGGACCTCGAACTGAACGTGCTCATGAGCATCGAGGATGTGACCGACCGGGTGAATGCCGCCGTCAAACCGGCAATGTCATCCGAGCAGGCGTTTCTTGCCCGGCGCGCCGTCATGGCGGGGATCGAGAAGGAGTCCCTGGACAAAACCGGTTTGCGCAGCGATGTGGTGACGCTGTACCAGGGTGGCCAGTACCATCTCTATCGATTCAAAAAGTACACCGATGTTCGGCTCGTCTTCGCGCCCGAACAACAGATCGCATTTTACGGCGGCGACCCGGACAACTTCGAGTAGCCGCGCTTCGATCTCGATGTCTGCCTGTTTCGCGTTTACGAAAATGACAAACCGGCCACAGTCCAGCATTA
>WNGA01010338.1_pt1 | contig 12381 bp, 8 predicted proteins | sample 5400061 | NCBI WGS metagenome assembly WNGA01 (sample SAMN13153366, study PRJNA577476) | soil metagenome | isolation source: 100 cm soil or saprolite under grassland replicate 2 | place: USA:California | collected 2016-06-15
TCTTGCGCGCGTAATCGAGATGCAGCATCGACGCAACCGCATCCACGCGCAGGCCGTCGGCATGGTACTTCTCGAGCCAGAACTCGGCGCTGGAAAGAAGAAAGCTGCGGACTTCGTTGCGCCCGTAGTTGAAGACGGAGCTCTTCCACTCGGGATGGAATCCCTGTCGCGGGTCCGCGTGCTCGTAGAGGTAGGTCCCGTCGAAGAACCCGAGGCCATGCTCGTCGGAAGGGAAATGGGACGGCACCCAGTCCAGGATGACTCCGATCTGCTCCCGGTGGAGAGTGTCGATCAGGAACTGGAAGTCGGCCGGAGAGCCGTACCGGCTCGTCGGCGCGAAGTAGCCCGTCACCTGATAGCCCCAGGACCCGTAAAACGGGTGTTCCATGACCGGCAGAAGCTCGACGTGCGTGAACCCCATCTCGCGCGCGTATTCCGCCAGCAGCGGCGCGATCTCCCGGTACGTCAGGAAACGTCCATCCGCGGGCGACCGCCTCCAGGAACCCAGATGCACTTCATAGATCGAGATCGGAGCCTGCGGCTGGTGCCGCTCCCTGCGCGACTCCATCCAGGCCCCATCCCCCCACTCGAAATCCAGGTCCACGACGACCGAGCCCGTTCGGGGCGGAAGCTCACCGGCGAATGCGAACGGGTCCGCCTTGTCCACGCGATAGCCGTTGCGCCGGGAAACGATGTGGTACTTGTAAACGGCCCCTACACCGACGCCGGGAACGAAGCCCTCCCAGATGCCCGATTGCGCGCGCGGTCTGAGCGGATGGCTCGCCTTGTCCCAGCCGTTCCAGTCCCCGATCACCGAGACGCTCTGCGCGTTGGGGGCAAAGACCGCAAAGGCGCAGCCCTCCGCGCCGTCCTCTACGATCCGGTGGGCACCGAGCTTCTCGTAGACGCGGAAGTGAGTCCCCTCGTTGTAGAGGTGCAGATCGTCGTCAGTCAAGAGCGAGACAGTCGCGGCCGAGGATGCCGGCGGCTGGCGAGGCCTCCGGCGCGGCGTTGCGACCGATCTCTTGTTCGTGATCTCCCACCTCCGGGCTCAAGCGTATCCGTCCCGCGTCCGCGCGGCAAACGCGCGGAGCGAGTTCCCCCTCGTTTTTCTACGATGATGTCGCCGAAGGCGGCCGGAGGCTCCCGTCAAGAAAAAGAGGGGCGGCCGCAATGACCGCCCCTCGAACGACCCGCCCGGAGGAGGAACAGAGTCAGGGATTGACGCGGATAGTTCCGGTCATCATGTCTCCATGCACGCTGCAGTAGTAACGGTACGAGCCGGCTGTCGAAAAGAGCCACGAGAACTGATCCCCGCCTAGCCTCTGTCCCGAGTCCCAGTTCACGGAGCCCGGCAGAGGGGTGCAGCCGCCGCCCCCGTAGCCGTAGGGGTCGAAGGTGCAGGTTCCGGAGGTGGTCGAGTGGTAGCCGGTGTCGTCCTTGAAATTCCACTGAACCGTGTCTCCGGCATGGATCACCGCGGTGCTCGGAGAAAAGGTCATCGCGCCGCTCTGGGCGACGTTGACGATGACAGGGCTTCCGGAGGAGGGCGTGGGCGTCGGAGTCGGCGTCGCGATGAGGTCGAATCCGGACGTGTCGAACCCGCCGCACGCGCTGCCTCCCGCCTTGTGGTAGCTCTTGACGTGGCCGGTCGCGTTCTCCCTGACGGAAAGCGTGTAGTCAAGATCCGTCAAACCGCCAAAGAACACCCAGTAACCCTGGCCGATCCCGGACGCGTCCAAGATCTTGACGAAGACCTCCGGGTTGGCGGCGTTGCCCGTCAACGTCGGAATGCTGAAGTACCCGAAGATGTCGTTCTGCGGGATCGCCTGGCCCTCGCCGCTGTGGCCCGTTCTCTGGTCCGTCGCGTCGAGAATGATGTCGAAGGCGTGCGCCGAATTCAACGTCAACGTGTGCTCCGAGCCGCTCGGCGCTTCCCCACTCGAGAGTGCGGGTGAGGCCGGGCTGCAGGGCGCGGTTTCCGCCGGATCGCCCTGAGGAGTATCGAAGCCGGACGTGTCGAACCCGCCGCCAGAGCTGCCCGGCGACTTGTGATACCGCTTGATCGTGCCGGTGGAGTTTTCCTGGACGGAGAGGGTGTACTCGAGGTCCGTCAGACCGCCGTAGAACACCCAGTAGCCCTGGCCGATCCCGGACGCGTCCAAGATCTTGACGAAGACCTCCGGGTTGGCGGCGTTGCCCGTCAACGTCGGAATGCTGAAGTACCCGAAGATGTCGTTTTGCGGGATCGCCTGGCCTTCGCCGCTGTGGCCCGTTCTCTGGTCCGTCGCGCTCAACGTGATGTCGAAACTGTGCGCCGAGTTCAGCGTCAGCGTGTTGGTCGCGGCGACCTCCAGAGTCGGCATCGTCGTCGCGGACGGAGCGGCGGCGGGGAACCCGGCGTTGGCCGTGGACACGTTCTCGCTCGCCGCCGACAGCGAAGAAAGCGCAACAACCGCGAGGGCCTTGAACAAACCGTCTAATGTGCTCATGAGGACTGGAACACTATGATGAACGGATCGCCGGACGCCGGGTTTTAGAAACTCTTAAAACCACCTGGCTTCGGAAGATCGAGGTCGTCTCGACGCTTCGTCAAGTCCGGGCAGGGGCGGGCGGCCGCAAGGGCCGCCCCTGCGGCACGTGGAGTTCGACGAGCGCAGCCGGCGGCGTGCTAGATTCCGGAAGATCTCATGAGTGTCGGGGTCGCTCTCCTGCTCGGCGTCGTCCAGGGGCTGGCCGAGTTCGTGCCGGTCTCCTCGACCGCGCACCTCTACATCGCGCAGGCGCTGCTGGGAATCGAGAACGACGCGGTTGCCCTCTCCTTCGACGTCGTCCTCCACCTGGGCACGGCGTTCGCCTTGATCCTCGCGCTGGGCGGAGAGATTCGGGAGATCGTGGAAGAGTGCTTCCTCCTTCTGTCCCGGCGCCCCGCCCGGAGTCCGGCTTCCCGCGCCCTGATTCTTCCGCTCGCCGCCGGCACCGTCCCCGGCGTGCTCGCGGGTCTCTTCCTGCTGAAGAAGTTCGAGAGCGTGCGCACGCTCGGCTTGATCGGAATCTCCATGCTCGTTGCCTCCGCCTACTTCCTGTTGGCGGAAACGCTGGGAGCGCGCCGGGTTGGAGAACGGGACCTTTCGGAGCTGACGCTCGGTGATGCCCTCTGGATCGGCGTCGCGCAGGCGGCGGCGGGGCTGATGGCCGGATTCTCACGCTCCGGATTCACCATCAGCACGGGACGGGTGCGCGGTCTCGACAGGGGCAACGCGGCCCGCTTCTCGTTCCTGCTCGCCCTGCCGATCGTCCTGGGCGCGGGGGCCAAGGCCCTCCTCGACCTGCGCAGGACGCCGCAGCCGGCCGTCTCCTCAGCCGCGCTCGCCGCTGGCTTCCTGGCCTCCACGGCCGTGGGCTTCCTCGCGGTGCGCTTCCTGCTGCGATTCTTGAAGACGCACACCCTCCGCCCCTTTGCCGTTTATCTCGGCGCGCTGGGCCTGGTCCTCCTGGCGGTCACGTCCGCTCGGCACCGTCCCCTCCTCGCCGCAATCTTCCGCTGATTCCGGTCCCACCGCCGGACGAACGCGCCGGCGGAGCCCTCAGCGGACGCCGGTCGCGCTCTCGCCCGGAAGCCCGTGCGCCTCGGGACGGGACTGGCCGGTCGCCCAGAGATAGGCGACGTAGGCCGCCGCGGCCGCGTCGAGCTCGCCGCGGTAACCGCCGGGCCCGGCCAAGGGTAGCTCCAACCCTTCCGCCCGCAGGACTTCGTATTGCCGCCGCGCGGGAAGGAGGCTCTCGCCGCTCGAGACGGGCTCGCCCCCGCAGGCCGTCCAGAGCGCATCGGGATGGACTCGAAGAACCTCGGCGTCGTCCACGCCTTCATCCAAGAGGAGAAACCCGCGGCGCTCGAGCGATTCCAGTAGTTCGTGCGCCGGCGAGTCCGCCGCGCAGACCGCCAGCACGAATCCCTCTCGCTCTGCTTCCTCGGGCAGGAGGCCCGCGCCGTCCGGATTGGAGTTCCATGTGACGAACCGGCAGCGGCGAAAGCGGTCCATCACGCAGATCACCGCGGGAGCGCCGCTCGACGGCGGATCGGAAAGGGAGAGGCCCAGAAACCACGGCCGCGTCGCGGGCGCAGAACGCGAGCGCCCGGCGCCGGCTCCGGAGGAAACGGGGCGCGCCCGGCCGGCGAGCCGTTGCAGCCCGTCGTAGGCCGCGTACTTGAAGCTCTCCGCCAGGGTCGGGTAGTTGTAGACCGCGTCGATGAAGACGTCGATCGTGCCGCCCGCGGAGAGCACGTGCATGGGGATGTGGATCAGCTCCGTGGCGTGCTCCCCGAGGATGTGGGCGGAGAGGAGCCGGCGGCTCTCCGGATCGAACAGGAGCTTGATGAACCCGTCGGCGTCTCCGATGATCTGGCCGCGCGGATTGTTTTCGAAGCGCGCGTGCCCGATCTCGTAGGCGATTCCCTTCTGCTTCAGCTCCTGCTCGGATGGCCCGATCGTCGAGATCTCGGGGATGGAGTAGATCCCGTAGGGCTGCAAAGGCGAGACGCCGGTCTTGTAGGCGATGCCGAAGGCATGGCACGCGGCCACGCGCCCCTGCTCCATCGAGGTCGCCGCGAGCGCGGGAAAGCCGACGACGTCTCCGGCCGCGTAGATGTTCGGCACCGCTGTCTGAAAATGCTCGTTGACATGGACGTGGCCGCGCTCGGTCAGGGCCACGCCCACCCTTTCGAGGTCCAGTCCCTCCGTGTTGCCGGAGCGGCCCGTGGAGAAGAGCGCCTTGTCCGCCTGCAGCCGGCGCCCCGACTTGAGCTTCAGAGTCAGCGCGTTGGTCCGGCGCCCGGGAAGCCGCTCGACGGACTCGACCGCGTCGCCGAAGAGGATCTCGGTCCCCATTTTCTCGAGCGAGAGATGGAGCGAGGAGGAGAGCTCCTCGTCCACTCCCGTCAGGAGGCGCTCCCGGCCCTCCACGAGCGTGATGCGCGTTCCCAGCGCCGCGAAGATGCAGGCGTACTCGGTTCCGATGGCGCCGCCGCCCACGACCGTCATGGAGGTCGGGACGCGGTCCAGATCCAGGATCCGGTCGCTGTCCACCACGTCGGGGTCCGTCATCGCGATGCCCCGGGGCGGGATCGGCGAGGAGCCGGTCGCGATCAGAAAGAAATCCGCCGACAGCCGCCGCGCGGGACTCCCGTGCGCGTCGAGCACCTGGACCGTGTGGGAATCTTCGAAACGGGCGAAGCCTTCGACGAGCTCGATGCCGTGGCGCTTCAGGTTTCGCGAAACCTGGCTCGTCTGCCGGTCGGTGACGGCGCGCAGCCGGCCGACGAGCTGTCGCAGGCTCTTCTTGCGGTCGAGGCGCAGGCTCATGCCGTACAGCTCGCGGCGCCGGAAGCCCGTCAGATACAGGGCCGTCTCGCGCAGGGTCTTGGACGGAAGCGTCCCGGTGTGCACGGAAGCCCCCCCGACCGCCGGGGCGCGCTCGACGAGCGCAACCTTCCTGCCGAAGTAGGCGGCCTGCGCAGCCCCCTTTTCGCCGGCGGGACCCGAACCGATCACGACGAGTTCGAAACGCTCGCTTTCAGGCATGGCCGCGCAGACAGTCTCCGCGCCTCAAATCCCAAAATCAACCGTTTGTCGCGCGCCGCGCGAGACGGCGCCCGAAGACCGAAGCCTCCTAGGAGTGTGCCCACGCTCCCTGTCCCGGTCGCGGCGCGCGAAGTCTCCCGAAGTAATCGAGGGAGGAGGCTCGCGCCGCGGGAGGCGAGCGTCAGCTCGCCGACGTGGGGGCGCCGGCTTGGACGAGCCACTGCTTCATCTGTGCGCTGCCGACGAGACCGGCCTGCTGGAAGAGGAGGAGACCTCCCTTCATTACGACGAAGTTGGGGATGCCTTGAACACCGAACTGCGCCGCGAGCTGCGGATGCCTCTCCGTGTCCACCTTCAGGACGAGGGCCCGGCCGGCCATCTCGGCCGCGGTGCGCTCGACCTCGGGAGCGGCCATCTTGCAGGGTCCGCACCAGGCCGCCCAGAAGTCCACGAGCACCGGGACCTTCGCTTCCCTCGTGATTTCCCGAAAGGTCTCCGGGTCGGCCTCGATTGGCCGGGCCACCGGCGAGATCTCGGCCTGGCACGCGCCGCAGCGGCCGATCTCGTTCAACCTTTCAGCCGGGGAGCGGTTCTTCCGGCCGCAGGAGGGGCACTTCAAGATCATGATTTCGCCTTCTCCAGAAAGTTGCGGGCCTGCTTGATCTCCTCGCGGTCGGGTTGCCGGCCCCCGCTGTTTTCCAGGAGCTTCGCGTAGAACTGCCGCGCCTTGCCGGAATCCCCCGCGAGCTCGGCCGAGCGCGCCGCTCCGAAGAGGCCGTTCCAACGGTTGGGCGCCTCGCGCAGCGACGCCTCGTACTCGGCGAGCGCCTCCGCCGGACGCCCGGTCTCCCGGAGCATGTCGGCGAGCAGTTCGCGCGCAGGGAGCACGCCTCCGGGCGTCACCGGGTGCTTGCCGGTCCGGTCCTCGAGGTCGGCTGCGGCGCGCGCCGATGCGAGAGCCTCCTCCTTCTTCCCCTCCGCGAGCGCGACCCAGGCCGCCGCCTCGAGCCTCATGGACTCGACCTGACCCGCCCAGTCGTAGGGACCGGCGATGGGCGACTTGACGAGCCCGGCGTGAATCTCTTCGAGCCTGGACAGCGCGGCGCGGGCGCGTTCCGGCTGGCCGCTCCGCGCGGCGCCCAGGGCCTGCGCGAAAGGCGTGATCGCTGTTGCGTAGGAGAAGCGCTCCCAGGGAAGGTCGGCTTTGGGCGGCTCGAGCTTTGCCGCGTCCTGCCAGCGGCGCCGCTCGAGCGCGAAGCGCGCCGGGACCGCGGAGAGCGCGTAGCCCGCGGCGAAGCTCGGCTCGTCGAAGGTCTTGGCGTTCGCGGCCTCCTCGAGCACCTGCTTCGCCTTCGCCTCGTCGCCCATCTGGAGGTACGCATACTCGAGGTAGTCCAGGGCGTGCAGCGCATCGAAGGAGGCCGCCCCGGGGCGGACCTTGGCGACGCGGCGCCGCGCGGCGTCGGCCGAGGCGAGATTCGACTCGATGGATTCCTGCCACAGCCCGAGCCGCGTGAAGATGTGCGAGGGCATGTGGAGGGCGTGCGGCGAGGAGGGGGCGATCTTCGAGTACGCCCGCGCCGCGGGCAGCGCCAGGGAGGCCAGAGCCGGATAGTCGAAGGCGTGGATGAGGTAGTGGGCAACGCCGGGATGCTGCGGCTCTCTCTCGAGGAGGCCGTTCAAGATCTCCGCCGCCTTCTTCTGGTTCGCGAAAGTCTTGTCCGCCGGGGGTGCCGTCGCCAGAAGCGAAAGCGCGAAGAAGATCGACGCCTCGTGATCTTCGGGCCAGCGCCGCGTCAGGTCTTCCATGGCGCCTTTGTAGGCCAGGGCGCGGGCGCGATGATCGAGCCGGTCCGAGTCGCGATAGAAGGCGCCGATCGCCGCGATATAGCCCTGTTCCCGCTCGGTTTTCGCTCCGGCCGTGCCTGCTCTCTCCGCGGCGGCGCGTCCGGCGGCAAGCTCTCCCGGCGTGGGTGGGGACCAGATTGGATGGTAGTAGGTCATGGCGACACCCCAGGACGCCATCCCGCAGCCGGGATCCTGCGCAGCGACGGCCGCGAACGCGTCGCGCGCATCTTCGTACCCGAACGAATGGAGGAGCGCGACGGCCCGCGTGAAGGCCGGGCGAACCTGCTCGCTACAAGAAACGGGAAAGCGCACTGTACCGAGCGTCTCTCGCTCGCCGTGGTGCGCGTGCGTCTCCTGCGCGACGGCTCGGGTCGCGAGAAGAACGCCGAGAAAGGCCGTTAGAGTGATTCGCTTGGTGGTCATGGAACCCTCCGATCTGACGGTCCGGGCCCGCCCGGACCGCCTAATCATAATCAGTTCGGAGCCGGACCGGGAGTGCCCGCACTTACAATTGGATCGCGCAACTCTACCTCCCTCTCCCGGCGGGAGAGGGTTGGGGTGAGGGGACATCGCGCAGACTCGAGAAGGAGCATTGATGATATTCGTCGCTGCCGTTCTGACCTTCGCGATCGCCCCGGCCCCTTCAGCGCCACCGGCGCCGACACCCGCGTTCTTCGAGTCGCACCGCGAGAAGTTCCTTTCCCGGCTTCCGGCAGGTTCCATCGCCGTCTTCCGCTCCGCCGCCGAGTCACCGACGGACGCACGCTCGGAGACGCACCGTCAGGATTCCGATTTCTGGTATTTGACGGGCTTCGAAGAGCCCGACGCCGTGGCTCTGTTTTTTCGGGGCGCCGCCAAAGAAGGCCGCTACTTGCTGTTCGTACAGCCCAAGGACTTCGCGGCCGAGCAGTGGACCGGCTGGCGCGCCGGGGTGGAAGGCGCAAAGAACGACTACGGGGCCGGAGAGGCGCATCCGGTCGCGGAGTTCTGGGACCGTATCCCGGGTCTCCTGGCCGCGGCGCAGAGCCTGTACTACGGGTCCGGCGGCGACAAGGAGTTCCAGCGGCACCTGCTCGACGCCTGGAATGCCGGCAACGCGGATGCCGTGTCCGCCCGTCCGGCTGCGGAGGCCTCGCCGATCCTCGCGGCGATGCGGCTGGTCAAAGACAGAACCGAGCAGGATCTGCTCCGGGAGGCGAGCCGCATCTCGGCCGAGGCGCACAGAGCGGCTATGGCGCAGACAGCCCCCGGCCGCCACGAGTGGGACCTCAAGGCCGCGATGGTGGGAGTTTGCCTTTCGCGCGGAGCGGCGCGCCTGGCGTACCCGTCCATCGTCGGCTCCGGCAGGAACTCCGTCATCCTGCACTACGAGCGGGACGACAAGAAACTCGAGGACGGGGAGATCCTCGTTAACGACACCGGCTGCGAGTACTCGATGTACGCCGCCGACGTGACGAGAAGCTATTCCGTCTCCGGCCGTTTCTCCCCCGAGCAGCGTCAGATCTACGAGATCGTCCTCGCGGCTCAGAAGGCGGGATTCGCCGCGGTCCGCCCGGGTGCGGCCTTCAAGGAAGTCCACAACGCGACGGTCCGCGTCGTCGTGGACGGCCTGCTCGCGCTCGGCATCCTCTCGGGGGACCGCGAAGAGATCATCCGGACCCGCGCCTACCAGAAGTTCTACCCGCACGGCTCCAGCCACTGGATCGGATTGAATGTCCACGACGTGGGCAGCTACGGATATCCGCCCGGCGTCGCGCGTCTGGACCGCTACACCAAGGCCGAGGTCAGGCTTGAGCCCGGAATGGCGCTGACCGTCGAGCCCGGCATCTATATTCCGGAGCGATCGGTCGCGGACCCGAAGTGGTGGAACATCGGCGTGCGCATCGAAGACACGGTCCTCGTCACGCCGCAGGGACTGGAATGCCTCTCCTGCGGCGCCCCCAAAGAGATCGCCGACGTTGAAAAGACGATCGCGGAGGGCCGCTCCTCGAGGTCCAGGTAGACGTCACATCATTAGCGAAGAGAAACAGCCCGCCGAAAAACTGTCTCTGCATCGCGTCAGGCTGACGCAGGCGCCGGTAGACCGTCCTCCATCTTCGGCGCAGGGTGATAGACTGGAGGCCTCCGATCCCCTCCGACGGCCCACGTTCCTCAGAAACGCACCCGTCGCCGGCCTTCGGCGAGAAAGCGGGTGTCTCATGCTTTACGTCAACCGCGAGTGGAATTGCCGCAACTGCGGCCGGTCCAATAGGAGCGAGGTCGCGCCGGATGGAACAGTCAGATGCGAGTACTGTGCGCGCGTCATGAAGATTCAACCGAGCCGTGCCCGGGGCGGAGAGATTCCGAATCAATACTCCCGATTCGTGCCGCGCCTGGTGTAACCGAAGCAGGCGAGAGCGGAGCGGTCCGCGGCGGGTCGGCGGGGGGCTACGTGCTATAGGCTTTCGCGTTCATGTCGGCGCCTCCCCCTCCGCGCTTCGATCCAAAACGGCGCCGCGCTGTCACGGTCGCGCTCGTGCTGGTGACGGCGCTCGCCTCCTTCGAGTCCACGGTGGTCTCGACAGCCATGCCGACGATCATCGGAGATCTGGGCGGCCTTCCGCTTTACGCGTGGGTCTTCTCGGTCTATCTCCTGACCTCGACGGTCGCCATGCCCGTCTATGGCCGCCTCGCGGACATCCATGGGCGCCGCCGGTTGATCCTCGTCGCAATCGCCGTTTTCCTGACAGGCGCCGTGACCTGCGCCTTTGCCCGGTCCATGCCGCAGTTGATCGCCGCGCGGGCGATTCAGGGATTAGGCGCCGCGGGGCTGATCCCCGTCGCGCTGACCGTCATCGCCGACCTCTATTCGCTCGAGGAAAGGGCTCGCATCCAGGGGCTCTTCTCCAGCGTCTGGGGATTCGCGGCGCTCGTCGGGCCGCTCCTCGGCGCGTTCTTCACCGTCCATTTCGGGTGGAGGTCTATCTTCTCCATCAATATCCCGCTCGGCGCGATCGCGTTCTTCCTGGTGGCGACCCTCATGATCGAGTCGCGCGCGTCTCTGCCCGATCCGGTGGACGTGGCCGGAGCCTCCACCCTCGCCATCGGAGTCTCGCTCGTTCTGTTTGCCGTCTTGCGCGCGCCCGGCTCGGGAGGAACGACGGCAATCGTTCGGATCGCGCTTCTGGCCGCCGGAGTGGTCTCGCTGGCGATCTTCGCGCGGCTCCAGACGCGCCGCGAGCATCCGCTCGTGCCTCCGGATCTCTTGCGCCACTGGCAGACCGCGTCGCCTTATCTCGCCGGAATCCTCCTCGGCACGACCATCTACGGCGTGGACACTTACGTGCCCCTCTTCGTGCAGGGGGCGCGCGGAGGAACCGCCGGCGCCGCGGGAGCCGTCGTGACGCCGCTCATCTTCTTCTGGGCGACCTCCGCCGCCGCCGCAGGCCGGCTCATCCTGCGGTTCGGTTTTCGCCGCACGGCGCGATTCGGGGCGGTGCTGGTCTTCCTCGGTCTCGCGGGCCTCGTGGCGAGCGCACTCGCCAACGCGAGCGTGGCATGGGCGAGCGCGGCGTGCGCGGTCATAGGCGCGGGGCTCGGGCCCTCCTCGATCTCCCAGGTGCTCGCGATCCAGCACGTCGCGCCCGAGCGTCACCGCGGCGTCGCCACGAGCCTCGTCCCCTTCTTCCGGACTGTCGGCGGATCGATCGGCGTCGGCGTTCTGGGAGGAGTCTTCGCAGCGGGTGTCGCGGCGAGGCTGGGGAGCGGAATGGAGGCGGCCAGCCGGCTGCTCGCGGGGCCGCACGCCGCGGGGGCGGCGGAGCACATTGCGGTCGCGCCCGACCTCTTCCGTCACGCGATCGAGAGCTCCCTGCTTCCGGTCTTCGCCGTGCTTCTCGGCCTCGCCGCCCTGAATCTCTTCCTGTCATCCGGCTTCCCCGAGACGACGGTGTCCCGGGCCGAGGTTTCCAAACCCGGCGACGCCCTCGTCTGAGCCTCTGTGTTCTCGGACGGTATCGGCTTTGCAGGGTCAGAGGAGAGCGGCACGCGCCGCGAGGAGGAACCATGAAAAGCGCCCATGTTCGAACGATCTTCGCGCTTGCCGCGATCGCCGCATTGCCAGCCCTCGTCCGCGCGCAGGCGACACCGGTGCCCGTGACCTCGACGACACCGGATCCGGGCCTCTACAAGATTCCTCCCACGACCCCGGTCGGCATGCCGTCCTACTCGATCTCTCCCGCGGCGGGAGCAACTCCGGCAGAGACTCCAACCTCGAGCCGTCCGACGAAAGCTTCGGACTGCGCCAACGGCGGATGGCAGACCTACAGCGCCCTGGGCTTCAAGACCGAGACCGCCTGCCAGGCCTGGCTGAAGAAGCATCCGGCCAGCGCCGCGGCAGTCCGGACTCCGGGCGCTAAGGCCTCCGGAACCAAGTCCCCCGCGCCAACTCCCCGGAGCCGCGCCACGGCGCCCGCAATTCCCCCCGCCGCCGAGACGACGCCGGGATCCTCGATCACGCCGTTGCTAAACCCGACGCCGAGTCTCCCCTGATCCGCGCGGGCCTCGGGCGTGTTGGGCGAGAGAGGCGCCCTCCGGCCGCTTCTCTATCCTCGGCCGAGGCGCACTTCGATCTGACCCTTCCGGATGCGCGTCTGAAGGCAGGGCTGCGAGAACGCTGAAGGTCCGTCCAGGACCTCTCCCGTTTCGAGGTCGAACCGCGAGCCGTGCCAGGGGCAGATCACGCTGCCGTCCCGGAGCTTTCCCTCGGAGAGCGGCCCGCCCAGATGTGCGCAGGTCTCGGCGATACAGTCGATCTCGTCGCCTCGCTTGACCAGAAGCAGCGGCGTCTCTTTGTACAGAACGCGTTTCGGTTTGCCCTCGGGAAGGTCCGACTCGGCGAGAACGGCCGCGAACTTTTCCGGCAGCTCGCGTCCCGAGCTGTGGTCCACGCCGATCTGCTGGTGGTAGACGA
>WNGA01010813.1_pt1 | contig 12381 bp, 11 predicted proteins | sample 5400061 | NCBI WGS metagenome assembly WNGA01 (sample SAMN13153366, study PRJNA577476) | soil metagenome | isolation source: 100 cm soil or saprolite under grassland replicate 2 | place: USA:California | collected 2016-06-15
AAACGGACTCGCCAACGTCGTCGTCGACGAGCCGCAGGGGATCTCCAATACGATACCCGCGGTGTGGGAGATGACGGATCCGGCGCTCGCCTTGGTGCGGTTGCACGGGCGCAATCGCGAAACCTGGAACCGGAAAGGGTTGACGGCGTCGTCGCAAAGGTTCAACTACGATTACGACGAAAACGAGCTTCGGGAAGTCGCGGCAAACGTGACGACGCTCTCGCGCAAGGTGAAGTCCGTCCACGTGCTGTTCAACACCAACTACCAGGACCAGGGACAGCGAGCTGCGAAGATGTTGAGTGGCTTGCTCGGCGTGGGTACCATTGAGCGGTAGGTTTGAACGTCCGGTGGCGGGCCACAACCGGACCGTCGTCGGCACCTTACGATTCGCTCCATAACAGCCATTCGGAAGACCATCGCGCGAATCGGTGGAGAGCTAGGATCCCGTCTGCGTAGAATGCCATCGTAGATTGCTCCGCTAATCGCATTGGTCGCGCTTCTGGAAGCGAACTGGCATAAATCGCGGTCCGCGATCCGGTTGGGGGACTCGACTGAGATAAGAATCGACCATGAAAACGAAATCGACAATTCCTCTCGTTGCTGACGAGGAGTCGCGCCCGAAGTACGCTCGCTTCCCAGTCGTCTCCCTCGCCGCCGAGCACTTGGTGATGGGTCACCTTCTGCGTCGGAACATACTTACGTACAAGGCGCCACCCGGGAATGAAGGCTACGATCTGATCTGCATCCATCCAGATCCCCGCAGGGTGAAGCGTCAGGTCCGCGTGCAGGTTAAGAGCCGGATGGCCACCGATGCTGACCAAGGCTTTCCTATGAGGGCGAGCTCAATCGACGCTTTCGACTTCTTGGTTATCGTTCGGTTGAACGTCGGCTACTACATGCAAATGGCGAAACGCCACCCTGCCCGTAAGGGCGCCAGAGTCCCGGAGTTCTACACCGTAACCCCCGAGTTTGTGAAACAGCATCACGACGGACGCGCGTCGTGGGCCAAGGTCTACACCATCGGCCTGGATATGTCGCCATATAAGGACGACGCCGGCTTCGAGCGCATCGCCAAGAGACTCGGCATTGACTATCCGAGCAAGGGATAGCCTGGCGAAATGCTGCTTCGACAAGTGGTCCGTTGGTACATGCGAGGTGGACGATACTCTGGGGGTCGCGGCGCAGGCTGAGGCAGAGTACTGTCACACGGGTTAGCGAGCGCCGAGCGCGACGGTCCCTCATCGGGCAGCACCTGCCATCCCACCCTGCAGCTTGATTCGCGGCGAAAGCAGACGTTCTTGGCGAACTTCGCAACTGGCGTGGCCCAGCGCCGAGTTCAACGAGACTCCGGCGTCGGGCTATATTGAACATCTATCTCGATAAACATCTTGTCGGTCCCGCGTTCCAACTCTCGCCGCGTTTCTCCTTGAGCTGGATCTGTTTCCCGGAAGCATGTCATTGCCGGCGTCCAAAAGAGTAGAATAAATCTTCGTTAAACGAGCACTCTGAGAGAAGGGGGAATTGCCATGCAAGCGCAAAACTCTCTGGTGCACCGTGGCGCCGTGACGATGGTCGTAGGAGCCGCAATTTTCCTTGGCTACGCGATCGTGTTTTTCTTCCGGGCCCTTTCGGGCGCCGGGTTCGAGCTAGGGGTCGCAACCCTAAATGGCGTAACCCGGGCGCAGCTCGATCAACTGAACCCGGCCATCATGGGCTACATTACGCACCTCCATCTGGCCGTTGCTGGATTCATCGCGGCGACCGCCATCGCGGTGATCGGATTAGCATGGTATGGAGTGCGCGCCGGCGCATGGTGGGCGTTGATAACCGCAGTGATTTCCCCGGTCGTGGGCTTGGCGGTTGCCCTCCCGGGGCACTACATGGGAACCTTCGAGCTCGATTGGGTAGGCCATCTTGGGGCCATATATCTGGGAACCTTGATATTTGTGGTCGGAGCCCTGATGGCGTTGGTCGGGTTGCGCAAGACACCAGCGACCGCTTAATCGTTGTGCCCATGGCCCCATGGGCAAATGCCTGCGGCGGAGTTGCAAGCGCGTGTGCGAGGGCGGATCAGGTCGTAGGCCCCATGGGTCAGGGTTTTTCCTACCTTGGATCGGCCACACCGGTACACGCGACGACAACCATTGTCGCCACCTCACAAGAGCGACAACCATGGATCCCTAACCGACTTGATGCTGTCCATTGCGTCCGCTTCGGGCGGGCCATCATGTCTGCAGTGGGTCGAACTGCGACCGTCATTGAACAGGCCGAATGCGGCCGAAGCGATCATTGGCCGCGGATGAAGCGACGCCGGAAGGCGTAGCATTGGCCGGACCCCATTCATCGACAGATGATCGAGTGATGGACCGGCGAACTCTCCTGCTTTGCGCGGTCGCGGGCTTGCTTCCAGCGGCCGGATATTCGGCTATGGCTCAGACCGTGACGCGGCCACCTCGCGTCGTGATGATCCTCGGTGGCAACGAGGCAAATGCACGCCCTTTCACGGAAAGCTTCCTCGACGGCATGCGCGAGGCAGGACAGGTCCAGGGGCGAACGGTTCAAATAGAAGTCCGCTTCGGTGACCGCGATCCCGCCCGCGTGCGTGCGCTGATCCATGAAAGTGTCGCGGAAACGCCGGCCGTGCTCGTTGTCGCCGGGCTCACCGCCGCGCGTCACGCCCGTGACGCCACGACGACAGTGCCGGTCGTTATCGCCACGTCCAGCGATCTCGTGAATGCCGGAATCGTGCAAAGCCTCGCTCGCCCCGGAGGCAACATCACCGGCGTATCCGACCTCACCGACGAAGCCACTGTCAAGCGTCTGCAGTTGCTCAAGGTCGCGTTGCCGAACGCATCACGCGTGGCGGTGCTTGTCAACCCGGAGTTTCCAGCCACGCCCAAGATCGAGGCGCGCGTGCAGGCTGCCACTCCGTCGCTCGGTTTGAACATAAGACTGTTGTACGCCAAGGATCGCGCCTCTCTTGAGACGGCGCTTGATTCTCTCGAAAAGTCCCCTCCCGACGCACTGCTCGCCACCGATGCGCTGGCGGTGGAGTACGCGTCGGAACTGATCAACCGAGCAACGATGCTCCGCGTGCCGGTTGTCCACTTCTGGCCGGGCAGCGCCGAGCAGGGGGCGCTACTTAGCTACCAAGCGGACATTCTGGACAACTACCGGCGCGCTGCCGGCTATGTCGACAAGATCCTCAAAGGCGCGAAGCCCGGCGATCTTCCCATTTTTCAGCCGACGCACTACGAGCTGGTCGTCAATGCCAAGGTGGCGCGCACGCTGGGATTGACGCTGCCGCAGACCTTCCTCGTTCGCGCGGATCGAGTGATCCAGTGATGCAAGGTCACACGTTGTCCGCGGCGTTCGCACTACTCGCCGCAACCGCTTGTCAATTTGATCTGTTGATCGTCTGCTTCGGGGAAGTCCCACCGGCTGGTTCGGGTCGACAAGCGCCCGTCGGTCGAGGTCAACATGACGCTCCTTTCACTCAACAAAGGAGCGACTCATGGATGCGTCGACGAAAACTACTGGGCGCGTTACGCCGTGGAACAAAGGTAAGCTGCTCGGCCAGAAACCTCCGCTGAAACTGAAGGAGATCTGGGCTATCCGAATTCGGCTGCAAATGGATCATCGAACGCGGGAACTCGCATTGTTCAATCTCGCCATTGACAGCAAGTTGCGCGGGTGCGATCTGGTCGGGCTTCGCGTCTACGATGTGGTCCAGGGCAGTCACGTTGCCGCCCGCGCGATTGTCATGCAGAAGAAGACCCAGCGGCCGGTGCAATTTGAGATCACCGAGCAATCGCGGGACGCGGTCGCCGCCTGGATCACTGCGGCCCATCTGAAGCCGGAGCAGTTCCTCTTTCCGAGCCGCGTTACGGAGTCGCCCCATCTTTCGACGCGGCAGTATTCCCGCATCGTAGGGTCCTGGGTGGGGTCGATTGGACTCCATCCAGCGACCTATGGCACTCATTCGTTGCGCCGCACGAAGCCGACGCTGATCTACCGGCGGACCAGGAATCTCCGGGCCGTCCAGCTTCTGCTCGGCCATAGCAAACTTGAGAGTACCGTCAGATACCTCGGGATCGAGGTCGACGACGCGCTGGAGATCGCGGAGCAAACTGAGGTGTAATCTCGTTGGGCTGGTCGCGACCGCCGAACCCGACGGTCGCAGACCGGCCATGAGCCGCCGTTCGCGATCGCCACGGAAGTTTCCGCTGAGCGGCCGTTCGCGCCAGCACACTGAACCAGTGGTGGCGGTGGACGCGCGCCGGCGGCACCAGCGCGGCGAGGCGGTCGAGCAGTTCCAGCGGCGTGAGGAGCAGCGGGCCGTCCCTCCCGGACCGGGCTTGGTGCTCGTAGAGCAAGCGGGACGCCCCGGCGCCCCGCCAGCCCGGCGGAGATTTTCGCAGCCGACGTCGCTTATTAAGTATTCCGACGGGTCGTGTTCAATTGTAACCTTGGGCGCTGTCCCCCTCGTGTTTGTTACCCCGATGCGCATATTGGTTTGTCTCAATCGCGATCTCGCGAGCAATGTCGCTTTGAATCTGCTGCTGCCGGCGCTAGCGGGGCACGAAGTGAAAGTAGGGCTGACGGAGCGCGTCGGCACATCGGTCGTGGTGGATGAGCCTCCCGGCCGCGCCGAGCTTAGAACAGCCGAGCAAACGTTACCGAATGAAGTGCTGTTTCCCTTGGTCGAACTCGCGGCGTTGCTGGATGACGGCCGGCGCTACTTAACCTTTGGTGAAATCGAGCGGCATCGCGGCATTCCGGTGCAGACGCTGCTGAATCCAAACGCGCCGCCGGGCCTCGAGCTCGTCGAGGCATTCGCGCCGGACCTTATCGTGACGATTCGTTATGGCGCCATTCTCAAAGCGCCCGTCATCCGCGTTCCGCGCTTGGGCGTGTTGAATCTGCATTCGGGGGCGCTGCCCGAGTATCGCGGAGTGCTCGCCACGTTCCGCGCGCTGATGCACGGTGACTCGGAGATCGCCTGCACATTGCACTACATCTCGGATGGCACCATCGACACCGGAGACATCATCGGGATCAAGCGAGTGGCCGTGAACCCGAGTCAATCTCTGCTCGCCCACATCCTCGCGTTGTACCCGCCCGGCATCGCTCTAATCACCCGAACCATAAATGCCTTGGCGCGCGGCGAGCCTATTCCTCACGCTCCACAGCCCGACTCCGGCGGCGCTTACTACACTTATCCTACCGCCAACGAATGGGCCGAATTCACTCGCAAAGGCTGGCGCGTTGCCAGCCCCAATGATCTGTTGAGTGTTTACAGGCTGTATTTGCAACGGTCCTCGACAACGGATAGGAAGTCCGACCCCACGAGTGCCGGCTGAGCCAGCGACTAACTCGTCCGCGGAACAGGAAATGACCGAGTTCGGCCAACGGACTAAACCGCTCGCGCGGTAGTTGTTGAGCTTCGATCCGGCTGTCGTGGTTCGCCCGGATCACGCTGCGACACAGCTTCGCCACCCATCTCCTGGAGCAGAAGGTCGACATCCGAGTCATTCAGGTGCTGCTTGGGCATAAGAAGCTCGAGACCACCGCTCTCTATACCCAGGTAGCTACCGACGTGCTGCGTGAAGTGATCAGTCCGCTGGAGCGATTGTCGACGGCGTAGCGTACGCCGATGGGGCGTCCCGCCCTGGAGGTCGCGGACATCTTCCGCGCCCACGGGTCGGCTTGGCGGCAAACGCAACAGGGTCACCTGAGTCTTGGACAGCTCAAGGTGATGTCCGCCATCGAACAGTGCCGCAGCGCGGCGCTGGGCGGCCATGTTCTGCGTTGCGAAGCTTGTGAGCAGGTCCAGATCGCTTACAACTCATGTCGCAATCGGCACTGCCCGAAGTGTCAGGCGAGTGCCGCGCGGCGATGGCTCGAGGCTCGACAGGCCGATCTGCTACCCGTCGAGTATTACCACGTGGTGTTCACGCTGCCAGCACCGATCGCGGCCATCGCCTACTCCAACAAGGCCGTGATCTACGATCTGCTGTTTGCCGTCGCCGCCGAGACGCTGCGCACGATCGCCGCCGACCCCAAGCATCTCGGCGCCGAGGTCGGAGTGACACTGGTCCTGCACACCTGGGGCTCGGCGCTGACGCATCACCCGCATGTGCACGGCATCGTGCCCGGCGGCGGCCTCGCCACCGACGGTGAGCGCTGGGTGCGTTGCCGGCTTGGTTTCTTCCTACCGGTGCGGGTGCTGTCGCGCCTGTTCCGCCGCCGCTTCCTTGAAGAGCTCGAACAAGCACACCGCGTCGGCCGACTGCAGTTCTTCGGGGAGGACGCGGCGCTGGCCAATGCGCAGGCGTTCGCGCAATGGCTCGCGCCGCTGCGTGCCTGCGAATGGGTGGTCTATGCCAAGCGCCCCTTTGCCGGGCCAGCGGCGGTGCTCACCTAGCTGTCCCGCTATACGCACCGGGTTGCGATTTCGAATCGCAGATTGCTCGCATTCGACGAACGAGGCGTCACCTTTCGCTGGAAGGACTACCGCGCCACCGGAAAGACGCGCTACAAGGCCATGACGCTCGCGGTCGATGAATTCATCCGCCGCTTCCTACTGCATGTCCTGCCTACGGGCTTCCACCGCATCCGGCACTACGGCCTGCTCGCCAACGCCAGCCGCCGCGAGCACCTCGCCCAAGCGCGCGAACTGTTGCAGGTGATACCGGCAGTCGAAGCACCGTCGCCGCCGCAAACGTCCACATCGATCGTGCCACCCACGTTCATCTGCCCGCACTGTGGGGCGGCCATGCGCGTTGTCGAAACCTTCACCCGCGGGCAATCGATCCGCGCGCCACCCTCCTTGCGAGCCGCAGCATGATCACCGATGCTTCGTCTGCTTCCCGTCGGCCACTGCCAATGGCGGACGGCATTGCCTCACGCTCCAAGGCATCGCGTTACGTCGACGCGACGACCAAGGATACTGACCTTGCCTTGCTCCTTCTTCGCATCAACGCGATGTCAGCGACCAGCTGGCCGGTCCGATTGCGGCATCGACCCGCAACATCGACCATCAAATCCCCATAGCCGTTTAGCTGAAACCGAACCGGGGAGGCGTGCGCCGCGGTTTCCTCCCTTGTGGCTTGTGTGACGCCTGCCCGCGAGGTGTAGTCGTGTACTCGCATGCCCGCGTGTAAGGGCAGGCATCACACAACCCTTAACAAGACCGGCCATTCGCGCACTCGGAAAGCGACGTCGGCAACGACCGCTCCCAAGGTACAGCAGACGTAGCTCAATGTCGCGCTCGCAGTGAAGAAACCCCCAAAGCAGTCGCTCGAAGATCAGTGGCTGCGACCGGCATGGAAAGCTGATGAACGACCGCTGGTTGAGGAATCGAAGCGGCGCAACCGACCCGTTGTTGCCGCTCGCCTTGCTTGAGAGCAGTCGTTCAGAAGACTCCGGGAAGCGGACGCTAAGCGCCGTCCGCTGCAACCGGTTGTTAGGCGCTCAGCCTCTCATACCGTGATTCTCGTCAGCCCATGTTCGAGGCGCCCAAGTCCACCAAGAGGTCATCGACGCGGATCCTATCGACTTACTTTCATTCCTTGCACGCTCTCCTTCGGATCAATGACCCCCAGGTTCTTGACGATCTTGAACTTGCCGTTGTTCGCCTGGGCAATGTACATGTTCATTCGAACGTGATGCTGACCGGGCACCATTTCGGCCGGACCACCTGGCCCCTCGGCGATCTTCGCGTGGTCCAGCGCCTTGATGACATCTTCTTGCTTTAGCGAGCCTGCCTCTTTCACCGCAGCCTCCCAGAGCTTCAGACCTCGGTACATGCCTGTACTCGCACTGCCCGCGGTGAACTTGGAACTGCCTGGATAGAGCTTGTCGTACCGAGCGAGCAATTCCTTGCTGAATGGATCGCTGACGTCCTGGTAGTAGTCTAGGCATCCGTACAGACCTTCCACGTGTGCAGCCGGCAACAGGTTCAGGATGTTTTCCTCGAAGTACGTGCAGACCAGGTGTCCGCCTCGCTTCGTGAAGCCGGCGTTGTAGAGCTGCTCGAGGAATGGCGCAACCCCAGGAGGAACGGTCGTATTAAAGACCACCTGTGCGCCAGTGGACATGATTTTGTCGACAGTCTTGCGATAGTCGGTGTGATCGAGGGGAAAGTACTCCTCCCCGACTATCGCACCACCGTTGGCCGTGACCGCTTGACGGACCTTCTCGTTCATCACGTGCGGCCAGATATAGTCAGCGGACGGCAGGTAGAATTTCTTCGCCCCCGTGTGTTGCGTCAGCCAGGGGATGAGCGGTTCAACCTGCTGCGCCGGCACCGGGCCGGTACAGAAGATGAGCGGGTCACATTCCTGTCCCTCGTATTGCTCCGGGTAAATGTAGAGCTTCTTGCCCTTCACTACGGCAGGGCCCTTGATGGCCTGCCTCGTGGAGCTGTAAATGCCACCGAAGATCACGTCGACTTGATCCTGCTGGACGAGCTTGGCGGCCTTGGCTTCCGCGACACTATCCGTCGTTGCACTGTCCTCGAGGCACAGATCGATCTTCCGCCCCAGCAGGCCACCGCTAGCGTTGATGTCGTCGATTACCATCTTGGCCACGTTCGCATTGGCGATACCCATGACCGAGAGTGCACCCGTCTGGTCCGTGATTACGCCCACCTTGATGGGTGATTCTTTCATGGCATTCACTCCTCTGAAAAAGACTGGCTAATGATCAATAGGTGCTGGCGGCCCCGGTGGTCGCGCGCGATGGGCTTCACCCGTGCACGTGCCACGACGCCTTCTCGTCGCAGACCTCGCTGAGCGTCTTGATGTCGCCCGTGTTGAAGGCCTGGTAACCGCGCCGGACGACCTCGGCGTTTTCGTCTGCTCTGCTCACCATGTCCATCTCCGTGCTCACGATCGGTAAAGGGTGACCGTGTAAGATGGATCATCCGCCCGCCGCATGGGCTCGCGCATCGGGAGAGCTCCCTATTTCTGCTCCGCCCCTCCGTTTGGGTGAATTCGTCGCCACATTGGCCCTGGCGCAGGACAACGCGTTCGGCCAGCCGCTCGAGTCGCAATTGCGGTCGTGCCTCCTCGCGATGTGGCTCTCTGAGGAGGCGGGCTTCGAGAGGGAGTTGCGCGAGACCATCTACTGGGTCGCGCTGCTGCGATACGTCGGTTGCACCGGCCACGCCCACGAGGTGGCCACCATCTTCGGCGACGAGATCGCCATTCGCGCCCAGACGCTGGTGCACGATGCCGCGAATCCGGCCGAGGTCATGCACGACGTGCTGGCGTTTGCGACCGCCGGTCGTGCCCCGGAGGAGCGCGAGCAGATCGTGCGGATGATCCAGGAAGGCGCCCACGAGTGGGCGGTGCGCAACTTCGCGTCGGGGTGCGAAGTGGGTGACATGCTGGCGCGGCGGCTGGATTTCGGCCCCGGCGTGCGGGATGCCTTGCGCTTTACCTTCGAGCGGTGGAACGGAAATGGCTTCCCCACCGGTGCGCGCGGCGAGGCGATCCCGCTGGCGATGCGCGTCGTGCACTTGAGCCACGACATGGAGGCGATCGGCCGCCTCTTCTCGCCGGCCAAGGCGCTCGACGCCGTACGAGAGCGTCGCGATCGCACGTACGACCCTGAGCTCGCCGACCTCTTCGCTGCACATGGACGCAGCTGGTTCGACCGGCTCGGCAAAGTGGAGCCGTGGGATGCCGTGCTCGACCTCGAGCCGGAACCACGCCGCACCCTGGACGGCGCCAACCTCGACAACGCCCTCACGGTGGCGGCGGACTTCATCGACCTGAAATCACCGTACATGGCCGGCCACAGCCGTCGATGCGCGCAGCTCAGCGCAGATGCCGCCCGGCTGCTGGGATTCACGGAGGGAGCCATCACCACGCTGCGGAGGGCCGCGCTGGTACACGACTTCGGCACAACCGCCGTGCCGAACTCGATCTGGGACAAGCGCGGCGCGCTCACTCGTGCGGAGTTCGATCGCGTCGAGCTTCACCCGATGCTCACCGAGCAGATGCTTCGCCGCTCGCCCGCCCTGGCCGCATTGAACGGGCTCGCGGCTGCGCACCACGAGAAGGCCGACGGGTCGGGCTACCACAAGCGTCTGCGCGCCGATGTCACCGATCCCGGTGCTGGCGTCCTCTCCGCGGCGGACATCTACGTGGGACTCACCACCGAGCGCGCCGACCGTCCTTCGTTCTCCGACGCGGGCGCTGCAGACGAGCTTCGGCGGCTCGCATCACAAGGCGTGCTCGAGCAGCGCGCGACCAACGCCGTGCTCGCGGCGGCCGGCCACGGCGAGCCGCTTGCCACCGCGTCGCGCCGGCCGCAGTACGCCGGCGGGCTCTCCCCTCGCGAGGTCGAGGTGCTGCGCCTCGCGGCGAAGGGGCTGACGACGCGACAGATTGCCGACCGGCTCTACATCTCGCCGAAGACCGCCGACCACCACATCCAGCACGTCTACACCAAGATCCGGGTATCGACGCGCGCTGCCGCCGCCCTGTGGGCCATGCAAAACGCCGTCGTCCACTGAGCGATGACATCGTGACTGTCTCTGCAAGGAGCAGGCAGCGGTCTGGCTGGGCAACGGGTCACGTGGCTGGCGCAGCTGGCCGTGCCGCACGCGCGAATTGGTCGTCGTTGCGTCCGCGACCGGGTTGGCCTCGGTACCCGGCTCGCTAACCATGAAGGCGAGCTAAGGCGGGCCGGAAAGGAGAATGGTCAACGGCCCGTGCAGAAGATACCTAAGTGGTCTATTTCTTAAATACGAACACGTATAATTGTATTGCCAATAGCGACTGCTTGTGGCAAAGTGGCCGGCACGGAGGCGCGCCATTCCAAGGAGCAGTCCGTTTCGGATCGTGCTGTCACGCGACGAGGCGCGCGAGCTAAACCGTCGCGCCGCGAAATATACGTTACCGTATTATCAGGTCGTCCGGGCCAAGATGATCCTGCTGGCAGCCCAGGGTTGGGGCAACGACGAGATTGCGGCGACCTTGCACACGCGGCGTGAGATTGTAAGCTTGTGGCGCAAGCGCTTTTACAAGGAACGCCTGGCCGGGTTGGAAGATCAAGCGCGCCCAGGCCGGCCCCGGGCTTTTTCCCCCAGACGTGGTCGTGCAGGTCAAGGCGCTGGCATGTGAACTGCCGGCGACGCTGGGTGCGCCACTGTCGCGCTTCAGTGTGGCCGACGTGGCGCAGCAGGCGCGACAATTCGGGTTGGTCGCCAGCATCAGCGACAGCACCGTCTGGCGTTGGCTCAACGCCGATGCGATTCGGCCGTGGCAGCATCGCTGCTGGATCTTTCCCCGCGATCCGCAGTTCGCGTTCAAGGCCGGACGCATTCTCGACCTCTATGAGCGGCGCTGGCAGGGGCAGCCATTGCGCGCCGACGAGTTCGTGCTGTCCACCGATGAGAAGACCAGTATTCAGGCGCGGGCACGCTGCCATCCGACGCTGCCGCCTGCGCCCCGCATTGCCATGCGCGTCGAGCACGAATACGAGCGCTGCGGCGCCTGGGCTTACTTGGCTGCGCTCGATGTCCATCGCGCCAAAGTGTTCGGCCGCTGCGAGCGCAAGAGCGGTATCGCTCCGTTCGAACGACTGGTCGATCAAGTCATGCGCCAGCCGCCGTACAACGAGGCGCGTCGCGTCTTTTGGATCATGGACAATGGCTCCTCGCATCGCGGCGCCAAGTGCGTCGCTCGACTCCAGGAGAAGTTTCCACGCCTGGTTGCCGTTCATGGTCCAGTGCACGCCAGTTGGCTCAACCAGATCGAGATCTACTTCTCCATCGTTCAGCGCAAGGTGCTTACGCCCAACGACTTCTCTTCGCTGGCCGCCGTCGAGGAGCGACTGCTGGCGTTCCAGAACTACTACGAGGCTATCGCCCAACCGTTCGCGTGGACGTTCACTCGGCGCGATCTTGCCGCCCTGCTCAACAAGCTGAGCCCGGCCGCGGATCTCCCGCTCCGTCTCGCTGCCTGATCCACCAAAAAATACGTGTGCCGACTTATGAACCACTGTACTCTGAGCGCGGCAAAGGGATGCCTTGGTCAGTGTTCTTGAAGGCGCATTGGAAGACGCTCGCAGCTTCCGACTTCTTCACGGTGGAGGTGTGGAGTTGGTCCGGGCTCGTGACCTACTATGTCCTTTTCGTCATGGAATTGGCGACTCGGCGCGTCTGCATCGCCGGCGTCACGACACATCCGGACACGCCGTGGATGTTGCAGATGGCAAGACAGCTGACCGATACCGTGGACGGGATCCTCCTCGGCAAGCGGTACCTTATCCTGGACCGTGACACGAAGTATTGCCAGGCATTCCGAGACTTCGTGAAGCGTGAAGGTATCGAAGTAATTCGCCTGCCACCGCGGTCACCCAATC
>WNGA01033112.1_pt1 | contig 12380 bp, 11 predicted proteins | sample 5400061 | NCBI WGS metagenome assembly WNGA01 (sample SAMN13153366, study PRJNA577476) | soil metagenome | isolation source: 100 cm soil or saprolite under grassland replicate 2 | place: USA:California | collected 2016-06-15
ATCTGCACGACGACGTTTGGCTCTGCGCCAGGTCGTCCCACGGCGCCACCGCCGACGAGGGCGCCCAGCACGAGGGCGGCGAGCCAGCGCATCACGACCTCCTTCGACATCATCCCTTCATCCAGACACTCTCCTTGTATCGCCTCGTCCGATGCCTGTCAACGACTTGTGGGGCGCGCCATGGCCGCCGGCGAAGCCCTGAGGAGGACTACAGATATTGCCCGTAGCGGATCTTCTCGACGACGGGGCGGATGCGACGGTAGGCGTCGATCTGCTGCAGGAGATCCTGGGTCGTGACGAGGCCGGGGTCGCGCCCCTGGCCGGCCGCGTGGACCTTCGCCTCGAGAGCGCGGCGCAGCACCTCCGCGATCTCGGCCCCGCTCATGCCGCCCATGGGTGGCAGCACGGAGCCGTAGTCCAGGTCGGCGACGAGGCGCCGGCCGGCCGCGCCCTCGGCCTGCGTGCGGGTCAGCTCGAGGATCTCCTGCTGCGCCGGTCCGTCCGGGAGCGTCACTTCCACGAGCCGGTCGAGTCGCCCCGGCCCCACCAGCGACGGGTCCACGGAGTCCGTCCGGTTGGTGGCGGCCACTACGACGAGACGAGAGAAGGGTTCGAGCCCGTCCAGCTTCTCGCACAGGGCCGCCACGAGCCGCGCGCTCGCCTCGCGCGCCTGGCCGCCCGGCAGGAGATGCTCGAGCGAGAGCGCGTCGGCCTCGTCGAGGAAGACGACACCCCGGCCCTGCTCCTTGGCGACGCCCAGGATCTCCTGGATCAGCTCGCCTGTGTTGGGACCGAACTTGGAGGTGAGGTTCATCAGCTTGAGGTGGTAGAAGATGGCGCCGGCCTCGGTGGCCAGCGCCCGCGCCAGCAGCGACTTGCCCGTGCCCGGCGGCCCGTAGATGAGCACGCCCTTCGGCGGCGTGATGCCCCACTGCTTGTACAGCTCGGGATCGGTGAGAGCGGTCACGAACCCCCGGATCGCGAGCTTGGCTTCCTGGAGACCTCCGATGTGGCTGAACGAGGTGTCCGGCCTGACCTTGACCTCGACGCGTCCCGTCAGGTCACCGAACTTCTCCCCGAGCTTGGCGAACACGTCCTCGAGGCGACGCTGGATGGCCCACTGCTGGCCCTCGAGGCCCTGGTCCGGCGACTCGCCGCTGCTTCGGGCGGGGTCGGGCACGTGCGTCTAGAACACCAAATTTAGCTAGATCCGCGGGCCGGATCCCGACGACCCACTCGGGAGCCGCTCCGCCTTGTCGAACACCCGGTCTTCGGCGAAGACCGGCGCCTTGGCACGGATGGCGAGGGCGATGGCATCGGACGGGCGCGAATCCAGCTCGAGCGTGGTGCCGTTGGCCGAGAGGAAGAGCGTGGCGTAGTAGGTGTTGTCGCGCAGATCGGTGATGACGGCCTTGGTGAGCGTCACCTGCAGCCGCCCGAACAGGGTCAGGAACAGATCGTGGGTCAACGGCCGTGGCGGCGTCAGCTTCTGGAGCGGGAAGGCGATGCCGGTGGCCTCGGCGGGGCCGATCACCATGGCGAAGGCGCGCTTGTCGCGCTTGCCCTGGAGCACGATGGTGGGTTGCTGGGTGTGCTCGTCGATCAGGAGGCCGGCCACGGTCACCTCCTGCGGTCCGGCGGCCGGGGGCGCCGGCGTCCCCCGGTCCGCGGCGCCGAGCAGCGCGACGCTGACGATCAGCAGGAACCCGATCCGACCCAGCCGTCTGAATCGCATCATCGCCGACCTCCCCGCCGGCCTCGTCCGGGGCCAGCGTGCTCGCAGTATCGGCCCCCGGCGGAGGGAAGTCAATCAGGAGGTGACCTCGAGTCGCCTCGGCGAGTATCCGACCCGGAGGCGGATGCTCGCGAAGAAGCCGCTCAGGAGCACGAGCGCCAGCGCGCTCCACATGACGCCGTAGCCGAGCCCGTGCGCGACGTAGCCGAAGGCCATCGCGCCCAGCGCGTTGCCGACGAGGACGACGGAGCTGAAGGTGCCCACCGCGCTCCCCCGGCGGCGCTCCGGCGTCACGTCCATCAAGAGCGCCGAGAGCGCGGGGTAGAGAAAGCCGTGGGCGCCGCCGGCCATGAAGCCCGCGAAGAAGAGAAAGGGCAAGATGGGGATGCTCCCGGCGGGCGCCACGAAGATCGCCACCAGGGCCAGCATGCAGGCCGCCCCGGCCTGGATGAACATCGAGGGAATGATCACCGCCCGCCGGCCGAGCGTGTCGATCAGCTCGCCCCCCGCCACCCGCACGAGCATGGCCGCGCCGGCATAGGCCGTGTAGAAGAGCCCCAGGCCCCTGACCCCCAGCCGCTCGGCGAAGGTCGGCAGGAAGGTGAAGATCGTCCCCGTCCCGAGGCCAAAGCAGAGCGCGAGCCCCATGTGCAGGTGGAGGAGCTCCTCGATGCCCCGCCGGACCGCGTCGAGGTCCGGCCCGCCCGTCAGGCTCGGTGGGCGCACATCGCGCATGCGGAACACGAGCGCCAGGGCGGCGCCTGCCAGGAGGGTCGTCCAGACGAAGAACCATGCGAAGCCGACGTGGCGGACGAGGAACTCGCCGGCGAGCGGCGCCAGCGAGGTCGAGAGCAGCCCGGAGAGGCCGTAGATGCCCAGCGCCCAGCCCCGTCGCTCGTAGGGCACGAGCTCGACGACGTGGATGTAGTTGGCGACGAAGAACGCGGAGAAGCCCACGCCCTGGACCGCTCTCAGGACTCCCAGCGCGGGAATGGAGGTGGTCACGACGAAGGCGGCGGAGGAGACCGTCAGCACCGTCACCCCGAGCACCATGAACAGGCGCCGCCCGATGCGATCGATCCAGGCGCCCACCAGGGGCTGGCAGAGGATGCCGGCGGCGCTGTACATGCCCTGGACGAGGCCGATGTCGGCCTCGTCGCCTCCGAGCCGATGGATGTACAGCGGCAGCAGCACGAAGCCGTTCAGGCTCCCGAAGAAGAAGAAATTGGTCAGCATGGTCCGCACGAACGGCCCGCTGACCAGGATGTCGAAGGTCGAAGTCACGCGCGTTGCGGCGACAACCGCGATGATAAGATGACCGACGGCATGAGTCTCGGGGAGTATAGCATGCGCGTGCGCGCGTCGAGCGTCGCCGGCGACCGAGAACGTGGCCGTTGCCTGCCGCCGCCGCGAGCGCGCGGCGAGCGGTGACATGGCGGGAACGAGATGCCGGAGCACATTGGCGCAGGGCCCACGATCGCCGCCACGCTCGCCGCCGCCGCCGACCTGGCTCCGGACGGCCGCGGCCGCCTCCACGCCCCGGTGACGCTTTCGAGCTGGCCGGGCATCGTCCACGGCGGCGGGCTGGTCGCGCTCTTCGACGCGGCGGCGGTGTCGCTCGGCGAGATCGCCGCGCCCCGGATCCTCGAAGGGCGCCTGACCTCGTCGGTCCCGATCGACACCGCGCTCGCCCTCGAGGCTCACGCGGACGACGGCGCGATCCGGCTGACCGTGCTCCAGGACGGTCAGACGCTCGCGTCCGGTGCCATCCTCCCGTTCGGTCCCGGTGAGAGGGGAGCGACGGCCGCGTGGGCCAGCGCCGATGAGGGCTGGCCGCTGCCCATGTCGGAGCACTGCCTGGCCTGCGGTCGCCTCAATCCGCTGGGGCTCCGCGCGGAGCTCCGCTTCAACGAGGATGGCGTCTGGGCGCGCCTCGCGCCCCTGGCGCCGTGGCGCACCGCCGGCGGGCGGCCTCACCCGGCCTTGGGACCGGTGCTGCTCGACGAGATCGCCTGGTGGCTCGGGGCGCTGGTCACGAGGGAAGGCGGGCTCACCAACCGGATCCGCGTGGCGCTCATGACGCCCGACGCGCCGTGGGAGGCGCCGCTCATCGCCGCCGGCCGCTTCGAGACCGTCGCGCCGGTGGACCGGAAGCGCACCTTCTGGCGCACGGAGACGGCGCTGATGTCGGCCGACGGCCGGCTCCTCGCCACCGCGTCCATCGTCTTCCGCGGGGGCGCCGAGTACTCGGCGCGGCAGCTGGATTACTTCCGGCCCCGCACGCCGCCCGAGATCTTCCAGCGCATGTTCCCGAACCACGCGCCCTGATCGAAGAGAACGTGTCGCCCGGGACCGCGATCCCGGGGTGGCGACGGCGGCGCGTGAGGCCTCACGCGTCCTCGGCGCCCGCTGACGCTCCCCGGCACGAGGCGCGCGCCTCGGCGGCCTTGGCCTTCAGCTCCTCCCAGGCGGCCATCGGCACCGCCGGCACGCCGAGGCTGGCCGCGCGGACCCTGGGCCCGTGGAAATCCGAGCCGCCCGTGGCGACCAGGCCGTGGTCCCGGCAGAGCTGCAGGTAGCTCGCCGTCTGGACCGCGGAGTGCTCGCCGTAGTAGCACTCGAGCCCCATCAGGCCCGCGGCGATCAGCCCCGGGATCATCTCGTCGCGATCCGAGAGACCGGGATGGGCGAAGACGGGGACGCCGGCGGCCTTGCGGATGAGCCGCACGGCGTCCTCGGGGGTGAGCCTCTTCCGGGGCACGTGGCCCGGCTTGCCCGCGGCCAGGTACTTGTCGAAGGCCTCGCGCACGCTCTTGACGTAGCCGCGCTTCACCATGGCCTGCGCGACGTGCGGCCGGCCCGCCGAGCCTTCGCGGACGAGGGCGAGCACCTCGTCCGGATCGATGGCCATTCCCAGCTCGCGGAGCCGCGCCGCCATGCGGTGGACGCGCGCGCGCCGCTCTTCCCGCTGGGCGCGGCAGAAGTCCTGGAACCACGCGGCCTCGTAGTCGACGTAAAACCCGAGGATGTGGATCTCGGCGCCCTCGACGTCGCAGTTGATCTCGATGCCCGGAACGATCGCGAGCGGGGGGTGGCGGGCCGCCTCGTCCAGCGCCTCCGCCAAGCCGCTCGTGGAGTCGTGGTCGGTGACGGCGAGCACCCTGAGCCCCCGGCGCGCGGCCTCCTGCACCAGTTCCCGGGGCGTGAAGGTGCCGTCGGATGCCGTCGTGTGGGCGGCGCCCGGCATGCCTCAACTCGCCGAGTACCTACGCCCGGCCGGCGAGCGCCGCCAGATGGTTGAGCACGGTGCGCACGCCCACGCCGGTGGCCCCCTTGGGTCCCAGCGGATGATCGCGCTCGGTGAAGGCGGTGCCGGCGATGTCGAGGTGCGCCCACGGGATCCCGGCGGTGAAGTCGCGCATGAAGAGCGCGCCCACGATGGCTCCGGCCCCGCGCTGGCTCGAGACGTTGGTGAGGTCGGCGACGTCGCTCTTGAGCCCTTCCTTGTACTCCTCGAAGAGCGGCAGCCGCCACATGCGCTCTCCGGCCGCCTCCGCGTCGGCGAGCAGCTGAGCGGCGAGGCGGTCGTGGCTCGCCAGCAATCCCGAGATGCCCTGGCCGAGCGCGGTCACCACCGCCCCCGTGAGCGTGGCCAGGTCGATCATCTCCTCGGGCTTCGCCTCCTGGGCCGCGTAGGCGAGGGCGTCGGCCAGGGTGAGCCGCCCCTCGGCGTCGGTATTGCCGATCTCGATGGTGAGCCCGTTCATGGCGCGGACGATGTCGCCGGGACGCTGCGCCGTGCCGGAGGGCATGTTCTCGGTGGCCGCGATGAGGCCGTGGACCTCGATGGGCAGCTTCAGCCGGGGCAGCGCCTGGAAGACGCCGAGCACGGTCGCCGCGCCCGCCATGTCGTCCTTCATCCGTAGCATGCCGTCGGCCGTCTTCAAATCGAGGCCGCCGGAGTCGAAGGTGATCCCCTTGCCGATGACGGCCACGCGCCTGCGCGGTCGCCTCCCGGGCGCATAGATCAGATGGATGAACTTGGGCGGCTCCTGGCTGCCCTGGGCGACGCCCAGGTAGGCGCCCATCGCGAGCTTGGCGCAGTCGGCGCGCTCGAGCACCTTGAGCTCGAGCCCTCCCGCCTTCGCGATCTCCTCCGCGCGCCCGGCCAGGTAGGTCGGCGTCATCACGTTGGCCGGCTCATTGACGAGGTCGCGGGCGAGACAGGTGGCGCCGGCCCAGATCTCGCCCAGCCGCAGCCCCTCGCGGGCCGCCGCATGGTTGCGCCGCTCGGGCTCCACCACGGCGACGGACTGGATGACCTTCTCGCTCTTCTCCTTGAGGTAGCGGTCGAAGCGGTAGGTCCCCAGGATGGCGCCCTCGACGATCGCCTGGGCGCGCCGGGGCGGGGTCAGGCCGTCGCCGGTCATGAACACGGCCGCCGAGGCGGCGCCGAGATCGCGGGCACGCCGCATCGCGGCCGCCGCGCCCCGGCGCACGGCCTCGGCGTCGCCCGCCTTCCGCGGGCCGAGGCCGATGACGAGGACGCGACCGGCGGCGATGCGCCCCTCGCTGTGGAAGTGGGACATCTGCCCGGCCTTGCCCTCGAACCGCTCGGTCTTGAGCACGGCGGAGAGAAGGCCGCCCAGTTTCTTGTCCAGCGCGGCGAGTTCGGGGCCCGGGCGCGCTGGATCGCCGTGGCGCCCGACGACCAGCACGTCGCCACGGGCATCGGCCGGGCTCCGCGTCTCGAGCGACAGCTTCATCCTATGAGCCCTCCCTGGAGGCTGGCGTGACGGAGCTTCACGGCGCGATGGATCATGGCGGCGAGCCCATCGGTGGTCTCGTATTGCGAGAGGAGAGCGACGGGGACCCAGCGCGCCTCCGCCGCGTCGCTCCCTGCCTGGAGGCTGCCTCCGGCCGCAGTGGCCACGTAGTCGATGATGATGTAGTGATACCGAACCGGAGCGGGGCTCGCGGGATCCGCCGGCTCGCCGGTGACGATGCGGTCGAGGACGCCGCAGAGCCCGAGGAGCTGGACGCGGAGGCCGCATTCCTCGTGCACCTCCCGGACGACGGCGTCCTCGATGCGCTCGCCGAGCTGGATCAGCCCCCCAGGAATGCTCCATTTCCCCTGGGACGGCGGCGAGCCCCGGCGCACCAGAAGGACCCGATCTCCGTCCAGGACGACCGCGCCCACTCCGGCCCGCGGCGCGTCGGCCGTCGCGTACTTCTCGCGGGCCAGCAACTCCGCGAGCGCCGTCTCATCGGGGTCGAGCCCGCCCGGGTGGAGCTCGATCCCGTGGGCGCCGCGAAAGCCTGACGCCAGCGCTGCCGCGGTCTCGGCAAAGGACGGCCGCCAGCCCAGCACGGCTTCGAGGGTGGTCATGCCGGCGAGCGGGTCCACCTCGGCGGGAAAGAGGCGGCGCAGGCGCCGGGGCGAGGCCCCCAGCATCACCGACCCGTGCTGGAGAAAGCCCGCGCCCTGGCGCCGCTGGGCGCTGCCGACGAGCTTGCGGCCGCCGACCTCCAGCTCATACGAGCCGGTGCGCGCGAAGCAGAAGGCCGGCATGGCCTCAGGGTTCGAGGGCTGCACCGGCACCATCTCGGCGGGGACACCGAGCATCTTGAGCCCTGCCGCCAGCGCGGTGCCGATCCACCGATAGGTCGCGAGCAGCTCGTCGGCGCCGGGGAAGTCGTCCGCGGCCCCCACCACGCTGTAGGTCAGCTCGAGGTCCGGGCCCTCGTGGAGGATGGCGCTGCCGCCCGTGGGCCTTCGCACGAGGCCGATGCCCATGCGGGTCGCCGCATCCAGGTCGATGCTCCCGTCGAGCGGCTGGCCGTACCCGAGCGAGATCGCGGGCGGGCGCCAGCCGAAGAACCGGATCGTCGGGGGGCTGGTCTTTCCGAGGCGACTCACGAGCAGCGCCTCGTCCAGGGCCATGTTCGCCGCCCCATCCATCGGCTCGGTGACGAGCAACCGGAACGGGGTCAGACTTTGACTTCTTGACATTTCCGCTCACGCATCCCCGCGTTCGCCGCGAGGCGCCCTTCGCGAATGTTTAGAAGTCAAAGCCTGACCCCAGGCGTCCAGCGCAGCCGAGGCTGGCGCGCCGCGAGCGTCTGGTCGAGGCGCCGCACCGGCGTGGTCACGGGCGCCTCGCGGATGAGCTCGGGATTGGACTCCGCCTCGCGAGCGATCTGGATCATGGCGTCGCAGAACTGGTCCAGCGTCTCCTTCGACTCCGTCTCCGTGGGCTCGATCATCAGCGCCTCCTCGACGATGAGCGGGAAGTAGACGGAGGGAGCGTAGAACCCCAGGTCGAGGAGCCGCTTGGCGATGTCGGTGGCGGTGACGCCGAGCCGCTTCTGGCGGCGCGCCGACAGCACGCACTCGTGCATGCACGGCCCCGGGGCGGAGCGGTCGTAGTGCTCCTCCAGCCGCTTGAGCACGTAGTTGGCGTTGAGCACCGCGTTCTCGGAGACGGACCTGAGCCCGTCGGGTCCCATGGTGCGGATGTAGGCATAGGCGCGCACCAGCATGCCGAAGTTGCCCCAGAAGGCCTGGAGCTTGCCGACGGACTGCGGCCGGCTCCAGTCCAGCCGGTAGCCCTTGTCATCCTTGACCACCACCGGGACCGGCAGGAAGGGAGCCAGATGGGCCTTGATGCCCACCGGTCCCGCGCCCGGTCCGCCGCCGCCATGGGGCGTGGTGAAGGTCTTGTGCAGGTTGAAGTGACAGACATCGAAGCCGAGGTCACCCGGCCGCGTGATGCCGAGGATGGCGTTCAGGTTGGCGCCGTCCATGTAGACCTGCGCGCCCTTGGCGTGGCACATCTCCGTGATCTGGTGGATGCGCGACTCGAAGAGGCCGAGCGTGTTGGGCTGGGTGATCATGAACGCCGCCACGTCCTCGTCGAGATGCCGCGCCAGGTCCTGGAGGTCCACCTCACCGTTTTCCTCGGACTTGAGCTGGACCACCGAGTAGCCCGCCAGGGTCGTGGAGGCCGGGTTGGTCCCGTGGGCGGAGTCGGGGATCAGCACCGTGCGCCGCCGCTCGCCCCGCGCCAGGTGATAGGCGCGGATCATCAGCACGCCGGTGAGCTCGCCCTGGGCGCCTGCCGCCGGCTGGAGCGAGACCTCGTCCATGCCCGAGATCTCGGCGAGGTCCCGGGCAAGCTCGTGCATGAGCGCGAGCGCGCCCTGGCTGGCGGCTTCCGGCGCGAGGGGATGCAGCCGCGCGAAGCCCGGAAGGCGGGCCATGTCCTCGTTGATCCTCGGGTTGTACTTCATGGTGCACGAGCCGAGCGGATAGAAGTGGGTGTCCAGGCCGTAGTTCATCTGCGAGAGCCGCGAGTAGTGGCGGATCACGTCCACCTCGGACACCTCGGGCAGCTCGGGCGGCGTCTCGCGCAGATACGCCGGCGGCAGGAGCGCGCCGGGATCGCTCTCGGGGACATCGCACGCGGGCAGCGAGTAGGCGAAGCGGCCCGGCGAGGAGAGCTCGAAGATCACCTTCTCGTACGAGGGCCTGGCGGCCGGCATCCCGGACCTCACGCCACCGCCGCCGCCAGCGCCCGGCAGTAGGCGTCGATCTCCTCCCGGGTCCGCTTCTCGGTGACCGCGACGAGCAGGCAGTCCTTGTACTGGCGATCCAGCGCCTTGAGCGGCAGCCCGGCCAGGATCCTGTCCTTCATGAGCCGCTTGACGACCCGCTCGGGTGACTTCGGGAGCTGGAGCGTGAACTCCTTGAAGAACGGCGCCGTGAAGCGGAGCCGCACGCCCGGCACCTTGGAGAATTCGGCGGCCGCGTAGTGGGCCTTGGCGAGAGACAGCTCGCCCACGCGGCGGAGCCCGCGCTTGCCCATGATGGCGAGGTAGATGGTCCCCATCAGCGCGCACAGCGCGACATTGGTGCAGATGTTGGAGGTGGCCTTCTCCCGGCGGATGTGCTGCTCGCGCGTCTGGAGCGTGAGCACGAAGCCGCGCCGGCCGTCCACATCGACGGTGGCGCCGACCAGTCGCCCCGGCATCCGCCGCACCAGCTCCTGCTTGGTGGCGAAGACGCCGAGGTTGGGGCCCCCGAAGCTCATGGGCACGCCGAGCCCCTGTCCCTCGCCCACGACGATGTCGGCGCCGAGCGCGCCGGGCGGCGCCAGCAGGCCCAGGTTCACCGGGTCCGCCACCACGATCAGCAGGGCGCCCGCCGCGTGCGCGATCTCCGCCGCGGCGGGGATGTCCTCGAGACAGCCGAAGAAGTTCGGATGCTGGAGCACGACGGCGGCGGTCGTTCCCGAGACCGCCTTCCTGAGCGCCTCCCCGTCGGTCGCCCCGTCGCCCAGCGACACCGAGCGGAGCTTGAGGTTCGGCCCCTCGCCGTAGGTCTCGATCACCTGGCGGTAGAGCGGGTTCAGGCCCCGCGACAGCACGACGCCGTCCCGCTCCGTCACCGCATGGGCCATGAGGGCCGCCTCGGCCACCGACGAGGCGCCGTCGTAGAGCGAGGCGTTGGCCACGTCCATCCCGGTGAGCTCGGCGATCATGCTCTGGTACTCGTAGATGCTCCGCAGCGTGCCCTGGCTCGCCTCCGGCTGGTAGGGAGTGTAGGCCGTGAAGAACTCCCCGCGCGAGACCAGGTGGTTGATGGGGCTCGGGATCGCGTGGTCGTAGGAGCCGGCGCCCAGGAAGCAGGCGTGGTCATCGGCGCTGGCGTTCCGGGCGGCGAGAAGCCGGAGGTGGCGGATCAGGTCCGTCTCCGCGAGGGCGCCGGGCAGGTTGAGCGGGCGCGAGAGCCGCGCCTTGGGCGGGACGCGGACCAGCAGGTCCTCGATGGAGGACACCCCGATGGTCGCGAGCATCTCCTTCTGCTGGGCGGGCGTGTTGGGGATGTAGCGCATGGCCGGCGCCCGCCCTCACCGCCCCGCGGCGGCGATCAACTTCTCGTACTCCGCGGCGCTCATGAGCGTGTCCAGCTCCTTGGCGTCGGCGTACTTGACCACGATCATCCACCCCTGCCCGTACGGATCCACGTTCACCGTCTCGGGCTTCTTCGCGAGCTCACCGTTGACCTCGACGACCTCGCCGGACAGCGGCGCGAAGAGATCCGAGACCGCCTTCACCGACTCCACGACGCCGAAGCTCTGCATGGCGGTGACCCGGGCGCCCACCTTCGGCAGCTCGACGAACACCACGTCCCCGAGCTGCTCCTGGGCGAAGTCGGTGATGCCGATCCGGGCCCGATCGCCTTCCACCTTCGCCCACTCGTGCTCGCGCGTGTATTGCAGGTCGGCCGGAACCTTGGACATCCTGGTTGCCTCCTAGGTCTTCTTGACTCGGGAGGGATAGAAGGGCGTGCGGACGACGCGGGCCGGCTGGGGCTTGCCTCGGATCTCGACCTCCAGCTCGCTGCCCACCCCCGCCAGCGCCGTGGGCACGTAGCCCATCCCGATGTAGCGCTCGACGGACGGACCGAAGGAGCCGGACGTCACGACGCCCACCGGCGCGCCGTCCTTCAGCAGCCGGTAGCCGTGACGCGGCACCGCGGGCAGGACCATCTCGAAGCCCACGAGCTTGCGCGCCACGCCGCGGGCCCGCACTTCCTCGATGGCGGCCCGACCGATGAAGTCGCCCTTGGCGGGCTTGACCACCCAGCCGAGCCCGGCCTCGAGCGGACTGGTGGTCTCGTCGATGTCGTTGCCGTAGAGCGCGAACTTCATCTCGAGCCTCAGCGTGTCCCGCGCCCCGAGGCCGACGGGCTGGATGCCATCCGCCCGTCCCGCGTCCAGGAGCGTGTGCCAGAGGTGCTCGGCCCGGGGCGCGGCGATGTACAGCTCGAACCCGTCCTCGCCCGTGTAGCCCGTCCGCGAGATGAGCGCGGGCACCCCCGCCACCTCCCCGCGGGTGAAGTGATAGTAGGGTACCCGCGTCAGGTCGGTGTCCGCCAGTCGCTGGACGACACCCTCGGCCCTGGGCCCCTGCACCGCCAGGAGCGCCGTCTCGTCGCTCACGTTCCTCCAGCGGGCGCGACCCTGGCCGTGCTCGGTGACCCAGCTCCAGTCCTTGTCGATGTTGCCCGCGTTCACCGTGAGCATGAAGCGGTCGTCGGCCAGGCGGTAGAGCGTGAGGTCGTCCACGATGCCGCCCCCGGGGTGGCAGAGCAGCGAGTACTGGACCTGGCCCGCCGCGAGGGGCGCGGCGTCGTTGGTGCAGAGCCGCTGGACGATGCCGAGCGCGTCCGGACCCTCGATCTCGAGCTCGCCCATGTGGCTGATGTCGAAGAGTCCCACCGCCCGACGGACCGCGCGGTGCTCGTCGACGATGCCGGTGTACTGGACCGGCATCTCCCAGCCCCCGAAGGGGACCATCCGGGCCCCCGCCTTGACGTGGACGTCGCGGAGCGGAGTGCGTTTGAGTGGGGTGGTTGCGGTCGTGTCCGTCATGGAATGGGCTCGGACGCCCCCCATCTTAATCGAAGGGGTGACACGCTGCAACGCCGGGCTGCCGGGACCGAGGAGAAGCTTCGCGCGGTCAATCGCGCGAGCTGCCTCGGCGGGGCGTGCGATCTTCGCTTTCGCGTTCCACCGTTTCACGCGGCGGTGCGAGGCGGATCCCGAAGGCCGAAGGCGCCGCTGCTCCTCACGGCTTC
>WNGA01012460.1_pt1 | contig 12379 bp, 13 predicted proteins | sample 5400061 | NCBI WGS metagenome assembly WNGA01 (sample SAMN13153366, study PRJNA577476) | soil metagenome | isolation source: 100 cm soil or saprolite under grassland replicate 2 | place: USA:California | collected 2016-06-15
ATGTTGCCGTACTCGATCGAGCGCGATCCGCAGGAATTGTTGCCAGCCATCCCGCCGATCGTCGCCTGCGCGGAGGTGCTCACGTCGACCGGAAACCAGAGCCCGTGCGGCCGCAGATATGTGTTCAACCGATCGAGCACGACACCAGGCTGTACGCTGATCGTGAGCGTATCGAGGTCGAGCTGACCGATCGCGTTCAGGGCCTTGCTGTGATCGATCACCAGCGCCTCGCCGACCGTCTGGCCGCATTGCGACGAGCCCGCGCCGCGCGGCAGCAAAGGTACGCCTTGCTCGCGCGCAACGCCCAGCGCGGCCTTTGCGTCGGCCTCGTCGCAGGGAACGACAATTCCGATGGGAAAAACCTGGTAGATCGAGGCATCAGTCGCGTAACGGCCGCGCGCCGCGCGATCGAACAGGACATCGCCCCGGCATTCCGCGCGCAGACGTCGCGCGAGCTCAGTTGCGTCTAGCGCTCGCGCCAGTCGCGAATCCACGCGCACGGTGTGCTCGACAGTCCTACTCACTCGCGTTCTCCTGCACGTCCTGAAGCAACCGCTGCGGCGTGACCTATATACAATAGGCGCTTGCTCCGCGTCCGGAAAGTCCCATGCTTCGCCTCGACGATCATCCCAGCGGCCGCCATTTTCTGCAGATTCCAGGGCCAACCAACGTTCCCGATCGCGTTCTGCGCGCGCTGGATCATCCGACGATCGATCACCGCGGACCCGAGTTTGCGCGGCTGACGCTGGAGATACTCGAGGGCCTCAAGAAGATCTTCCAGACCGCCGGGCCCGTCGTCATCTCGCGACGCTGTGGCGCAAGATGGCCGGCAGGCTCGGACTCGAGGTTGACTTCGTCGCCGGCGATTGGCGTAGCGGCGTCGATCCGATGGTCGTGCAAACCAGGCTCGCTGCGGACAAGGCGCATCGCTACAAGGCGGTCATGGTCGTGCACAACGAGACCTCGACAGGCGTCACCAGCCGCATTCCGCTCATTCGCGAGGCGATCGACCGCGCCAAGCATCCGGCGTTGTTCATGGTCGACACGATCTCGTCGCTCGCCTCGATGGACTACCGCCATGCGGAATGGGGCGTCGACGTGACGGTCGCGGGCTCGCAGAAGGGCTTGATGCTGCCGCCGGGACTATCGTTCAATGCCGTCAGCGACAAGGCGCTCGCGGCGAGCAAGCTCGCGCACCTGCCGCGATCGTACTGGAGCTGGGACGAGATCATCGCCAGCAATCGCGACGGATACTTTCCCTATACGCCGGCGACCAACCTTCTCTATGGCCTGCACGAAGCGATCGACATGTTGCTCGCCGAAGGATTGCCCGCGGTATTCGCGCGCCATCGTCGCCACGGCGAAGCGACGCGGCGTGCGGCGCACGCATGGGAGCTCGAGATACTGTGCCGGAACGCCGACGAGTACAGCGACTCGCTGACCGCGATCGTGATGCCCGACGGCCACGACGCCGACATCTTCCGCCGCAAGGTGCTCGAGCGCTTCGACCTGTCGCTCGGCACGGGCCTGGGGCGGCTCGCGGGCAAGGTGTTTCGCATCGGTCACCTCGGTTTTTTCAACGACCTCATGCTCTGCGGCACGCTGTGCGGTGTCGAGATGGGATTGGGGCTGACCGGCGTGCCGCACCGCGCGGGTGGTGTCCAGGCGGCGACCCTACTTAAAAATGCAACCCGTCTAGCCTGGGCAGCGTTTCGTAAATCGCCGCCTTGCGTTGCATCGATGGATCGGCATCAAGCCGCATCGTTGCCTGGCTTGATTGACCCGCGAAACAGAGGGCCGTGAACTTACGCCACGCCGTGATTCGGCGCAGGCGTCACTGAACGCGTTGGCCCAGATACAAGTTCACGCCCATTTCATTGCGCGCAGCGCCGCAACCAACTCCGGTCGCATGGTCCATTTGAGCTGACCATCGCCGGCGTCGTCATGCCCGTCTTGTCCGATCGACAGCGCGAACCACCAGCGGACGGCGCCTTTGCCCTTCTGGGGGGGTGCGTAGCCGAGCTTCTCGGCAACGGCGCGGGCCAGCGTGCCGTACTGCAGACGTGCGGCGGCGAAATTCTTGAACCTGAGTTGATCCGCGAGCTGCGCCGCGGTGATTGTAGCATCGGGCGCGCGACATTGCGCCTGAAGCATTTGCAACTGGGTCGGCGAGATGCCGATCCAATCGCGCGTCGCAAGCAACGCAGCCTTGAACTCGTCGGTCGTGGCGATCGGTCCGGTATCGGCGTAATCGTTCACCGGGGAGCGCGTCGCGGAAACCGCGGCTGCGCCGGAATCAACTTCAGCAGTCTGTTTGGTCATGATTGCCGCTTGATCACTGCGAGAGCACCCACGGCATACGTGCTTCCTTCAGGAAGCCCGAGAAGTATGCAGGTGGTGCTGGGGAGAGTATTCGTGCAGCTTTGCAGATGCCTGGCCAGATCGCGGACCAACGCATCATCGCTGGCATCGAGCGCGTTGAGGAATCGATCGCGCAACATCGGCGAGGCGCAGTTGGCCCCGGACGCAGCGCTTGCGGTCATGATCGGGCTCCGTCGATCGAATATAGAAGGCCCCGCACTGATTCTCGCCAAGGCTTCGAGCGGCACATATTGCGACTATATACCGGTATTGAGCTCCAATCCCAGGAATCCGACAAAAAACGATTTGACGCATCGCCTGGATGCGTGTACAACCTAAGTGCAGGTTCCTCAAGCGAATTGTCAGTCCGTGGTAGCCGCTCAGGCGGCACTTCTTCAGGTCTTTCTCTCTCCCTTGATGTTCCCGCACCGGGCGTGAAGCCCGTCATTTCATCATTACAGGAAAAGTAGACATGGGTACAGGTACAGTAAAATGGTTCAACGACGGCAAGGGCTTTGGTTTCATCACGCCCGATAGCGGCGGCAAGGACCTGTTTGCACACTTCTCGGCGATTCAGGGCGAAGGACACAAGAGCCTCCGCGAAAACCAGAAAGTGTCCTTTGACGTAACGACCGGCCCCAAAGGGGACCAGGCGACCAATATCAAGCCGCTCGACTGAGCCGCTCGAATTACAGGTAAGAGAAGCCCGGGAAACCGGGCTTTTTTTCGTTTGCGTAACGGGCGAAGAACCCGCATCGAGCGCGGCGCAAGATCCTCACCCGACCTGCGTCAATCCCGTCGGCGGACCGTCGATTGCAGTCCAGCCCGCGTCGATCAAAAGCGTGCTGCCGCTGATGTAGCTCGCGGCGTCGGACGCCAGAAATGCCACCGCGCTGCCGACTTCCGGTGGCTGACCCCAGCGCCCGATGACGGTGTGCCTGGCATATGTATCGTAGATATCGGGACGGGTCTTGATCGGAGCGGAAAGCGGCGTCTCGATGATCGAGGGCGCGATCGCATTGACGCGGACCCCGTAGCTCCCGACCTCGGCCGCGAAACCCTTGACCAGCAGCGAGATCGCGGCCTTGGTCGCGCCGTAGACCGCGAGCCCCGGCTCGATGGTGAAGGCTCGCACCGATGACGAGGCGATGATGCTTCCGCTCCTCTGCTCGACCATGACGCGGCCCACCTCGCGGAAGAAGAAGAACGTCCCCTTGACGTTGAGGTCGACAATGCGATCGAAATCGGCCTCGCTGTAGTTCAGGATCAACTTGCGGATATTGATCCCCGGTGTCGTCACCGCGATGTCGATGCGACCGAGCGCGGTCTTCGCCCGCGCGACCAGGGCCGCGATCTCGGCGCCGCTTGCCGCGTCCGCGCGCGAAGCATCCGCCTTGCCGCCGCCGTTGCGGATCGCCGCCGCGGTAGCCTCGGCTTGCGCGAGGTCGATGTCGGCGCAATGGACTTCCGCACCAAGCGCGCCGAGCGCTTCCGCCGACGCCTTGCCGATGCCTGAAGCGGCGCCGAGCACCATCGCCTTGCGCCCGGTGAGATCGAAGAGCTTCTTGTAGTCCACCATCTCGGCCTCCCTACGACCGCATGCAATGGTCGCTCGCCATGGGTTACTGGCTGCAATTGACTTGCGCCGCGCAACTGGGAATACGGCTTCCGCAATGTCGCCAATAGTGTGCGCCCGATCGATGCGCCTGACGACGTGGTCGACGGCGAGGAAAACCCGATCCCGATGTTGGAGTCCGCGCGGGCGACTGACCTGTCGGAGAGGGTCCGAGCTTGCCGTAGGACGGCGTCTGTATTTCATGAGGGTATCGTTCGCTTTGCAACTCGGCCGCCAAGGCTCCGGTCTTTGTTGTGCGCTCCTGGGAATGGCGCGGTTGCTGTTTGCTTTGGGGAGCGATCGAAGACAAGGAGATATTATGAATGTGCGAAATATTGTTGGCGCTTTGATGCTGGCCGTCGGCTCGCTTGGCTTCGCCGCAGTGGGACACGCAGCGAAGTTCATCGATGTGGAAATCGGTGTCGCGCCACCGGCCGCACGCGTCGAGGTCGTGCCCGCACCTCGGGAAGGATATGTCTACGAGCCCGGGCACTATGCATGGAACGGGTCCGCGTACGTGTGGGTCGATAGTCAGTTCATCCGCTCCCGCGAAGGTCGTGAGTGGCGTCCGTATGTGCTGGAGCGCCGCGGTGAGAGATGGCATTATCGGGCAGGCCATTGGGACGACGAAGACTGAGGCGTCCCGCCAGCGCATATCGGACCGCAAGCGGCAGGACGCTGTATTCGGTCCGACCGATATAAGGCCCGGCCGTCGCCGGGCCTGTTTTTTTCCGATGAGCTCCACGGATCGTCGTCCGTAGCGATGCGGCGTTTTTAAGGACCGCATGCTGCGCGGCGCATTGGGCCGCATAGCTCGCTGCGGCTTGCCACGTCGAGCGCCGGCCGCTACGCTCGGCTATGCTTTCCGTCCACGGCCTGACCAAGCGCTACGGCGGGCCCCGGCCGCGAACCGTCTTCACCGACGTCGACCTGGAGCTCGAGGCCGGCGATTACGTCGCAGTGATGGGCGAATCGGGCATCGGCAAGTCGACGCTGCTCAATCTCGTTGCGGGCCTCGACCGCGCCGATTCGGGCTCGATCAAGCTCGGTGACATCGAGCTCACGACGCTCGACGACGACGCGCTCACGCTTCTGCGCCGGACGCAAATGGGTTTCGTGTTCCAGGCGTTCCACATCCTGCCCTATCTCGATGTCGGGCAGAACGTTGCATTGCCCCTGTCGCTGCTCGGCATCGCCGACGACGGCGCCGTGCGCCGGGTGGCCGCGATGCTTGCAGCCGTAGGTCTCGCCGAGCGCGCGGCAAGTCCGCCGCGCGAGCTTTCAGGAGGCGAGCTGCAGCGCGTCGCGATCGCCCGTGCGCTCGTCCACGGTCCGCGTCTGGTGCTGGCCGATGAGCCCACCGGCAACCTCGATCCTGAAACGGCGAGCCAAGTTCTCCGCGTGCTACGCGAGCAGGTCAAGGCGAACGGTGCGGCGGGCATTTTGGTGACTCATTCGCGCGTAGCTGCGGAAACCTGTGACCGCACGCTGCTGCTGACGCCACATGGACTGCGCGAACGCGAGCCGGGCTGAGCTTCGATGCATTCGGCAATGGCAGCGGTCAGGGTGATATTGGCTGGCGCGTTCGCGCAGAACAAGACGCGCGGTATCTTGTCGGTCCTCGCTATCGCGCTCGGCGTCGCGCTCGGCTACGCGGTGCAGCTCATCACCCAGTCGGCGCAAAACGAGCTGGCGCTCGGTGTCCGGACACTTTCCGGCGACGCCGATCTGCAGGTCCGCGGTCCGCGGAGCGGTTTCGACGAAAGCCTGTATCCAGAGCTCTCGAGGCTGCCTGAGGTAGCGGTGGCGAGCCCGGTCGTGGAGATTGATGCGAAGCTCGCCGACCGCGAGGACGTGCTGAAGATCGTCGGTGTCGATGCCCTCCGCGCGGCCGAGATCCAGCCGGGATTGATCGCCGAGGCCGGCGACCGCCTCGATCTTTTCCGTCCGGACCTGCTGTTTCTCTCCCCCGCCGCAGCGCGCTGGCTCGGTCTCGCTGCCGGCGGAGCGTTAAGCTTCCAGGTCGCGCTCCGCGATGCGACGCTCGCCGTCGCGGGCCTCGCTCGGGCCGGAGAGCAACAGCGTTTTGCGGTAATGGACATCGCCGGTGCGCAGTCCAACTTCGATCGGCTGGGTTCGATCACGCGCATCGATCTGCGCCTTAAGCCCGGCGTCGATCTTGCCGCGTTTCGCGACAGGCTCCAGCAGCGCCTGCCCGCCGGTATCGCGGTCGAGCGTCCCGACGCAAGCCTCGCGGCCAGCGCGAACGTGTCGCGATCCTACCGCGTCAATCTGAACGTCCTGGCGCTCGTGGCGCTGTTCACTGGAGGCTTGCTCGTCTTCTCGACCCAGGCGCTGGCGGTGGTCCGGCGGCGCGCGCAGTTCGCGCTGCTGCGGGTGCTCGGCGTAACGCGCCGGCGCCTCGTAGCATCGCTCCTCGCCGAAGGTGCGTTGATCGGCGCGGCAGGCAGCGCGCTCGGGCTCGTTGCCGGATTCGTGCTGGCCGAGGCCGCCATACGGGTTATCGGTCCCGATCTCGGGTCAGGCTATTTTCGCGGCGTTGCGCCGACGCTCGTTCCTGCTCCGTTCGCGTTGGTGCTTTGCTTCGGCCTCGGCGTCGCGGCTGCGCTGCTCGGCAGCCTGGTGCCGGCGTTCGAAGCGGCGCGCGCCCCGCCGGCGCAGGCGCTCAAGGCGGGAGACGAAGAGCGCGCGTTCGCCCGGTTGCGCCCGATCTGGCCCGGCGCGTCCGCTGTCGCGATCGGCTCCCTGGCCTCATTCCTGCCGTCGGTAGCCGGACTACCGCTGTTTGGTTACCTCGCGATCGCGCTGCTCCTCATCGGGACTCTGATGCTCATGCCGCGAATCGCTGCGGCGATCCTCTCGATCATTCCCTCGCCGCGCGACGCGGCATCACGTCTTGCGCTCTTGCAACTGCGAGGCGCGCCCGGACAGGCTGCAGTGAGCCTGGCCGCGATCGTCGCCAGCATGAGCCTCATGATATCGATGGCGATCATGGTGACGTCATTCCGCGATGCGCTCGACGTCTGGCTCGAGCGCATCCTCCCGGCCGACGTCTACGTTCGAGCCGCCGCGGCCGGCGACACCTCGTACATGACGTCCGAAGACCAGACGCGAATCGCTGCGCTTCCAGGTGTGCGGCGCGCCGAGTTCGTGCGCGAGCAGCAGCTTCTGCTCGACCCGTCGCGGCCGCGTGTCGTACTGCTCGCAAGGGATATCGACCCGGCCGATCCGGGTCGGCGACTGGCGTTGGTGGGCGCTCCGGCAAGGCCGCCCGCGGAGGCGCCGCCGATGTGGGTCAACGAGGCGATGGTCGATTTGTACGGCTTCACGGCGGGAAAGGTCGTTGCCATACCGATCGCAGGGAAGCCGACTGCGTTCGCGGTCGCAGGCGTGTGGCGCGATTACGCGCGGCCCCAGGGAGCGGTCGTGATCGAGCGTGAGCGCTATGTCGCCCTCACCGGCGACCGCACTGCGACGAACGGCGCTCTCTGGCTCGCGCCCGGAACCGATCTCGACCAAGTGAGCCACGCGATCGCGCGCGAGGTCCCGGGAGGCGGCAAGCTGGACGTTGCCGCGCCCGGCGAAGTCCGCGACTTCTCGCTCAGGATCTTCGATCGCACGTTTGCGGTCACCTACGCGCTCGAGCTCGCCGCCGTGGTGATCGGCTTACTCGGGTTGTCGTCGTCTTTCGGCGCACTGGTGCTCGCGCGGCGGCGCGAGTTCGGCGTGCTGAGGCATATCGGCATGACGCGGCGACAGGTCGGCGCAATGCTCGCCAGCGAAGGGCTGACCGTCAGCGGTATCGGACTCGTCGTTGGGCTGGGCTTGGGGTCGGCCATCAGTCTCATCCTTATTCACGTCGTCAACCGGCAATCGTTCCATTGGGGCATGGGCGTCTCGGTTCCGTGGGCGACCCTCGCCGCGGCCGCGCTCGTCGTGCTCGCGCTTTCGACGCTCACTGCATGGGCGAGCGGGCGCAAGGCAATGAGCGATGACGCCATACGGGCGGTAAAGGACGACTGGTGAGCCCTCGTCGTCGTCGATCGAGGAAATCGCAATGAAGCGACGTGCTTTCCTCGCGAGCCCTTTGCTGCTTCTCCCCGCCACAGCCCGCGCAGCAGAGCCGTATCCAGAAGTAGAGGCGAGCCGGCCACTGCAGTTTCCACAGGACTACGGCAGCCATCCCGCCTTTCGCAACGAATGGTGGTACGTCACCGGCTGGCTTGAAGATACGAGCGGTAATGCCGCCGGCTTCCAGGTCACCTTCTTCCGCCACCGCCCCGGGGTTGCGGAAGAAAACGCAAGCCGGTTCGCACCACGCCAGCTTTTGTTTGCGCACGCCGCCATCGCAGATCCTCGCTACGGACGGTTGCGCCACGACCAGCGGGCCGCGCGCGCGGGCTTCGACATCGCTGCTGCGCTCGAAGGCACGACCAACGTGTGGATCGGAGATTGGTCTCTGCAGCTCATCGAAGGCAGCTACCGCGCGCGGATCGCGGCGCGCGATTTCCAGCTCGATCTTCGGTTCGCGCCAACGCAACCGGTGCTGCTGCAGGGCGAGGCGGGCTTGTCACGCAAGGGCCCGAGTCCGCTCCAAGCGAGTTATTACTACAGTCAGCCGCAGCTCGCCGTGACAGGGCAAGTCGCCGCCGGTGGCCGCGATGCAAACGTCACCGGCACCGCCTGGCTCGATCACGAATGGTCGAGCGAGTACATGGCGGCGGACGCCACCGGCTGGGATTGGATCGGCATCAACCTCGACGATGGCGGCGCGCTGATGGCCTTCCGCATGCGCGATCGCTCCGGCGGTGCGCTGTGGGCCGGCGGCAGTCACCGCGCCCGGGATGGAAGCGTGCGCAGCTTCGCGCCGGCCGAGATTCAATTTGCGCCGCAACGTCGATGGCGCTCTCCTCGCACACAGATCGACTATCCGGTCGCGATGACTGTCCGCGCCGGCTCTGTGGAGTGCGCCGTGGAGCCGCTCATGGACGATCAGGAAATGGATGCACGGGCCGGCACCGGCACGATCTACTGGGAAGGCGCCGTGCGCGCGGTTCAGCCAGGGCGCGAGATCGGCCGTGGATATCTCGAGTTGACGGGATACGGGAAGCCGCTAAAGCTTTGAAGCGGTTATCTTCCGCCTGGACACTCGTCGGACGGCAATCAAACGCTGCAGATCGCCGAGAACTGGGCAGGCGGCAGTGATCGCAGCAAGCGGCCCGCTACCGCGGAAGCTCTTGCGCAGACGAGATCCGGGCTTGCATCGATGGCGCGGGCGCTTCCTCCCGCGTAACAAGGCGGCCGTTTTCAAAATACAGGAAGCGCCACTCCTCTGCCGCATCCTTGTAGATCCATTGTTCGCGCCATCCCTGTATCGCCTTGGAGCGCAGGATTTGGCTTGGGCGGCCCCAGCCCGTGAGATTCAGAACCTGGGTATCCGTCATGCCGATGAACAACGTCGTCGCGGCAAAGGGCGTGCCGGTGTAGCGGTTCGCCTCGCGCGATCGGGATGTGTAGGCGTCCGGAGCATTTTCGTTACTAGTGGCGGATGCAGCCTGACGATTCTGGTTCCTTGCGATGGATGCAAACGCCTGCTCCTGTTGTCCCGATGGACACGGAACGCTCTGATAGGTAACGCCGTCCTGGCCGGCGCATTTGTGAATTTCCTGCGCCTGCCCGAGACTCGCAAGCGCGAAGAACCCAAGTACCCACAGTAGACGTAGACCCATTTGCGATACTGCCCCTGATTAACGCTGACAAGATAACCCGAGTCAGATTTCGCGAATATCGGCAGCCATCCGAAAATGCTGTAGGACAAACTGACGGCGGCGTGGCCGGCCCTTCTGGGAGCAGCCCAGGTTACCCGGCGTAGCGCGTCGACGCTCCAGGGGCCGCCGCTCGCGGCCGGCTAGATATAGGAAGACGAAGCTGTACAAGGCAGAGAGTTTGCCGCAATTGAGAAGGGGCCAGAAGCCTGCGTGGCGTGCGCGTAGAAATACGCGACCGTAGCCGCGCAAGTACCCAGAGTGCGGCGCGGATGTGACACTGCTAGAATGAGCGTCGCCTGCGTGAGGGAGCGAAAAAAAAGATGACGGCTTGTCGCTGGTCCGCGCTTACCGTGATCGCAGCCGCGATTTCCGTTGCGGCCCCGCTTGCCAGCGCCGCTGCATCCTGCGATACGCTGGAACCTTGCGCCGCCAAGGTCTGCCGGCTCGAGGCCGACATCGCCCAAGCCAAGGCCAAGGGCAATACCCGTCAGCTTGCCAGCCTCGAGCGCGCCCGCGCCGAAATGGTCCATTGCAGCGACGACGGGCTCAAGCAGAAACGCAAGGTCGCACTGGAGCAGGCGCAGCGCCGGATCGACCGGCGCGAGATGGAGCTCAAGAAGGTCGAAGCGAGCGGCAACGCCGCGAAGGCAAAGAAGGCGCAGCGCAATCTGGAAAGCGCGCGCAAGGCCTACGCCGAGATCGAGAAGTCACCGCTATAGACGCAGCCGGCTCGCAACTCGGTCAATAGATTTCCGGCATCGGCACCGGCTGCGCTTCGGGCTTGCACACGCCGCACCACAACGCATCGGCCACAACCACCGCTTTCGGCGTGCTGTTCGCCCCGACGAAAATCGTCGCGATGTACGGCAGACGTTTCTCGGCGTGATCCTTGCACGTGGCCCTGCCGCAAAAACGACAGACCCCCCGGGCTTCGTTATCGTCGAAAAAACATTTCACCGTTTGATCCTCCCATTGATAAGGCGCTGTTCGACCAGCTGTTCTTTCGACTTTTGCGTGAATCTTTGCACAGCTTCGAGTAACTATTCTTCGCCTTCCGTTGCCAGCGCTGCAGCCCGCATCCGCGATTCGAGCGCGGCTTGAACTCTGGCATACAGGCCCGTACCCGTTGAATCATGCGACGCGAGTTTGGTCCCGAGCGCACTCCAGAGATTCGTCCCGGGCGCTTCGATTTTCGTCAGTATCTGCCCAACGCGCGCCCACAGCGACCACGTCGTCTTGGGCATGATCGCGCGCACATAGGACATGATGTAGATGCCTACGTCATTGCGCGCCTGTTTCAATTCACGCTTCAGCTCGGTGATCTGCGGAAGCAGCTCCGTGCGCAATTCGGGGTCTCTTGTCTGCCTTATCTGGTCCTGCTTCATCGCCAGCTGTGCCCCAAGGAGTAGGACGTTCGCGACCTGTTCGCGCTTGATTTCGCCAAAGCGTTCCTCGACTGGCGCCAGCAGATCGTCGAGGTCATCGATACGTTGCACGAGCATCGCTTCGCCCTTGGATACACCCGTCTTCAATCCGAGCGACTTGCGCAACCGACGGCGCTCCAGGCGCAGGCCCCACAGCATGGCCCCAGTGGCAAGGACTAGGGCGGCAAAGGCAGTGCCTGTGAGAGCCAAAAAGCTCGCTTTCGCGAACACGAATTCATGGAACGCGATCGTGTTGTAGGCGGTGTGGATGCTGATCGCCACGGCAAGGCCAACGAGCCAAGCCAGCAAAGGATGTCTTACCCTGCCGAGAGGAAACCCGGCAACCGCCATACCGACGATCGCCGACGTACTGCCGTGAAGCACCGATGACGCGAAGGCGCGCAAAGTGCCGACGATTACCCCTGTGTCTATATCCACTCGGCTGAGGAAGAGCATGTTCTCCGCAATCGCGAAACCGATTCCCGCGGCGAAGCCGTAAACGGCCCCATCGACGAAAGAAGTCATGACTCCACGGCGAACGAGATAGAGAAGGACGAGCGATTTGAAGACTTCTTCGACCGGGGGTGCGAAGTGGGTTCCCACGAATGGCATTCCCAGGATGAGCCTTATCGGGTGATCCACGCTGTAGGAAAGCCCAAGCGATATAACCCCCCAGGCGAGAGCCAGCAATAACGGTTTGATGCGGTGGGTCTCGAAGAAATTCAGCCAATTGACGAGATATAGAAACACCAGCGGGATGATGCCGGCGATGAGGATGGCGTAACTAATCGGCTGGTAATGAGGAGTCATCGTCGCCAGGCGCGAAGTCCGGACATACAAAAACCAAAAGCGGTAGTCGATCGACTACCGCTTTTGAAGTTCAGAGGATCGCCCGGGCGGAGATTTCCGGTGAATGCCAACTCTGTGGTAACTCCGCCGGGGTGCTCTCTATCCGTTCTGCCTAGTTGGCACTCGAGGCACCCGACGCACCCGAGGCACCCGACGCACCCGACGCACCTGAGGCACCCGAGGCACCTGAGGCACCCGACGCGCCAGAGGCGCCAGACGCACCAGAGGCACCCGACGCACCCGACGCGCCTGAGGCACCTGACGCACCCGAAGCGCCCGAGGCACCTGAAGCGCCTGAGGCACCCGACGCACCCGAGGCACCAGACGCACCCGAAGCGCCC